>Ga0194055_10004435_pt1 | contig 10507 bp, 7 predicted proteins | sample SepL449m_MetaG_FD_155482 | JGI IMG/M metagenome (GOLD analysis project Ga0194055, IMG submission 155482) | Anoxic zone freshwater microbial communities from boreal shield lake in IISD Experimental Lakes Area, Ontario, Canada - Sep2016-L442-9m | ecosystem: Environmental > Aquatic > Freshwater >... | reverse complement strand
ACCCCGTTGCAAGCCCCGATGCTGTGAAACCAGCTGGAAATCAACCCCCGGAACTGTCCGACGATGAATGGAAAGAGAGACTCGAAGCCGAACGGGAAAGGATCAACAAAGAGAACAAACGCAAAATCGATCTGCGCAATGATCGGATGGAAGTCGCCAAGAAACGTGTGGCAGAGTTGAACGCACGGTTTGCGGATTGGTATTACATCGTCAGCGATGCTGAATTCAAGCGATTGAAGATCGAGATTAGTGATCTAGTCACGAAGAAAAATCCCGGACAGCCCAATCTGCCGCAATCCGGTTTGCCAGGAAACCTTCCAGGGCTTAACATTCCTGGATTGTCCGATCAGTGATCCATCCTCTCCATGGCAACCGATCTTCATGTTAGAAGCCAAGAGTACCCAACGCGCCCTCGTGCGCATTGGGTATGACGGCCGAGTGCACAAGCAATTCCTCGGTCCCAAAGCCAAAGAACGGTTTGACAATGAATGTCGCGTACTGGCGTATCTCGAGCAGCGACGGTGCCCTTTTGTACCTAGGCTTCTAGCATCCGATCCGAACACCCTCGAGATGGTTACGAGCAATTGCGGTGCCCGGGTTGAGCATCTGGGGGACGAACGGATCAAAGAGCTCTTCGGCGAGCTCGAGAAATACGGCGTCCGCCACGATGATGCCTTCCTTCGGAATATCACGTATCGCTCTAGCGATGGCCGCTTCTGTATCATCGATTTCGAATTCTCAACCATTCTGGACGCGGGTTCTTCAATCGCAAGCGATGACGTCTTGCCCACGGCATCCAACCCATTAATGGATGCGGCAATGCCCCCCGTTGCGTTGTCGTGGAGCGCTTTGACCCACCCTGGGAATTTCCGAAGCAACAATGAAGATCGATTCCTGGCTGTACTATCCGACGCACAAGGTGTCCGATATTTAGGCAAAACGGGTTTTGCCAACACGGCCAATGGAGATTTGCTGTTCGCAGTTGCCGACGGTATGGGTGGAGAACGCTCGGGAGAACTCGCAGGGAAAATTGCTGTGGATCAAATCACCCGGATGCTACCCCGAGCATTTTCGCTGAACGAGCAGCACCTCGTGGAGTATTCCTCAGACTTGCTGCATGGGCTCTTTCAATCGATCCACCATGAATTGGACCGCGTTGGATTCGATGCTTGGTGCCGCAACATGGGTTCCACACTGACTTTGGTTTGGATCCATCGGTCGATCGCCATGTTTGCCCACATTGGCGATACACGACTTTATCGCATCTCCCGGACCGTCGACGAACCTCGGACGTATGCCCTCACTCAAGTATCTGAAGACCATACGTTTGTGGGTTGGTTGCGTCGCAATGGTCAAATCAACGAACGCCAAGCTCGATTCCACCCTCGTAAGAACGTGTTGTCGCGAGCGCTGGGAGCGGGGCATCAATTCGTTGAACCGCAAATCGGAGCGATTGAGATAAAGCCTGGCGACAAGTTATTGCTCTGTTCGGATGGGGTGATCGAGGGGCTATGGGATCACGCATTGCTCGATCTCATTGTGCATCCTACATCGGCACAAGTCTCAATCACCGCAGCACAAAGAATTGTGGAAACGGCAGTCTCAGAATCAGGGCGAGACAATGCAACTGCCATCGTGATTGAAGTGAATGAGCAGTAAGACGTTGATGGGTTGACTAGTTAGCAAGACAACGAGATGCACCCAAGGTTTTGACTTGATTGCCCGAACCAGCCGGCAAAAATCGATTTTCGTTTCTGTGAGCCTGAGGCGCTAGCCGATCTTCCGTCTATTTCAGGTTCAACGATTCGATGGGTTTCGGCGTAGATCGGCTAGCGCCTCAGGCTCATGATCACTTGCTAAGACATTTAAGTGCCACCCACCTATCTGACTATTGGCTTGGCATGCGATTGTTGGCGGCATCCTCAGCACAACCAACGAACTGTCCAACCCCGTTACTTCATCGGTCGTGAACACGTGAAGTATGAGATTCGATCGACGTTTGCTAACGCGGCAGAGGCGCTCTCCAAAGGTCTCGGAAATGGACCCTTGGGAATGGCCCCTTCGGAGGCAGCAAGACTGCAGGCTCGAAATCGGGACTTTCGTCCGGAAAAGCGTCGTCTGCGGAGGCTCCTCCTAAGATAGAGAAACCAAACCAATTCAATCTGGGTGAAAGCGTGCAAGAGAAGGGATTCAACATCGCACTCAAGGATGCACGGATCGAAGCGCCCGAGTTGAAAGACTGGTATGGCACTCATCGGTGCATTAATTGGTTTTATTGCATACCAAGTCAATCGCATGAAAAGAAGCTAGTCGAGCCAGTGCCAAAACAGCCTCTATGAAATAGACAGATGCATTCCCGAACTGTCCACAGTTGTGCCTTGTCCTACGCCGCTGGTCGCCTCTTTCCACAGGTATGTGCTAGCCAACTTCTGTTAACCAATTTGTCGCAACGCACAAGAATCCGACCTAACTACGACAGCACCCCACTGTGGACACGTAACTAGGCGATGATGAGCAGTGGGAGCGAAAAGCTAATCTTCATGTTGTATTCTTTCTGATCGTGGGACTGAGGGCTGTCAAACTATTTTAGGTCGCCATACCTCACGCCCAGCCACACAGTCGGTTCGTCCGGGGTCGTCCAATCGACCCGGTGCTTCTTGAATGCAGGAATATTGATGAAGTCGCCCACCTTCATCTCGACCATGCTATCCTCGAACTGCAATCGGGCCGCTCCCTTCAGCAAGATCACCCATTCGTGTTGCGGCTGGTCGTACCAGAAGTCTGGTGCTGAGGCATGGCCGTGGGATATGATTCGCTCAATGCGGACATCGGCGGCACGAATGAGCGTCTGGACGACTTCCTTGGGCGAATGCTGCGGAAGGTCATCGAAGATGTTCTTGATACTCTCGCGAACCTGCTCGCTGCTCAACACCAATGACTGAGACCGAGGCGTTTCTCGTGTATCCGTCTCAATCGGCTTGGAGTATAGCGACTTTGCGAAGTGATAAATCTTGAAAGCCGGGGTAAGCAAGGACGAACACAAAAGCACCCAAGCAATCGGAAGAACTAACCAAGCTGCGTCGGGCATTCTGAAAATATAGTTCCATGACCAATAGCCCATCATTCCGAAGAAAATGATGTCCAAAAACCCACCTAACACTTTCCAAAACCAGAAGTATCGACTTCGTTTCATCTTGATGATTTCCTCCAACGTCCCGTCCTCCACGATTCGTGTCCAACCAATTTTCACAGGTTTGTGCTGATCAATAGCTGTTAACCGATATGCCGAAAGAGCATTAGAATCCATCCTCTCACCCATAGCACCCCACTGTGGGCCATTTGTGCTGGGCCATTTGTGCCACCCACCTATTTGACTCTGACAAAATCATCCTCGGTCGCCAGCAGATAGCTCTGCTGGGCGATCCGTGGCGAGTTGCCGAGGCAGGAGCAAACCACGTGGATCGGGAACTCCCGCTGGAGTTCCGACTGCCGGCTGGCCCGCATCGAATGGAACAATCGCGGCCAACCCGAAACCCCAGCGCGGCGCAACAGTCGCGTCATCTCGCTGCGTAGGTTGGCATTCTTCCAACCCATCTTCGTATTGGCGTAAGCGTTCACCAACACCAGTAGGGAGATTGGGGGCTTGGTCTTGCAATGCGTTGTAGGTTTCGATAGGCGTAAGCGTACAATCATTCAGAAATGGGTGTGTCAGGCGGGCTTGACTGGATCATTGCCCCGCTGTACTATTGTGCTAGTTCACAAGTGCAGCTGGGTAGGAGCAAGTCATGTTTTTTTCCATCGATCCTAGCAACGGCGTGGCGATCTACGACCAGATCGTGCGCCGGGTCAAATTTGCGATTGCCGATGGAGTCCTGGTTCCCGGCCAGTTGCTTCGCAGTGTGCGCGCTTTGGCTGTTCGCTTGGCCATCAATCCCAACACCATTGCCAAAGCGTTCCTGCAGTTGCAGAACGAAGGTGTGGTGGAGGCTTTGCGCGGTCGCGGGTTAGCGGTTCGCGCGGATGCGGTCAAGGTTTGTCAGAAGGCGAGGCGCGAGATCCTCGAGGATCGCATTCGCGGCGCGATCACTGAAGCGCTGCATGGCGGGCTTTCGGCGCGCGAAGTCAAACGATTGGTGTTGGCCCAAATCGAGGCTCTGGACGGACACGGTTGTGGGAATGTTTTGAATGGTACGTGCGTTTTGTTGGCAGGTGGAGGTTGGGAATGGACTCCGATTCCGACAACAGGCACGCCAGCATGCGGTGGTTCTATTTGCAACGCGTACTGAATCAGTCTTGCCGTTCTGATTGGAGCCAGATTCCGATTGGCCTTCCGACATTGATCTGAAAGAAGGCATCCTCCCCAGTCACTTACGAGGAATGTAATGAGATTGCGATTCGCGATTGTGTTCATCGGGCTTCTGATGTGCTTTTGCACGAATGCCTTGTTGATCGGACAAGACAGAGGTCAGCATCCGTTTGACTTATTGGCTTTTGACTACATGTCCAAATGTGAGAGCAAGTCCATCAATTGTTCCGTTCAGCTGAATTTGGAGGGAAACGCTGTTTTCACACCGGAAGCAAAAGGGGACTCGAATTTGGGTAAGTGGCAATTCAACCCCGAACAGGGGCTTCGGTTCGACTTGCCCTTTCTGAGTGGGACGCATTCTCAATCGATATTTGGGCATGGTTCACATATTGCTGAACTCTGGCTACCCGCGGATGAAAAAGCCAAAGGACACGGACAGATAGCGCAGCAAGGGAACTTGTTTACCTCTCGATATTGGCCGATGTGGATCGATTGGTATCAAAACACTAATGTTGTGCTAAATCCGCAGGAAATTACTATCAAATCATCTGCCAAAACCCTGGAAATTAAAATGCCAGGGAATCCTTCGATATTCGTTACCTTTCTGGAGTCGCCGAATGGACTACAGATTACGAAACTGAACTCGTCCGTAAAAAACCCCAATTTTTCCATCAACTTTGAGCGTACATTCGAGAATATGCTAGTGGACGGTATTTGGATTCCAAAGAGTTGTATCGAACTGACTTCCGGCTCCAATGGTGATGGAAAGCTCCAACTCAGTTTCTCCGACATATCCTTGGATTCCAAAGGACGAATCGATTGGGATGTTGAATTTCCGCCCGGCACCAAAGTCAACGATCATGTCAATAAACAATACTACGAGGTAAGCAAGTCTAACGATCCGATTAGTTCTATAGAGCCAATGGCGAATCATGCAAGACGCACTGACATTTCCAAACCATCGCTTTTTGGCGTTTTCTCCAAACCGTCGAATTGGCAGTTTTCGATCGTTGCTTTGGTTTTCGCAACCACCTGCATTGTGGTGTTGGCAATTGCAATTAGAACAAGGATAAGGTCATGAGCCGGGGTATGAGAAGCCGCGACAATCTCACTTATCGTTACCCCAGATACTGGGAGCGATTTGAAACTAGACTTTCAAGCGACGGTTTCAAGGAGATGAAAATCCGCATGGCTCAAAGACGGGCGTTCACTTTGATCGAATTGCTACTCGTCTGCGCAATTATCGGTGTTTTGCTGTCCGTGATCTTGCCAGCCGTTCAAGCCGCCCGCGAGTCAGCCCGTAGACTGTATTGCCAGTCAAACATTCGTCAAATTGGTACGGCATTGCAGAGTTTTCAGTCGGCAAGACGTGCGTTCCCAGTTGGTGTATCTTCAAAAATCGGACGCGACGGTTTGGGAAGTTCATATAGTGTTTTCACACGGCTTCTCGCTGAACTGGACGAAGTAACCGTCGCAAGATCAGTGGATTGGAGCGTTTCGCCCTTAGAAGAGAACAATCGAGAATACTTTGAATCTGTGTCAATCGCTATCTTGAAGTGTCCATCTGATCCGAACGTGAACGGCAAAATTGTAATACAAGGAACCGACTCTCGCGCACCCCTTGGCCATTCCTATGTTGCGAGTGTTGGCGTCCTTGGTTCTATGCAGAATGAACAAAAGCTCGGTTTGTTGCTTGGGGATAAAGCGAGATTGGGTGGACCCTTTCGTGAAGATGTTGCTGTTCTTCCTGCCGAGATTGTTGACGGTCTTTTCTGCACAGCTTTTTTTTCTGAGAGACGAATCGGGACTTCTTCAAATTCTACTTATGTCCCAAACGGTAAGCCGTTTGTCGATGTAGCGAGATTGCCGACAACGGAGCTTCTTGTCGATATGGGAAACCCCAACCGACTTTCAGACCGATGTGCGACAATCCCTTTGAACTTCCCAACGTGGTCTCGCACGAATTCGCGCCAATGGTATTCCGCAGTTTATTCGTTTTACAATCACGTGCTCGGACCGAATGCGAATGTTGCGGACTGTGGTGATGCGACCAACGTACCTATAGGAGTGTTTTCGGCCAGAAGCTACCATTCAAGTTGTGTCAACACTCTCTTTGGAGACGGTCATGTTGAACCAATCTCCGACTCAATTGACCTTGAGGTCTGGCGTTCGCTAGGTTCACGAGCTGGAGGCGAATCTTTTAGTTTCGAATAGTTGAACGGATTCAAGCTGCGAGGAGAGGGTATCTAAGTGCCACCCACCTAATTGACTGTCCTGCCCTGCTTTACTAGAATTTCGGGACAGGAGAGTTGCCATGCCCAGACCATTGCGTGCTGAATCGTTCGATCCCAACGAAGTCTGTATCGTCCACTGCGTTCAGCGTTGTGTTCGGCGGGCCTTTCTCGCTGGAAATGATCCGCTCACAGGTCGGGATTACTCGTCTCGCCGAGAGTGGATCCGGACCCGTCTGGAACGATTGGCTTCGGTTTTTGGGATCGATATTCTCACTTATGCCATTCTTTCCAATCATTTGCATGTTGTCTTGCGCAATCGCCCGGATGTTGTCTCTCAATGGTCCGACCACGAAGTGGCTCGGAGATGGCTGAGTGTCTTTCCAGGTCAAAGGGTCGATGAATTCCTTGGGAATCCTGCCCAAAGCAGTATCGACGCACTCGTCGGAGATGCAGGCCGCATGACTGAGATTCGACTGCGACTGTCGAATCCCTCTTGGTTCATGCGAGCGCTAGCCGAACCGATCGCACGGCTTGCCAATCGAGAAGACCAATGCACTGGCCGATTCTGGGAAGGACGGTTTAAGGCTCAAGCGATCACCGACGAAGCAGGTCTCTTGGCCTGCAGCATGTATGTGGATCTCAATCCGATCCGGGCGGCACTAGCCGCTACTCCAGAGCAATCGGTCCATACTTCGGCCTACGATCGCATCGGAGGGATGCATGGCCAGACTATCCCTTCGGCGGCAGCATCACCTGTCATCCTCTCGACCGAAGAAACAGGACGCATTCGAAGGACGTCCACTCCCGAGCAACTTCGTCAGCGGCGAATCAAAGCCCGGCGCGAGCGAGGCCGATCGATCTTGAAGGATGCTTGGCTATCGCCATTGCCTTTGAGAGAGAAAGGTCCGTCGGGCCCGCAACCAAGCACGAGTGGAGTGCGCGCCAGCGACAAAGGGTTTTTAAGCATGTCTCTCGCGGATTACTTGATCTTGTTGGATTGGACGGGACGCCATAGACCTTCGATGGGGAAGGCGAAGATACCACCCGAGGTTCAACCGATCCTCACCCGATTGAGGATTGATGCATCGATGTGGCTGGACTTGGTATGGCGATTTAAGAAGTATTTTGGTGGTAGCGCTGCTGGATCGCCGGAGAGTTTGGCCAGGAATGCATCAGACCAAGGGCACCGATGGCGACGAGGTCAGCGGGCGGTGAGGAAGTGCTTTGCGAAGGAGTGAGTCTTCGGTTGTTTCTATCGGAATCTAGACTTTCGCGGAGCGGGATGGAGTAGCAACTCATTGTTGCCACCGCTGAGATCAGTTCGGCGGAAGGAGAAATCAATCGACTGACCGATACTCAGCGCTTCTTGCTCAGATGCTGAACCACGTCCACCAAGCGTTCGATTTCTTCATGAGTGTTGTACAAAGCAAAGGATGGACGAACCGTCGTTTCCAATCCATAGTGCCTTAGCGATGGCTGAGCACAATGATGGCCAGTTCGGACTTCGATTCCATAACGGTCCAACTCTTTACCCACTTGCTCGGTGGTGTATCCATCCAGCGTAAACGATACGAGTCCGACTTTTTCTCGTGCGTGACCATAGATCGTTAAGCCCGGTATTTTGCTGAGCTCATAGGAAGCGAATTCGAGCAGCGCATGCTCGTGGGCTTGGAGGCTGATCGGGTCGAACTGTTGCAGATACCTTAGGGCGGCACCCAAGCCGATCGCATCCCCGATACTGGGCGTTCCCGCTTCAAACTTGGCGGGTGCATCCGCATAAATCGTTTCGTCGAAACTCACCCGATGGATCATGTTGCCACCACCTTGCCACGGCGGAAGCATGTCCTGCAGGTCGGGGTGCATGTAAACCACACCGATTCCCGTCGGAGCGAAGATCTTGTGACCTGAGAAAACGAAGTAATCGCAACCGAGTGAGCGCACATCGATCGGCATGTGCGCAATCGACTGGGCACCATCCACAACAACGCGAGCACCATGCTGATGGGCCATCTGCGTCATCAATGCGACTGGCAGGACCGTCCCAAGGGTATTCGAAGCATGGGTGAGTGACACCATCTTCACACGTGGGGAGAGAAGTCTACGATACGAATCGAGTGAGATCTCTCCGTTGTCTTCGAAGGGAACGATTCGAATACGAGCGCGTTTCTCGTGAGCGACCATTTGCCATGGAACAATGTTGGCGTGATGTTCCATCTCGGTGAGCAGGATTTCATCCCCTTCGCGCAAGAAGGATTTGCACGTGTTGGCGATGAGATTGATCCCTTCCGTCGTCCCTCGCACGAAAACGATATCGTTGACCGATTCAGCGCGAATGAAGTCTCGGACTGCTTCTCGCGCCGCTTCGTAGTGGTCGGTCGCGCGAGCTGCCATGCTGTGCGCAGCGCGGTGAATGTTTGAGTAGTCATGGGCGTAAAAACTGGCCAACGCGTCGATGACTACTTGCGGCTTTTGCGTGGTGGCTGCGTTATCAAACCAAACCATGGGATGACCATTGATCGTTTGATTCAAAGCAGGGAAATCCGCTCGAATCCCATCGACATTGAAGGGGCGATAGGAATGGCCTGTCCCGTGAGTCGGTTTGTATAGAGGCTTGGCGGCAATCGACGAGCCACTGGTTGATCGCGTTTCGATCAGCGAAGAATTTCCAAGCTTCCCTTGAATTTGCTCCCTGGAATGCGATTGAATCTCATTCAGGACGCGTCCTAAGTCGTCGCCAGCGGGTGCTGCAATCCCGCCCTGCGTCGTCGGGGGCTGAGAAGCTGGTGTGGCTTGATATAAGGAAGGAACAGGCGCTAGGGGAGTTGCGGATAGGACGGCAGTTTGGCTGGCTGCATCTATGGCTTGCTGTATCGGTGCTGGAACCGTCCCCGGAACGGCTGCTGGAAGGCTGCGCAACAGCCCTTCCAAAGAAATATCGCCCATCGAGGTCGCATCGGTTTGCACCAACGACGAGGAAGGGGTCGGGAAGAACGAAGGGTGCGCTGGCAATGGACCAGTCGACACCCGTTCCTGCGCGACCACGCCGGGAAAAAAACCGGGTAAGGAACCGGATTGTTCAGGAACGCTGGCTCGCGAAAAAACCTGCTGAAGGAATCGTCTCGAAATGGCCAGTGAATCCGTCGGATCGTGCGCTTCGCCAGGAGTACTGGGGACTTGCGTCGATGGAATCGGAAACTTGGGTGCTGGCTCCATGACTAGATTCCCGACCCTTGATCAAACGACTTGGGGATCCGCTGCATATAATCGTGGTAGTAACCTACTTCGACATTCTCGAGGACGCCAACCGCATCATCCGTCAACACGGCAGCAGAGAAGTAAAGGGTCAGCAAGTACGAACTGACGCCAAGGCTGTCCAAGCCCATGAGCCGCGCCGATAGGCTCGGTGCGATTTCGCCTTCGATACCCGTTTGGTGTAGGCCGACGACCCCTTGGTCTTCTTCACCGACACGCACTAGCAGAATGCTGGTTGTTCCTGAGGACTGGCGCGAATGGTATCGATTGGTGACTTCTAGTTTGTCGCAAGGAACAATAGGAACCCCGCGCCATGAGATCATTGGGTACCCAAAAATATTGACGGTGACAGGCGGAACTCCGCGCCATGTGCACTCGCGCAGGAAGGCCGCGATCGCTTTAGGGTGAGCGATAAAGAACGCAGGTTTTTTCCACACCAAAGCCAACAGTTCATCGAGATCATCGGGCGTAGGGGCACCATACCGAGGGCTCAATCGCATGGCTGGATCGACCGAATGGAGCAAGCCGAATTTCTTGCTGTTAATCAAGTCCCATTCTTGACGTTCCTTGATCCCTTCAATCGTCAAACGCATTTGCTGTTCGAGTTGATTGAACGGGTCGTTGTAGAGATCGGATACGCGCGTGTGAACTCGAACCACGGTCTGCACGGCGGAAAGAGAATACTCTCTCGGTGTGGGAGAATAGTCCACAAACG
>Ga0194055_10004432_pt1 | contig 10510 bp, 12 predicted proteins | sample SepL449m_MetaG_FD_155482 | JGI IMG/M metagenome (GOLD analysis project Ga0194055, IMG submission 155482) | Anoxic zone freshwater microbial communities from boreal shield lake in IISD Experimental Lakes Area, Ontario, Canada - Sep2016-L442-9m | ecosystem: Environmental > Aquatic > Freshwater >... | reverse complement strand
GCATCACTCACTATAAAGCTAGCACCTGATGCTACTTGAATAGATGCTCCTGAGGAGAATGGGTCTACAAGAACTAGGGGGCTTAAGATTGGTGCATAGATGAAACTACCACTATTAATTTTTAGGATTCCAGCGAATAGAGAAGTTGTGTTGTTTAATTGTTGCATATCGCCGTTAGAAGCTAGGTTTAAATCTATCTCATTAGTAGTCCCATATGAAGAGTAAGTACTGAGAATCTTAGTGTTATTTTGAAAATCAGTATTACTGCTGTTGCCAGTTATGTTAACCGTGCCCGAACCCAGGAAACTTGCAAATGGTGCATCTGAACCTACATAACCCAAGAAAAAACCATCGTTTATCGCATAAGTCGGGCTGGCTTTTTCATTTATGAAATTCCCGTAGATTCCACTTACCATTGGATTAGATCCAGAAACTATATTATTAGTTAAATCACCGTTCATATAGAATCCAGCAATATTTCCTGAACTAGAATCGACAGGCTCTATAGTGACATCATATAAACTACTACCCTGAAATGTTATGTTTCCATGGACAACAGCCGGAACTAAAGAATTTCCAGAAATGGTCGATGTGATGTCGTCAAAAATTAACGTGCTGTGTGTGAATGATGAGTTGTCAAAAACTAAATCATCTCCTGTGGCAGGAACGGTGGCAGGGCTCCAGTTAGCTGAATCGGAGAAATTACAATTAGGAGACGGTTGACTAGTATTAAAACAATCGGTTCCGGACCATGTATGCGTTGCAGCAAATGCTTTGGGTGAGAGCATAAGAAATGCCAATCCAAACAATGGAAGAATTAATAGATTTATATATGTTATTTTTTTCATTTTTATATTTCTTTTTTATTAATTTTATATTAATTAAGCTTATAATATATCAATCCTTAGAAAAAACAAAACTTTTTATAAGACTTCTGTCATGTTAAGATTAATAGATGAAAATAGCTAAAATAATATTCATATTGAGCTCAGTCCTTCTTCTTATAATTGGCTTATCGTTTTTGTTTGGACAGAAAAAATCTTCAAAAAACAACTCATCATCTAAGAAAAATACTATGGGCCTAAGCAGCCAGCAGTTGGCGCTATGTCAGTATAATAACGTTCCTATTAACTCATGCAAAAAAGCTATAAATACCAAATATTATTGTCCTAGCTGGGACGCTAAACCAGGGACCATGACTAGCTCTATTTGCAAAAACTTGAGTAACCCCTCTCAAAAACCGCTAACCATTAAATAGACCCACCTTGACTCACAAACATAAATTGGATTATTATGTACATATGGTTCTCAATTCATACAAGTCAGTGAAGATTATTGATCAAACTTGTATTAGAGCCTGTTAAAAAATAATAAAGAACACTAAAACGGGAAACAGGCTCAACGAAGAGCCTGTTTTTTTATAGAAAGGAGTTAGTGTGGAGAAAATAAATCAATCAGAAATATCTAATGATCTTCCCTTTGAACATCATTTTAGCCCTGAGGAGATTCAAAAGCGACTGGCTTTGCTGGCGATGGATTGGGATTCATTGTCTGATGAACAGAAGCTAATTGCCGTTCCAGGACTTGGCTATAACTAAAATACTTATAAAAAATGCTAAAAAATGCTAAAATACGTTTTATAAATGTCAAAAAACAATCCCAGATACAGCATTGTTATTCCCTGTTATAACGAAGAAAAGTTTATCGCTAAGACGCTTATTTCTTTAAATAAACAGACGTATGATGGCACTAAAGAGATAATAGTGGTTGACAACAATTGTTCGGATAAAACTGTTGAAATAGCTAAATCATACGGCGCTAAAATAGTTTCTGAATCAATTCCAGGAGTTTGTCACGCTCGACAAAAAGGTACTCTAAGCGCAAAGGGTGAGATAGTCATATCCACCGATGCAGATACAATATATACTCCAAAATGGCTTCAAAAAATTGATAACGAGTTCGTCAAAGATCCTAACCTTATTGCTATAGCGGGACCATGTAAGTATCGAAATGGTCCTTGGTGGGCAACTTTCTATACTACAATCCTTTTTGGCTCGGCATATTTTTATTCTAAGCTTACAAAGCATCCTTACTACTTGAGCGCTACTAATTTTGCATTTAAAAAAAGTGCCTGGGAGGGTTATGACGTTAATCTTTCTCAGGGTGGCGACGAAATCGCAATGATAAGACAAATGAAAGCTAAGGGTAAGATATTATTCCTGATTGGCAACCCTACCCTTACATCTGCAAGAAGATTAAGGCGCGGAATGATTTATAACATATTCATAACCTTTATTTATTATTACCTGATGGGCTATCACTTAAATAGGATTTTTAAACGTGAGGTCATAAAGCCTGCGCCAGCTTATAGAGAAGATGAAATAATTCCCTCATTATTTAGCAGATTAAAAACACTAATGACACTTCCCTACGCCGCTATTCAATGGGCAAACAGTTCACTATTTTCAGGCGATAAAGAAAAAAAATAAGGCTACATTGTGATTCTTTTAATTATAATCATTTTAATTGCGACTTTAGCAGTAGGTTACTGGCTTTTCATGTCGTCTTATTCTCAAGTGTTTGGAGAATATACCTGGCATGGAGATAGATCTAGAAAACAAATCGCATTAACTTTTGATGACGGACCAAATAAACCATACACTCAACAGATTCTTAAGATACTTGAAAAAAATAACATAAAAGCCACTTTCTTTATGGTTGGTTCGTGTGTAGAGCGTGACCCAGATACTGCAATTAAGGTCAGAGATAATGGTCACGTCATAGGAAATCACTCATATTCGCATAAGTTAAGTAATTACCTAGTAAGCCTCAAGATGGATGATGAAATTAAGAAGTGCCAAGACACCATTAAGAAACATTTGGGCGTTGTTCCTGCACTCTACCGTCCACCATGGTTATTCAGACATCCTATAATGCTTAAAAATCTCAAAGATAATAAACTATTTCCTGTCTCTGGCCAATTCTGTCACTCATTTGAGGTTGCCCATATTAATGGAAAAAAGATAGCAGACCATGTAATCAAAATTGCCCGCAACGGATCAATAATAATATTTCATGATGGGAAAGAAGCTGAGGGTGGCGAAAGGCCTGAAACTGTTAAGGCATTGCCTCTAATTATTGCAGAGCTTAAGAAGCAGGGTTTCAGTTTCGTAACAGTACCGGAACTCTTAGATATTGAAGCCTACAATTAATCGTTTTTTCTTGAAAACAATCTGTAGATCATTTCGACAGTCACGCCAATGATAAATCCTCCCACAAACAAAAGAGTAGCAACATAAAAATTGTACTTGAAGCCAGTTGAGTGGGTCAGATATAGATAATAGATGCTGCCAATTAGCATAACAATAGAACCTACTAGTATTCCTGAAGGTCTTATTAAAGTCTTGCCTATAGCTTCACTCGCCTTGTCGATAGGTTTTTTATGAATAAACTTACTTAGATTACGATCCGGCCCGGAAAGTTTAGTTCTAATACTACTCAGATATGCACCTTTAACGGATTCCTTAGATGCATGATCAGTAAACACAGCCTTTATTGATTGATTTACTTCTTGATTGAATTGATTTTTGAGACTTTCGCTAGTGTTATTCAGACTCTCTTCATGAACCTTCCTAGCGGCCTCATTAACTCTCTCATGATTTAAATTAGAGTGAGTCTCGTGTGTTGCTGGATTTATTGCTTCATTGGTCTCATGATTTGTTAATACTTCATGCTGATTTTGATTCTCTTGATTGAAACTTTTTTCACTCATGCCTATTGACCATCTCTCGTTAAATCTTCTAGTAGAATTGCTTCTTTGGTTAATAGTCTGCTTCTATAATAAAAGTAACCAGCAAAAGTTGTTATTAGAAAAATAATTAACATATTACTTCCTGGTCCAGTATTCGGTAAGGTGTTAGCGGTTTGAACAATTGCTACATCAGTATCAGACTTAATTGTGATATTGATAGCGTTGCCATATACGTCCGTCATTATGTGATTAAATCCACTTGGATCGTCAGCTCCCGGCCCAGTCTTGGGAACTGGTGTTTTTACAACTGTTGTGAAGGTTTTACTAACTGAACCGAGTGCAGGAATAGTAACAGCTGGCCAACTCAATATTCCTGTTTTAACATTAAGAGTCCCCCCATTGAGATTCTGCAACGATGCATAATCTAATATATCACTGACACTTTCCTGAATTACAAAGCCATTTACAGATAACTTTCCACTATTCTTAACAGTCAAGGTATATGAGACAGTATCTCCACCTTTCGCCGTAGTATTATTAGCGTTAGTAATTGATTGGGTTATATTCGATGCAGTTTTTGAATAAGCTAAGCAGTTAATCGCATCGTCTACTGCCTGAGAGGCAGCACATGGTCGGCAGGCAGCGTCTTTTGCTGTTAGCAGTGGATTGTATGGGCATGGTTTTGGAACAGGTTTTGGAGTTGGTGCTGGTGGAGGCGTAGGAGTAGGAGTTGGTGCCGGTGGAGGCGTAGGTGGAGTATATGGAACCGGGAAGCCAATAGATACCAAGTTGCCACAGGTGAATAAGATAAAGTATGTATGGCCGTTATCGGCAGTAACCTTAAGAGCTGTGTAGTTAGACGATCCGTTAGTATCCCAGTTATGAAGCATTCTCCAGTAAAGCGTAGCTCCCCAAACGGTAACAGGCGTTTCGCTTGGTAGCCCATAAGGTAGATGCCCAACAGACCATAAGCTGCCGCCATAATCAGTTGAGTTAAGTGAAACAGTTACCGAACTTGCAGCCGCTATATCCTTACAGCTAACGCCATACCAACCATATATAAGACCTACGTAATGATAGTCATTATTACAGTCGTCCACTATCTGCTGCTTGGTACTTACACCACCAGTAATTAGGTCATTGGGACTTGGTGCAGCGCTGGATTTAGTAGGAAAAGCCAAGGCAATTATTTGAACCAAAAACGCCAAAACAACTATCAAAAATCCAATCTGCCGGATGCGACTTTCCTTTTTGCTGTTTTTTATAAAATCATGAAGCTTTGATTTATAAATTGAATGGAATTGTATATTTTCGAGTATTTTGTTGAACATTTTATTTTAACCTTTAACATAATCATTTATACAAGAATTATCTAACCAAATCAAGTTTTGCTACTTTTTATCTTTAAAATCTAGCTTACTTATTAGGTTCAAGGCTATTGAAAAAGAGATTAAGGCTAGTGGTAGCTCAAATATAAGAGCTTCGGAAATAGCCACAACAATAGGCCTACCAGACCTAGAAACAATCACATCAAACCAGGCGTCTACCGCTAATAGCACTGATGTTGTGACTAGCGACATTACAAGAAATTTACTCCTGTAAATTGCAAATACAACATTAGCTAATATTGTTATTAATATAAATATATCAAAGCCGACCCAAGCAATATCCCAATTTCTGGCGACTGCTCTAATTGGTAGACTTTGAGCTAGATAAAGCGTCCAAGGTATCAAACATAATCCCAATAAGCCATAGCACCAAATTACCCATTTAGCGGCAAATGGAAATAATTTATACTTATTAGATTTTCTATTTTTCATATACTTATATAATAGCAAAATGCTTGAGCATTGCTTTAATATACATCCTTTATTTGATATTATGTTATATGGACTACATACAATGAAAGAAACCATAAATCGAGAATCTGATTTTATATCTAAAATACCTGAGCTATATAATACTATATCTTTTGAAAAGCCTCGATTAGCTAATGCTGATATTAAAACAGCATATGGAGTCATAGGAGAACCAGACTACGATAAAGTCATCGCAGCTCCAAGACCTTTAAGTGAGTTCGAAGTAAGAAAAAAAGACGAGGAAGGAGATCGAGATATCATCAAGGCTGATCTAGATGCATTGCAAAACGTAGCTCTAGACTCTCAAGCATGGCTAGACAAACTCAATAGATTGGGCCCTATTAGTAAATATATGGCCAGAAAAGATATTGAATTTCATGAGAAGAGAGTAGACAAATATAAGGCTCTTTTAGGAGACCATGTAGATCATGCATCCCTGGTTGAACATAATGCTAACGATGGCTTTGGAAATAGTTTAAGAACTTTTTTAGAGAATAAATCTGTTGATGATCCAGATTCTGTGAAAAGTTTTGTTGAATTCTACAAACCCGGTGATGAAAATATTCAAGAGCAGCCAATCAAAGAGTCAATGTCTGAGCTGTCAAATATCGAACTCGCAAAAATATTTGATAGTCGAAGAGATCAAGTCGAGGAAAATCAACAATATGTTAAAGAAAACATCAAATCATGGACTGATGATATATTAGCTGATATGAATATTAATCCCCATGTTGCCGATTTACTCAATAAACGAATTTTTTATCTATCCGAAATAAGAATCGATGATCCACTTAGTCGTGACTCACAACCGAATGAATATATTATTAAGATTGACGGAACAAGGTCTAATGAAGAAGTTGAATCATTACTAAAACAGATCGTTGCCCGGAGATTAGCCGAAGACATGGAACACTTACAAAGCATGCCCACAGATACTTTGTATAAGGCTGAAGGCACTTTAAGAATAATTAAGAATAAAGAGCTCCTTAACTCACATCAGCCCCCCACTGATTATGATAGATTAAATGAAAAAGTAGTTGTATATGAAAACTATATTCAAAATGGTCCTATGAAGGAAGATCCCTACTTCAAGGAGCAATACAATCTACTCCTAGAAACCAAAAGAATTATGTCAAATCCAGAAACAGATATAGAAAAGAAATTAGCTTTAACTAATAGTAAAACAATTCAATCATTTATTATAAATATGTCTATGTTCCCTCCAAATAGCAGAGAATCTATAGAAAAAATATATATTGATACGATAATCAAACAAGCTCAATCAGAAGAATAATTATCTTTTTCTAAAACATAGATTTTTTTTTGCTATTATATTGGCATGGAATATAAAGAACTTAACAGCAAAAACAACATCCCTGCTCTTGGCTTTGGGACATGGCAACTCAAGCCAATAAAGGAAGCTTATTCTTCAGTATTATCCGCAGTCGAAGATGGATATAGACATATAGATACCGCACATATATATTTCAATGAAGGTTCCGTTGGCAAGGCTATACTGGACAGCAAAATCAAAAGAGAAGACATGTTCATTGCCACTAAACTTTGGAATTGGGATCATCATAAAGTTGAAGAATCCTATGCAAAAAGCCTGAAAAAATTAAAGGTTGACTATATTGATCTATATTTAATTCACTATCCCGTAAGCAAGACTAGGATAGATGCCTGGAAGGCTATGGAGACTATTTATAAAGAAAAAAGAGTCAAGTCGATTGGTGTTAGTAATTTTACAATTAAACATCTTGAGGAGCTTATGAGTAATACCGAAATAGTTCCAGCCGTTAACCAGGTAGAATTTCATCCATTCTTATATCAGAAAGACTTATTAGACTTCTGCAACAAGCACGGGATTGCACTAGAGGCCTATTCACCACTTTCGCACGGCAAAAGGCTTGAAGACAATACGCTTTTAGACATAGCTAAAGCCCATGGAAAAACTGTCCCTCAGGTCATGATCCGCTGGAGTCTACAGCATGGCAATATTGTGATTCCTAAGTCTAGAAACCCAGTAAGAATTAAGCAAAATTTTGAAGTCTTTGACTTTGAGCTGAGTGAAAACGAAATGATGACTATTAATAATCTGAATGAAAACTATCGGACATGCTGGGATCCTACCAACACTCCATAATGCTAGCTCAAGTTGTTATGATATAATACCAATAAATAATCAAGGGAATATCCATGGCAGCAAAATCAAACAATAACGAATCTAAACAGAAAAAATCACTTCTTCGATCATTGTTGCTGGCTATTACTATTGGGATTGCTGGCGGATTATTGCTAAGTGGTAATATTTTATTCTGGACTGGAAACACCTTAGTCGACAACAATAAATTCGCAGCCATTACTGAACCTCTTATAAAGCAACCAGCAATTCAAACCGCAATTAGTAAGTATGGAACGGATCAACTTTTTTCAAACATTGATGTTCAGGGATATATAAGTAGTGTCCTGCCTCCTAAGGCATCATTTCTAGCCCCAACTCTTACGAGTCAACTAAAGACAGGAGTTAATAAACAGCTCTTAAAATCACTGGCCAACCCTAAAGTCCAAAATATCTGGAACAATTCATTAACAAAGAGCCATGATTTAGTTATCAAGGCTGCAACAAACTATAAAGGCAATGGAACAATAGATTTGAATCAAATGTTCCAATTTATAACTAAGAATCTTGATGGAACTAAATTAGGATTTCTAAGCGGAAAACAATTGCCTGCTAAAGCTGGTAAAATCCAAATAATAAATGCAACTTGGCTGCCAACCGTTCACAAAATAGTAGTCAATATTAAGCCTTTTGAATACATCATGACAATCTTGTTTGCAGGATTAGTAGGCCTAAGTATTCTTATAGCTAAAAACAGAAGATCAATAATTATAAAAATGGGCATTCTGTTCTCTCTCCTGATGCTAGTAACAATTGTTAGCTTGCGATTAGCCAAAGTCATTATTGGTGGCAATGTTCAGCAGGACTATAGCAATGCGGCAACAACTGCCTACTCCATAATAGTTAAACCATTCTATATTCAAACAATTACCATTATGACTCTAGGAATTGTAATAAGTCTTGTGGCATGGCTTAGCGGAGACTATAAATCTGCTGTCAAAGTGAAAAAAATGATTAGCAGTATATTCTCTGGTAATTTGCATAAGCTGTTATTTAAACAAGATAATAAAGTCACTAAATTTGTTGGCGCACACAAAACGACCCTTAACTGGATTGTAGTATCATTGGCCGGAATAATGCTATGTTTTGTAGGTATTAGTCTATCAATCCTATTAAGTTATGCTCTTGTAATTATCTTAGTAATTCTTTCGCTAGAAGTCATATCTAGCGAAAGATAATGATTGACAAAAAATCAATTTAAGAGCATAAATTATATTATAAAATTTTAACGGGAGGTTATTATGGTAGATCAAGGAACTAAAAACCTAATGGTGTTTGAAGGTATGGCTTCGATTATTTTCGGAGTTGCAGCTGTATTTTGGCCAAAACTAACTATAGGAACGTTGCTATATATTTTCGCAACATTTATATTGGCAGTTGGAATTATAAATATGGTAAGTGGAATATTTCAAATTAAGTCTAGCCCATCTTCATGGTATTTAAGACTTCTAGTTGGTGCACTAGAACTTGGAGTAGGTGTTTACTTACTTCGACATCCAAAAGTAACTTTCGCAACATTTATATTGCTAATTGGTTTTACGCTAATAATCAATGGACTTTTCCGAGTAGTTATTTCTCTTTCGGAAAAATTACCAGCAACACTAAAAACTATGTTACTAATAGCTGGGCTGCTTAGCTTCCTAGTTGGCATCGTAGTGTTATTCCAGCCTGTAGCAGCTGGTGTTGCATTTGTTTGGATTCTTGGGCTATACGCATTATTGACTGGACCAGTTATTCTTGCAGCAGCTTTCGATCAGACACCTGCTAAAAAATAAATAAATCAAAAATAAAAAGCAGCATGAGTATTAAATTACCTGCTGCTTTTTTATTGCTTATTATTGCCTGAGGGATTTCTTTTAAAACCTAATAAAGCAGCCTTACCAATGACATTGACTGGACGGTCGGTTATATGATCAGTCATGTCTTGGTTTAATTCATCCTGAATTTTCCTTGCCTGATCAGTGCTAACATTTAGATAAATTTCCATTGGAGAAAATGTTTTATCTTCATCTTGAGCTCTTTTGATAACTCTTTTATTGAAATTGCTCATCCTTTTAGTATAACAAACCATGGCAAACATTTTGATATAATATTTACAATAAAGGATTATTAATGGAAAAGCTATCAGCTGAGATTGCAGAAAAGATTAATCAAAATAAAGATTACCTGTTGGACGAAACAAGGCTTATTAAAGTCACCGTTAGCCTTTCGCATCCTGATTATACAAATATCGGTATTAGTGATGAATGGAGAAGTTTTGCTAGCGAGCTTAGTCGTGATGAAATATCCATCATAAAAAGCTCGTTAACAGTTGCTAGAAATTATTTGAGGATTCCAACGATTGAATATCTTAGAAGGACTCCGATGGAAGAATTAGCAAAAGGACAAAAAATTGGCCCAAACCGATTAAAGATTTTAAAGGCCTTTGGGGATAATCCCGAACAGCCGATGAAACTTTCTGATTTCATAGAAAATTCTGAAGATATTTACTTTAAAGACTTATAGACTCATATCGAGTCTAACAAAAGCTTCAGCATAGCTACAGCCGTATTTTGAGCCCGTATTAGCCATCCACTGCTTCAACATGTTACTTCTTTGCTCTAGATCGGGTATTTGGCTTCTGTGGGCCGCTAGGGCTTTTAGCTTAGTTTCAACTTGAGCCGATACGTCCACACCAAAATTATGGTTTTCAAAATTAGTCATTAGTAAAGTCTTTAC
>Ga0194055_10004430_pt1 | contig 10512 bp, 10 predicted proteins | sample SepL449m_MetaG_FD_155482 | JGI IMG/M metagenome (GOLD analysis project Ga0194055, IMG submission 155482) | Anoxic zone freshwater microbial communities from boreal shield lake in IISD Experimental Lakes Area, Ontario, Canada - Sep2016-L442-9m | ecosystem: Environmental > Aquatic > Freshwater >... | reverse complement strand
TCCCTCAAGACCGCCAAGGCGGGCCAGACCGTTGGGCCCTTTCCGGTCGAGGGCGGATGGGCCCTCGTCAGGATCGAGGACCGCCGTCCCGAGGCGCCCATCTCCCTGGAGGCCGCGCGTCCGCAGATCGTGCGCTTCCTGACCTATGACCAGGTGCGCGACCTTCTCGAGAAACTGCGGGGCCAGGCCAAGGTGCAGACCTTCCTGAAGACCACCCCCGATGTTCCCGGCCAGCCCCGGGAGCCCGCCGCTGCCCCGCCTGCGGCGGATCCGCCACCAAGCCCACCGCCGAACCGCAAGGAGGGGAAGGCACCATGAGCCGTAAGCCCGAAGAGCCCGAGGCCGCCGCCCCGCGCCGTCGCGCCGCCGCCACGCCGGTCGAGGTGGTGGGGCAGACCTTCGAGAAGGCCCTGGATCCCCTCACCTCGGCGCTCAAGCGGGCCTCACTGAGGCGCGCTGACCGGCAGGCGAGGGCCTTTGACCGTCCCGCGACTGAGGCGGCCGCGCCGGCCAAGGGCGCCTTGCCCGTTTCGCCCCTTGCCGTTCCCTTTCCGCGCATTCCTCCCATCGAGGGCGTGGAGATGGCCACCGCCCGGGCTGGTTTTTACAAGCATGAACGCGAGGACCTGCTGGTCATGCGCTTTGCCGAGGGCACAAGCGTCGCCGGGGTCTTCACCCGGCATGGTGTGGGCTCGGCGCCGGTAGACTGGTGTCGGCGGGTCCTGGCCCAGTCCCAGGGCGAGGACGCCCGGGCCCTGGTGGTGAACGCCGGCTGCGCCAATGCCTTCACCGGCAAGCCCGGGGCGGACGCCGCCCGCCGGGTCGCCTCGGCGGTGGCCAAGCGGTTCGACTGCCGCCAGCGCGACGTCATGCTGGCCTCCACAGGCGTCATCGGCGTGCTCCTGGACGATGTGAAGATCACCCAGCGCCTGCCCGAGGCCGAAGCGGCCCTGGCCTCCGACGCCTGGTCGGCCGCCGCCGGGGCCATCATGACCACCGATACCTTTCCCAAGGGGGCCTTCGCCGAGGCCCAGATCGACGGGAAGACGGTCCGGATCGCCGGCATCTGCAAGGGTTCGGGCATGATCGCCCCAGACATGGCCACCATGCTGGCCTTCGTCGCCACGGACGCCGATATCGCTCCCAACGCTCTGCAGACCCTGGTCAGCCTCTATACGCGCTCGACCTTCAACTGCGTGACGGTGGATGGCGACCGTTCCACCAATGACACCCTCCTCCTGTTCGCCACCGGCAAGTCCGAGGCCCCGCGGATCAGCCGCGCGGGCGACCGCAGGCTGGCGGACTTCCGGGAAAAGCTCGAGGCAGTCCTCCTGGACCTCGCCCTGCAACTGGTGCGGGACGGGGAGGGGGCGACCAAGTTCGTGCGCATCAATGTCTCGGGCGCGGAAAGCCCCGCCTCGGCGCGCAAGATCGCCCGCACCATCGCCGAGAGCCCCCTGGTCAAGACGGCCTTCGCCGGCGAGGACGCCAACTGGGGCCGGATTGTCATGGCGGTGGGCCGCGCCGACGAGCCCATCGACCGCACCCGGCTGAGGGTTCAGTTCGGCCCCCTGGTTGCCGCCCAGGATGGTCTCGTCTCGCCCACCTATGATGAAGCGAAGATGAGCGCCTACATGAAGCAGGCCGAGCTGGAGGTCAGCGTCGACGTCGGCATCGGCCGGGGCTCCGCCACAGTCTGGACCTGCGACCTGACCAAGCAGTACGTGGCCATCAACGGGGATTACCGGAGCTAGGGTACAGGCCGTCTGTAAGTCCTCTCCCCTCTGGGAGGGGGACCGCTGAGACGCCGTTGACCCCCTCAGTCGGCTACGCCGACAGCTCCCCCTGAGGTGGAGCAATTAGACGGTTCTAAATCCTCCACCCCTTTGGGGGAGGTGGACCGGGGCGATAGCCCCGGGACGGAGGGGGAACCCCGGCAGTGCCGTTGGCTCCCTCACCCGGCCTCGCCCGCGGCTTTCCCGGGGGGAGTCCCTCGGTATGCTGAAGTCGGCTCTTCCTAGTCCACCGGGCTCCACTTGGCCGAGGTGCCCTCGCGCTTGGGGCCGCGGAACTGGGACTGGTCGATGGGTCGGGTGGAGGCAAAGCCGTCGCCCTTGGCCTCCGGGCGGCTCCTCTGCTTGCGCAGGCCGCCGGGCAGGTCCGAGCGGCCCTCGGGCCGGGACGAGCCATCCGCCGCCCGGGCACCGCCAGAATCTCTACTCGGGGAATCGCTCCTCGGAGAATCACCCCTTGGGGCGCCGCCCCTGGGGGAGCCACCCCGGGGCGCGCCACCCTTGCGATGGCCGCCCTGGCCCTGACGGCCCTTGGGCTCGGAAGGCTCCTTGGTGCCGTCCGGCAGGTGGGCCGTCATGACCGAAAGGCCAGCGTCCCGCCGCCGGTCCTCGTTGGGAATGTTCTGGCGGGTGACTTTCAGGATGTCCTTGAGCAGGTTGCGCTCATCGTCAGCGCAGAAGGCCACGGCCGTGCCGCCGGCCCCGGCTCGGGCGGTCCGCCCGATCCTGTGGACATAGGACTCCGGCACGTTGGGCAGCTCGTACTGGACCACGTGGCTGACCGCGTCGATGTCGATGCCCCGGGCGGCGATGTCGGTGGCGACCATGGCCCTGACCTCGCCCGCCTTGAAGGCCGCCAGGGCGCGCTCGCGCTGGCCCTGGCTCTTGTCGCCATGGATGGAGGCGGCCTCGATGCCCGACTGTTCAAGGGCTCGGGCCACCCGGTCGGCGCCGCGCTTGGTGCGGGTAAAGACGATCACCCGGCGGAATTCCTTGTTCTCGAACAGCTCGGCCAGCAGGGCGCGCTTGCGGTCCTGCTCAACGAAGATGACCTTCTGCTGGACCTTTTCCACTGTGGTGGCCTGGGGGGCTACCGAGACCCGGACAGGGTCAGGATTCAGGAGTTCGCCGGCCAGCTTACCGATCTCCGTGGGCATGGTGGCTGAGAAGAAGAGGTTCTGGCGGGCCTTGGGCAGGTACTTCACGATCCGCCGGATTGGCAGGATGAAGCCCATGTCCAGCATCTGGTCGGCCTCGTCGAGGACGAAGGTCTCGACGCCCTGGAGGGTGACGGTCTTCTCGCCCAGGTGGTCGATCAGGCGGCCGGGCGTGGCAACGAGCACGTCGACGCCGGGCGCCATGGCCCGCAACTGGCCGCCGTACTTCACACCGCCGAAGATCACGGTCACGGAAACGCCGAGGTGACGGCCGTAGGCCTTGAAGCTCTCGCCGATCTGGGTGGCAAGCTCGCGGGTCGGCGACAGGATGAGTACCCGGCAGCCGCGACGGGGAGCCGGGCGGCGGTCGGCCGCCAGGCGGTGGAGGATGGGCAGGGCGAAGGCGGCGGTCTTGCCGGTGCCCGTCTGGGCGATGCCCAGGAGGTCGCGGCCCTCGAGGATCGGGGGAATGGCCTGGGCTTGGATGGGCGTCGGCGTGGAATAGCCCTCGTCGGACAAGGCCTTGAGGAGGCCACGATCGAGGCCGAGGTCGGTGAACTGGGTCAAGTTGAGGTGTCTTTCCGTACGCGGAATCGTGCGGCCCCTGTCTGGGGCGCCGTTCGGCGGATCTTTATGGGGATGCCCCCGCGCGGCGGAGCGATCTGCGATGACGCTTCAGGGCGCTCGACAGGCGGGCTGCCGAAGCAACCCTCACGCGACTGGAACGCCAATATCGCACCGGACGAACCGGAGCGCAGCGGGGAGATGGACTCCCGGGACCCGAAAGTCAAGGCTAGCTTGCCAAGGGCGGCCTCCGGGGTGATCAAGGCGGCATGTCCAAAAGCCGCCGCCTGCTGCTCGTAACCGCCGCCGCCCTGATCGATGTCGACGGTCGAGTCCTGATCTGCCAGCGGCCCGAGGGCAAGGCCCTGGCCGGGCTCTGGGAGTTTCCCGGCGGCAAGGTCGAGGCCGGCGAGTCGCCGGAGGCCTGCCTGATCCGTGAGCTGTCCGAGGAGTTGGGGATTAGCGTCACCGAGGCCTGCCTCGCCCCCTTTGTCTTCGCCAGTCACGCCTACGAGGACTTCCACCTGCTCATGCCCCTCTATCTTGTCCGGCGCTGGACGGGGATGGTGACGGCCAAGGAGCACTCGGCCCTGGCCTGGGTGAAGCCGAGCCAGCTGGGCGACTATCCCATGCCGCCGGCGGACGCCCCCCTGGTGGCCTGGCTCCGGGACCTGGTCTGAGGCCATGGCGGGGCTGGCTGACGCCCTTGCCGATCTCGTCCTGGCGCGGGCCGACCGGCCGGGCTGGGTGCTGGGCCTGTCCGGGGCGCAGGGCTCAGGCAAGTCCACCCTGGCGGCGAACCTCGCCGCGACCCTGGCGACTGCAGGGCGGTCCTGTGCAGTCCTCTCCCTCGACGACGTCTACCTCGGCCCGGAGGCCAGGGCCGACCTGGCCCGCCGGGTCCACCCCCTGTTCGCCGTGCGCGGCCCGCCGGGCACCCACGATCCGGCCCTGGCCCTGTCCGTCCTGGAGGCCCTCGGCGGTCCCGGTCCGGTCCGCCTGCCACGCTTCGACAAGGGGCGCGATGCTCCCGTGCCCGAGGCGGAGCAGCCGGTCGTCGAGGGCCCCGCCGATGTCGTGATCCTCGAGGGCTGGTGCCTGGGCGCGCGGCCGGACCCGGCGGCCGCCGCTTCTGAGCCGATCAACGCCCTGGAGCGGGACCAGGACCCCGAGGGGACCTGGCGTGGGGCTGTGGAGGCGGCGCTGGCCGGACCCTACCGGGCCCTCTTCGCCGCCCCGGACCTGACGGTCTTCCTCCGGGCCCCGGACTTTGCCACCGTCCGGCGCTGGCGGGGGGAGCAGGAGGCGGACCTGGCCCGCGCCATCGCCGCTGGCCGGCCAGGTCGGGCCATGGGTGATGCCGAGCTGGATGACTTCCTGGCCCGGTATGAACGCATCACCCGCCGGCTGATCGCCGATCCCCCCGGTGACGTGGTGGTCGACCTCGCCCCGGACCGGACGCCCGGGCCGCTTCAGCCCCGCTGAGGCCGGGTCCCCGGGACGCTGTGTTCCTCCCCGCCAAGGGCGTCGGCCAGCCGCATCTTCGCGGAGCCGGGCCGCAGGGGCTTCTGCTGGGTCTCCGAGGGCGACCAGCCGGTCAGGGTGAGGATCTCGAAGGTGGCCGGCAGGCGCCCGTCAGGGTCGGCGAAGTTCTGGCGGTAGATCTCGAAGGCCCGGGCCAAGACCCGCCGGGTCAGGGGCCGGGGATGGCGCTCGGCCAGGACGGAGGTCTCACCCATCCGCCTGAGGTCGGCCATCAGCTTCAGGGGATGGTCGTAGCGCACGGTCACCCGGTCGACGTCGGCCACCGGCAAGGCAAAGCCCGCTCTCTGCAGAAGGCTCGCGGCGTCTGACGGATCGGCGAAGGGCGAGACCCGGGGGCCGGCGCCACCCGTCAGCTCCAGCTCGGCGGCGGTCAGGGACTGGCGCAGCTCGGTCAGGGTCGCCCCTCCGAAGAGGGCACCGATGAAGAGGCCGTCGGGCTTCAGCGCCAGCCGCGCCTGGACCAGGGCACCGATCACGTCATTGGCCCAGTGCAGGGACAGGCTGGAGACGATGAGGTCCAGGCTGGCCGGCGCAAAGGGCAGGCGCTCCTCGTCGGCGAGGACCCGCATCCCGCCGCGGCCGGCAAGCATCCGGCCGGAAAGATCCACCTCGACCAGCAGGCCCACCCGGGGCGCAGCGTCGCTGGCGGCCAGAGCTTCGGCGAAGGCGCCATTGCGGGCCCCGAGGTCGACGGCGCGGGGGAAGTCGCGCATGATGGCTTCCAGGCGCATCACGATGTCGCCTGCGGCTCGGCGTTTCAGGAAGTCGGCCTCGGCATAGCCCGGGGCGGCCCTGTCCAGCCGCCGGCGCAGGAGGTCGCGGTCGAAGATCCGGGGGGGCGAGGCGGAGGACGGCATGAGCCGGGACAATGAACGCTTCGGCCGGGCATGGGAACCCGCAGGGCCACTGGCCCGGGCCCGCCGGGCGGCGCTTGACCTCATCTATCCTCACCGGGCCCTCGACGACGACAGTCCGGTCCTGACGCCAGGCCTGACCGCCGAGGCCTGGAATCGCATCACCTTCCTGGAAGATCCGGTCTGTGACGGCTGCGGGACGCCCTTCGAGTTCAGCCTGGGGCCGGGCGCGCGCTGCGCCGCCTGCCTGGCCAAGCCCCGGGCCTTTGACCGCGCCCGGGCGGCCTGCCTCTACGACGAGACCTCCCGCGGACCGGTCCTGCAGTTGAAGTATGCCGACCGCACGGACCTGGCGCCCCTGTTTGTCCGCTGGATTTCGCGCTCGGCCCGGGACCTTCTGGCCGAGGCCGATGCGGTCGCCCCCGTGCCCCTGCACGCCTCGCGCCTGTTCCGCCGGCGCTACAACCAGGCCGCCGAGATCGCCCGGCCTCTGGCCCGGCTCTGGTCGACGGACTACTTGGCCGACACCTTGGTCCGCAGGCGGGACACCGGCGCCCAGGCCGGCCGTTCGGGAACCGGGAGGCGCCGCAATGTCGCTGCGGCCTTCACCGTCCCCGATGGGCGACGCCGGACGGTGGAGGGCCGCCGCATCCTCCTCATCGACGACGTCCTGACCACAGGGGCGACCCTGGAGGCCTGCGCCCGGGCCTTGCGGGCTGCGGGCGCCGCAGCGGTGGACGCCGCCGTCATTGCCAGGGTTAAAGACCCGGCAAGCCTCACCCTATAGACTGTACCCAGAGAGCCGAGGGAGAGCCGCATGGCCGCCGTGACGATCTATACCAAGCCCTTCTGCCCCTACTGCGTGCGGGCCCTTGGCCTGCTGGAGCGAAAGGGCGCTGAGGTCACCGAGATCGAAGCCGCCTTCGACGCCAATCTTCGGGCCGAGATGCTGCGGAAATCCGGCGGCGCGGCCACCTATCCGCAGATCTTCATCGGCGACCGGCACGTGGGTGGCTGTGACGACCTCCATGACCTGGAGGCGCAGGGCCGCCTCGACACCCTGCTGGCGGGCTGAGGCGGTGCGCGTCGCCCTGGTCCAGACCCGGACGCCGGCCTCGCAGGCGGCAGCCCTGGATCATGTCCTGCCCCTGGTGCGCCAGGCTGCCGACGCCGGTGCCGAGCTGATCCTGACGCCGGAGGGAACCAACATCCTGCAGAAGGACCGCGACCGCCTGAGGGCGGCTCTGACCACCGTCGAGGCGGACCCCGTGGTCTGCGGCCTTCGTGCCCTGGCGCGCGAGCGCGGCGTGCACGTCCTGATCGGCTCGGCCCTGGTGGACGCCGGCGGCGAGAAGGCGGCCAACCGCAGCCTGCTGGTGGGCCCAGACGGCGAGGTCGCCGCCGCATATGACAAGCTGCACATGTTCGACGTCGACCTGCCCACGGGCGAGACTGCCCGGGAGAGCGCCGCCTATACCCCCGGCGACCGGGCCGTGACCGCCCACGCCGGCGAGGCCCGGCTGGGCCTGACCATCTGCTACGACATGCGCTTCCCGGCCCTCTATCGGGCCCTGGCCCTGGCGGGCGCCGAGGTCCTGACCGTGCCCGCCGCCTTCACCCGGCCGACGGGGCAGGCGCACTGGGAAATCCTGCTACGCGCCCGGGCCATCGAGACCGGTAGCTTTGTCCTGGCCCCCGCCCAGGGCGGCTTCCACGAGGACGGTCGCGGCACCTGGGGCCGCAGCCTGGCCGTCGGCCCCTGGGGCGAGGTCCTGGGCGTCCTCGACCACGACGAGCCCGGCGTCCTTGTGGTGGACCTTGATCTTCCGGCCGCCGCCCGTGCGCGCCGGTCCATCCCGGCCCTGGCCAACGCCCGCACCTTCTCAGGCCCGGAGTCCCTGGCATGATCCGGTATGCCCTGGCCTGCGGGGCCGGCCATGACTTCGAAGGCTGGTTCGGAAGCTCAGGGGACTTCGACGACCAGTCGGTCCGAGGCCTTGTCTCCTGCCCCATGTGCGGCTCCGCCGAGGTGCGGAAACAGATCATGGCCCCCGCGGTGTTCACCACCAAGGGGCGCGAGGGCCCGGCGAGCGGCCCCTCGCGCGAGATGATGATGGAGATGGCCAGTCGGGTCCGCCGTCACGTCGAGGAGAACTTCGACGATGTGGGCGACGCCTTCGCCCGGGAGGCCCGGGCGATCCATGAAGGCCGCTCCGAAGAGCGCGGGATCTATGGGGAGGCGACGCCCGAGGAGGTGAAGGCGCTGGTCGAGGATGGTGTTCCCGTAGCCCCGCTGCCCCAGACCCCTCCAGACCGCCAGGACCTCAACTGATCGGGTCTCAGGGCGCCAGGTAGGTCAGGGCGCCAAGTAGGCGATCGGCCCCGTCGGCTTCAGGGACTTGTTGATCAGGCCGACCAGCGAATAGCTGTCCTTCCCTTCCAGGGCCACGCTCCGCATCCCCGCCTTGGGCGAGAAGTCGAGGGTCTTCAGGTCCAGGGCCACGACATAGGGGCTGAGGGCGGACTCGAAGTAGTAGACACCGCGGGTGTGGTCGATGACCGTCCGCCAGTAGGTGGGGGCGATGTTCGGGTGATCGGGGTCGGGAGCGCCCCAGGGCACGGAGACATTGCGCATCACCGAGAAGACGCCGGCCACCTGCTTGCGCGGGTCTGTCTCGTTCGTGCCCAAGCGCTTCAGGTAGTAGCTGGCCCGCACGAAGCGGTCCTCGGACTGGTGGGAGCCGGGCAGGACCCGCGAGCCGTCCATCCGGCTCCAGTAGGTGTTGAGGGTCAGCTGCTTCTCGAACGTCGGACTGTTCGTCATCACCTGGAAGGACCGGTCGTGATGGATCACCGGCTTGCCCTTGATGTACTCGATGACGGCGGAGTCCCCCGAGGGGTCACTGATGGATAGGTGGACCGTCGGGTGGCCCGCGCCGCCGGGTCCGAAGGTGGAGGGCACGATGTAGATCGGGTCCGACTTCATCGCTTCCACGACCTCGGACACGGTCGAATAGTTGGAGAGGATGTACTGGACCCAGGCGCCCATCGAGATCCGCGGCTTGGCGGATGCTGGCGCGGGCCCGAAGTCGGCTTCGGCGAGATAGAGGAGGTTGGCGCCCAGGCCCTTCTCGTTGACGCCGTCAAAGGCGCCGTCGATGGGACCGCCGGGAGTCATGGAGCCGGCCGCGACGACCGTCCCGAACTTGCTGGCCCAGGTCAGGCCGCCCTTGATCCCCTCGTTCTGGATGCCCCGGGGGATGACGTAGAAGTGGGTGTTGAAGTCGTAGGGCCAGTCCATGGACCGGCCTGTGATGACGGCACCGTCATCTCCCAGCCAGGTTGCGCGCGAGCAGGCTTCGGCCGGCTGGACCGCAGCCATCGCCAGGGCAGAGGCCATTGCGGCCGCGAAGATCTTCATGCCGAGGCTCCACGCAAAAGCAAATAATCATTTTCTTATGGTCGCCCCGGGAGTGTTGTCAAGCCCTCTTCGGTCCTTGGGCGCGGAACCGCCGCCGTCTAGGATGGCGCGGAAAGAAGGAGATCCTGCATGCGTTCCGTTCTGATCGCCGCCGTCGCCGCGCTGGGCGCAGCGTCCACCGCCGCCGCCGCGCCCACCAAGGCGTCTGGCCCGAGGCCGGACCAGGTGGCCTTCCGGGACCTCTACAAGGAGCTCATCGAGACCAACACCACCCTGTCGAGCGGCAGCTGCACCCTGGCGTCCGAGAAGCTCGCCGTCCGCCTCAAGGCCGCCGGCTACACTGACCGGGAGATGGAGGTTGTGGTCCCGCCCGAGCAGCCGAAGCAGGGTGCCCTGGTCGCCACCCTCGCGGGGACGGACCCGAAGCTGAAGCCCATCCTCTTGCTGGCCCACATTGACGTGGTCGAGGCGAACCGGGCGGACTGGGAGCGGGATCCCTTCACCCTGATCGAGGAGAACGGCTTCTTCTATGCGCGGGGCGCCAGCGACGACAAGGCCATGGCCGCCGCCTTCGCGGACAACATGATCCGATACAAGCGTGAGGGCCTGAAGCCGAAGCGCAGCCTCCGCCTGGCCCTGACCTGCGGCGAGGAGACCCCCGACAATTTCAACGGCGTGGAATGGCTGATCTCCAACCGTCCCGAACTGCTGGATGCCGAGTTCGCCCTGAACGAGGGCGCCGGCGGACAGATCGACGCCAATGGCAGGAAGGTCTTCCTGGGCATCCAGGCGGGTGAGAAAGTCTACCAGGACTTCACCCTGCGGATCACCAATCCCGGCGGACATTCCTCCCGGCCGATCAAGGACAACGCCATCGTGCGCCTGTCTGCGGGCCTAACCCAAGTTGGCGCCTACGACTTCCCGATCGCCCTGAACGAGGCGACCCGCAACCACTTCGCCCGGATGGCCGATATCGAGGGTGGCGAGACCGGTGCGGCGATGAAGGCCATGGCAGCCAATCCCTCTGATGCGGGAGCCGCCGCCCTGCTGGCGCGTTCGGCGGGCCGTAACTCAATGATGCGCACCACCTGCGTTCCCACCCAGGTGCAGGCCGGTCATGCGCCGAACGCCCTGCCCCAGAGGGCCGAGGCCAACGTCAACTGCCGGATTCTTCCCGG
>Ga0194055_10004429_pt1 | contig 10513 bp, 8 predicted proteins | sample SepL449m_MetaG_FD_155482 | JGI IMG/M metagenome (GOLD analysis project Ga0194055, IMG submission 155482) | Anoxic zone freshwater microbial communities from boreal shield lake in IISD Experimental Lakes Area, Ontario, Canada - Sep2016-L442-9m | ecosystem: Environmental > Aquatic > Freshwater >... | reverse complement strand
ATTTGTATTCTGGATGAAACTGACTTGCCACAAAGAATGGATGATTCTTGTGTTCGACTATCTCAACCAATTTTCCGTCTGGTGATGTTGCCGCTATTATCAAGCCAGCTTTTTGAAGCAACTCACGATAGTCATTATTAAATTCATATCGATGCCGGTGTCTTTCGCTAACCTTAGTCTTGCCATAGGCCAAATAGGATCGTGATTTCTTGTCAATTTTAGCATCATGATCTCCTAGCCGCATACTGCCTCCTAGGTCTACACCTATTTGATTGGGCATAATATAGATTACTTTATTTTTTGCATCAGGGTTAATCTCGCTACTATTGGCTGACTCATCGCCCAGCACTTCTCTGGCGAAATCAATTACTGCCACTTGCATACCCAAGCAAAGCCCAAGGTAAGGGATGCCATTTAGCCTGGCGTAGCGAGCCGCTAACACCTTTCCTTCGACACCCCTTGAGCCAAATCCACCCGGCACCAAAATGCCGTCTAGGCCTTCGAGTAGATTGCTATCTGCCTCGAGTTTTTCTGAATCAACCCAAACTATATTTATATCTAGATTATGGCTCCATCCGGCCGATCGCAAGGCCTCAAACACGCTCAGATAAGTATCTTCGTTAGCCATATATTTTGCTATTACTCCGACACTTATTGATGGCTTTTTAGACTTTATCTTATCCACCAAGTTGCTCCAGTCTTTAAGGTCTGGCTTACTGCATGAAAGCTCCAATTTGCCACAGATATAATCTCCAATCCCACTATCCTCCATGCGCAATGGCACCTCATATACACTGCTAGAATTTGGCAAGGCAACAATCGCATCTCTATCGACATCACAATACAGGCTCATTTTATCAAACGCCTCGGCATTAATTGGCTTGTCGGACCTGACAAATAGTACATCGGGCTGAATTCCCGCCTCCCTAAGATCTCTAACACTATTCTGGGCAGGTTTTGTCTTGAACTCTTTACTGACAGCCAAGTAGGGTATATAGACTACATGAGTATAGAGTACATTGTTTGCGCCGACTCGGCGTTTCATCTGGCGGATTGCCTCAACCCAAGCCTGAGCCTCATAATCACCAACTGTTCCGCCTACCTCTGCAATATGTATATCGCTTCCTTCACTTGATGAGATTATCTGGTTCATTATTTCGTTTGTGATATGGGGGATAATCTGGATTGTTTTGCCCAAAAATAACCCTTTTCGTTCATCAGATAGAACTTTGGAATAGATCTTACCACTCATAGTAGATGATTTACGAGTTAGCTCCCTGTCGATAAACCTTTCATAGTGGCCTAAATCCAAATCTGTCTCCCCACCATCGCAGGTAACAAATACTTCGCCGTGTTCGGCTGGGTTTAGCGTACCGGCATCCATATTTAAATACGGATCGCACTTCTGCATAGTAACCTTAAGACCCCTAGCTGTCAGTATCCTGCCAAGCGAAGCAGCCGATATACCTTTTCCAAGACCCGATATAACGCCACCAGTTACAAAGATAAACTTTGTTTTAGATTTTTTAATCATGACCCCCTCCTCATTACTATTTAGTATTAATCATAAGCCTAAGCTTAATGAGGGTCAAGATAAATTAGCTATTTTATTGATTGTTTTGCAACTTCGAGGGCTTTGTCTAGCTGTGGGTCGCGGTCATTGTTAGCATCTTCATCGGTAAGTTTTACTTCCACCTCAGGCTTAATACCTTCTTTACTAATATTTACTCCATTGGGCGTAAACCAATTGGCGATTGTTACCTTTAAGGATGGGCCATTGCACTTACTAGTCAGGAATACATTATTAAGACAGATAATTTCCTGGACACTTCCTTTGCCGTAAGTCTTCTCGCCGACAAGAGTTGCACGATTATTATCATTTAGTGCTCCAGCAAGTATTTCAGAGGCTGAGGCGCTACCTCCATTTATAAGCATGACGACCGGGATGTTTGTGAGGGTACCACCTGGCTTGGCATTATCGATTTTAGGTTTAGAGTTCCTGGATCGCTCCTCCACCACGACACCGCTACTATAAAATTCCGACGCAACGTCTACGGAGGCCTGCAAATAACCACCTGGGTTATCGCGCACATCAACTATCAACACTTTTGCACCCTGCGATTCAAGACTCTGCCCAGCCAGCTTGACTTCATTTCCTGTATCCTCGCCGAATCTTCTTATTTTAATATAGCCTATATTGTCGGCTTTCATTTCACTACTTACGCTAGGCACGCTTATTAAGTCTCTGGTTATTTCGACTTCCTTTGCCGCTTCACTGCCTCTGACGATTGTTAATTTTACTTTAGTACCCTTTTCGCCTCGAATTTTCTTGACGGCTTCATCGATCGTTAATGTTCTAGAGTCAACGCCATCTATGGCGGCTATAAAGTCGCCTGCTCTGATGCCAGCCTTGTCGGCAGGAGTACCGTCGATTGGAGCGATCACTGTTAATTTGCCATTTTTTTGACCGACCTCTACGCCAATTCCTGAAAGCTCACCAGCCAAATCATCGCTAAGCTCTTTGTTTTCTTGCTCGGTTAAAAATACAGTATATGGATCGCCAAGAGCTGCTACTGCACCCGAAGCAGCACCCTCCGACATCTTTTTATAATCAATATCGCCGTTGTACTTTTTTTGCAATATAGATTCGGCCTTAGTAAGAAGTGAGGTATCGATTTGATTTTTATTAATTCTAGGGCCTGTTAAGGCTCCAAATCCCCAAAAGCTTATAATTCCAATTATAAAGCCAATGCCACCAATTGTTATATTTTGCCTTAGGCCAGAAGCTGGCTTACTTTTTTTGTTATCTTGCATTGTTTCCCTTTAGTTAAAAATGTATGAACTGCAAGCCTGCTATATTTACATCACTAACAGAATAGTTGCCATCCCAATTTGCGTTATATTGGCTAACTCGCACCTTGCCGTTACCAAGGATTGATTCGACGTACATGACATGGCCATAGTATCCAGAGTTATTAACGGCCACATCGCCAACCTTCGGATTACCATCGACTGGTATTCCAGCTGCACGGGCGTTGTCATCCCACTGGCTGGCATTGCCTCGCCCACCCCAATAAGGCATAGCACGTCCGGAGCTTGCTACTTTCCAGGCTGTGTAGCTAACACATTGACGCTTGTACATGCCCCAGGGATCAGGGTAATTATTCGGGAAGTCGACATTTGCCCAAGGATAACTACCTGTACCGCCATAGCGAACATTGGTGGAGTAGGAACTGATTATAGCAGCTTGCTGGCGCTTTAGCTCTGAAATCTTGGCGCTATCTTCTTTGACTACATTACGATAGTTAGCTTCTTCGCCTTGGGTTCTTGCTAAAATCGAGGCTTGTTCGGCACGCTTTGCGGCGATTCCATCGTAAACTTCTTTCTGCTGAGAAGACTGGGCATTAAGCTGGCCCTTCTTTTGTTCAAGCTCTTTTTTGAGTTTATCAATTTTATCTAGATTATCGTCTACTTTATTTTTAATTGCACCAAGATACTGCTGCTGCGCAACGAAGTCGCTAAGATTCTTGCTTGAGGCTACAACCTCTAGCGGACTAATGCTGCCTTGCCTATAAATCATGCGCAGGTTATCTTTTAAAATCTCTTTTTGTTTGTTCATTTCTTCGTTATTTTTTTCGATTGTAGTCTGAGTTTTGCGTATTTCAAGGTTTGTTAGTTCAAGTTGCCTTTGAGCTGCCGCAACCTCTGCTTCAATACTAGCGATCTTGCCTTTTAAGGTATTAGATTCAGCTTTTTTAGCGTCAGCAATCGCATTAGCCTCACTAACCTTTTTATTAAGCGCGGATATTTGTGCATCAAATTGATCGGCTCGAGCAATTTTAGGACTTAAGGAAATAAAAATAGATACAAAAACAGCGACTATTCCGAATATCGCTGTTAATTTTATTTTATTATTTTTAATCAATTCATCACCCTCCGTAATCATAACTATTATAACACAATTTTATTTTTAATGCGATACTTTAGAGCTTTAAATGTCTAGATATGGCTAGCCAACTCGAAACTGCCCCAATCAATATCCCCAGGCCATCCATGCACAATACTATCAGCCAAAAATTTGCTCCAAAGTAGGCAACAGTCGATCCTGCGTTGAATTTGTCGGTCAGGAATTGGCCTGCAACTCTTCCGATTGGCACCAGTGTTATCGTTGCGATAGTTGCCCCAAAGACACCATACATCGAGCCCTCGACAATAAACGGTCCACGCACAAACCATTTGGTGGCTCCAACCAATTTCATTATCTCGATTTCTTCTCGCCTGGTAAAAATAGCCATCCTGATTGTATTGAAGATAATCATTAGTGCAATTAGCAAGAACACCACGCTCAGCACAGCGCCCACTCGCGTAACGCCATTACTAATCTTTATGACATTTTCTATAACACCTTTGCGGTTATCGTCCCTACTATCGAAGCTTGTTTCGGTTATAATTACGGCTTCTGGCAGATCCCTAATTCGCTTATTAACTCCGCCAATATCATCTAGCTTAGCTAACTTAACTTCGAGCGACGAGGGCAGCGGATTACCTATATCGGTGGCTGATTTTGCTAGCTTCTTGCCCTCTTCGCTGCTGTCTTCAAGACGCTTAAGTGCATCCGCTTTGGAAACGAATTGCACCGACTCAACCCCATCGACCTGCAATAGTTTATTTTGCAATTCTTTAATTTGCGCTTCTCCTGCCTCATCGGAGATAAATACCGTCAGGTCAATCTTCTTTTGAACCTCATTAAGCTGCGAACGAACGAAGATTATTGAGAAGGCAAAGAATGTCATAATGAGCAATGTAACTGCCATTATCACAGTGGCAGCCGAACTCAGCCAGGCATTTCTGAAAGTATTACGAAAACCACTCTTGAAAACCCTCCAAAACGTTATCATAGGGTATATTTTCCAACCTTTTCATCTTTTACTACCCGCCCTCGATTTATAGTGATTACGCGCTTTTTAAGTGCATCGACTATTTCTTTATTGTGAGTAGTCAATACAACAGTTGTGCCAAAGCGGTTAATTTTTAGGAGCAACTCAATGATATCCCAAGAATTTTTAGGATCTAGGTTACCAGTTGGCTCATCGGCAATTAATATCTTGGGGTTACGGACCAAGGCTCTAGCAATTGCGGTTCTCTGGCGTTCCCCTCCAGATATTTCGCTAGGGTAATGATGGGCTTTTTCGCTTAGGCCGACCAGCTGGAGTATCTTTGGAACAGCTCTCTTTATTTCGGCATTCTTAACACCTGAAACTTCGAGTGCGAATGACACGTTTTCATAAACCGTAAGATTAGGAAGCAACTTAAAATCCTGAAATACAACGCCTATTTTGCGGCGCAAATGAGGAATATTGGCCTTATCGATAGTGTCATAATCTATACTGCCTACAATAATTTTTCCAGAAGTCGGGACTTCTTCTTTAATCAAAAGCCGTATCAATGTGCTTTTGCCAGCACCTGACGCGCCAACAATCGTGACGAATTCTTTTGGCTGAATATGCAAGGATGCGCCTGAAAGGGCAACCGTCTTATTCGGATAGATGACAGTAACACGGTCGAGTAAAATCATATACTAGTATAGTAACAAAATTCGCAACAAATATAAAGCTAATCCTTACCAACTTGTGAGCTTAAGTAGGCCTCAATTAGTGGTTCCAGGTTACCATCCAAAACTCCTTGAGTATCACTTGTCTCATAACCACTACGGTTATCTTTAATTTTTTGATAAGGATGCAAAACATAAGATCGTATTTGGCTTCCCCAGTCGGCCGACTTGTGGGATGTCTTGAGTTCATTAACATTATCGAGGTGCTGTTCTCGGGCCAATTCAGCAAGTCGACTAGCCAGGATACTAAGAGCTTGCTGTTTGTTTTTGAGTTGGCTACGTTCGTTCTGAATTGCCACCACTAGACCAGTCGGCAGGTGAGTTATGCGTACTGCGCTATCGGTTGTATTTACACTTTGGCCACCCTTGCCACTACTTCGGTAAGTGTCAATTTTAAGATCATTTTCATCGATAGATAGGTCGGCTTGTTCAATTTCCGGGATTACATCTACTAGTGCAAATGAAGTCTGCCTTAAGTTGTCTGAGTTAAAAGGGCTCAAGCGGACTAGTCTATGGACACCTTTTTCGGATTTTAATTTACCAAAGGCAAACGGGCCAGTAAAACGAATTGTGGCGCTTTTTATGCCGGCCTCTTCAGAGTGGCTCTCTTCGAGTATTTCAGTATTTAAGTCGGACATTTCGCCATAACGCAGGTACATGCGCTCCAGCATTTCTGTCCAGTCGGCAGCATCGGTGCCACCAACGCCTGCGGACAGTTGCATTATCGCTGGCGACTTATCGTATTCACCATTAAGTTTGACGGTGATTAGTAGCTTGTCCGACCGATTTAAAAGGCCCTGCACTACTAATTCATATTCACTCTCATCTCCACCCATCTCCATAAGCTCTATCGTGGTAGACAAATCTTCTCTGGTTTTATCCCAGTTTTGAATATATAGCCTCAAGTTCGCAGCCTCTTTTATTATTGTTTCGGCTTTTTGGTGATCATTCCAAAGGTCAGGGCTAGATATTTCACCCTCCAATACCAACAGATGCTTGCGGTCTTTTTCAAGATCAAGCTTACGTATGGCATCTTCTACCTTATTCAGGGCGGCGGTAAGCCTGTCGATTAGTTGCTTCATAGCTTCATTATATAACTTATTTGTCTATAAATAAAAAAGACCCCCTAAAGGGTCTTTTTTATTTGGTATTTATAAGCGTATTATTTACGCTTCAAAGCCTGCGCAAGAGCATTTTTACTCTGCTTGTACTTTATAGCACCAATAGTCATCGCGCTTGAACCGATCACACCTAGTAAGCCTACTTCAACACCTGTTTGAGGCAATGAAGCTGAAACTGGGCTAGTTGGTCCTACAGGAGTAGGATTAACTGGAGTCGGTGGAGTTGGTGGCTCTGGAGGAGTCGGTGGCTTAGCACAGTTAATGTCTTTTTTAGCAGTTATGCTAGCAGTGTCATTGATTGCACTTACACCAGATGCCTCTAGCTGAGCATTGTTTACTATCTGCTTAGTACCACACTCATCGGCCTTAAATGGAGTTGCAAGTGTAGTTCGGAAACGGAAGTAACCGTTTGCTCCAACAGGAACACTACCTACACCCACGCCGCCGCTAAACAATCCTGTATCTGATACAGCAATACCCTGAGGGTGATTGCTATCGTAGTTCATTACTGAACCAGGAACTAGTTTCAAAGTAGCAGGAAGGTTGTCACGAACAACTGCATTAGTAGCAGTTGCAGCACCATTATTCTTGTACTCAATCAACCAGCTTGTGGTTGGTGCAGCACTTGAATCGTTGAAATTGTAATCAAGATTTTCTTGCCAGTTTGTTGAGCCAGGAGTGGTTACCTTTTTGCTCACAGCCAGCTGTGGACCATTAATCTTAACTTTCAAAGTAACAAATCCGCTATATTCGAAGCATGAAGGGTAATTACCGTCCATGTTCTTGTATCCAACTGGGGCACCAGCGCGATTCACGTTAAATGAAGCGTCATGCTGGATGATGCTGTCGGACAATGCAATACCATTAGGGTTTGCGCCGTTGATCATCTTGGCTGAACCTGGAACGTATGACATATTAAATGGCACCGAAGAGGTAAAGTCAGCTGAATCAGCTACCCAACCTGGGTTAGTATTGTCAGCAACGATGTAACCGAAGCTACGAAGCTGTGTAGCGGTAGCAGTCGGCAAGTAAACCTGCAAACGAGTGTTACGAGCAACACCTGGGCCATCGAAATTGTTTCCGTTTAGGCCTGGAGCTGCGCCGTTATGCACATACATTCGTAAAGTTACTTCTTGACCAGGTGTTACAACGATTTGATCCTGGTAATTACCAGAAGTACCGCCATTAGCCTGCGTACTAGCATCAAAGAAAGCACGTTCGTCACCATAATTTGGGGTATTAACCCATGAGTTAAATACGGGATATTGGAATGCTACCGAGTCTGGGCCAGTATAGGTCTTGGTAGGCCTATTGGCTGGTTCATATCCAGCGATAGCGGTAATAGGAATTATGATTGCAGCTGCGATAGCTGCTACAAAAATACCTACTTTTGCGAAAGTTTTAAGTTTCATTTTAAGTTTCATAAGCACCTCCTTAAGAAGCGAATTTTTTAAATTTAATATCAAAATAAATATATTTTATAATTAAGCGGATGACTATTTAGCTGTAAAGGACCAAATACTAATTACAATTCAAGATGATACCACTTTTGGTTAAGTTTGTCAATATCTTTTTGTAAATCATATTAGCAGGGTTGTAACCCTGAACTTAATAAATTGCTGTTTACTAAGTTCAAATTTACAATTCTTTTTAAAGGTTTGGGCGGACCGAGGAACTTGCGTTCCTCGGTCCAAATGCCCTTCCGATATCAGCCCGGTGGGGGTCCTCCAGGCATCGGAGTAATCGGTATCGTCGTTTCACCCTGAGACGCACCCGGAGCTCCCGGAAGCGACTCAACCGAAGTTGGTGGCGCTGCCGGTGGCACCTTTGGTGGTGGAGCTGGGTCCTCAGGAGTGTATCCGGTGTCACCCGGATTAATCGCCCCCCCGTTGCCGGGTGAGCCACCACTACCCCTGTCTCCAGCTACCGGTGCCGTTGCCGGACCTTTGCAGACCCGAGGGTCACAAGTAGTCGGCGGCTTTGGCGTGGGTGCAGGCCCAGGTGAAGGTGCCGCAGCTGGTGCTGGTGCACCAGCAGGCCTGATTGGCGCAAACTGGATGTTGCTACATCCAGCCCTTACAATCGTAATGACCTCTTGCGGCGGTATTTCTCCGTCCATTGCCTTTTTACAGGTTAATGGATTGACGAAATACCAGGCCACATCACCAGACGCACTTTGCCGTGTTCCGGCAGCAATTGCTGTGCCGTTCTTGAAGGCTGAATTGCCCTCCAAGACGGTCTCAACTCGAAACTGGACCGCTGTCCATGTATTCGGGTCGAGTAGTGCCTCTCTGGTTGCGCCACTCTGTGCGAGCAGTGCGTTCAAAGCGGCTACTGACTTCTCGTCAGGAGCTTGCAGCTTAGCTACTAGCTCCTGAGCAGAGGTAGGGGTGACATCCCCAAACGCGGCAGCGCCGCGTTCATTGGCCTCAGGTTGAGCCCAATCGATGTCACCTCCCATCGCTACCTGCTCGGGGGTGAACCCGAGAGCGAGTAGGGAAAACGCGACAACTCCATTGTTGTCGCAAGCACCTCCTGAAACTACCAGGTCCACTTCCTGAGTGTCGGTGGCGGTTTCGGTTTTGCCACCACCGCCTGCGGCGGTGACAAGTAGCAGCAGCAAAACTGCTGCTACCCCTGCTGCAAGCAGCAGGGACTTCTTTTGGAGCGACATGGCTCCTCCTTCCTGCCGAAGCAGATTCGGAGCTACATATTGCAATAATTGCGGGCATGTAGCGGTGTTACCCAATCGATGGTGACGGCTTATCGATCAATAGCCCCTCGGTGCTTCCCCGGGGAATTACGGGATTTAACGAGCTCCATACTCGGGCTAAACTTTGTTAGGCCTTGTTCGCCTGGTCGCTGGCCCACCATTGGCTGGTAGGCTCCTCGATGTCTTCATTAACAACCACCACTGGCGGTTGCTTCTTGGCCCAGTCATGCTGGGCTTCAATCTGAAGCCTCAGGTTAAGCTTGGTCAGCACGAATGCTGACACAAACAGGCCGATTAGGCCGAACGAGAGAACACCTATCCAGGCGTTCTCGACATTGGCCATAACACCGAACAGTAGAAGGCCACAAATAGCGCCTACTCCTCCCCAAGCAAACGCTTGCGCCCAAGGGGTCACCGTATCAATTTCGCTCTTATGAGCGACCTTGATCTTCGACTTCTCAAGGTCATAGTTTATCGCAGGAGAATTCTCAATTCGGATAATCCTCTCACCGTAATCTGCTACTTGCATATAGAGAGCAGTGCTACGGCTGTTAAGATTGTCGAGCTGTTCTGACACAGAGTCGTTGACGCTTCCCCCAGCAATCGTTGCTGAAATTGCTTCTAGCTCCATGCTGAGATTAGCTATTTCGGCATTAAGCTCGTCACTGAGCTTGACCAGTTCAGTGTTAGCACGGCTTGTGCCTTTGCTTTGCCTTTCCATCTCGACAACAAGGTAATTTATGGCTTGGCTCTGTTCATCTCTCTTTTCTGAGAGGACTCTAAGGCCTTTGACAAGGCCTTTGTTCAGTTCGTCTTGCTTCTTTTTCACTTTTTTGGCTCCTTCAAGGTGCACTGACTGACGACGGTCGCCGCCAGATTAATACAACCTGGGATTGTTAAGAGCTACCCCGCAGCCATGTAATATGGCTTTGGGGTAGCCCAATTTAAAAACCTAGCTGAGCCATTTGCTCGAGTAGGGCGTCAATCGGCTCGGGCTCGGGCTTAGGCTTTGCCCTGGGCTTTGCTTTGGGCTTTGCTTTGGGCTTTGCTTTGGGCTTTGCCTTTGTC
>Ga0194055_10004427_pt1 | contig 10514 bp, 8 predicted proteins | sample SepL449m_MetaG_FD_155482 | JGI IMG/M metagenome (GOLD analysis project Ga0194055, IMG submission 155482) | Anoxic zone freshwater microbial communities from boreal shield lake in IISD Experimental Lakes Area, Ontario, Canada - Sep2016-L442-9m | ecosystem: Environmental > Aquatic > Freshwater >... | reverse complement strand
GCATACGCCCCAACCCGGGCCAAGGCTCCAACACTTTCCAACCCGCTTTCACATCATTAAGATTCAAGCACCAAAAATTGTGCAGGGCGTTTGCAGAATCTGGAGCAGAGGTGCCACCTGCAAGGTAAACCAAATTACCAATTTTCATCCCGCACATATTGGCACAAGGTTTGGGCAACGAAGGATAAGGGCTAAACTTTAATTGGTTCTTCTCAAGCGCAACAAGAAAACAATCGGCATAATGTTGTTTAGAATCTGAACCTCCGATACAAAGCATTCCCTCTTTAAGAGTGACACTTACCCCATAAGCCAGCGGGGTCGGAAGTTTACCTGCATCTCTCCAATCTGCTTTGGGATGATCCAGAGTAAAGATGGAATCATGCCAGACTTTCACTCCACCTTCCCACGGTTTTTTATCAGGAAAGTTGGCGCCACCTGCAACAACAAGCTTGCCTGCAATTACACCAGCAAAGGGTGAAGCAAAGCCTTCCTTATCTGGCAAAGGTGCGAGCTTTTCCCAATCATCATGTTGAAAAACAAGCAAAGCCATGCTTGCCAATAGTGTCAGCATTCCATTACTTTCTGCAATAAAACTTTAACTTTTAAGATGCTTGGCGAAGTGAGCCTTGGTTCGTTTCCACATCTCATCGCTAAGTACATGCCCGGTTTTTTCTTCAATGAACCACGAGAAATTATCTCCTGCATTCATGGTTTCGTACGCCTTCTTGATTAAAGGCATTGCAGCTTTTACTTCTTCAATGGGGCTGCCATCATCGGTTTCACCAAAGTTTAAATGCAAAGGTTTGGGTGCGATCAGGCTGACGATATCTGGGATGTCCCCATGTACTTTCCAACCGGGAACATAGTTAGGAAAGCAATGAAGCAAATTGGTGCGCTCCATTGCTTGATAGGTGGGCATGCAGCAATTACCCACAAGTGCTTTTAATCTTGGCTCCCACGGGCCGATCTGCCAAGTGTGGGTTGACCCCATGGAATGACCATAACATCCCAACTTTTGTGCAACGACTTCGGGTCTTGAGGATATGTAATCAACCGCTCGCTTCATATCGAGGATGTTTTTCCAAGCAAGGGATTTTCCCTCGGTGACATATTTGCTAAATAGAAACCGCTCCAGTTCCCCACCCTTGAGCACCTTCTTAATTCCCGGAACAGAACGGCTGTTTCGTTCACCAAAACCCGCCGCATCCGGACAAAGTACGACATAACCCTCTTTCGCAAGTGCAACCCCCGTCATATGCATTTTTCCATAATTTGGAGAACGAACGCCCGCTGGTTCATCTTTGCCCACATCGTATTGGCCAGCGTGCTGATGCCAAAGGCATATGCCAGGCGCTTTATTTTTCGCATCCACCTTATCGGGGATGAGCAACCAAGCAGCTATTCTTTCCGTTGGTTCAACAAGATAGTTCACACGAATGAGTTGATACCCATCCTTCTGCTCAGTTTTTTCAACTTTAGCATCGAGAGGCGCACCTTCGGGCCAGGGGCCTCCTAAACATTGCTGCAATAGTTTTTTTCTAGCTTCCTGAATTTCCAATGGACTTGCCATGGCTGAACGCCCTATATTATGGAGAAAAAAAGCACTACCGGCAATCAGAGCACTCTCTCCAAGGAAAGTTCTTCGAGATGGAATTGGATTAACCATGTTTATATTCCTTAAAAAGAGTTCAAGCCAAAAGATCAGCCTATCCGCATTTGAAGTTTTAAAAAAGAATAAATTAGCTTTAGCCTAGAATCCTGCATAAAGTAAATGAGTAATTGCAGCCAACAAATGATAAATTTTTAATCCTATTTCCTGCCTACCTTAATGAGAACCCATGCGGATTTTTAACCTTATTCTTTCTTCTCTTCTGATATCCTTTGCGAGTTTTGACCTCACACTTTTATTAGCCCAGGAAATTTTGGTCAAACCCTATGTCCAACCGGGCGATGGCAATACTCTGGAAGGCACAGATGTCAAAATCATCGCTTGGCTTACCGACCAAAAGGAAGCAACTTTTGTTGTTGAATATGGGATCGAGGGTGAGCCTGTTTTAAAAGCCAAGCCTGTAAGGATCTCACTCGATTTCGAAAAGCCCAAGCCCTTTTTCGAACCTATCAAACCAAAAGTGGTTCCTCAAGAAACCCAACAACAAGAAATTAAACCAAAAGTGGAAGATACAAAAGCGCCAATTGTAAAGAAGGATCCACCACTGGTAGAAAAAGAACAACATTACTTTCGATACCATGCCAGCCTTAAGAACCTCCCCTTCAATTCTGAAATTCATTACTGTGTGAAATCAGGTGACCGAATCATCCGCCAAGCTTCCTTCCGAACTAGGCCAACTCCAGATAAATCCGCACGCTTGGTTTTGGTTGGAGACATGGCAACAGGCAAAGCCCCCCAAAAAGCAATCGCATGGCAAATTCAACAAGAAAAACCCGAAGCACTCATCGCATTGGGAGACATTGTTTACCCCACAGGCAGAGTGCTTCAATACATGAATTATTTCTGGAACACCTACAACGATGTGGATGAACCAAGCCTTACTACTGGCGCACCACTCATGGCATCTGTGCCATTTTATCCAATCCTTGGCAACCACGATATCGGGGCACGATTTCCAACCACTCAAGATGCACTTGGTGTATTTTACTTCTTCTATCCGCCAACCCAAGGCCCGGGTGAAGGTTCTTGGAGCACCCCACTCGGGACAGACACCGCCGCCGCTGCTAAATTTAAGACCATCAACAAGCATAGTTACCCATCCATGGATGCCTACTCATTCGATTATGGCAGTGCCCATTTCCTCATTCTTAACAACAACAAAGCTTCGAACATGGATTCTCCAGAATTGATCCAATGGGCAGAATCTGACCTTACGAAAACTAAGCAACCATGGAAATTCGTTTGCTATCATGTGCCTGCTTTCCATAGCTCTAAACAACATTACAGCGAACAACAAGCTCGTTCGTGGAACCCAATGTTTGAAGCCTGTGGCGTTGATATTGTATTTGCAGGGCATGTACACAACTATCAACGCAGCCATCCACTTCTTTTCAAACCCGATGGCAAACGAAACACCAAAGGAAGAGTCGATGGAACTTTTACGATTGATAACTCGTTTGATGGGGATAAAAACACCTCTCCCAAGGGCGTGATTCATGTGGTTGCAGGAGGTGGAGGCGCGTCACTTTATCTTCCAGGGTTGGAAAAAACCTCTGTCTCTCTCAAGGAAGATTTTGAAGAAAACTATGCAGACTTCACCGCAATTATGAATGCAGATAGTTATTCATTTGTAAGCATGGATTTAGAACCAACGAAGCTTGCAATCCGCGTGCTAAACCAAGAAGGCAAGCAGATAGATAAATTCATGATCACTAAACCAACAAAGTAATTAATCATGCAGGCACCCATAATCACCAAACCCACCAGACGAAGATTTCTTGCAACTGATCTCAATGAAAAAGTGGATATGCAGCGATATTCGCATCCGCTTCCAATCGAATATAAAAAAGTAATGAGCATGGAATGGAATTCTGAAGATATTCAAGGATTTTATAAAGCCATTGAAAGTTACAATATTTCATCGGATCTTTGTGGCCACACCCATTCACGCAATGTCTACCACTGGGATGGCACACCAAGGCAAAAACTGTTTAGCGTACCTTTTTTCAATCAGGAGAATTATTCATGCTTCAGAAATTAAAGTTTGGTATCTCGGCTACTTTCTTACTTACACTTGCGCCTCTTGGCTTTTGCGATGTCAAACTACCTGCGATCTTTTCGGATCATGCAGTCATTCAAAAAGATGTTCAGGCACCTGTATGGGGCTGGGCCGAACCCAACGAAGAAGTTACTGTAAAAATAGGCATGCAAACGCAATCCACAAAAGCAGGCGCTGATGGTAAATGGAATATCAAACTCGATAAGCTTTCTGCAGGCGGGCCACATACTCTGGAAATCAAAGGCAAAAACACCATAACAATCAAGAATGTTTTGATCGGCGAAGTTTGGCTGGGTTCTGGTCAATCCAACATGGCAATGACTGTCAATCGCTGTCTCGATTACGAAAAAGAACAAGCTGCTGCCAACTTTCCCCAACTTAGAATGTTCAGAGAATCATCAGGTGTCTCAACCCAACCCCAGTTTGTTGGTGCGGGCAAATGGGAAGTCTGTACCCCTGAAACCGTAGGCGGGTTTTCAGGCACCGCTTATTTCTTCGGCAGAGAACTTCACCAAGTGCTCAAGGTTCCCGTAGGCTTGATCAACTCTTCCGTTGGTGGTACCCCAGTTGAATCTTGGACCAGCATGGAAGCACAGAAAGATTTCAAAGAACTGAAGCCCTTGTTTGATCGCTGGCAGAAATTAGATGCAGACTTCAACCTTGTAAAAGCTGAAGCACAGTACAAGATTGATTTGGAAAAACACAAAATTGCTGCTAAGAAAGCCAAGGACGATGGCAAGCCCATCCCAAGAGCCCCACAGAAACCAAGCCCCCCAAGGCTTAACAATCATTTCCCAGGAAATCTTTTCAACGGCAAAATAAGCCCCCTCATTCCCTACTCTATCAAAGGCGCAATCTGGTATCAGGGCGAAAGCAATGCTGGAAAAGGCAGTGCTGAAGTTTATGGATTACAACTTGCAACCTTGATCAACGACTGGCGCGCCCGCTGGGGTCAAGGCGATTTTTATTTCGCCTGGGTTCAACTTCCTAGCTTCCACAAACTTCAAACCGAGCCAGTTGAAGAATCCGGCTGGGTTACCGTTAGAGAAGAAATGGCCAACACTTTAAAACTCCCCAATACAGGAATGGCAATCACCACCGATGTAGGGGAAGCAAACGATATTCATCCCAAAGACAAGCAGAATGTAGGTAAAAGGCTTGCCATGTGGGCCTTGGCTAAAGCTTATAATCAAGAAAAGATTGCTTCTTCCGGTCCGCTTTTCGCCTCGCATGAAGTCAAAGGCATGGAAGTTGTAATCCGCTTCACCAATATTAATGGTGGGCTAAAATCATCCGGCTCAGAGCTAAAAGGTTTTGCAATTGCAGGTGCCGATAAGAAATGGAAGTTTGCAAACGCTCGTATCGAAGGTGAAACTGTCATCGTTTCCAGCCCCGATGTTAATGCACCTTTAATGGTGCGTTTCGCTTGGGCAGACAACCCAATTGCAACTTTGTTCAACGGTGCTGGAATACCTGCAGCGCCTTTTAGAACTGATAAATAAAGTTAGCAATACTTCAACGAAGAAAGTGGAGCATTACCTGTTCCTCTTTCTTTTTACTTTGAACTAGCAGCACTACCTGCGGGCCTGCGATTGGCTACTATTTCGCTGATTCGGGTGCGGGCTTCCTTACGAAGCTTCTCAACTATTTCAGGATTTTTATCAAACACATTCGTTGTTTCCCCGGGATCTTTTTCAAGATTAAAAAGCATGTTCGCTTCTGCTGCGTTCCCTTTCTCTTTCTTCTTCTTTGCATTGCCTGCCCCATCCGAATCTGGAAGAAACAATTTCCACTCGCCCATACGGATGGCCTGAACAGGATTTGCTAGGTTGGCAGTACAATAAAGATGTACATCACGAACAGGGCCAGCTTTATCATCCATCATCAAGGTAGATATATCCCTGCCATCAATGATTTGCTTGGGATCTAAATTAGCACCTACAATTGAGGCAAGAGTTGGTAGCACATCGATATTCCCTGCAATCTGGCTGCACTGGGTGCCTGCAGGAATTTTCCCGGGCCAGCGCATAATGCAAGGCTCTCTCACTCCACCTTCAAAATTGCTGCCCTTCTTACCGCGGAATGGACCAGCAGAACCCGTAGCGGGCCCATTATCTGAGGTGAAGATTACCAAAGTTTTTTCATCCAACCCTAACTCCTTAATTGTTTTCATCACCTGCCCAACCGACCAATCGATTTCCTCGATCACATCTCCCAATAAACCAGAAGCACTTTTCCCTTTGAATGCTTCTGAAGCAGCCATCGGCCCGTGAATCATGGTGTGTGGCAGATATACAAAGAATGGCTTTTCCTTATTTTGCTTCATGAACCCGATTGCTTCTTCCGTATAGCGTTTGGTCAACAACGATTGATCAGGTTCCGTTTCGATAGTCTTTTCACCTCTAATCAAAGGCAAAGGCGGGTTACCAGGCCTTTTAGAATTCATGTCATTGCTATAAGGCAGGCCAAAATAATGATCAAATCCATGCTTGGTGGGAAGGAATTCGGGCAGATGCCCCAGATGCCATTTGCCAATGCAGGCAGTTGTATACCCTGCAGATTTCATTACTTCCGCAACAGTAGTTTCTGCAGAATTAATACCGATTTTAGCCTGTGGAAACAAAACGCCCGGGATGGATATTCTTTGATTGTAGCAACCCGTCATTAATGCTGCGCGAGACATAGAGCAAACAGGAGTCGCATAAAAGGAATGAAATTTCCGGCCTTCCTTTGCAAAGGTATTAAGATTGGGCGTACGAACTTTGGTACTGCCAAAGGGTTCGATGTCGCCATATCCCATGTCATCAATGAATATAAGCACCACATTAGGCTTGGCATTATCAGCAGCACTGCAAATAGCAGAGCTGAAAAAGAAAACAAAAAGAAAAGGAAGGATGAAAGGCGCAAGATGTTTCATGCTAAAAAGTCCGATCGTAAATAATGTAAAGGCACTTGATTCGTTTAAAATAAAGCAATTAGATTTCAAAACCACATCGATAGTAGATTAAACACCAAGTAGAAAGGTTTGTACCTGATAAAACTAGAAAATAAATAATGGGAAGATTATTAGATTGACATCCAGATGAAAATAAAACAAGATAAAAATATCTCAATATTGAGTTTTAGAAACAATCTCTCCAATGGATCACATGATGACAACTATTGACGAACCTCGTTTAGAATCTGACCTCTCCTACCGTTTTCAATACCTTGCAGAGTTTATGCATTTCATCCCTGAAGATATACAAGCAATTCATGATGCAGCACCTTTACTCGCTCCAAAAGTTCCTGCTTTAGTCAATGCAGTGTACAAACAGCTTCACGAAAACGATGCGACATGGCGACACTTCCTGCCTACCCAACCCGTAGATAAAGATGCATTGGCAAATGCCCTTGAAAATCTGGATGCAAACCACGAGATCATCAAAAGCCGAAAAGAGCACCTTACCAATTACCTAGTAACCTTAGTAACCAAGCCCTACGATGGGAAAATGGTAACTTACTTAGATATGGTCGGAAAAATTCACACATCAAAGGTGGGCAATCACAAAACCAACATTCCTTTAGTGCAAATGAACGCTCTGTTGGGATTTGTTTCGGATGCACTTCTTTGCAAGATTCTAAGTCTGAATCTTGAACGCCATCAAGAAATCTTAACTATCCGGGCTTTTAATAAACTTCTTTGGATTCAAAATGATCTGATCAACCGCCATTACTCCAATTAATTTGCTGGATTTAATTTAACCAAAACAGGCTCTCTCCCTAAAGGAGGGCATGCTTATATAAATGATTTACAGTCGCAATCTAGCCAAAGGTAAACCTTTTGGATTGACCGGGTGAAGATCGTTCTTTAAAATAATTTTTATATATTTTAAATCTTTGATTATTTTAGTCTAGGACATCAGCCATGATAAAAACCCGAATCCATCGTTTAGGCTTTACTCTCATCGAATTACTAGTTGTGATTGCAATCATCGCAATTTTAATAGGGTTACTTTTGCCAGCAGTGCAAAAAGTTCGTGAAGCTGCAGCACGCATGAAATGTAGCAATAATTTAAAACAACTCGCACTCGGAATGCATGGTTATCATGATACAAATTCTGCTTTTCCAATCGGGCAATACAACGATTTTTACTCCAATGATGGGCCATATATCCGCGGTTGTTGGCTTCACCCTACTCTTCCCTTCATTGAACAACAGGCGCTATTCACCAATTTTGAAAGTAGCAATAACGCAAATGGTTGGGCTTTACTTGCAGCCAATAAGACCAAAGTGCTGTCTACAGTGATGTGCCCATCAGACCCTTCCAGTCCCAAAACCGAGACACTAGATGGTAATACCACAACCACCGGCGTTTTTGAAAAACAAGGCATGCATACTAACTATGTTGCATGTTCTGGTTCCACAGCCTATGGCACAGGTAAAAACCTCAATGGCATTTTCTATGTGAAATCTAAAACCAAAATAACGGATGTAAGAGATGGAACTTCGAACACCCTAATGCTTGGTGAAATCCTTGTCGCCATAGATACCAATGTTAACGATCTACGAGGAAGGTATTCAAATTCTTGGGAAGGAAATAACTGGTTCAGCACTTTGAATCCGCCAAACTCCACAGTTTCTGATAAGCAAAATTATCAGGGTGTTTCAATTCCAAATGCACCTGTAATCAATGTAGCCAACAATGGGACTCAAAACCTTTCAGCCCGTAGTACCCATTTAGGTGGGGCAAATTTCGCCCTTGCGGATGGTTCAATACGCTTTATTCAAAACAATATTGACCCTTTAGTTTATAACCAACTTGGTTCCAGAGAACTGGGCGAAGTAGCTACATCTTACTAACCACATTTTCATCCCAACTTTTGGAACATCTCATGCGAACCATTTCACTTTTATTTGTTTTATTCCTCGCTTGCCTTGGCTGTGATTCTGGCCCCAGTCTTTACGAAATCAAAGGTATAGTTTCATTCGATGGCGTACCAGTTGCTAAGGGCGATATCACACTTAGGCCTGAAAAACCTTCCACTGCCCCACAAGGCGCAATGATCAAAGATGGTTCCTTTGTAATGAAAGCAAGCGTAGGAAAATACAAAGTTGAGATAATATCTACAAGAGTGGTTCCCGGTAAAAAAGGCCCGATGGGCGAAGACGCAATTGAAGAGTTCATTCCACAAAAGTACAACACCAAAACCACCCTTGGGGCAGAAGTCAAAACGACCGGAAATAACGAACTCATCTTTGAACTTACTTCCAAGAAATAGCCAACCGTCGCCCTTTACTAATTAGTTCTCATCTAGCCAGGCAAACCAAAGTTAAAATACAATTGCCCCGGGTGTATTTTTGATTCCCGTTCCAATCCCTTAAAAAATCCTAAGCAATTTTCCCCACCCTCATCTTTCTAGAATTCACCAATCATGTTAATCTTGCCATTGCTATTACCCGGGGATTTTTGACTCGATGACGGAGAATGAATGCAATCGCTTACTTCTATAAATCCATCACCGTACACTAGGCCCTCACTTTTACTGATCCTCTTGGTTGCTAGTGTTCTAACAGGGCTAAATGCCATCAAACCTGTGCATATGGATGACAATGTTTATATAGCCTATGCGGGTGAATTCATCGCCCACCCTTTAAATCCCTATGATTTTAATTTTGGTTCGCCCAACTACATATCCGCAAACCAACTGCTCGTTCCCCCTGTGCTTCCATACTATCTGGGCGCGGGAATTGCGCTGCTAGGCAACAACCCAATCCTCTTTAAGCTCTGGCTTTTTCCTTTTGCCTTACTGCTTGCAGGATCGCTGTATTATTTATTCAAACGCTTTGCACCTGGGTATGAAACTAAACTTTTATGGTTCACCGTTTTATCACCTGCGATACTTCCTGGATTTAATTGTATGCTGGAAATTCCCGTACTAGCTTTGGGGCTTACCGCTCTAGTTTTAGTATTTGAATCAATCGAAAAATCCTCCATCAGCCTTACTATCCTCAGCGGATTAATTTTAGGATTGGCAATTGAAACCAAGTACACAGCATTAATCACCTTGGCGACGATATTTTGTTTGTACCTGCTCAACAGGCGCTTCTTTCAAGGCATAGCTGTGGTTTTTATCGCATTACTCGTGTTTATTTCGTGGGAAGTTTTTATCCACCTGTCGCAAGGCCAATCTCACTTCATCATTCACCTAGGGCAAAGAAAAGGCAACTTTATCCGCAGATGCCTGCATCTGATTTTACCCTTACTTACCCAAGTCGGTGGTATAGCAACAATCATTGCCCTGATAGGGATTCTGGCATGCAAGGTTCCCCCTCGCATTATCATCATTACTGCAGTTTTGATTTTTATCGCTTTTGCCTCTCTTGCATTGATTCCAGCAGATTTACTGACACTAAAAGATCCACAATCAGGCCGCATTTGGCTTACCCTTTCTACGATTGTTTATGGATTGATGGCGGTACTGGTTTGGGGAACTATGGGTACAGTAGTTTTTAAATTGCTTTCTATAAGTGTAAAACCAGCTAATGAAAATCTGCCCTTGGGCCAACGACATTTAGAATGGTTTTTATGCACATGGCTAATGCTCGAGCTAATGGGTTATTTTGCACTTTCGCCATTTCCCGCGGTACGAAGAGTGATTGGAATCACCCTGGTTTTTACTTTTATAACAGCAAGGCTTTTATCCAAAACGCAGGCTTTGAAGGAATCTTCACAAAACCTTTTACAGCTTATTATTTGTTTTGGAATAAGCCTTGGGGTTTTATTTTACTCGGTTGATTTTCTC
>Ga0194055_10004426_pt1 | contig 10517 bp, 11 predicted proteins | sample SepL449m_MetaG_FD_155482 | JGI IMG/M metagenome (GOLD analysis project Ga0194055, IMG submission 155482) | Anoxic zone freshwater microbial communities from boreal shield lake in IISD Experimental Lakes Area, Ontario, Canada - Sep2016-L442-9m | ecosystem: Environmental > Aquatic > Freshwater >... | reverse complement strand
CCGGTGGGCGGCTGAGAAGGCGTCGTTGACATAGAGGTCGCCATTGGCGGCCAGGGCGCGGGCGAAGGCCGGGTCGTTGGCCTCCTCGCCCGGATAGAAGCGGACGTTCTCCAGCAGGATCACGTCGCCAGGGCCCATGGCGGCGACGGCAGCTTCCACGTCCTTGCCGGCGCAGTCCGCAACAAAGGCCACAGGGCACCTCAGCACGGCCGACAGGGCCGGGGCGATGGGGGCAAGGCTCATCTCCTGGACCCACTTGCCCTTGGGCCGGTCGAAGTGGGCCAGCAGGATCACCTTCGCCCCGCCGGCGCGCAGCTTCTCGATGGTCGGGGCCGCCGCCCTCAGGCGGGTGTCGTCGGTGACAACGCCGTCGGCCATGGGGACATTGAAATCCACCCGCACCAGGGCCCTGACGCCAGCCAGGGAAACGTCGTCTAGGGTCTGGAAGGCCATCAGTTCAGATCAGGCGGGCCATGGCCACGGCGGTGTCGCTCATCCGTGAGGAGAAGCCCCACTCGTTATCGTACCAGGACAGGATCCGGCCGAGGCAGCCATCGATCACCTGGGTCTGGGCCAGGGCCACGGTCGAGGACGCGGCCACGTGGTTGAAGTCGGTGGAGACCAGGGCCTCGTCGGTGACCGCCAGTACCCCCTTCAGGGGCCCTTCGGCGGCGGCGCGCAGGGCGTCGTTGATTTCCTGGACGGTCAGTGGCCGCCCCGGGGTCCAGACCAGGTCGATCACCGAGACGTTGGGCGTCGGCACACGGATGGACGAGCCGTCCAGCTTGCCCTGTAGTTCCGGGATGACGAGGCCCAAGGCCTTGGCAGCCCCAGTGGAGGTCGGGATCATGGACATGGCCGCAGCGCGGGCGCGGTAGAGGTCCTTGTGCATGGTGTCCAGCGTCGGCTGGTCGCCCGTGTAGGAATGGACGGTGGTCATGTAGCCGCGCTCTATGCCGGCCAGGTCCTGCAGCACCTTGGCCACCGGGGCCAGGCAGTTGGTGGTGCACGAGGCGTTGGACACCACCAGGTCGGCGGCCGTCAGGGTCTCGTGGTTCACCCCGTAGACGATGGTCTTGTCGGCGTTGTCGCAGGGCGCGCTGACCAGGACCCGCTTGGCGCCGGCCGCAAGGTGGGCGCTGGCCTTGTCCCTCGTGGTGAAGATGCCGGTGCACTCGAAGGCGATGTCGACGCCCAGGTCGCGGTGCGGCAGCTCGGCCGGGTCGCGCACGGCGGTAACCTTGATCCTGCCACGGCCAACATCGATCGTGTCGCCGTCCACCTTCACTTCGCCAGCGAAGCGGCCATGGACGCTGTCATAGCGAAACAGGTGGGCGTTGGTCTCAACTGGGCCGAGGTCGTTGATCGCGACGACCTCGATATCGGTGCGGCCATGCTCGACCAGGGAGCGCAGGATATTACGGCCGATACGGCCGAATCCGTTGATGGCGACACGCACAGTCATGAATCGGTCTCCGAACCTTTAAGCGGGCTATTTCGTTGCGGTTTTTTAGGTCCGCGAGGGGGAAGTCAACCCTGACCAGGGCGGTTTCGGCGACCGCTCCCTCCGGCGGGCGGGTCGCGGCATTCAGGCGCGGACCACCCGCACCCGGGAGGCGGCCTCCCGGGCCCGCTCGCGGGCGGTCTCGACGTCCTCCGCCCGGGCCAGGGCCACCCCCATACGGCGGCGCTCAAAGGCTTCGGGCTTGGCGAACAGGCGCAGGTCCGCACCCGGCACGGAAAGGGCTTCGGCGACCCCTTCGAAGGCCACGCCCCGGGCTTCCATGCCGCCGTAGATCACGGCGCTTGCGCCGGTCTCGCGCAGGCTGGCGTCTACCGGCAAGCCGAGGATGGCCCGGGCGTGCAGGGCGAACTCGCTCTGGGCCTGGGTGGCCAGGGTAACCAGGCCCGTGTCGTGCGGCCGGGGACTGACTTCCGAGAACCAGACCTCGTCGCCCTTCACGAAGAGCTCGACCCCGAAGAGCCCCAGGCCGCCCAGCTCGTCGGTGACCGCCCCGGCGATGCTGCGGGCGCGCTCCAGGGCGAGGTCGGACATGGGCTGGGGCTGCCAGCTTTCGACATAGTCGCCCTTGACCTGGCGGTGGCCGATGGGCGCGCAGAAGTCGGTGCGCACGACGCCGTCAGCGCCCAGGCTGCGGACCGTCAGCTGGGTGATCTCATAGTCGAAGGCGACCCGGCCCTCGACGATGACTCGGGCCTGCTCCACCCGGCCAGCCTCCAGGGCGTAGCGCCAGGCAGAAGTGATCCCATCGGGGTCCTCGACAAGGGACTGACCCTTGCCCGACGAGCTCATCACCGGCTTGATGAAGCAGGGGAAGCCCGTGACCCGAGCCGCGGCATCGGCCAGTTCGGCCTCCGAACTGGCAAAGGCATAAGGCGAGGTCAGCAGGCCCAGGGTCTCGGCGGCCAGGCGTCGGATGCCCTCGCGGTTCATGGTCAGCTGGGCGGCGCGGGCCGTGGGAATGACGGTCGCCAGACCCTCGGCCTCGATCCGCACGAGTTCATCCGTGGCGATGGCCTCGATCTCCGGCACGATCAGGTGCGGTCGCTCGGACTCGACCAGGGCCCTCAGGGCCACGGCGTCGGTCATGGCCAGGACATGGCTGCGATGCGCGACCTGCATGGCCGGCGCGTTGGCGTAGCGGTCAGCGGCGATGACCTCGCAGCCCAGGCGCTGCAGCTCGATCGCCACCTCCTTGCCCAGTTCGCCCGAGCCCAGGAGGAGCACCCGCACGGCGGAGGGCGACAGGGGGGTGCCCAGGCGGGAGGGCGCGGCCACGGCTCAGCCCAGCTTCTGGTGGACGGCGTCAGCCACCGCCCGCGCGGTGATGCCAAAAGCCTCGTAGAGGCGGTCGGCCGGGGCCGAGGCGCCGAAGCCCTCCATGCCCACGAAAATACCGTCCGGGCCGATGAAGCGGTCCCAGCCCATGCGCACGCCCGCCTCGACCGCGGCCTTGACCTCGGTCTCGCCGATGACCGCCGCCTTGTAGCGGTCGGTCTGGGCTTCGAAGAGCTCCCAGCAGGGGGTGGAGACCACACGGGTCCCGATCCCTTCGGCCTCGAGCAGGTCGCGGGCCGCCAGGGCCACGGCGACTTCCGTGCCGGAGGCGAACAAGGTGACCTGGGCCGGCGAGCCGGCGGCGGCCAGCTGGTAGGCGCCGTAGGCCGAGAGGTTTTCCCCCGAGGCGGTCGTACGCACGGCGGGGGTCTTCTGGCGGGACAGGGCCATGACCGAAGAGGTGGTGCGGGCCGAGACGGCCAGCTTCCAGCACTCGGCGGTCTCCACGGCGTCGGCCGGGCGGAAGACCAGGAGGTGGGGCATGGCCCGGAGCGAGGCCACGTGCTCCACCGGCTGGTGGGTCGGCCCGTCCTCTCCCACCCCGATGGAGTCATGGGTCATGACGTGGACGACCCTGGCGCCCATCAGGGCGCCCAGGCGGATGGCGGGCCGGGAATAGTCCGAGAAGACCAGGAAGGTGCCCGAGAAGGGGATCACCCCGCCGTGCAGGGCCATGCCGTTCATGGCCGCAGCCATGCCGTGCTCGCGCACGCCCCAGTGGACATAGCGGCCGGCATAGTCCGGGACGTCGAAGGCGGCCGTGCCCTTGACGAAGGTGTTATTCGACCCCGTCAGGTCGGCAGAGCCGCCGATCATTTCCGGGATGGCCGGGAACAGGTGGTCCAGGGCCGCGCCGGAGTGCTGGCGGGTGGCGGCGGCGGGCCGGGCCTCTACCGCGGCGGCGATATGGGCGTCGAGGGCGGCGAAGGCGTCGGCGGGCAGGTCGCCGGCCACGGCGCGCTGGAAGTCCGATCCCATTGCAGAGCCGGCCAGGCGCGCCTGCCAGGCCTTGCGGCTCCGCACGCCCCGGCGGCCCGCCCGGTGCCAGGTCCTGACCAGGTCGTCCGGCAGCTCAAACGGGGGCAGGTCCCAGCCCATGGCCTTGCGGGCCTCGGCGATCTCGGGGTCGAACAGGGTATAGCCGTGGCTGTGGGGATCGGCCTCCTTGGGGCCGGCGCCCTTGGAGATGCGCGTGCGGCAGGCGATCAGGGTCGGCCGGTCCTGCTTCACCGCCCAGCGCAGGGCGGCGGCGATCCTGCCGTGGTCATGGCCATCCACAGCCTTCACGGCCCAGCCATAGGCCTTAAACCGCGCCAGTTGGTCGCCCGTCTCGGCGATGGTCGCGACGCCATCGATGGTGGTGTTGTTGTCGTCGAAGAGAACCGTCAGCCGGTTCAGGCCGAAGCGCCCGGCGATCGAGGCGGCCTCGTGGCTCACGCCCTCCATCAGGCAGCCGTCCCCGGCGATGACCCAGGTGCGGTGATCCACCAGGTCCCCGCCGAACCGGGCGGCAAGGTGGCGTTCGGCCATGGCCATGCCCACGGCGTTGGCAAGGCCCTGGCCGAGGGGACCGGTGGTGGTCTCCACCCCCGGCGTATGGCCGAACTCCGGGTGGCCGGGAGTCTTGGAGCCCCACTGCCGGAAGTCCCGGATCTGGTCCATCGTGACGGCCTTGTAGCCGGTCAGGTGCAGCAGGGCGTAGAGCAGCATGGAGCCGTGCCCCGCCGACAGGACAAAGCGATCCCGGTCCGCCCAGTCAGGGCGGGAGGCGTCGAACTTCAGGAACTTGGTCCAGAGCACGGTGGCGACATCCGCCATACCCATGGGCATGCCCTGGTGGCCGGATTTCGCCCTGTGCACCGCATCCATGGAAAGGACACGGATGGCATCGGCCATTTTGACGGGCGAGACAGGCATGGCGGGAATCCGGTTGGGGGCGGAGAGGAAGTTGGGCCTCGCACAGGGCATCGGAAGGGTCAAGAAACGTAAGTGGTTCCGGCGGCGCGCCGGATGGCGCTATACAGTCTGGGCAACCTCCGGAGTCCCCCATGGCCCAGGACGAATCTCCTCTCGAACAGGCGGCGCGCCGCCTGGACCGCGCCCTCGCCCTGCTTGAGCAGGCGTTGGCGGGGCGGTCCTCCGCAGGCGCTGGCGAGCTCTTTGATCCCGCCCGGAGCGGTTTGGCGGCAGAGCTCGAGCGCAGCCGCGAGCGCGAAGGCGCCCTGGTGGCGGCTGGGGCCGACGCGTCCCGGGCCCTCGGGAAGGCGATCGCCGAGATCGAGGCCCTGCTCGACACCGGGCGGGGAGGCTGAACCATGGCCCAAGTAACCCTCAGCGTGAACGGCCGGCCCTATGTGGTCGGCTGCGAGGACGGCCAGGAAGCCCACCTGACCGAGTTGGCGAAGCTGTTCGACACCCAGGTGCGGCAGGTATCCCAGGATGTCGGCCAGCTGGCCGAGACCCGGCTCTTCCTGATGGCCGCCCTGCTGCTGGCCGACGAACTGTCGGATTTGCGCGGACGTGTCTCCGGGCTGGAGGCTGACCACGCCCGGCTTCAGGCCGAGGCCGGCTCGGCGGAAGGCCGGGCCAGTGCGGCCCTGGAGGCTGCTGCGCGAAGAATCGAGAGGCTGGCAGGCGCCTGATCGGCCAGGCACCTTGCCGCAGGCCCCCCCGTGGCCTAAGTCGATAGATGGCGGGTCTTGCTGCGGCTCGCGTCGAAGGCGAATTATCCCAGCGACCTTAATTCACTCAAAGGGAGCTGTCCCTGGCCGGGTCCGTGGACCCGGGCACACGGTGCCCACCTGGTTATCCAGGTCGAGGGGATTAAACAGTCCTTCACGGTTCTCGCGGCGCCGCCACCTTATCTCCCGGACCTCCCTTGCCGACCCGTCCCGCCGAACGGAACACACGCCAGGACCTGCGCACACAGCTCAGGGGTTTGAGGCGTGAACTGTCGGCCGCACGGCCGGATGCCGGTGAAGAGGCTGCCCTTCACCTTCAGGACGCAGACCTACCCCCGATTCGCGTCTTCGCGGCCTACCTCGCGGCCGGCGGCGAGATCGATTGCGGCCCCCTGGCCCGGCACCTGATGGTCCTGGGGGCAGACAGGCTTCTGCCGCACGTCTCGAGTGAAGGTCGGATGCGGTTCCTGTCCGCGCCGCCTGGAGGCCAGCTCGAACCCGACGCCTCAGGCCTGCCAGCCCCGCCGCAGGACGCTGAAGAAAAGAGACCTGATCTGGTGATCGCCCCCCTCCTGGCCTTCGACCGCTTCGGCGGACGGCTGGGCCAGGGCGGCGGACACTACGACAGGGTCCTTGCTGAACTGCGCCGGACTGGCCCGGTCTTCGTCCTCGGCCTGGCCTTTGCCGGCCAGGAGGTGGACAGGCTTGACCTTGAGCCCCACGATCAGCCTCTTGACGCCGTCCTCACCGAAGCCGGATATCGCCGCCTACCACAGGCCTGAAGGAACAGAATGCGCTTCGCCTTTTTCGGAGACGTGGTCGGGAAATCCGGCCGGGACGGTCTCGCCGACCACCTGCCAGGCCTGCGCCGGCGCCTTGACCTGGAGTTCGTCATCATCAACGCAGAGAACGCGGCGGCGGGCTTCGGCATTACCGAGCGGACCGCCCGGGACCTGTTCGACGCCGGTGCCGACTGCCTGACCCTGGGCAACCACGCCTGGGACCAGAAGGAAGCCCTGACCTACATCGTCCGCGAGCCTCGGCTGATCCGGCCCCTGAATTATTCTGTCCTGGCCGACGCTCCAGGCCTGGGCGCCAACCTCTTCGAGACCCGCCGAGGCCAACGGATTCTGGTGATCAACCTCCTGGGCCGCATCCACATGGACAGCCTGGACGATCCCTTTGCCGCGGTGGACCGGGAACTGGAGAAGTCGCCCCTGGGCATGGTGGCCGATGCCATCGTAGTCGACATGCACGCCGAGGTTACCTCGGAGAAGATGGCCATGGGTCACTTCTGCGATGGACGGGCCAGCCTGGTGGTCGGGACTCATACCCACGTCCCCACCGCCGACGCCCAGATCCTGCCGGGGGGCACTGCATACCAGACCGATGCCGGCGCCTGCGCCGACTATGACAGCGTCATCGGCAACATGAAGGAAGAACCGATCCGGCGATTCACCACCCGGATTTCCGGTGGTCGCTTTCGCCCGGCGGAGGGGCCTGCGACGGTCTGCGGCGTCTTCGCGGAATCCGGATCGGCGGGCGCCTGGCCGAGACGGTCCCCGACCTCAGTCCGGCCGCCGCCTGAAGAAGCGTCCGAAGCTGTTCGGCGGCACCTGGCGGGCGGTCATCCTGGACTGCAGGGGCGGAAACGCGAGTTGGCCAGTCGTTTCCGGATCGAGGATCGCGAACCTGCGGGCGGCCGCCTTGGCCTGTTCGGCGGCGGTAATCTTGCCGTCATAGTTCAGGTCAGCGCCTCGGACGGGCTGGGGTTCGTCCAGCAGGCTGAAGGTCGAGGCGCCCTCCAGACCGCGGGCCCGGGGCGCCGGGGCACCCGCCCCGTCGTCGTCCTCTCGGCCCGGCCGAAAGGCCGCGGACTGGGGTAGGATCTCCGGCGCGACCTCATTTTCGTATGTCGTATTCTCGAAACCGTCGACCCGGCCGTCCTTGTCGGTATCGAGCACGGTCAGGAAGCGCAGGCCGTCAGCGGTGAACTCCTTGAGGGTCAGGACGCCGTCATGGTCGCCATCCGCACCGGCGAACCAGTCCGCAAGTCCGTGGGAAGACCGAAAGGGCTCGCCGAAAGGACTGACGAACAGGCCCGACGCCGAGCCGGGTGCCTTGGCCTGTGGCCCCTGGGCGGCCAATGGCGCGGCAGAAACCAGCCCTGCCGAGGCGAGGGCCAGTCCCAGCCCGAGGCCCAGGCCAAGCCCGTCGAGGACCCCCGGACAGCGTGATGGGAAACGACTCATGATGCGGACTCCCGATTCGGTGGAAAGACAGAACGGTCTGGAGGCGGCGTCAATATGGCACCGACCCTAAGGAGCCATCCGGGGGTTGCGTTTGCAGGTCGGGTCGCGGAATCCTTGCCCATGGCGTCGCTGAACGGAACGCCCGGAGAACCGATATGCTGCACTTCCTGCTTCGCGCGGTCTTCGCCGCTTTTGGACTGGCCATCGCTTCCCGGCTTGTTCCCGGCGTCACCTACGATGCGCCTATGACTCTCTTCCTGGCCGCATTGCTGCTCGGGGTGGTCAACGCCCTGCTGAGGCCCCTGCTGGTCATCCTGACCCTGCCCATCACCGTCCTGACCTTCGGATTGTTCCTGCTGGTGATCAATGCGGCCATGATCCTGCTGGTCTCGAAAATCCTTCCCGGCTTCCAGGTCGCTGGCTTCATCCCGGGATTGCTGGTGGCGATCATCACCGGGCTCACCAGCTGGGCCGGCACAATGCTGTTGGGCGACCTGAAGCGCCTGAACGGTCGGGCCAGCTGACAGCCGGACACGAAAAAGGGGGCGGAGCCTGAAGCCCCGCCCCCTGGTCTTTCGGGAAACGACCTGGATCAGAAGTCCATGTCGCCCATGCCGCCCATACCGCCGGGCATGCCCTGGCCACCGCCGCCGCCGCCCTTCTTGGGGGCCTCGACGATCGCGGCTTCCGTGGTGATCATCAGGCCGGCCACCGAGGCGGCGTCCTGAAGGGCGATGCGGACCACCTTGGCCGGGTCGATGACGCCGGCCTTCACCATGTCCACATACTCTTCGGTCTGGGCGTTGAAGCCGAAGGTGGGCGAGGTGTTCTCGAGCACCTTGCCGACCACGATCGAGCCTTCGACGCCGGCGTTCTCGGCAATCTGCCGGATCGGGGCCTGGAGGGCACGGCGCACGATGGCGACGCCGGCTTCCTGGTCGTCGTTGTCGCCCTTCAGGCCTTCGAGGGCCTTGGAGGCCTTCAGCAGGGCCACACCGCCGCCGGGGACGATGCCTTCTTCCACGGCCGCGCGGGTCGCGTTGAGGGCGTCATCGACGCGGTCCTTCTTTTCCTTGACCTCGACCTCGGTCGAGCCGCCGACGCGGATCACGGCGACGCCGCCAGCCAGCTTGGCCAGCCGCTCCTGCAGCTTTTCCTTGTCATAGTCCGAGGTGGTGTCCTCGATCTGGCGCTTGATCTGGCCAATGCGGGCCTCGATACCCTCCTTGGCGCCGGAGCCGTCGACGATGGTGGTGTCGTCCTTGGTGATCGTGATCTTCTTGGCGCGGCCCAGCATTTCGAGGGTCACGTTCTCAAGCTTGATGCCCAGGTCCTCGGAGATCAGCTCACCACCGGTCAGGATGGCAATGTCCTCGAGCATGGCCTTGCGGCGGTCGCCGAAGCCAGGTGCCTTGACCGCCGCGACCCGCAGGCCGCCGCGCAGCTTGTTGACCACCAGGGTGGCCAGGGCCTCGCCCTCGACGTCCTCGGCGATGATCACCAGGGGACGGCCGGACTGCACGACGGCCTCGAGGACCGGCAGCAGGGGCTGGAGAGAGGTCAGCTTCTTCTCGAAGAGCAGGATCAGAGGCTCTTCGAGTTCGGCCTCCATCTTGTCGGCGTTGGTGATGAAGTAAGGCGACAGATAGCCACGGTCGAACTGCATGCCCTCGACGACGTCGAGTTCGGTCTCGGCGGTCTTGGCTTCCTCGACCGTGATGACGCCTTCATTGCCGACCTTGTCCATGGCCCGGGCGATCATCTCGCCGACCTCGGTGTCGCCGTTGGCGGAGATGGTGCCGACCTGGGCGATCTCGGCGTTGGTGGTGACCTTGCGCGAGGACTCCCGGATGGATTCCACGACCTTGGCCACGGCCTTGTCGACGCCACGCTTCAGGTCCATCGGGTTCATGCCCGCGGCGACAGACTTCATGCCCTCGACCACGATGGCCTGGGCCAGGACGGTGGCGGTGGTGGTGCCATCGCCAGCCTTGTCGTTGGTCTTGGAGGCGACTTCTCGGATCATCTGGGCGCCGAGGTTCTCGAAGCGGTCAGACAGTTCGATTTCCTTGGCGACGGACACGCCGTCCTTGGTCGAGCGCGGGGCGCCGAAGGACTTCTCGATGACCACGTTCCGGCCCTTGGGGCCGAGGGTCACCTTTACGGCATTGGCGAGGGTATTGACGCCGCGCAGCATCTTGTCGCGGGCGTCAGTACCAAAATAGACGTCTTTAGCGGCCATTGGCTTACTCTTTTCGAATGAGATTGGTGGGTCTGGAAGGTGGTCGGGGGCTCTACTCGATCACGCCCAGGACGTCGCTTTCCTTCATGATCAGGAGGTCAGCGCCGTCGATCTTGACTTCGGTGCCGGACCATTTGCCGAACAGGATGCGGTCGCCCGCCTTCAGGTCGAGGGGCTGGATCTTGCCAGATTCGTCGCGGGCACCGGGACCGGCGGAGATCACTTCGCCTTCCTGCGGCTTTTCCTTGGCGGTATCGGGGATGATGATCCCGCCCTTGGTCTTTTGTTCTTCTTCGACGCGCTTCACGAGGACGCGGTCACCGAGGGGACGAAACGCCATGTTCTGGTCTCTCCATTTAGGACGAGGGTTATTGAAATCTACAGACGCGGCACCGCCTTTGGCAGCCGCCGCTCACGAGTGCTAACGCGTCGGGGAGTTAGGCGCCCGGTCCGGCGGAGTCAAGCGGTGCGCCGATCAATTC
>Ga0194055_10004424_pt1 | contig 10519 bp, 10 predicted proteins | sample SepL449m_MetaG_FD_155482 | JGI IMG/M metagenome (GOLD analysis project Ga0194055, IMG submission 155482) | Anoxic zone freshwater microbial communities from boreal shield lake in IISD Experimental Lakes Area, Ontario, Canada - Sep2016-L442-9m | ecosystem: Environmental > Aquatic > Freshwater >... | reverse complement strand
GTACTAGCGAGCTCCATAGGATTAGCATTGTTTGTGTATCTCAATAAAAAAAGATAATTGCGACACATACAATAACAAGCAAAAGCATTTGACTTTTATCAAGCATAATAGGTATAGTATAGATATGAAAAAAGTCTGCTTACTTGTCGAAGACAACGATTTTATCCGTAATATGTATAATCTGAAGCTATCGAAATCTAAGATTGATGTGGTAGAGGCTACTGACGGAGCTATGGCCCTAATAAAAATCAATGAGCATCAGCCGCAAGTTGTATTGCTTGATTTGATGATGCCAAATGTCAGCGGTATTGAAGTGCTCGAGGAACTCAAAAAACACAATATAACCCCGGACCTGCCTGTGGTTGTTCTGACTAACGTTATGGATCAAGCCACTATCGACCAAGCCAAAAGCCTTGGCGCGCGCGACTATATTGTAAAGACCGACCTAACTCCTAGTGAAGTAGTCGAAAAAATTATACCGTTTTTGTCCTAATAACTTCTTAAGTAGCCATTAATAAAGCCCATAGCATCCATTGGGGCTTTGCCGGCAGGCTGGATTGATAGTATCTGTAGGCTTCCATCGGAGCAGCCAAAATAGAGCTTGCCGCCTTCCGCCCTAAGCTCACCCTGCGCAACAGTCTGTTTTGATGCTAGCGCACTCAAAACAATGTAGTTATTGTCTTTTGATACGATGTAGCTCTTTGGCCAGCCGGCATAGGCACGAACTTCGTTTGCCAACTCGCTGGCTGTCTTTTTGGGATCAATTAGACCATCTTGTTTGGTAGTCTTTTTGGTACTACTAACGGCTGATTCGTCTTGGTCTATCATATCGAGCTGCCCCTTCAGGTAGAGCTCAATAGTCTCTGGCAGCAAAGCACAATTAACTGACGATAGTTTTTCGCGCAGCTCGATAGCATTATAGTTTTTGCAATCGACTTCAGACCAAGTCAAAATTGGGCCGTCATCTAAGCCGGGCGTAATTTTTATGATTGTCACTCCGGTCGTGGCATCGCCATTAATTAGGGCAGTTCTGATTGGGTCGGCCCCGCGGTACTTGGGCAGCAAGCTAAAGTGGCTATTCAATATGCCGTACTCGAAAGCTTCGATAACGTCTTTCGGTATAATCATTCCAAAATCTAGCACCACCGCTATTGGACTACTAAGCTGAGCCGAACTAATGAGCATGCTGATATCGGTTTTTGAGCTTGGGTTAATTACGCCAATCGAGTTATTTTCGGCCCAGAGCTGGACAGCGTTTTTAAACAGTTTACCAGCCGAGTTGCTAGCTGGCGGTTTGGTAACAACTAGCTCGATATCGAATACTTCGCTCAGGCACTGAAGAGCCTCAAGGCTGGTTTGGCCTGTGCCAAAAAAGACAATCGATTGTTTTGGGCTATTTGTGTTTTTTGATATCATCTTTTTTAGCTTGAGCTACTGGCATTAGGGATCCATTTTTGTCGATACTAAATAGCTGCGAGGAATCCTTGATGTGGTCTAAGAATATTACACCGTTCATATGATCTATTTCGTGTTGTAAAACCCTAGCAGCAAAGCCCTCTATACTAAGTCTAATTGGTGCTCCGTTGGCGTCTTGTGCTTTAATTTTTACCTTTAGTGGTCGTTTGACCCGACCATAAACACCTGGCACACTGAGGCAACCCTCGATATCGCTAATCATTTCGGCACTAACTTTGACTATTTCGGGGTTCACTAAAGTCGTAAACTCTTTGCTTTTGGGGTCGTCAAAGTCATTGCGGACAACGGTTAGTTTGAGGGGCTCACCGACCTGGATGGCCGCCAAGGCAGCACCAAACTCACTGTCGTGGTCCCAGTCTAGGGTGGTGGCGATCATGTCGCTAGCAAGCTTACGAATAGAGTCGTCGACATAGCCAATTCTTTTGGATTTGGTGCGAAGTATTTTATTGGGTATGGTGACGATTTTTTTTATCATGATATTCCAAAGGGGTCTAGGTTGATAGTCCAATACGGCTCTAGCTGTGAAGCTATATCAACTAGTATTTTACGGTTGCGGCTTTTTATTATCAAGCTCCACATGTGCTTCTTGCCTCGCAATGATGGGTGCGATCTGACTGGACCCAGAATAGTTATCGATTGTTTGCCTCGAAGCTTCGCGATTAGGGCTTGGGCTTTTTGTCGACCAAGCTCGGAGCTTACAAAACCACACTCTAATTTTAACAGATACGAGTAAGGTGGGTAAGAGTATTTTTTTCGTAAGGCCAGCTCCGATTGGTAGAAGCTTTCGTAGTCGTTATTGGTGATGAGCTCAAAGAATTTGTTATCGGGGTTTTTGGTCTGAATAATTACCTCGCCGCGATCCTTGCGACGGCCGGCTCTACCTGCGGTCTGGCTCAAAAGTTGAAAAGCTCGCTCCAGACTATTGTAGTCGATATTAGCCAAATCGTAGTCGGCATCGATCATACCAACCAAATGAAGATTCTCAAGGTCCAGACCTCGGCCAATAATTTGCGTACCGATTATGATATCGACCTCACTATTATTGATGCTATCTAAAATCTTTTTAAATTCTTTTGGCTCGGCACTATCGCGATCGATCCGCACAATTCTAGCTCCAGTAAATAATTCTGCGACTTTTTCGGCAACAGCCTTGGTGCCGATGCCAACCCCGCGCAAGTTGCTCCCATCACAGCTCGGGCATTTTGCCGGCGGAGTTTGTTTGAACCCACAGACATGGCAAACCAAGCGCATGCTATCGGCATGAAAGTGCAAGTTGACCCCACAGTGTGGGCACTCGAAGCCCTGGCCGCAGTCGTTACAAACAAATATCGGAGCTGTTCCGCGGCGGTTAAGGTAGAGCATCACCAGCTTTTTATTTGCTAGGGTCGAGTTTATGGCGGCAGCTAGCTGGGGTGTGAATATGTCAGATTGTTTGTCTTTTTTAACAATCTTAATCTCTGGATGTGATGAAGCAATGGCCCGCTGGTTGAGACTCAGCCGTTGAAGCTTGCCCGCATCGGCCAGGAAGCGTGTCGTAACTGAGGGCGTTGCACTTCCTAGTACAAGCTTTGCGCCCGTCAGGCTGGCGAGTTTTCCGGCCACCATCTCGGCATGATAGCGCGGCGAGGAATCTTGCTTGTAGCTCTGCTCGTGGCACTCATCGACAACTATTAGCCCCAGTTTGTGCAGGGGCATAAATAGTGCCGAACGCGGACCCAAAACAACCATCGGCATATTGGCCGATTTGCTATTGCATTCCACCCATACAGCTCGACGCTGGGCTGGGCTGAGTCCGGAATGCGCCACTACCAGCTGATCGGCAAAATGCTTTTGAGCCCTTTCGATCATTTGGTTGGTCAAAAAAATTTCTGGCATCAACATAATTGCCGACTTACCCTCGGCCAGCATTTTGGCTATCAGGTGAAAGTAAATTTCTGTCTTTCCAGAGCCCATTACACCCTCTAGTAGTGTCGGGCGCTCTGAGTTCAAAATATCTCGATACACCTTGGCTTGCGCTGGCGATAGCTCAACCAACTTTTTGGTAGCCAGCTTGGGCTTATCAAAAAGTTTGCGCGGCGTGGTGGTGGGGTTTTTGGGCAACATCAATTGCCAGACACTAGCAGGTGGGGCAGAGTAGTAATCTATTAGCCACTCACATAGCGCGATCAGCTCCTTAGGTAGTGGGTCGATTGGCAAAACGGCATCAATACTTTTGAGCTTGATGTCTTTGCTTGGAGCGCTTCTGCTGATACTGCTGACAATACCGATAGTCTGATTTTTGCCAAACTTAATACTGACCAGGTTTCCGGCTTGGGCCACAACTCCCTCGGCGACTCGGTAGGTGAAGGTTCTTTTGTCAGACCCCTTGTAACCAACTACACTGACTTCGGCATACATACTATATATTGTACCTCAGCCCAAGATTAATTGCTTTACAATCTGTCTTATCTACTTAATAATGGTAGATAATGAAATTAACGACAAAACTTTATCTGATAGCCACCTTATTAGTAGTACTAGTGTTGCTGGCTATCCCCAGAGAAGACAAAATATTCTCTGCACTTGGCATCAAGGACACCAGTCTAAAGCTACGTCTCGGACTAGACCTCCAGGGCGGAGCCAGCCTCACATACCAAGCTGATCTGTCTAAAGTTTCGTCTCAAGACAAAGCCAAGGCTATCGACGGAGTTATAAATGTTATCAATAAGCGTGTTAATTCGAGTGGTACATCTGAGGTTGTGGTGCAGACATCGGGCAACGAACGAGTTAGTGTTCAGCTCCCGGGTATCAAAGATGTCGATCAGGCAATTGGAATAATCGGCAAGACCGCGCAACTACAGTTTTTATCGGTCAGCCCCGAAGGTCTACCCGAAGCAACTGATATTAATGGCGAAGACCTCGAAAGCGCTACAGCCGATATCGATACCCAAAATGGTCAGCCTATCATATCTTTCCAGATGAAGGGCAGTGCCATACAGAAATTCGCAGATCTCACTAAGAATATCAATCGGCAGGGAGGGCGGTTGCTAATAATACTAGATAACGACCCGCTCTTTAATGGCACAGTCTCGAGCCCCATTACTGACGGCAAAGGCCAGATGTCGGGCTTTAAAGATCTCAAGGTAGCCAAAGAAACTTCCTTGTTGCTAAATGCCGGAGCTTTGCCAGTACCAATTAGCCTAGTAGAGCAGCGCACAGTCGGAGCTACATTGGGGCAAGAATCAATACAACGTAGCCTATTCGCTGGTCTAATTGGACTAGTTGCAGTACTGATATTCATGATTGCTTACTACCGTCTAGCAGGCTTAGTTGCTGCTGCGGCACTGGTCATGTACACCCTCATAACAATCGATATATTCAAGCTTTCAGGCATTACCCAATCCCCGATAGTATTAACGCTGGCTGGTATCGCTGGTTTTATACTGAGTATAGGAATGGCAGTCGATGCCAATATCCTAATATTTGAACGTATGAAAGAAGAAATCCGCGCCGGTAGTTCGGTTGCCGTGGGTATGGATGCTGGTTTCAAAAGGGCCTGGACAAGCATTAGAGACTCAAATATCTCAACTCTCATTACCTGCCTGATTCTATATATCTCTGGCATACCGGTAATCAAGGGCTTCGCCGTGACGCTAGCAATTGGTGTATTGGTAAGTATGTTCACAGCCATCACGATATCCAAGACATTTATGCAGGCTGTCGTCCGAACCAAAATTGGCTCTAAGCCAAGCTCGTATCGCATCAAAGAGGAGACTATTCAATGAACATCGTCGGAAAACGCAAAATATGGTTTATGATATCAATATTACTGGTGCTACCAGGTACAATCGCACTTTTCGTTTGGGGGTTAAAGCCGGGAATCGATTTTACAGGCGGGCAAGAACTCGAAGTTTCGGGACAAACCACACAATCTCAGCTGCACGATATAGTGGCAAAAGTAGGGGTCAAAGACATTACTGTAACGACCAGCGGCAATGATAGGCTTTTGGTGCGCTATAGCGACCAAGGGCTCGATAAAGAGCTTGGTGATTCCCAGCAAATTAGGCAAAATATTAGAACGCTTCTTACGCAACAATCGCTTAGCGAAACATCTTTTAGCTCTGTTGGACCTGCTGTTAGCCGTGATGTCACCAGGAGTGCTATATTGGGCGTAGCAATGGCTTCGCTGGCGATACTCCTGTACATAGCGTTTGCTTTCCGTAATACGCCCCCACCTGTAAGCCCTTGGAGCTTCGGAGCCACAGCAATTATTGCGTTGCTACATGATGCTTTATTCGTGCTTGGTACCTTTGCGATTCTAGGGCATTTCTTTGGTATTCAGATCGATGCCTTGTTCGTGACGGCTATTCTGACTGTTATAGGCTTTTCGGTGCACGATACGATTGTGGTTTATGACAGAATTCGCGAAAACCTCAGGCGCCTTAACCAGCCGTTCGAAGAAGTCGTTAATATTTCTATTAACGAAACACTGGCTCGGTCGCTAAATACCTCTATCACTGTGATTATAGTGTTACTAGCATTCTACTTATTTGGTGGTGAGTCCATCAAATTCTTTATACTAGCGCTACTGATTGGTATTATATCTGGTACTTATTCGTCAATATTCAATGCATCGCCGCTCTTAGTGGTATACAACAATTGGAAGATCAAAAAGGCAAAAGCCACTAAATAGCTAATTGCCGGTTGTTATAAAGTAGGCTGCAATTCCAGCCGCAAGCAGTAATATCAGTACTAGACTAACCCATATCCACAACGACGATTTGCTGTTTACGGTTGCTGGCATAGTCGATGTACTTGATGCCTGCGCTGGAGTTTCGTTGCCTGTTGGGTCTATATCACTGGCCATGACAATACCGCTAGGGCTAGCAGGGTTTGATATGCTGTCGACGTAGTTGTTTGCTTGGACATGACTGTGAGGCGGAGGCAACTCTGGTACCATTAGCCTTTTGAGGGTAGATTGAAGCTTGTTGTCTGACGAGACTTTATTACTAGCCTCGGTCGCTTGGCTGGGGAGGGGGTTAGAGATATGTACGGGCATGGGTGACGGGTTGGCAGGCATTACCCCGGAATCGGTATAAAACCTTTGCGTATTACCGCAATTAGAGCACAAATAGCCCACCAAGCTTGGCGTCATAGTCGAGTTACATTCTGGGCAGTATCTATCCATTCATATGTTTTGGTTATGCTAACAATTTTAGCACAAAAGTTATGCTTCAAAAAGTGTTGTTATTTTTACCGAGCTGTTATAAACTAGTATTAACAGAGGTAAAACAAATGTTACAGTATTTCATCACTTCCAAGACCAGACGCAAGATAATTACGCTATTTAGTAAATATCCAGATTACCGCGTACATATTCGAGGGCTTGCTAAAATTACCCGAGAAGACCCAGGTAATGTCAGTCGAGAGCTGGTACGGCTCGAAAAAATCGGCTACCTCAAGGCCTATAAAGAAGCTAATACTAAGGTCTATGGAGTCAACCAAAACTTTATATTGTTCAAAGAGCTGCAAGGTATGGTTTTAAAGACATCTAACAAGAGGTCATGATGTAGATTAGTGATAGTGTTATTGATAATAGGTTTTAACAAAAATAATAATAAAAAACAAAAGTGAGGTAAAAAAATGAAACAAATACAAAAAATAATCAAAACAGTCCGCTACACAGACTTTATATTTGGCAAAGAATCGAAGCTCGAAGATACCAAGAGATTTTTACAAGACGGTCGCAGGCAATATGTTGCAAGCGCTCCAGCTGGTTTTAAGCCCAGATCTAGCTCAGATTTTTTTATGCAATAATTTATAGTAGTGTACTTTAGTATTTTATGGTTATTTAGTTTAGACTATATTTATGCAGAAAACAGTGTGGGACGCCTCATCAGCAATCGAGTTATCAGACGATCCTGATATCACAAAACAACTCCTCAAAAAGCGCGGCCTAACAAGCAAGCAAGCCGATATTTTTCTGAAGCCAGATTACGACAAAGGCCTAACTGACCCTTTTGAGCTCTCAGGTATGTCAAAAGCTGTAGCAAGAATCGTCAAAGCAATAAATAAAAAAGAAAAAATTGTAATCTATGGCGATTATGATATCGACGGCCTGAGCTCGTCGGCGCTGCTTTATGATGCCTTCGATATGATGGGGGTAAAAGTATCGCTATATATTCCAGATAGGTTTGAGGAAGGTTACGGTCTCAACTCTAGTGCCATCGAGAAGCTCAAAGAGCAAAAAAACGATCTGATCATCACCGTAGATTGTGGTACCACGGCTCACCTTCAGGCTAAAACAGCGAAAGATGTAGGCATCGACCTGATTATTACCGACCACCATGAACCAGATGGTGGCGCGCCAAAGGGGATTGTAGCTTGTGTCAATCCGAAGCTCGATAAGGATAGTACCCTGCGAGATTTAGCTGGCGTAGGAGTAGCTTTTTATTTGGTCCGAGCAATTGCAAAAAAAACCAAGCTAATAAATACTGGACAGGAGAAGTGGCTGCTAGATCTTGTTGCTCTTGGGACAATTTGCGATGTAGTGCCGCTCACAAACGACAATAGAGTTCTGGCTAGCTACGGACTTAGGGTGCTTCGAAAAACCCGACGAAAAGGACTAATCGCACTAGCCGAAAACTGCGCTATGGATATTAGCTCTGCGACAGAGACAGATTTGGGATTTAAAATAGGCCCCAGGCTTAACGCAGCCGGACGTCTGGCTCACGCCAAGAAAGCCTTAGATTTGCTAACTAGCAATGATACCGAAGAAGCCAAAACAATCGCTCTCGAGCTGGGCGAGCTAAACTCCACAAGACAAGCAGATACCAAGAGTATTCTGGCCGGTTGTAGCGAGCAAGCCAAGAAGTACAAAAAAGACCCTATATTGGTATTATCGAGCCCTGATTGGTCACATGGTGTAGTAGGTATAGTAGCAAGTAAAATATCTGAAAAATGGCACAAGCCAACCATAATACTTCAGGAACTAGGTGAGTTATCAAAGGGTTCTGCCCGGAGTTACGGATCATTCGATATCATAAAGGCCATCCGCAGCTGTGAGGAATTTTTAGAAAGCTGCGGTGGCCATAGCTTTGCTGCCGGTCTCAAGCTAAAGACCGATAGGATACAAGAGCTTCGTTATCGAATCAACCAATACGCCATAGCCAACATGGATGCCAAAAATAATTTCAAGACAATCCAAATAGGAATCACTCTAGCCACGAGCAGTGCCAATATCGACTTGTATGACGAAATCAACAGGCTTGCTCCTTTTGGTAGTGCCAACAAAAAACCCCATTTCCATTCGATATATTTAGTCGAACAAGTTAGGCTAGTTGGTAGCGATGCCTCACACCTCAGGCTGCAGCTAGCCGACTCCGCCGGTGGTAAGCACGTTGCGATTGGCTTTAGTATGGCTAGTAATTATCGATGGCTTGAGGCTGGACAAACAATTGAACTAGTCTTTGAGCTATCCGAAAACATTTGGCAAAATCGGCGAAACCACCAATTAGAAATAATAGATATTAAACCATACGAACACTAAAATTGTTCTTTACTATTGAACTACGGCAGCACTTTGTAGGTATTCAATCTGTTAATTCATAGTTTAGATACCTATTGCTATAATAATAATTTACTCAAATATATATTCAAGCTGTGGGTTTGGTTAGCTACCTGTAAATACTGTTTTAAAATAGTTGTTCATTATGTATGTTTGTTGAATTGAGTATTTATCGCTAAAATATAACTATGTCGCAAATCAAGCACCAAAAGCCTAGGGGTATGCAAGACATCCTGCCGGTCAATCAACTACTTTGGTCTCATATCGTTGAGGCTTATGTTGATATTTGCCAGTCTGCAGGTATTGATAAGATATCTACACCAATAGTGGAGTCTACGGAACTTTTTAATAGAGCAGTAGGCGAAGAAACAGAGGTGGTCAGCAAGGAGATGTATAGTTTTAGCGACCGTTCTAATAATAGCCTAACTCTCAAGCCAGAGAGTACCGCCGGGGTCGTTCGGGCCTATATCGAAAACGGCATGAATAGCCTTCCAAAACCAATCGAGCTATATTACATCGAGCCCCACTTTAGATACGAAAGGCCGCAAGCAGGGCGTTATCGCCAGCACCACCAACTTGGACTCGAAATATTTGGTGACTCTACGGCTAGTAGTGATGTGCACGTCATTAGCCTTGGGGCCAGGCTATTTAATCGTCTGGGTATTAAGCATAAAGTAGCAATCAATAGTATCGGTTCGTCTGAAGACCGCCAAAGATACATCAAAGTACTACAGGACTACTTCAAGAATCACATTAAGGATTTACCGGACATCAATAAAAAACAGCTAGAAACCAACCCACTGCGCATTCTCGACAGCAAAGACCCAGATGTCATCAGACTCATCGAAGATTCGCCGCAAATTTTAGATTATTTGTCCCCAGAATCGTCAGCACGGTTTGCCAAAATATTGGAGCTGTTAGAAAACTGTGGCATACAGTACCAGCTAAACAGCCGCTTGGTGAGGGGCTTGGATTACTACAACGATACTGTTTTTGAATTTGTCTCAGACAGTGAGCTATCACGCGACAGTATAGGTGGCGGAGGCAGATACGATGCCCTAGTGAAACACCTGGGCGGAGTGGATTCGCCCGCCGTAGGCATGGGTATTGGTATCGAAAGAATCAAGCTCGAATTAGAGCGTATGGGTACTATTCCAGATGCAACACCGCCAGACATATTTGTAGTTGCTATCGGAAAAAATGCGTCTGATACCGCCGAGGTGGTGCGCGAGAGATTACTAGACGAAGGCTTCAAGGTTAGGGCAAACTTCTCTAAAAAGTCGATGGGCGACCAGCTAGCCTTGGCCAACAAGTGTCATGCCAAGTACGCCGTAGTTATTGGCGACCGCGAGGCTAAACTCCAGGAGGTAATCATTAAGGACCTAGCAAGTGGCAATCAACAGGTCGATAAACAAGACAAACTAGTAGAAACCCTTAGGATGATGATTGGCTCTTGAGTTTTTTGGTGTTTTCAGATATAATTATACGGATTTAAAA
>Ga0194055_10004422_pt1 | contig 10520 bp, 8 predicted proteins | sample SepL449m_MetaG_FD_155482 | JGI IMG/M metagenome (GOLD analysis project Ga0194055, IMG submission 155482) | Anoxic zone freshwater microbial communities from boreal shield lake in IISD Experimental Lakes Area, Ontario, Canada - Sep2016-L442-9m | ecosystem: Environmental > Aquatic > Freshwater >... | reverse complement strand
AATCGCCCAAATTTGATTCGGCGTTCACGTGCCCGCATTTGCCCAAGTTCAAATATTGGGATCCCCATGCCTTCGCAAACTGTTCTGCCCGCACGGTGGTGCAATAGGGATCGTTTTGACTGCCAAACAATATTGATTTGAAGGGCAACGCAGTCAATGCAATTGGGCGCCAGCTTGAAAAAATATCCTGCGCGTGTGACGCCTCAACGTCACCAGGCGCCACCAACAAGGCGCCTTTGACTTTGTGGCATTGTGCAGAAATTTGAGCCCAAGCTGCCACTTGAATACAACCCAAACTGTGTGCAACCAAGTAAACCGGCTCGCTCAAATCGGACACCACATCGTCTAAGCGCGCCAACCAATCTCCGCGAAGTGGTCGCATCCAGTCGTGTTGCTCTACCAGCTGATAAGCATATTGAGTGATCCAACGGCTTTGCCAATGAGACGGCCCACTTCCCTGCCATCCTGGCAATATAAGGACTTTTGAGTTTTCCATCAAGACGCTGTCGTGGCCTCAGAGCGTGGGAATACGCTCTACCAACTCTCTGGCAAACTCAATAAATGCTTGGCTGCCTTTGGCAGAAGGGTCAAACACAACGCCAGGCAAGCCATAGCTGGGCGCTTCTGCCAGGCGCACATTTCGAGGTATGACCGTGTCAAAGACTTTGTCGCCAAAGTGCGATTTAAGTTGCTCACTCACTTGCTGTTGCAAGGTAATCCGCGGATCGAACATGACGCGCAGCAAGCCAATGATTTTCAAATCGGGATTCAAGTTGGCATGCACTTGCTTGATGGTGTTCACCAAATCCGTGAGTCCCTCAAGCGCAAAGTACTCGCACTGCATCGGAACAATCACACCATGCGCCGCGCACAAGCCATTCAAGGTCAGCATTGACAAAGAAGGTGGGCAATCAATTAAGACAAAATCAAAATCATTGTCTGCCACTTCCAACGCCAACTTCAAACGTTGGTCGCGTCTTTCAAGGTCAACCAGTTCAACCTCTGCTCCGGCCAATTCGCGGTTGGCGCCCACCACGTGATAGCCACATTTTTCTGAAAAAATGGCGGCCTCTTGAATGCTGGCTGACTCTAATAAAACGTCGTACACACTGAGCTCTAGCTGCCGCTTGTCAACGCCCGAGCCCATGGTTGCATTGCCCTGTGGATCGAGGTCAACCAACAAAACACGCTGCCCTACTTTGGCCAAGCCCGCTGCCAAGTTAACCGCCGATGTGGTCTTGCCAACGCCGCCCTTTTGATTTGCAACACAGAAAATCTTTGCCATTTGATACTCTTTTATTTTTTAGCTGATGCGATTATTTGCCCAAGGCCAATTTCAGACCAAAACCAATTAAGAACAGCCCGGCAATTTTTTGCAAGAACCCAGACACTTTGGGGTTAGCTCTGATGCGTGTTGCCATCCTGTGGGTGATGACCACAACGCCAAAACAATACAGGAAGCCCAAAACGGCAATGTTTACCGCCATGAAAACAAAAGTAATCATTCCTTGGTGCTGCTCAGGGTCAATGAATTGTGGAAAAAAAGCAAAGTAAAACATGATCGCCTTCGGATTGAGCAAGGTGATGAACATGGTTTCTTTGAAGTATTGACCCGGAGTGATCTTGATGGATGGCCCCTCACCCGGTTTAGCAAAAACCATTCTAAAACCCAACCAAGCAAGGTAAGCGGCGCCCACCCATTTCAAGGCCAAAAACAAATGCGGATACGTTTGCAGCAATGCGGCCACGCCGGCCACCGTCATCCACAACAAAATTTGGTCACCCAAAATCAAGCCTGCAACCGAAGCAATACCACCCCTCATGCCACCTTGGGTGGTCGAGGTAATCAAGGCCAGGTTCCCTGGGCCGGGCAAGAACAAAAGCAACACGAAGGCGGCGACAAAGGCGCCGTAATCAGAAATTCCAAACATCAAAGGCTTTCTCAATGAGCCCAAGTGTAAGGGGCGAAACTCAGGTCGGGCTTGCTTCAGTCGACAAAGTTATTGGTTTTTTCATCCAGACCATGCAGCGATCGGCCTCTAAACCAGGAACCAGGAGCTGTTCCACGTGAAACACTTCTGCAAAAGAAGGTAAGGCCGCCATTTCAGCTTCGGGTAACTTCCCTTTCATGGCCATCCAAACCCCCTTTTCTGACAAGGCGAGGGCCGACCAATTCACAAAGTCCGGCAAGGAAGCAAAAGCTCGGGAACAAATGACATCAAAAGGCCCCGCCAAGCTTTCTACCCGAGCATGGACGCCGCGCAGATTCGGCAACTTTAAACTGGCAGCAACCTGTTTCACAAAGGCCGCCTTTTTAGCAACTGTATCGACACATGTGACGCTAACATTGGGACAACAAATAGCAATCACCACGCCAGGCAAGCCGCCACCAGAGCCCACATCCAACAACTCGATTTCGGCGTTGGCTGCGCCTTTTGTTTTGGCAATGTGCCCAAGCAAGGGCGAAATAGCAGACAAACTGTCCAAGAGGTGATGGGTCAGGATTTCCTGCGCTTGTCGCAAGGCCGTCAGGTTATAGACTTTGTTCCATTTTTGAATGAGCGCCATGTAACTCAACAACTGTCGTTGCTGAGCCTCCGGCACATTCAATCCCAAAACTTCAATTCCCTGAGACAGATCTTGAAGAATGCCGGCCTCGAACTGACCGTCTGCCGTCATGGCGTTAAGCTCGCCGAGCCTTCCGCCACAAATGCCACCGACTCAGGCTTGTCTGACATGAACTCCTTAAAACCACCCCTCTTGAGGTAAATCAGCAGCAAGGAAATGCTTGCAGGGGTAATTCCAGAAATTCTGGACGCCATGCCCAATGTTTCAGGGCGATGCTTGGCCAGCTTTTGTCGGGCTTCGATCGACAAGGAAGAGACCAACAGATAGTCAAGTTTTGCGGGCAACTTCAGGTTTTCAAAATGGGCAGCCCGCTCAACCTCTACTTTTTGGCGATCAATGTACCCCGCATACTTGGCTGCAATCTCAACCTGCTCAATCACAGCCGCCGAAAGTTCGCCCAATGTTTCACGTGAAACAGTTGTTGAAACGTACCGATCCCCGTCCAAGGACACCAGGCTTTCGTACCCGACGCCAGGCCGACGGAGCAAATCAAACAAGTTGTGCTCATGCTCGATGGCCTTACCCAGTACGCGTGCCGACTCAGCATCAGGCAGGTTTCTGGGGTTGACCCAAGTTGACTTCAGGCGCTCTGTTTCACGTGAAACAGCTTCGCGCTTTGTACAAAAAGAAGCCCAGCGCTCATCGTCCACCAGGCCCATTTGGCGGCCCGCCTCGGTCAAGCGCATGTCCGCGTTGTCTTCCCTAAGCTGCAAGCGGAACTCTGCCCTGCTGGTAAACATGCGGTAAGGCTCCGTCACGCCTTTGGTAATAAGATCGTCCACCAGCACGCCCAAGTAGGCCTGGTCTCGGCTTGGCAACCATGCTCCGCCCATGTCATGGGCGGAGCCGGACAAGGCTCTGCATTGAAGCGCCGCATTGATACCAGCAAACAAGCCCTGAGAGGCGGCCTCTTCATAACCTGTCGTGCCATTGATTTGGCCCGCAAAGAAGAGCCCCCCAATTTGACGGGTTTCAAAGCTGCTCTTCAATGACCGTGGGTCAAAGTAGTCGTATTCAATGGCATAACCGGGTCTCAGAATGTGCGCATTCTCAAGCCCCTTCATGGACCGAACCAAGGCGTATTGAATGTCAAACGGCAGGCTGGTGGAAATGCCATTGGGATAAAACTCGTGGGTGGTGAGACCCTCGGGCTCTAAAAAGATCTGGTGACTGTCTTTGTCGGCAAAGCGATTGATCTTGTCTTCCACACTTGGGCAGTATCTCGGGCCAACGCCTTCAATCTTTCCCATGAACATGGGGCTTCGATCAAAACCAGACCGAATGATGTCGTGCGTTCTCTCATTGGTATGCGTGATCCAACAAGGCATCTGCGCGGGGTGCATGTCTGCTCGGCCCATGAAACTGAAAACCGGAACGCCAGCCTCTGAATTCAAGCCGCCGGGCATGCCATCACCGGGCTGCTCTTGGCACTTTGAAAAATCAATGGTGCGGCCATCCAGGCGCGGCGGCGTGCCCGTTTTCAAGCGGCCCTGAGGTAACTTGAGCTCTTTCAAGCGGGCCGACAAACTGAGCGCTGGCGGGTCACCCGCCCGACCGGCCGAATAGTTTTCTAAGCCAACATGGATCTTGCCATCCAAAAATGTGCCCGCCGTCAGAACCACTGTTTTGGAACGAAAGCGAACACCCACTTGCGTGACAGCCCCCACCACGCGGTCTTCTGTTCCATTAGACTCCACCATGAGATCGTCTACGGCCTGCTGAAACAACCACAAGTTTTCTTGATTTTCTAGTCGGCGGCGAATGGCTGCCTTGTACAAAATTCGATCTGCTTGAGCGCGTGTTGCACGCACAGCAGGGCCCTTGGAGCTGTTCAGAATTCGAAACTGAATGCCCCCTTCGTCAGTTGCCAAGGCCATGGCGCCGCCCAAAGCATCGACCTCTTTGACCAAATGGCCCTTGCCAATACCACCAATCGAGGGGTTGCAGCTCATCTGGCCCAAGGTCTCAATGTTGTGGGTCAGCAAGAGTGTTTTGCAACCCATTCGCGCAGACGCCAGCGCGGCTTCGGTGCCAGCATGGCCACCGCCGACAACGATCACATCAAATTCTTGTGGGTAAAGCATCAAATCACCAGTCCATCACCTTAGGGTCGGCGCTTCTCGCGCCGTGAGAGGCCAGTGGCCAAGGGGGTGATTTTATCTGTATCGGGTGTTCCTTGTGTGACTGATGCCAACGGCCATCTGAAGCTAAGCTCAAGTCACCCGCCAACAGGAGAGACAATGAGCCCGTCCCAAACCCATCAAGAACGCTGCCACCCTGATGAGTGGCAACTGCGCGTCGATTTAGCGGCGTGTTACCGCTTGGTTGCTTTGTATGGTTGGAGCGATTTAGTTTTCACCCACATCAGCGCCAAATTGCCAGCCTCGGTGTGCGGCGATGAACACCAGTTTTTGATCAACCCCTATGGGTTGATGTTTGATGAAATTAACGCATCAAGCTTGGTCAAGATCGACATGCATTGCAACAAGCTGGATGCAGAGAACCCCTATCCGGTAAACCCCGCGGGTTTCGTCATTCACAGCGCCGTGCATGAAGCGCGCCCAGAAGCCGCGTGTGTGCTTCACACGCACACCCGCGCTGGTGTGGCCGTGAGCGCGCAAAAACAAGGCGTGCTGCCCATCAGCCAGCAAAGCACCTTTGTGCTGGCCTCGCTGGCCTATCACGACTACGAGGGCGTTGCCATTCGCGACGATGAAAAAGCACGCTTGCAAAAAGACTTGGGCGAAGCCAACTTTTTAATGCTACGCAATCATGGCTTGCTCACTGTGGGCAAAACCATTGCCGATGCATTTTTAGGAATGTACACATTTGAAAACACCTGCCGCATTCAGGTTGATGCGCTTGCTGGTCAACGCGGCTCTGCCGATCTCACGGCGGTCAATCCTGAAATTTTGAATGGCATTGCACACGTGATGAAAGTCCAAACCGGCGGCTTGGGTGGTAGTTTTGTTTGGCCTTCTTTGTTGCGCAAACTCAACCGCGAAAATCCTGGCTACGACGTATGAAAAACTTGTTTGAACCTTGCCAAGCTGGCCAACTGCAACTCGCCTCACGCATTGTGATGGCGCCTCTGACGCGCAACCGCGCGCCACAGGCTCTAGCGAATGCCCTCATGGCTGAATACTATGGCCAGCGGGCCAACCCCGCTACTGGCGCAGGGCTCATCATCACAGAAGCGACCGCCATCAGCCATCAAGGCCAAGGGTACGCCGATGTGCCCGGTATTTGGTCAGCAGAACAAGTCAAGGCATGGCAAGCCGTCACTCAAAAGGTGCATGCCAAGGGCGGAAAAATTGTGGTGCAACTTTGGCATGTGGGCCGCATCTCACACATCAGCCTTCAGCCTAACGGGCAATCACCCGTCGCGCCTTCGGCCATCGTTGCGAAGTCAAAAACCGTGCTCATTGAAAATGGCATTCCAAGCTTTGTCCCAACCTCTGCGCCGCGTGCGCTTGATTTAGCCGAAATACCAGGCATCGTGTCCGACTATCGGCGGGCCGCCAAAAACGCCACCGATGCCGGCTTTGATGGCATCGAGTTGCATGCGGCCAATGGCTATTTGATTGATCAATTTTTAAGAGCAGACAGCAACCACCGCACAGATGCTTATGGTGGCAGCATTGAAAATCGCACACGACTTTTAAAAGAAGTGATGCTTGCCGTGTGTCAAGAAATTGGTGGCGGTCGATGCGGCATTCGAATTTCTCCCGTCACACCGGCAAACGATGCAAGTGATGCTTCCCCACAAGCCTTGTTCGAGCATGTTGCAAGCTTCCTTGGCACTTTAGGTTTGGCTTATGTGCACACCATTGAAGGCTCGACGGGCGCTGCCCGTGATTTTCAACAAGGTGCTGCGCCCTTTGACTACAAGGCATTGAAGAACGCCTATCAACAAAGCGGTGGCCATGGTGCATGGATGCTCAACAATGGCTACGAGAGGGCCTTGGCCGATCAAGCCGTTGCCGATGGCGCAGACCTGATTGCTTTTGGAAAATCTTTCATTGCCAATCCAGACCTGGCCATGCGCTTGAAACAGAACGGCCCTTACAACACACCCGACAGAGCAACTTTTTATGGCGGTGATGCTGCTGGCTATACAGACTACCCAAGCCTCTAAGCGGCTTTTTAAGCGGGTCACTCGGCGGCCGCCCTGCTACATGACGGGTTTCGCTGCTATCCCAAACCAATGGGTGCAGGTGCATTCGACACAATTCGAATGGAAGTGTTTATGCTACTTTTTTTCATACCCATCTGTTTGAGTTCGTTTAAACGTTCAGAAAATAATTCAGGTCAAGAAAACACTGCAAAATCAGGCCATGAACTTGCACAACAAACCCCTTCAAGGTCGTCGCATTGAACAACAGGTCATGGGCCAAGCCACTCGAGATGGCGATGGTGTCAAGCTCACACGCGTTTTGACACAAGCCCACCAAAGACGGCTCGATCCCTTCTTGATGCTAGACAACTTTGGCAGCGATGATCCCAATGACTACGGCGGCGGTTTTCCAGATCATCCCCACAGGGGGTTTGAAACCGTCACTTACATGATTGCGGGACGAATGAGGCACAAAGACAGTGCTGGCCACGAGGGCCTCTTACAAAACGGCGGCGTTCAATGGATGACGGCTGGCAGAGGCGTCGTGCACAGCGAAATGCCCGAACAAGAAGAGGGTGTGATGGAGGGGTTCCAGCTTTGGTTGAACTTGCCTTCCTATCAAAAAATGTGTGCGCCCGCTTATCTCGATATTCAAAGCGATGGCATTCCTGAATATCAGCTCAATGGCACCATCAGGGTTCGGGTTATCGCTGGTGAATCCAATGGCATTTCGGGTGCTGTTCAAAGACCCCCTGAGCTGTTCTCAACCAACCCCCTTTATTTGGACATTCATTTTGAGGATGTTGTCTGTTTTGAGCAAGCATTGAACCCTCTCCACAACGCCTTCTTGTTTGTTTACCGCGGTCATGTCAGTGTGGTCGGCGAAGGCGAAAAAACAACGGTAAGTTTGCACAGAATGGCCATTCTTCAGAACGAAGGAAATGGCGTCGTGATTGAGGGCTCTCCTGGTGCCAAAGTACTTTTGATAGCGGGCCAACCCCTGAACGAGTCAATTGCGCAATATGGACCATTTGTCATGAACACACGCGATGAGTTGATTCAAGCAGTCGATGATTTCAGGGCCGGTCTTTACAATTCATAACAAAAACGGCAAAGAGTGGACACATCGAATTGGCAGAGTAGCGTTTTTAAACCTAAGGAGAGCATATGTCTTCCATTTCACGTTTGACCTTTTCCGCAGCTTTGGTGCTAGGTACTTTGTTCACCAGCATTAGCTTTGCACAAAGTCCTGGGCCGATGGGAATGCGCCCACCCATGTTTGGCAACGACAAAATGCCGGGCATGATGGGAAACCCAAAAATGCAAGAGCAACGCGATGCCAAGCGCGCTGAACGCCATCAAAACCGTTTGGATGAACTGAAGGTTTATTTGCAACTGCAAGCTTCTCAGGACGATGCTTGGCAAAGCTTCGCAGGTGTTATGAAAACACCCATCAAACGACCCGCACCCATGACGCCATCAGAGGTGGAAAAACTCACAACGCCAGAGCGTATTGACAAAATGATGGCGCGAAAAGCCGAAACAGATGCCGAAATTACAAAGCGTTTGAATGCGAGCAAAACCTTTTATGCCACCTTAACGCCCACGCAACAAAGGGTGTTTGACACCCATACACAAAAGCTATTTTCTAAAGGCCCTATGGGACATCACACCAAAATGCATCATTGATTTTGGCCTAACTTCAAAAATTAAAACATTCAATTAGACATGTTTGTCAATGAACAAACATGTGGATAGTTTTGGGATAACAACATGCTTATCCACAAATTATTTTTATTTCTAAAGTTGTTCATATTTGCGAGACAGCTTCGATGCAGCCTCGTACACACCCTTCAAAATGATTCAATTCATTGATTTATAAAGAAAAAAGAGACTTGTCCACAGAACAAGTCTCTCTTTATCTACTACTACTATGTATTAATCTATATAGAAGAAGAATACAAAGACAAACTCAGAATTCAAATTAAATTGCTTTTCTGAACGCATCCATGCAGTTTTGCCACTGAACCATGACGGCAGCCAGGTGTTTTTCTTTCACGTGACCAAATCCTTTGATTTGTTCAGTCACATTGGCCATTTTGACCGCCAAGGCATGATTATCTGAATTCAAGGATGCTAACAATTCATGGACAGCATCTTTGTACTCTTGAATGAGAGCACGTTCTGTTTGCCGCTCGTCGGTGCGACCAAAAATATCCAAAGCCGTGCCGCGTAAAAATTTAAATTGAGCCAATACTTTGAAAACCAGCACCATGTGAGGGCTCATTTTTTGTTTAATGAGCTGACCCTTGTCATTGCGTTTGGCAATGATGGGTGGGGCTAGATGGTAGAAAACCTTGAAATCACCCTCAAACTGCGTTTTAACGCGTTCTAGGAACTGTTTGTCGGTGTGCAAGCGGGCCACTTCGTACTCATCTTTGTAAGCCATCAATTTGAACAATTGACGCGTGACAGTTTCAGTCAGCAAGGCAGAGCCCAAATGACTTTCTTTGGCTTTGACCATCGAAATAAAGTCTTCGTATTGTTTGGCGTAAGCAGTATTTTGATAATCGGTTAAAAACTCAACGCGTCTGGCGATCAAATCTTCTAAACGATCACGTTTTTTAAACGAAATGATTTGCAGTGGTTTTAACAAGGTTTGAACAGCCGGCAATTGATGGGCCGCATGACGGCCCCATTCAAAGGCTGCTAGATTTTGAGCAACAGCCACGTCATTCAATGTGATGGCACGTTGTAAAGCTTCAAGACTTAAAGGGACCCAGCCCTTTTGCCAGGCATAACCTAAAAGCATGGGGTTGATGTAAATCGTATCGCCCATCAATTGAGATGAAAGTTGCTCGGCATCAAATGAAGCCAAACCATGAAGCCCAACCGTAGAAGCAATGTCAGCAGCACAGCTGTCAGCTGGATTTTGCCAAAGTGTATTTTTAACAAACTCTGCAGTGGGTGTGCTGTGAGAATTCAAGGCAACACGCGTTCTGCCTTCTATCATGCGTGATAAGGTTTCTTTGCCAGCTGTCACGATGGGATCACAACCCAGAATTAAATCAGCCGCCGCCATGCTGACTCGAGTGGTTTGGATGTCATCTTGGTGTTTGGCCAATAAAACATGACTCCAAGTCGCGCCACCTTTTTGTGCCAAACCTGCAGAATCTTGGGTCACGATGCCAAGTCCATCTAAGTGAGCGGCCATGCCCAAGAGCTGACCAATTGTGATCACGCCTGTGCCGCCAACACCAGCAACGACAACGCCATAGGGTTGCTGTGCCTTGCCTAAATCGGGCAACACAGGCAAAGGCAAAGCGGGCAAAACATCGGAGCTGTACTTTTGTTCTTTGGACTTCTTTTTTAATTGTCCACCTTCAATGCTGATAAAACTGGGACAGAAGCCTTTGAGACAGCTGGTGTCTTTGTTGCAAGTATTTTGATTGATGACTCGTTTGCGGCCAAACTCAGTTTCAAGAGGTTCAACAGACAAACAATTGGATTGAACACCGCAATCGCCGCAGCCTTCACAAACCAACTCATTGATCATGACACGCACTGCAGGGTCGACCATGGTGCCGCGCTTGCGACGACGACGCTTTTCAGTGGCGCAGGTTTGGTCATAAATAATGACCGTACAACCCTTCACTTCGCGCAGTTGTCGCTGCACCGCATCAAGCTCGTCGCGGTGATGAACCAAGACACCTTCAGCCAAAGCAATGCCGTCGTATTTTTCGGGTTCATCGGTCACGACCTTGATCACCATGGC
>Ga0194055_10004419_pt1 | contig 10522 bp, 7 predicted proteins | sample SepL449m_MetaG_FD_155482 | JGI IMG/M metagenome (GOLD analysis project Ga0194055, IMG submission 155482) | Anoxic zone freshwater microbial communities from boreal shield lake in IISD Experimental Lakes Area, Ontario, Canada - Sep2016-L442-9m | ecosystem: Environmental > Aquatic > Freshwater >... | reverse complement strand
CAGCAACCCTTATCGTAACTCCTGCAGGGGAATCCCTTCTCATCGATTGTGGCAACCCAGGCAAACGCGATGCGGAGCGCATCCACAAAGTAGCTACCGAAAAAGCAGGCCTCAAAGCCATCGATCATCTGTTCATCACTCATTGGCATCTTGACCACTACGGCGGTGCAGAACGCCTGCGTGCGCTAATGCCCATCCACCATTTTTGGGACCGTGGTATTCCTGAATCTTTTCCTGAAGATGCGAAGAATTTCCCGATGCTCATTGAGGCATATAAAGCAGCAGGGGGTGATAAATCTAAAACTTTAAAAGCTGGTGATGAAGTTCCTCTTAAACAATTAGAAGGTGCTCCGAAGGTAAAATTAAGTATTTTGAGTGCCAGCGGTCAAGTAGTGAAAGATAAGCCAGGCGCACCAGAAAACCCGATAGCAAAGCAACATCAGCCCCGTCCTGAAGATCCTTCTGATAACGCCAAGAGTTTAGGATTCTTGCTACAGTTTGGCGATTGGAAGTTCCTAGATCTGGGCGATCTTACTTGGAATGTCGAATACAAGTTGGTTCATCCTACAGACAAGATTGGCAAAATAGACGTATATCAAACGACCCATCATGGATTGGAGATCAGCAATAACCCCGTGGTTATCAACACGGTTGAGCCTCGGGTTGCGATTTTCAACAATGGTTCGAAAAAGGGTTGCCATCCGCAGGTTACGGGAACGCTTAGGCGTGTGCCAGGGTTGGAAGCAATTTTTCAGGTTCACCGTAATGTAAATGCGGGCCCAGGGGAAAATACTGAACCCAGCTTTATAGCAAATGAAGGTGAAGATTGCTCTGCAGAAACAGTTGTAGTACGAGTTGGAAAAGATGCAAAAACCTACACCGTGCAAGCTGGCAAGAACAAAGCCAAGGACTTTAAAACGCGTTAAAAAGTAATTCGCAAAGCGATAATAATTAACCATTCAAACAAAATTACGACTGGGGGGTTTAAGTCAAACGGATAAAATGGAGCCATAAAAGTCTTGACTAACTCTAAAAAAAGCTCTAATTTATCTTAATTAAGATTCTATAACTTGTTAGCGAGGTTTTAATGCCCAGTTTAAACCAGCGCAAAGGATTTACGCTAATTGAGCTTTTAGTAGTAATTGCAATCATTGCAATTTTAGTTGGTTTATTGCTTCCCGCAGTGCAAAAAGTTCGCGAAGCCGCAAATCGCATGATGTGCCAGAATAATCTTAAACAACTGGCTCTAGCAGTACACAATTACGAAACTTCAAACGAAATGATGCCTCGGTATCATGATCCAGACCCGCAACGCAGTAGTTGGGTAATTCAACTCCTACCATATGTAGAGCAGGAAAACTTATACCGCCTTTTTGGTAGGCCTGCAACACCTCCAACGGGTATTCTTACACCAGCTAGTTTTGATCCGCCAACGGCGTATTATGTTTGGGATAATACTGGTAATCCTGGCACATGGGTCCCAGACCCAGGAAATGGGATAGGCGGTTTTAAATTAGAAGGTTTTGTTGCTGCTTCTGGACATTGGGTTCCAGGCAATCTTAGATACACCCCTGAAAGTTATAATCCTCCTAATTCGGGACCAAAAGATTCAGGTTCTTGGGATATGCCCGAGGCCCAAGTAACATTATCTATTCTTCGATGTAGATCCGACCCCTCAGCGCCCTACGATTTTAAATTCAATAATTTATTCACCGTTACTAATTATGAAGCCAACTGGAATGTTTGGGGAGATAGTGGTGGAGATGGCAGTATCAATGAAGACTATGGTGGTACTGGTGCAGATGCCGCTGCTCAAAACTTTTCAAATATCAAAGATGGATTATCCAACTCGATCCTTTTTGCAGAAGGTTATGCCAATTGTGATTCAATGGGGCGCACCGCCTTTTATTCTTGGGCGCAAAAATCATTCGGACAAACTTATGGATTAACATATGCCGTTGATGCAAATATGCTTTTGATTTACAAAGAAGGAAGACATGTACCGGCAAATACTCTTCCCAACGGCATGCCTAATACCTATATGTTTCAGGTAAAACCAATTCCTAGGCCATATGATAACTGCCCAACCGGAGCCGATTGTTGCGCTAAATTATTTGCGCAAACGGGCCATGATATTATGCCGATTGCCTTAGCTGATGGCAGCATTCGCTTTATGACAAAAAATATAAGTCAAAAAACTTGGAATTACCTAATGCAACCTAGAGATGGGCAAGTCATTAACAACCAAGATTAGAAAACATTTACAACTTTTAGTTTGGCCATGGTTGAGATAGTACGATGAAAAATCCAGAAGAAAAATTCAGTGATTACATCATCGCCAAGGAAGGGCAAAAACCTTTAATTGTAAAACCACAGGCATTAAAAAAGCTTGCTAAGGATAGGAATCTTTTGGGAGATGATCTGGTATTTTGCGATCTTCAAAAGGTATGGAAAAAAGCAAGGAATGTTCAAGGCCTTCGTACCCTATTTGTCAAACTAGAATCTAATATTAAAATTCCAGTCTCTAATTTAGAAGTTGATGAAGATTTCGATGTCATCGGTGAAATAGAGCGCGAAAATTTATCTAATCAACAACTTGGTTCCAACAAGACAATTCCCAATCTATTGGTCCCTATAGAAAGTGAACCAGAACTACCAGGTAACGATGGACTAGATCTCCAGCAATCCACTTCTTTACAAAATGCAATCAAGCATTTACAAAATAAATCGCTTGAAGATGATGAGTTGGAAGAAGAAGAAACTTCCTTTTATGCCAAATACTGCAAGCCTAAATATCTGGCTTATGTTGGGATATTCTTTGCTTTCTATTTAAGCGGTTATTACTTATTCTTTTCACCTTCTTATTCATTACCAGAAAACAAAGAAGTAATTCATGGCAAAGTCATGCTGGATAACAAACCACTTGTTTCTGGGGCAGTAATAGCGTCGATAGACGACAAAGAAGTAAGCGGGCCAATAGGTCCTACTGGAACTTACAGTATTCAAAATCCACCCAAGGGAGACCTTAATTTAAGAGTCGTTTCTTTTATCACCCTAACCAAGGGGTTACCAAAACCTAAAAATGTCTCTGTAGTTCCACCAGCTTACAATAAATTAAGCAAAGAACTGGCACTCAATTACAATGGGGGGATCAAGGTTTTCGATATCAAACTGAAAATGCCCGTACCCCCTACCAAATAAATAATTTACTTCTGTGATTCCCAATCACGTCTTAAAATCACAGGTATAATCAGATAATAAGTTACGATCGTTAAGTTTTACGCCTTTTACCAATTAGATAAACCATTAAAAATTGCTCATATTCAGGGTTTTCGCCACCTTGATGCTATAATTATGATTGAGTGGGAAGAGTTTTCTAAGAAGTACCTACCATGAGTGACGCAGAAAAAAAATTCAATGGCTATATCATTGCCAAAGATGGGTATAAACCCTTAATTGTCTCTGGTGAAGCATTAAAAAGGCTGGCGAAGAAAGGGAAGCTTCGCTCAGGTGACTTAGTATTTTGCGACTTTCAAAAAGTATGGAAAAAAGCTAGGTATGTTAAAGGGTTGCGCACTTTTTTTTCAAAACTCAAACCGAATTCTAAAGGTCCTATCTCTGAACCTGACCTTCACCATGATGAAAAAGATTATGACGTAATTGCCGCAATCGAGCAGGAAAATCTATCCTGTTTGCATACGGTCTCCGCCCAAAGTGTAAATGATGGCGTTCACAATAATTTTTCAAACCCCGATATTCACCACTTTACCGAAGACGAATCTCTTTTAGACGCAGTGGAATATTTGAGAAATGGGGCGCCCTCGGATGATGATTTTGTTTCAGACTCTTGGTCAGGGTTCTTCAATCCTTTAGTTATTCTTGGCCTTCTGGCCCTGTTAGTCTCCGGAATCCTCGGATATTACTTTTTCTTCATAAACCACGCCTCAGTTTAGGTCATAAGTCAAAAAACCATGTTGGACACTTACCAACTGATAGCTCTATGCAAATAAAACAGCAAGAAAACACGTAATAAAGGGATTTGTTCCGTTTATTAGTTCTTAGATAACTTATTTTTGCCGATTTGTTATTTAGGCAAGCTAATGGATATTGAACTATTTTGGAAATTACTTTAAATTTACATAAATAACCTTCCTGCAAGAATGCAGCTTATTTGCAATCTGTGGTTTGCCCAGAATGATAGGCCCCCGCTAAGTTCCAACCCGTAGGACTTCATGCAAAGTCTCTTGGGGAAGTACCATTTAAACTTGGTTTTCCCATTCATCTTTTGTGGTTTGTTGATCCTGGTATATACCAGTACAGCAGAAACTGCACGCACTTCCCCATCGTATCAGGCATTGATCAGACCAAAAATTCCAACAGAAATAATTTCGTATTCCAATCCCATCGATGCCTTCTGGAAAGCCTCGCTCAATAGGGTCGGGATCACGCCAGCCCAAGAGGCCAACAAACCAACCCTGTTACGCAGATTGCATATGGATATGACGGGCTTGCCCCCCAATGCCGAAGATATGCAGAAATTTTTAAATGATGGTTCACCCGACGCTTACGAAAAGGTGGTAGAGAAATTATTGGCATCGCCTGCATTTGGCGAACATTGGGGCCAGCAATGGTTGGATCTTGTTAGGTATAGCGACTCTGAAGGTTTTAAAATTGATCGCATCAGAGCTGATGCTTGGAAATTTCGCAACTGGGTGATTCAATCTTTTAATAATGATCTTCCTTACGATACGTTTATCTCTTGGCAAATTGCAGGGGATGAGTTAGCTCCAGACAACAAAGACGCACGCATAGCTACCGGTTTTTTAAGGCTTGCCCCTGAAGAATCCAACGGGGCGGATTACACTCAGATTCGCCAAGATATTTTAAACGATATTACCGATGTTACCGCACAGGCTTTTCTGGGCTTAACTATGGGTTGCGCCCGATGTCATAACCATAAATTTGATCCCATTCGCCAAGAAGAATATTTTCAGTTTCAAGCATTCTTCAGCGGTATAATTTATCCGGATGCTATCCCACTCAGTTCCACTGTACTTACACCACGCCAAAAGAGCATGGAAGAAAAAGCTCTTTCCATGCGTAAAGATCTTGAGCAAATGATGCAGGAACACGAGAAAAAATTGTTTGAAGAAATCGTGGTTGCATTAGATCCGCAAACTCAAATAGCATTAAAAACCCCATCAGAAAAACGCACCGTCACTCAATCTCAGTTGGCAACTTTGGCAAGTAAGCAAATCGATCGAAGAAAAACAAAGCTCTACCGCAGGTTAAAACCCGAACAACGGACTATTTACGACAAAACATTTGAGAACCTTGCAAACCTATCAAAAGAACTACCCATCCAAGAAGCCTACATGGGGGTTATGGAAAAATATGCGAAGCCACCTGCAACATTCCGTTTAGCACAAGGCGATGTAAGAAAACCCAAAGAAGAAGTGCAACCCGGATTTCCTTTATGGATCGAAAAAGAACAGCCTCATATAACCGCATTATCTAACAGCTCGGGTAGAAGAACTGCCCTTGCAAAATGGCTTACCCAGCCTGATCACCCACTTACCAGCAGAGTGATTGTCAACCGCATTTGGCAGGGATATTTTGGTGCAGGGTTGGTTGCAAACCCCAGCGATTTTGGCAAAGCCAGTGAACCTTATCACCAACCCGAAATCCTTGATTGGCTCGCCTCCGATCTAGTCCGTAATCAATATAGCCTTAAATCCATTCACCGCCTGATCGTTAATAGCAGCCCCTACAAGCTTGCCAGCAAAGTTACCGACCAAGAAGTGCTAAAGAAAGGCAACCAGATCGATCCGGAAAATAATCTGGTATGGCATGCAGAAGTACGCAGGCTTTCTGCAGAGCAGGTTCGCGATGCCATCCTTCACGCCTCGGGCGATTTGAATTCAGGTATGCACGAAGGCGTGGTGCGTTTTGCTTTACCTGCATCACTCGCTAACAGCCGTTATGCCTGGACAAAAGATGAAGCACAAGCGGCTGCAAAAAAACGCTCCATCTATTTAATCCAAAGGCGCAACATGCCTAATCCATCGCTTGAAGCATTCGATTTTCCCGATCGAAATCTTAGCTGTTCAAACCGCAATGACACAGTAACTGCGGTACAGGCGTTGGCGCTCTTGAACGATCCTGAAATCATTGATCACGCCCAAAACTTAGCTGCAAACATCATGCAAAAAGCAGGCAATAACACCCATCTGCAAATTCAAGCTGGTTTTCTAGCAATCCTCAAAAGATCTCCCGACTCTAAAGAATTAGAACAGTCCAGAGTTTTTATCGAAGTAACCTCTGCTGCAGTTGACCCTCTTGAAAGGCTCGCTGATCTCCTTCACGCCTTGTTGAACACAAGCGAATTTTTGGAGCTGGAATGATTCCACAATCACGCAGGCAATTCATTCAAACCATGGGCAATGGCTTTGGCTCTATCGCACTTGGTTCTATGCTGGCCCGCGATGCGCACGCTTCTAAACTTTCTGATGAACCACTTCGCCATCACCCTTCCAAAGTGCGTAGCATCGTTTGGTTTTTTCTCGATGGTGGACCAAGCCATATCGATCTGTTAGACCCAAAACCTGCCCTACAAAAACTCGCTGGCTCTCCCCTACCACCAAGCTTTGCCAAACCACAAACCGCCATGGGTGTCACCGCTAATACACCTCTCTTGGCTTCTAAACGATCTTTCAAAAAGCATGGAAAATCAGGCATCCCACTTAGCGACTGGCTGCCCAACCTCGCGCGCCATGCCGATGATATCGCAGTATTACGCTCTTGCGTCGGTGAAGGATTGACCCATGTCGCAGGCGTTTCGCATATGAACACTTGCAGCCCGCTACCAGGCAGACCTTCACTAGGTGCTTGGTCGGTTTATGGTTTGGGAAATGATTGCGACAACCTACCATCTTTCGTAGTCCTTTCCGACCGCAGAGGTGATGTACCCGGGGGAAGTCGCAACTGGGGCAGTGGCTTTATTCCTGCAACCTATCAGGGAACTCGATTTCTCGAAGGCCCTGAACCCGTTCTCTTTCACGCTCCGCCGCCTCAAATCACTCCCCTTAGGCAACGAAGAAAACTTGACTATTTGAACTGGTTGAACGAAAGACACAAAAACCAATCCACCCCAACGGATAGGCTTGATGCTCGCATAGCCAGTTATGAACTCGCCTGGAAAATGCAAACTAGCATTCCCGAAGTGAATAATCTTTCTAATGAAACCCGCGAAACTCTTAACCTTTATGGCATCGAAAATGAAACTACCAAAGCTGCTGCTCGTGCCTGCCTGATGGCAAGAAGGCTTGTAGAGCGGGGTGTACGATTCATTCAAGTTTATCTTGGCAGTGGCAGCGCTTGGGATGCCCACTCCGATCTCGAAGGTAATCATTCAAATCTTTGCAAAGAAACTGATCAACCTGTCGCTGCATTTCTCAGCGATTTAAAACGCAGAGGTTTGTTAGAAGAAACGCTAGTTATATGGGGCGGTGAGTTTGGCCGTACTCCCATGAGCGAAAGTGGCGATGGCCGTGACCACAACCCATGGGGATTCTCGATGTGGTTTGCAGGAGGCGGAGTTAAAGCAGGATCTATTGTGGGTAGCACCGATGATATCGGACTTTATGCAGTAGATCGCCCTGCCCCCATCAAGGATATTCATGCAACAATTCTGCGTATAGCTGGCTTAGAAAATGATTTGCTGACTTACAAACACAACGGCAGAGATGAGCGAGCTACCGTTACCGATGCAACCGTGATCGACGAATTACTAGCCTGATGAAACATTTCTTATATCGAGCAGCGAATATTAATCCGCCGCTCAATAGATTGGGATTCTTCTTTTTCTTAGCTGACCGTCGTTCAAACTTCCGGCTTTGATTGGCTTACTAGAGTTTGCCTTCCACACCTAATTGATGGAAGTAGTGTTCGACTTTATCTTGGTTCTTTAAAAGCCAATCGATGCTTGGTTCGCCCTTGATGGCTTTACGAATAACCTTGGTGGTGGCTTCACGATGAACCGCAAACAAAGCCTTATGGTCGATTTTGTTCGCAGGTACTTTAAGAATATTAGGATCAAGCCATACCGAGTAAATGATGCCTAACTCCTCAGCTTTTTTCTTGGGGATGATCCCCTCACGCACTGCATCGAGTACGCCATGAGCGATGGCAGCTTGAACGGTGCCCATTAAAATATTGGTGTAGCGGGCATCATTTACAGTGACTTTGCTTACCATGATGGTTGCAGGTTTCACTTGAACATCGCTGTTGAGGATTGCAAAAACCTTGGTGTGGCCCTTGATCTGGTTTCCCAGAAGATTTGCGAAAGCGATACCCACGGGGCCATCCATTTCGCCTATCACGATTTCTGGTTCTGCGCAGAGATAATCGAGATCGCCTTCCACTAGGGCTTCGCCTGTGCGCAATACGATTCTTTTGGAAGAGGGTTTTTTAGCAGCCATGATTCTTATCTCCAAGGTATTGGTTGTCAGACCCTATAATTGGGTGTTTTATTGCGGTTTGCAAGTGAAACAAATAAGTTGTTGTAAAAATAGTTGGAGCACTTCGAATGCTTAGACAAGTTCCATTATAAGGGGAAGTTTGATAGCAAAATAATTTACCGGGTTTTTAGCTGATGAGTGTTACTTTTTGAAAGAAGGTGGGGAAAATCTCGGTTTAATGTTAAGATAGAAGCAATAGGTTGGCCCATTTTCATGGTGAGACTTATATAAAAATGGTAAATTAAGTGGTTTTATCGGAACTCAGCCCCTTGGTTTAATGTCTAATAAGTAGGTCAATCAATAACAGGAGACAGATCATGCGCGTATTTTCCTTTGCGGTTTTCTTATTGTTCACAGGTGCTATTCTTGCAGAAGATGCCTTGGATCTTGTGAAGCAACTTAAAAACACTGATAACGAAGAACGCCGTAAAGCAGCGCAAAAACTTTTCGAACTCAAAGAAGAGGCCAAGGTTGTCACCCCAGACATGATCGCTGCATTGAAAAGTGAAAAAGATGTGTATGTAAAACGCTTTTTAATCAAGGCACTTGGTGCTGCCAAGGCCGACCCAAAAACCGCAGTGCCAATTCTTGCAATGATGATCAAGGATGGTGATACAAAATTGGTTGAAGCAGCAATCGATAGTTTGGGAAACATGGGCTCAAAAGGGGTGGAACCTTTAATGAATTTTATCGCACCATCCAAGGTTGTAGATCCTAAAACTAAGGGTAAGGATGAAAAAAAAGGTGGTCTTAAAGTAGACCCTTCAGGAGATCTTATAGGCAAGGCTGCTCAGTCGTTGGGTGAAATTGGTGCAGATGCAAAGCCTGCAGTACCAGCCCTGATAGGTGCATTGAAAAATGCGAATGCCAGAATTGATGCTGCTAACGCATTGGGAAGCATTGGGGCGGGTGCCAAAGAGGCGATTCCAAAATTACAAGAAATCATTGAAGATAAGAACACCAAGCGTGATAAGAATTATGCCAAGGCTGTTAATGATGCAATGAAGAAAATCCAAGGTAACGAAACCGCAAAGAAAAAGAAGAAGGAATAATTACTTGGTTTTCAGATCGAATCTAAATTCATTCGACCCTGCTTTAAGCTCTGCTTTCAGCGGGGTTTTTCTTCATCATAATAATTCTCAAAGAAAAGCTGTACAAAATCTAAAATATTTACTCTAATTAAGTAAGATCGATAAATTAAAGTAATAATCTTAAAAGTTAAGAAAGAGTATTATTATGCAGCGAGCATATATTAGGTTGCTATTAGGCGTCGTTGGAATTACTGCAGGATTTGTTTTTGCACAAACCCCTAAGCAAGTTATTCCGCATGCCCAAAAATCCATGCCCAACCCCGCTTACACTCCTGAAGAAGCTATTAAGCACATGAAAGTGCCCGAAGGCTTTACGGTTGAAGTGGTTGCATGCGAACCCGACTTAGTAAACCCAGTTGCTTTTACCATTGATGAAAGAGGCCGTTTCTGGGTTGTTGAATCTCTCGAATACCCACGCTTAGAACCAGGCAAAGGCAAAGATCGAGTTAAAATTCTTGAAGATACCGATAACGATGGCAAAATCGATAAGGTTACCATTTTTGCTGAAGGCCTTAATATTCCTTCCGGAATTGCAGTGGGCCATGGTGGTGTTTGGGTCGTTAACTCTCCTGATCTTCTTTTGCTTCAAGATACCGACAACGATGGCAAGGCTGATAAGAGCGAAGTTATTGTTACAGGCTTTGGCAGAGAGGATACTCATGAGCTTCCTAATTCCCTTACCTGGGGACCAGATGGCTGGCTTTATGGGTTCAATGGTGTTTTCAATCGCAGCAAAATCAAACATCAGGGCAAAGAGCATAACTTCACTTGTGCGCTTTTTCGTATTCACCCTAAAACACGGGAGTTCGAACTTTTTGCGGAAGGTGTCAGTAACCCTTGGGGCGTTGCATTCGATAAAGAAGGTTCTGCGTTTGCAAGTGCTTGTGTGATCGATCATCTTTGGCATCTTTC
>Ga0194055_10004418_pt1 | contig 10525 bp, 10 predicted proteins | sample SepL449m_MetaG_FD_155482 | JGI IMG/M metagenome (GOLD analysis project Ga0194055, IMG submission 155482) | Anoxic zone freshwater microbial communities from boreal shield lake in IISD Experimental Lakes Area, Ontario, Canada - Sep2016-L442-9m | ecosystem: Environmental > Aquatic > Freshwater >... | reverse complement strand
CCATTGATGCTGATCAGCTCGATGACATCATGGCAGGTAGACCGCCGCGTCCTCCTAAAGATTGGACACCTCGCACACCTTCTTCTGGTGATGGTGGTGGTAATACAGCTGTACCCGCTCAGCCTTTTCCTAACGTGGCCTGATGCCTGTCAGCCACGATCAGATGAACATGGGGCTTCGGCCCCATTTGCCTTTTTGGCAAACCTCTCGCTTTCAACTCTCGCTCAAGCTTCCCTTGGTAATGGGCATTGTGAATGTCACGCCAGATTCTTTTTCTGATGGCGGACATTTTCATCATGTCGATGCCGTACTCCAACATGCACATCAATTAATTGATGAGGGTGCCGACTTATTAGATATTGGAGGCGAGTCTTCCAGACCGGGCGCACCCGCATTGCATGCCGATGAAGAATGGTCTCGCATAGAGCCTGTGCTCAAACAACTCATAGCTATTCAGCATCCTATTTCAGTAGATACCTATCACGCTATGAATATGCAACGTGCACTCGATATCGGTGTGGATATCATCAATGACATTTGGGGCTTTAGGCAACCAGGGGCTATCGAAGTGGTGGCCCATCATCCGAACTGCGGTATGTGCATCATGCACATGCACGGCAATCCACAAAACATGCAACGCAATCCATTACAAGCCGATGCGGTGCATACGGTCAGGCATTTTTTAAATGAACAAATACAAACCGCTTTGTCGCATGGCATTGATCCGCATCGCATATTGATCGATCCTGGCATTGGATTTGGAAAATCAGTGGCGCAAAATTTTTCATTATTACACCACCAAGACCAATTGCTTCAGTTGGGTTATCCACTCTTGGCGGGATGGTCACGCAAATCATCATTAGGTGTGGTGACGCAGACATCGGTCGGTCAAAGGCTTGTGCCCAGTGTGGCTGCTATGTTATTAGCCGTTGAGCGCGGTGCCCATGTGGTTAGGGTGCATGATGTGGCCGCTACGGTTCAAGCCTTGCAAGTGCGCGCAGCAGCCTTGCAAATTTGAGACAATACAACTTTTAAATATAAATCATTTCATGACCCGACAATACTTTGGAACAGACGGCATTCGTGGCATAGTAGGGTATCAGCCTATAACGCCTGACTTCATGTTGCGCTTGGCACATGCGGTCGGTCAAGTGCTCAAACGTCACCACAAACGCCCAACGGTATTGATTGGAAAAGATACACGCATATCGGGCTACATGTTGGAATCGGCCTTAGAAGCGGGATTCAATTCTGCGGGCGTGGATGTTTTGCTACTCGGCCCTATTCCTACACCAGCCGTTGCTTATCTCACCCGCGCACAACGCGCGTCCTTGGGTGTGGTCATCAGCGCCAGTCACAATGCTTTTCAAGACAACGGCATTAAATTTTTTAATGCGCAAGGCAGCAAGTTGAACGACGCGTGGGAAATTGAAGTCGAACAACAATTGCAATTAGAGTCTCGCTGGGCACAATCGGCCGATTTAGGAAAAACCAAACGACTCGATGATGCAGCTGGCCGCTATATTGAGTTTTGTAAAAATGCATTTGCAAGAGATTTGAATTTAGATGGACTCAAAATTGTGGTCGACGCTGCTCACGGCGCCGCTTACCAAATTGCACCCAAAGTTTTTCATGAATTGGGCGCGCAGGTTTTTTCAATCGGATGTGCGCCCAATGGTTTGAATATCAATGACCATGTGGGAGCAACGCATCCACAAGCGTTGCTTTCAGCGGTGCAAGAGCACAAAGCAGATTGGGGTATTGCACTCGATGGCGATGCCGATCGTTTGCAGTTGGTTGATGCCAATGGTCGATTGTTCAATGGCGACGAGTTGCTTTATTTGATGTTGCAAGATCGCATCAAGCGTGGTGAAACAATCAAAGGTGTGGTGGGCACTTTGATGACCAATTTGGCGATCGAAAAAGCCATACATGCTTTAGGCGTTGATTTTGTCAGAGCTAAAGTAGGCGACCGTTATGTATTGGAAGAACTAGAAAAAAACAAATGGATTTTGGGCGGTGAAGGCTCGGGACATTTGCTAGCTTTGGATAAGCATTCAACCGGTGACGGCTTGGTGAGTTCATTGTTGGTTTTAGAGGCCTGTGTGCGTGCCAAACAAACGCCGAGTCAATTGTTGCAAGGCATTTCTTTGTATCCGCAAACACTCATCAATGTTCGTTTGCAAGCGGGGCAAGATTGGAAGTCGTCAGATGCTCTCGTTCAAGCCCAAGAAAAAGCGCTCAAACAACTCGGTGATACGGGCAGAATTTTGATACGACCCAGCGGCACCGAGCCACTGCTACGAGTGATGGTGGAGGCCCAAGATGCTCAGTTGTCACAAAGTTGTGCGCAAATGATCGCTCAATCGATCAATTTATCTCAAAAATAAATACTAATTAGTTAATAATAGACCCGTCTAAATTATTTTGACACGGTTTTGTCATATTTGAAGGTTATCTTCAAGTCTGCTCTTGATCAAGATTGTTGACAAGACACCGTAGTCCTTTACTTTGGAGTTGACATGTTAAAAATGAAATCAATGCTAGTCGCGCTTGGAATTACAGCACTCACTGCCACTGCTTGGGCGGCTGATATCACAGGTGCAGGTGCCACCTTTCCTTACCCCATGTATGCCAAGTGGGCTGAAGCCTACAAAAAAGCCAGCGATGTGGGTCTTAATTACCAATCCATTGGATCGTCTGGTGGTATCCGTCAAATCAAAGCCAAGACCGTTACATTTGGTGCCAGTGATGCACCTTTGAGCGGTGAAGAGTTGGACAAAGACGGATTGGTTCAGTTTCCTGCCATTATTGGAGGCACTGTACCTGTTATTAATTTAGAAGGCTTCAAGCCCGGTGAATTGCGCGTTACAGGTGCTGTTTTGGCTGATATGTTCATGGGAACAATCAGTAATTGGAATGACGCCAAAATTGCCGCACTCAATCCTGGCAAAAAATTACCCGATCAAGCCATTACAGTTGTGCATCGCGCAGATGGTTCTGGTACTACTTTTAATTTCACCGATTATTTGAATGAAGTGAGTAAGCCTTGGGCCGAAAAAGTAGGCAAGGGCGCAGCAGTTAAATGGCCTGCCAACTCTTCAGTGGGTGGCAAAGGTAATGAGGGCGTTGCTGCCAACGTTTCTCGCATCAAAGGATCTTTGGGTTATGTGGAGTATGCCTACGCAAAGAAAAACAATATTCCTCATTTGGCCTTACAAAATAAAGATGGTAAATATGTAGAGCCCGATGATTTGACTTTTGCGGCCGCTGCCGCTGGCGCTGATTGGTTCAGCGTTCCAGGTATGGCGTTATCCATCGTCAATCAAAAAGGTGCAACAGCTTGGCCGATCAGTACAGCCTCTTTTATTTTGATGTACAAAGATCCTTCAGACAAGACTGCTTCCAAAGAAGTCATCAAGTTTTTTGACTGGGCTTTTAAGAACGGCAAGAAGATGGCTGAAGAGCTAGATTATGTGGCGCTCCCCGATGCGCTCACCAATCAAATTCGCCAGCGTGTGTGGTCACAGATTAAAAATTAAGCGTGGATAATGTCATGCCATCGCCCTATAGGTCATGGTATGACTTATTCCTTATCATTGAGTGATTGACTCATGTCACAAGGTCTCATCATGGACGCATCAGTTGCCGTTAGTAATATGCCCACACAAGGCATGCTTGCTGTTGTCAAAAAACAGCGCCTGCAAGACTTTTTTTTTCATAAAATCACTTTAACTTTTTCGTTGTTGGTTTTATTTGCCTTAATGGGCATTATTGTTTCTCTCATCATCAACGCATGGCCAGCCTTTTCAAAATTCGGTTTGTCATTTATTTGGCGTGTTGAATGGGATATCGTTAATCAAGAGTTTGGTGCTGCGATCGCTATTTTTGGCACGGTCATGAGTGCCGTTATTGCTTTGATTATTGCGGTGCCGCTTTCTTTTGGCATTGCACTTTTCTTAACTGAAACATGTCCCACTTATTTACGTAGACCTTTGGGTACGGCCATCGAATTATTGGCCGCTGTGCCTTCTATTATTTATGGCATGTTTGGTTTGTTTGTGTTTGCGCCCTTATTTGCAGATTATGGTCAGCCTGCGCTACAAAGCGTGCTTGGAAAAATGCCCATCATTGGCAGCTTATTTGGTGGTGCCATGAACGGAATTGGTATTTTGGCTGCAGGCATTGTGTTGGCCTTCATGATTTTGCCTTTTATTGCGGCGGTGATGCGCGATGTGTTTGAAATTGTACCCCCTGTGTTGCGCGAATCTGCGTATGGATTGGGTTGCACCACATGGGAGGTTGTGCGCCACATCGTGTTGCCATACACACAAAAAGGTGTGATTGGCGGAATCATGCTGGGTATGGGACGCGCTTTAGGAGAAACCATGGCGGTCACATTTGTTATTGGTAATTCGCAACGATTGAGTGCATCTTTATTTTCTCCTGGTACATCCATTGCGTCTACCTTAGCCAATGAATTTGGCGAAGCAGACGACTTTCATTTATCTACTTTATTCGCTTTGGGTTTATTGTTGTTTGTCATCACATTGGTTGTCTTAGCTGCAGCCAAAATTATGATCAGACGCACAGAAAAATCCAAAGGCATCAAAACTTAAAAGCTACATTATGGACCTTCAAATTTATCAACGTAGAAAAATGGTTAACCGAGTTGGCCTCACGCTCTCAATGTTTGCCATGTGTTTAGGCTTATTTGTTTTGGGTTGGATTTTGTTTGCTCTCTTCAAAAATGGAATTCAATCGCTCGATTGGGCCATGTTCACACATTCCACACCAGCACCCGGTTCAGAAGGCGGTGGATTGGCCAACGCCATCGTCGGCAGTTTAATGATGGTCTTGGTCACCACCGTTATTGGAACACCGATTGGTATTTTGGCGGGCGTTTATTTGGCAGAATACGGGGACGAAAGCTATACAGCAGAGCTCACACGATTTGTAACCGATATCATGTTGTCTGCACCTTCCATTGTTTTGGGATTATTTGTTTACGCGATTTTGGTCGCGCAAGTCAAACACTTTTCAGGCTGGGCAGGTTCATTGGCATTAGGTTTAATTGCGATTCCTGTGATTGTGAGAACCACCGAAAACATGTTGCGCTTGGTGCCCGGTAGTTTGCGTGAAGCCGCATTTGCATTAGGCGCACCGCGCTGGAAAGTGGCCACCATGGTTACATTGCGAGCTGCTAAATCGGGTGTAATTACTGGATTGCTGTTGGCCTTAGCGCGTATCAGTGGCGAAACAGCTCCACTGTTGTTTACTGCACTTAATAACCAATTTTTCTCATGGAATATGAATGCACCGATGGCTAATTTGCCAGTGGTGATTTTTCAGTTTGCGATGAGCCCCTACGACAACTGGATTCGATTGGCCTGGGGCGGGGCATTGCTCATCACGCTCACCGTTCTGATTCTTAACATCATGGCTCGTGTCTTTTTCAGAGAAAAAGTACAAGGCTGATTCAATTCTTAACCATATGCCAAATACTACACTCATTCCACCCAAATATGCGATTGAAATTCGCAATCTCAATTTTTTTTACGGCACATTCAAAGGCCTTAAAAATATTGACCTCAATATTGCAGAGCATCAAGTCACGGCCTTCATTGGACCGTCGGGTTGTGGTAAATCCACATTGCTTCGCACACTCAATCGCATGTACAGTTTGTATCCAGGGCAACGTGCAGAAGGTGAAATTAGTTTTTATGGAAATAATATTTTAGATGCCGACCAAGATTTGAATTTATTAAGAGCGCGAGTCGGCATGGTGTTTCAAAAGCCGACGCCTTTTCCAATGTCGATCTATGAAAACATCGCCTTTGGTATTCGTTTATACGAAAACCTGTCACGCTCCGACATGGACGATCGCGTCGAATGGGCTTTGAGTAAAGCGGCTATTTGGAATGAAGTCAAAGACAAATTAGGCCAAAGTGGTTTGTCATTGTCTGGTGGTCAACAACAGCGTTTGTGCATTGCACGAACGGTTGCGGTCAAACCATCGGTGATTTTGCTGGACGAACCCACTTCAGCACTTGATCCCATCTCTACGGCTAAAGTCGAAGAGTTGATTAATGAACTAAAAAGTGAATACACCGTTGCTATCGTCACACACAATATGCAACAAGCCGCGCGTGTATCCGATAACACCGCTTACATGTACTTGGGCGAGATGGTGGAATTTGGTCAAACCGAGCAAATTTTTATGAAACCCGCGCGTCAAGAAACAGAAGATTACATCACTGGCCGATTTGGTTAATTACAAGGAATATTGCAATGGATAAACATATATCAACACAATTTGATTCGGAATTGACCAGCGTTTCGTCGCGTGTTTTACAAATGGGTGGCATGGTCGAGGTTCAAATCAGACACGCCATGCTTTCTTTGTCGCAATTCAATGTCGATGAGGCGGATCATGTAATTACAGAAGAAAAAAATATCAATTCCTTAGAGGTGGAAATTGACAAAGACTTGTCCACCATTATTGCGAGACGACAACCAACTGCGCGTGACTTGCGTTTGTTGATGGCTATTTCAAAAATCACGACTAATTTGGAGCGTGCGGGCGATGAGGCTGAAAAAATTGCGCGTATGGTCAAGCACATTGTGAGTAACGGCACGTATCGCAATTTACCTGCATCTGAATTGCGCATTGCATCCGATTTGGCTTCTGGTTTGTTGCGCAAAGCCTTGGATGCATTTGCTAGATTAGATGTGAAATCTGCGGTAACGATTCTCAAAGAAGATGATTTGATTGACACCGAGTTTGACGGTTTTGTTAGAAAACTCATTACTTACATGATGGAAGATCCGCGAACCATTGGACAGGGCCTTGATTTGTTGTTTGTGGCCAAAGCCATTGAGCGTATCGGTGACCATTCCAAAAATATAGCTGAGTTTATTATTTATGTGGTGAATGGTAATGATGTGCGTCATACATCGATTGCTGACATCGAGTCATCGCTCAATAGTTAAAACATCATGCGAAACTTGCCCCGTGTTTTGATTGTTGAAGATGAGTCGGCGATTGCAGAGCTCATCGCAGTTAATTTACGACACAACGGTTTAACGCCTATATGGGCCGAAAACGCCGAACGTGCACAAATTGAAGTTGATGCTGTGTTGCCTGATGTGATTTTGCTCGATTGGATGTTGCCTGGGCAAAGCGGGCTTACATTGGCTCGCAAATGGCGTTTGGATAGTCGCACCAAGGGTGTGCCGATTATTATGCTCACCGCAAAAAGCGAAGAGGGCGATAAAGTCAGTGGCTTAGATGCAGGCGCCGATGACTACATCACCAAGCCTTTTTCGACGCAAGAGTTGTTGGCGCGTATTCGTGCGGTTTTGCGAAGAAGAACGCCAGAGCAGGCTAGCGACAATGTCACTTTGGGCGAACTCACCTTAGATGGCGCCTCGCATCGTGTATCTCATGCGGGTCAGCCCATTAAAATGGGGCCTACAGAATTTAAGTTGTTGAATTTTTTAATGCATCATCCAGAGCGCGTACACAGCAGAGCCTCCTTGTTGGATAAGGTTTGGGGCGATCATGTTTTTATCGAAGAGCGTACCGTCGATGTGCATATCAAGCGTTTGCGAGAGGTGCTCGGTCTTGCTGGCGATATGGTCGAGACCGTGCGGGGTGCAGGTTATAGAATCACCACCTTACAGCAAAAATAATAGTCTGGAATTCAAAAATGATTGCTAGAGCCTTTGGCCTGCTCATTTGCATAGCATCGGGTGCATGGTTCGGCCATGCTTTTTTACCTATACTTTTCTCCTCATTCAATCAAGCCTTGGGCGCGAGTTTGGGAGCGCTTGTATGGATGATTTGGGATCACATTCAAATTTCGCGCGTATGGCGACAACTTTTGAATGAGAAGTTACCCCAGTCCATTTCTTGGGCAGGTATTTGGAATGAATGGCTAGAAAAATTTTCTAAAGAGCGTCGTACATTTCAGCAGCAATTGATTCAAAGCAATCTTCGCTTGCAACAATTTTTATCAGCGATTCAAGCTTCACCCAATGGCGTGATCTTGTTGGATTTGGAAAGTCGCATCGAATGGTGTAATTTAATGGCCGCACAACAGTTAGGCATTGATGTGACACGAGATCATATGCAGCATATTACGCATTTGGTGCGCGACCCCATGTTTCATTTATTTTTAAATGACGAATTAGAAAGTCATGAACTTGTGATTGATTCACGTCAAACGCGTGTTGATTTCACTCAGCGTATATCTTTTCAAATTTTTCCTTATGGTGAGGGGCGACGTCTACTGTTATCGCGCGATGTCACGCAAATTGAGCAAGCAGAAGCCATGCGACGTGATTTTGTGGCCAATGTCTCGCATGAAATTCGAACACCACTCACCGTGCTGGCAGGTTTTGTCGAAACCTTGCAAAACCTCAAACTTGATCAGGCGAGTCAAGACGAATTTTTGGCATTGATGGCCCAGCAAGCCAAACGTATGCAAACCTTGGTCGAAGATTTGCTCACTTTATCCAAACTAGAGGGAAGTCCATTGCCAGGTATGCAAGAACTTTCGCCGCTTCAAAGCATTTGGGAAAACTGTATGCATAACGCCATTTCACTCTCCAATACTTTGTATCCAGAACAAAAACAAATCATCGATGCAGACACCGCAACGTTTTTACAAGATTTATCTTTTGCGGGTTCTAGCCAAGAGTTGATCAGCGCATTTGATAATTTGGCCAGCAATGCCGTTCGTTATACACCGCCAGGTGGATCGATACATTTTGGATGTGTGGCAATTGAAGGACGCATGGAATTTATTTTCCAAGACTCTGGACCTGGAATTGCCGTCGAGCATTTACCTCGACTCACAGAGCGTTTTTACAGAGTCGATCGAAGTCGCTCACGCGAAACAGGGGGGACAGGTTTGGGTTTGGCGATTGTGAAGCACGTCGCACAGCGATTGGGTGGCGAATTAAAGATTCAAAGTCAATTGGGTGTGGGTTCGCGCTTTTCTTTCACACTGCCGCAAGAGCGCATCAAGCTTGAAGTCGAATCAGAGATTTAACTTATTTTTCTTAATGAATGGATAGTCTTTTATTCAAAATCCAAATTAACAAAGTGGATGTGAAGCACAAGGCGAATGAACTGCTGATCCAAAATACTTCGGGTGTAGCAACTGCAGGTTGAAAAATCGTCCTTCCGTATGCCCAAAAATAGCCGCCCATCAATCCAACGCCCCAAAGCAAGGTACTATAAATGAGTAATGGCGATAGAGTGATTCGAAAACATCGCAGCAAGAAAAAACACATCACTTGCATCGAATCGGCCAGATGATAGAGAGACAACCATCCCAAAAGCAAAGCCGCCATTTCAACTACTTGAGGGTCTTTGGCATATAAGCTGGCAATCGGATAACGCAAAAAAGCCAGTAAGGATGCGTTAACAAGTGCGCACAAAATAGTGATTTCAAAACCTGAACGAATGGCTTGCTTCATTTGATGTTGATTTTCTGCACCGATCCAATAACTCACGCGAGCGCTCGTTGCAATTGAAAGTGATAGAGGAATCATATAGGTGAGCGCCGCGATACTTGCGACCACCTGATGGCTCGCCGATGCATGCGTGCCCATGCGCGCAATAAACAAAGCCATCAACGTAAAAGAAGTCACCTCGACGGTGATGCTCAATCCGTTGGGCACGCCAATCTTTAATAGTTTTTTAATTTCTACCCAATCGGGCGCTTCCAACTTTTTCCATATTTCATATGGATGGTAGAGAGCATTGATCTTCAACATCGCCACAGCTGTTAAGGCCATGGTTAGATTGACAATCAAAGTGGCATAGGCGCATCCAATCAAACCTTGCTCAGGAATGCCCCACATACCAAAAGTCAATATGATGGATAAAGGAACTTTGATAATAAATCCTGCGATTTGAATCAAGGTAACATTTTTTGGATGTCCCAAACTTTGATTCAATGTACCGAACATCCGAAAAAAAAGTGCGGTCGGCAATGCAAAAGTGAGTATGGCCAAGTAATGACTGACCTCGATTCTCAGTTCAGTAGGAATTTCTGTGGCGTTGAAAAAAAATTCAGGAGAAAGTAGAACGATAGAGCCGATAGCACTTCCAAAAATGCAGAGATACAACGATTGCCTAAAACTTTTTCCAACATGCGGCAATCGATTGGCTCCGCGATGCTCTGAAAGCATAGGAAGCAGGGCTTGCAAAATACCCATCAGTGCAACAAAGACTGTGATAAAAATCGAAGAACCTACTGAGAGCGCTGCAAGTGCCTTGGTATCGTAGCGCCCTGCCACAATCGCATCCGTGATGCCAAATGCCATTACCGCCAACTGGCCAATTAAAACAGTTCCTGCATGTCTTGCAATGGTTTGTCGCTCACTCATTCGGACTTATATATTTTCCGCTGAAAGACAATAACGTCTTCGTTGTCATCCGATGGTCGACGAAACTTTTGTGGCATCGACCAATCATCCATTTGATTTCTGAGAGCGGCTTGCGAAAGTG
>Ga0194055_10004417_pt1 | contig 10526 bp, 7 predicted proteins | sample SepL449m_MetaG_FD_155482 | JGI IMG/M metagenome (GOLD analysis project Ga0194055, IMG submission 155482) | Anoxic zone freshwater microbial communities from boreal shield lake in IISD Experimental Lakes Area, Ontario, Canada - Sep2016-L442-9m | ecosystem: Environmental > Aquatic > Freshwater >... | reverse complement strand
TCATCCCTGAGCTTGCAAAGCCTGTCTTGGGAGCCGCTGGTCCAGTATTATTTGCGTTTATAACTTTTGGCAAAGGTGGAAAAGCTGAAAAACTAGTAAAGTAAGCTGACTCATTATTAGTTGTGTATATATGTGTACCATTTTTACCATCAAATGCCACGCTACCTGCAAAAAAACTCGACACGTTGATGTTACCATTATTGTCTAAGGATATTCCGCCCTGTACACCCATTCCTAGAGTATTGATACTATTTTCGTCCATATCATAGAAGGATTGTGTCCAACCATAACTTCCATCACTGTTTATTTTAGTAATAGCTCCAGAGCTTCCAGAGCTTCCTGTTACTGAGCTTGCCTGAGAATCGCTTCCACCAGGTCCATCAAAAACTACTGTTCCGATATAACCGGAGAGTAAAAATACATCACCAAGATAATCTATTGCTAGTCTTGCTGAATAGGCATAAGAACTCCCCGAAGAAGTATCGAAAACTCTTGTCGACAAATAAGTACCATCATTACTGTATTTTGTTAGGTATACGCTACTATTTGATGTTGACTGCGGATTGTCGGTGCCATTGAACTCTATAGTAGTTCCGTAATAGTCACCAGTAACGTATATGTTATTATTTGGGTCAATCGCGACTGAACTTGCACTTGTATATCCTGAAGACGTTGAGCTAGTCGTTCTTGTCCACTGATACTGGCCAGAGCTTGAATATTTATTTAAATATGACAATCCATTCGGACTATTTTTAGTATTAACACCTCCTGGGCCATCAAATATAACATTCCCATAAAAATAGCCGACAGTATAGATATTATTATTTGAATCTACTGCGATATTATTAGCATAATTAGAATCAGAACTGGTTGCTGACTCTATTGTCTGAGTCCAGGCATAAGTACCGTCACTGTTATATTTAGTTAAATAACTATCACTAGTTCCGCTTGCAGTTGTAACTGTATGCGTTCCACCAACTCCATCAAATGTAACAGTCCCAGCAAAATATCCAGCAACATAGATAGCTCCATTTTTATCGGAAACTACTGATGATGCATAAGAATAGCTCCCAGGATTCGAGTTAACTTTTGTCCATCCATAGTTTCCGCTGGAGTTAAATTTTGTTACGAACGCTGTATAGTCAGTAGTTGTAATCTTTTGCGTTCCACCAACTCCATCAAATCCTACTGTGCCACTAAAAATTCCACTCAGAAATACATTATCCTGGGAATCTACATTTATGGTCGATACATATCCATATGAGTTTTCTGTAGAAGTATCGAAAGTCTTAGTTCCGAGATAAACCCCGGTACTACTGAACTTGGTTAGAAAAATATTTTGATTACTTGAAGTTACTGAATCCGTTCCACCAACTCCATCAAAGATAACATGCCTACTAAAGTCGCCGGCTACATAAACATTACCATTACTATCTGTAGCATTAGCTGTACTGTATGCGTATCCGTCTACAGTCTCGAATGTTTTAGTGTATCTATATGAGGGAGGGGTAGTGTCAGCGTGAACCTTATTAACATTTAGCATAACAAGGGGTGCGATTGATAGCATTACTAAAATTAGTGAAATGCCTATACGGCTAGAAATGTATCTTATTCTAATAAAACTACCCATTTTTATTTTCCCTCGAATTACTGAATTTATTGTAGCATAAATACTTTGAAGTCTTTATGCTATTTGCTAATTTCTATTTGTTTTCTTTTTTATTAAGAATATATGCTCCACCAACAAGCAGTGCTGCTAGAACTGAGCTAGCTATTATTATGAGGTTGTTGGTGTCAATAAAGTGGCCAAAGCCTGTATTTGGAGTAGCTCCTGTAGCCGATATGGAGACTGCTGCTGGTCCCGACGGGTCAACAATAATACCGTTTACAGTTGAGTCCTGATCCAGTGGGCCACCATCAGTAATTTGATATGTTATTTTAGTTACAATGTGACCGTCAATTGTAATCTGAGATATTGTAGACCCAGGAATTGTAGAGTAAGTCTTGGTTGAACTATTATATTTTCTTGCCACTAATCCAGTGGAGCTAAGATCGTAGAAATACTGTGTTATTGTTGCGGTGTCACCAGCTTGAGGGCAGTCGAGGGTGAAGTTCATAAGTCCAGCAGGGTATTTGTATTTACCATCCGAAGTCTGCATATTTGAGGAATTTTCCATTGTGCTATAGTCGGGTGTGCAATTAGAAGATACTTCAAGTGCAACGTGCTTATTGGTTACTGGGTTAACATAGCTAATAACATTTGACTGAGAGTTATCCTGTATGCCATCACCATTAGTATCTCCATGGTTTGGAAAAGTATTAGTCTGACTGTTACCGAAATATGGATAGCCGTTATTATTCATACTATCAATAGTCCAAATATCAGTTGATGATGAATCGTTATTTGGCGTACCGGTGAAGTCAAAGACTGGACTTGTAAGATCTGCGTTATAGCTAAGATCTGTAAATGTTCTAATATCTTTCATTTGAGTAGTAGTTTTGCCTATTCCAGAGCCGGAAGAATCGGCTACTGAAGATATGCCACTAGTCTGAGTATCCCAGAATGTGTCAGTGAAATTTGAGCCGACATTATATCCTGCAATACCACCTAGGTTTTCGCCACCTGAAACACTACCGGTCGCATAAGCATGATGAGTATCCATAAAGATAGCCGTTCCTATTAGTCCACCGCCTTGATTAGATGCATCGACATTTCCTGTTGCAAAGACATTTTCAATTGGATTTGTATAATTGTCGCCATTCAAGCCGATAAGCCCACCTATAACTGTGCTTCCGGAAACATTTCCAGTTGAATAGGACCTATTAATCGTAGAATATGTGTTAAGTCCTACTAAACCACCAGCATAATAGTTTGAATGAACGGATCCTGTTGCATAAGAATCTACAATCTGAGCAGGAGCATTGCTATTTTCATTCATTCCTACTAAACCACCAGCAAAATAGTTTGTAGCTACAACATCTCCTGTAGCATGTGAGCCAGTTATTAGTTTTGATCTATTCCTGCCAACTAGACCACCGACTGCGTAATATCCATGAACCGTTGCGCTGGAACTAGAATCGATGATCGTGTGATGAGTTGCAGGGTCTAGTGGAGCTTTATAGACCCTAGTATTCCAATTTTTCAAGTAGTCCTGGTTACTCTGTGTATTGGGATAGCTTTGACTATCTGGATAAGGATAAGATGTCATTCCCTTAAAAGGCAATGGATTTACGCTGTGACTCCAACTATCTGGGGTAGCGTGTTTATATAGTGCGTCACTATAGAGTATAAAGCTTCTTTCTTTACCTGCGGGTACGGGATTATAGTCAAAATTGATATCCATACTATCTCCGTGGTGCATTATCACATATTGATCGTTCGAATTTTGAAGAAGTGGTGCAACGTCACCGTACTTGGTGAAATTACCGCTAGGAGAAGAGAATAGTTCGTTCGGATAAGATTTAACATTATAGTAATCGTGTTTCCAATAGGCTCCACTGGTATCTACTGCTGTGTAGCCTCTAAATTGTAAGTTTGCGCTTGTAGGATGATAAGTATTTTCTGTGAATGATTGAGCAGATGATGTGTCCATAGCGATATAGTTGAGAGTAGTTTTATCGTAACCAATTCGAACGTGATAGTCATTAGTTAGAAACAAATTAGACATATCTACAGCAGCAGTTCTCGGAGCTCCCTTGAGTCCATCAAGTTGAGATTTTCCGTTAAGGACATTTACCCAATTACCACCGGCATCCTTTACTTGAATATATTTAAGAGATTGTGGGCTTTTAAGTTTAAAGTCACGGACTCCATTTAATATTAGAATCTTTCTAGAACTACTTGATAGGTCACCGAAATCAACAGTATATGTATTTACATTTGTCGCAAGATCTTGGTAAGTCCAATTGTCATCAATACTAGTTACCGCACTCAAACAATTATTACCATACTTATCTACACATGACGTTGCCGGATTGGTAGGTGTTTTGTTAATCGTTATTGGAGATTCTTGTTTGGATGGTTCTAGCTGAGGGACAACCTGATAACCAGGTGTAGTATCGTAGGTTTTTAGTGCCAGCTGGTCGTAATAAACAATCTCATCATATTCTTGACTAATTTTTAGATTATATACTCCATTTTTAGGTTGTAGTGAATCGCCGCTAATTGCAACTGAATCATTGCCTTTAACGTTAGTAGGGGTTGTGTGTCCAACATCAGCTACATAGATATACTTTGATCCATTCCAGGTATAAACAAGTGGGCTTGATGAACCCAGGGAACTTTGTTCAGTATGTACCCCAACTAAACCACCGACGTTATAGCGTCCGTGAACTGTTCCTGAGCTATGAGCATTTGTAATAGTACCAGCTGCAGCACCAACCAGAGCGCCAACATCATAAGCTCCTCCGGTAATATCTACATTAGAGAGAGTTATGTCGTGAACCGAGCCAATCTCATCCAATACTCCAATTAGACCAACCCACAATTGATCACGACTTATATATAAGCCATTAACGACCTTACTATTACCATCAAGGGAGCCGGTAAAATGATTCGACATATCTCCAATTGGACTAAAACCAGATCCACTATTCCAGTTTACCGTATCGCTACAATCGATATTGGTAGTAAGTTTATATGATGCTGAGAGGTCGCTAGTCATATCTTGGAGCATTGAACAGTTTGAGATAAGATAAGGATTTTCAGTAGTACCATCACCTCCAGAAAAAGCATATGCAGAATTGGTTTTTGGTATTAGCAGGAAAGCTCCTAGTAAGATCAAGCCAAAATATATTATTCTTGCTTTTTTAGCTCTTAATAAATTTATATTTTTGATTACCATACAAAAAAATTCCCTCAATATTTATAAAATAATTATAGCACTAGCAATATTACAAAACATAATTTTTTTACAAACTATGATAATGTATATATAAGAAAAAATATTCAATGAATAACCAAATGATAAAAATTAAAAAAAGAGATAGGCTATATGTATCTATGGCCAAGAATATTAGGTCTCTATCTCTATATAACCAGACTCTTTTTAACTTGCTTATATCTAGTGGACTTGGAGATAGATTGAGCAATAGGTTAAGTGTTATAGCAGCTGCTATACAGCTTGAAAAATCATATTACAATGTACCGGCTTATAGAGACTTTACTGATAGGCATCAAATAAAATCAGTTTCAGATAATTATGAAGATTTCATAGCATCAATACCATTTACGGATAAGAAGAATTACATTGACCAGTATTCTATAGCCCAGAGATGTATCGGAGGAACTATTCCAATGCGAGATGCCGAGATTGATGAAAGCTCTGGTTCGTCGGGTAAGCCATATAGTTGGATAAGAGGCCATGCCGAACTTGAAGTACTTAGAAAAACATTAAGCCGTTTAGCAACATATATGTATGGTCCGGATATAGTTACAATTAATGGTTTTTCAATGGGTGCTTGGGCTACTGGCACTAATGTAAGTATGGCCTTAGTTAGAAATGGGATTATTAAGTCTACTGGTCCAGATGCCGAAAAAATGCTCAGTGTTTTTAAAATACTAGGTCCAGGAAGAACATATGTAATAACCGGTTATCCTCCATTCCTACTAGAGCTTATAGAATATGGGATTAATAATGGTCTAAATTGGTCTGAATATAATTTAATCGGAATTGTTGGCGGTGAGGCCATGAGTGAGACACTTAGATCTGAGCTTCTTAAGCATTTCCATACAATTACATCCGCCTACGGAGCTAGTGACTTAGATATTGGGGTCGCATCAGAATTTCCACTGAGTACTTGGATCAGGCAAAAAGCTGCACTAAATCCTGATTTAGCTACGGAATTATTTGGAGATGCCAGGAGATTGCCTATGCTATTCCAGTATGATCCACTTGACTACTATGTAGAACAAAATAAAAAAGGTGAGCTGATAGTAACAGTAAATCGTTCAGATGCTCTTTCTCCTAGATTAAGGTATAACGTCCATGATATTGGAGGTCATCTTGATTTTAATTGGGTACTATCCGTCTGCAAGAAGTATGGACTTGATCCATTAAGAGAGGCGCCATTATCTTATTCGGGGAAGCATTCAAGACTACCTTTCTTATATATAGGTGGAAGGAGTGATAGTACAATCTCTTATTTAGGTGCAAATATCTATCCCGAAGATGTTGAGCAAGGAATTTTTGGTGATGTACCGGCTACTGAAGAGCGGAAGATTAAAGGTTTCGCCATGGAACTCGTGGAAGATAATACTGGACAGCCTAGACCAGTAATATATATAGAGCTTAATGATAATATTGAAACTAAAGCTATTGATAAAAAAGATTTACAGAAAAGAATTATCAATAGACTTAGCCTAAATAGTAGAGATTTCAAAACTTCCCTGAAAGAGGATCCCAAGGCTGGTGATATTGAAGTTAAGGTATATAAAATCGGTGAAGGTCCTTTCACTGGAATGAAAGATAGGATTAAACGTAAGTATATTATAAATACTAAAAAAGAGGATGAAAATGTCAAACCTAAGTAAAGTTAACCCAAAACACATTGAACTATTAACCGCAGCACTTCGTTCACCATCTGCACATAATGCTCAGCCATGGAAAATTAAACCAATGAATGATCATAGTAGCTATGAACTCCATTATGACCATAATGATTATTTACCGGAGGATCCGGATGATAGGGATGCCTACCTAACAATGGGTGCGTTTGCGGAGAATTTAGAACTTGAAGCCCCGAATTACGGTTTCAAAACTGAGATTACACCCGTCTTTACTAAAAATGGTGAAGATATGTACATTGCGAAAGTAACTATCTCAGAAGACCCCAACCCAGTTAAAGGAATCTTAAACGAATGGGTTCCCAAGCGAGTGACGAATAGAAATCATTATACAAAGCAGCCGCTCACCCAAGAATTGATTGAAAAGTTACAAGAATATGACAATGTGCTCATTGAACCTATTAATCTCAAAAAAATCGTTATGGAGGCGAGTATGCTTTCGTGGGCAAACCCACGGTTCGTTCATGATTTAGATGTTTGGTATAGAGACTCACTTGATGCACCTGATGGTTTTAATTCGAAACTTATGAACATCAGCCCTCTTGCAACATTACTAATTAAATTCGCCTTCTGGAGAGGCCATTTTAAATCTAAGTTATTGCAAAGACTTTATTCTACCCGCGACGTATCAATGTTTACAGCAGCACCTATGGCCGCAGTTCTCACTGCAAAGGACATGAAACCAGAAACACTATTTGAAGCAGGCCGTAATCTACTTAGATCGTGGGTTATTATTAATGCCTTAGGCTACTCATATCATCCATTTTCGATAGCAATTGACGAGAAATTGACAGCGCCTAAGGTTGCAGCAGTAGCGAATGTAGCAGTTCCAGTGGCATTATATAGGGTTGGTGTCGCCAAAAGAGCCCCTGAGGTGCAAAGTAATAGAAAAAGCTTGGAAAGTGTCTTAATCTAGATTTTTTGTGGCATTTGCATTTAGTTTAATCAGAGGTTCCATATTTTGTCGAATGAAAATTGGTACGAGTTTGCCACATAAGTTTTAAATATGTGGATATAGTTGTTTCTGAAATAGAAGACGTGTTAAATAGTGAGGATGTAAATTGAAATATCTTAAATTATATAAAACCTATTGAAACTAACTCGTTTGTTTTAATCAAATTTCGTTAATAAATTGGTATGAATAAATTCTGGCGAAATATATATAGAAAATTTTCCTTATAATCGAATTAATGCCATTACTAATTTTCTAAATTTTTTTGATTTTTAGCAATATGATTGAGTAGTCATTAAGTTGTATTAAATATAAAAACTATGTTAAATTAGTAGTATTAAACAGGAATATAAATATGAATGAAAATGGCAATGAAGAAAATATCATACAATCTCCAGAAGTCGCTGAGCAATCACCCTCAGCAGAGAGAATTGCTGAAATTCAAACAGCTTTAGGCAGACTTTATAGTGAAGCATCCGATCATAGCCAACCTTTTGAACGTGATATTCGACGCGTAGAACATGTATTTAACCCAAAGGGTATAGACCCAGAAAACGGTCGATTAGGAGAATTTATTGAAAGAAATATTGATGTCGATACAGGCGATCCTAGTTTAAGAACAATTCAGTTACGCACTTTTGTGGGAGAAGACGACAGTTCTGCTTATCGCATGTCTCTTATCTATAAGCCCAACGAAGACGGATCCATGCCAGCTGAATTCATGCTTAGTGGCGAATGGCCCTTAGATACTGGAATCCCACTTACAGATAATTTTATTCAAGCACAAGCTCAGGGTAGAAGATTTCAAGATTTTATGTTTACAGCTGGGGCCGAAACAGTACCAGTTCGACAGGCGGATTTTACTTTTGTTGCATGGTACAGGCCTGTTGGTGGTGAAAAAAGATTTGATGTAACTAGCGAGTACATGGATCAGGTTCTTAAAATAGTCGCTGATGCGACTGTCATGGATGGAATAGAGAAAGGTCCTACCGTTAGAGAATTAGTACCAAGTTTTGACGAGCTGGTTCAGGCTAGTTGATATCCTCAGGATAATCACTTGGCCTGAAGATACCACGTTCTGGGTGTTCAAGGTCAATTCTAGGCAAATCAGATCCATACAATACTGTAGAATTGGTTGGTAAAATTACGATTGATCCTTCAAAAGTGCAATCGTGAATTAATTCCTCCAATTTGAGGTGGCGCCTAGGACTAAGTCCAGTTTCAGGTTCATCAATAAAGTAAACTTGAGGTCCCTCATCAGGTCGTTCTCCTTCATTTCGATGTTCAATTACTCTATCCTTTTCTATTTTTTTCCATTCAAAAAAGTTATCAACAGATTGACGATGGGATCTAGGTTCAACTAGGTCTCTCGCTTCGTCTGAGCCCCTGCTAGCAGCGTTTTCTCTATAAGCATCTGAACCCATTACATTAGTCAGGTCATTATAAATCAAATGTCCAAAATTTAAAAGATTATCTACTGTAACCAAAGGAGAAATGAGATTTACAAGAGGTGATGGCAACACATCGTAGGCGTTACCCCCGCTGTTACTTTCTCCTGTGAAGAATGAGCGCATTCTCTCAACTTCTTCTTCAGATTCATCAGGGTGATCTTGCTGCCAAGCACAAAGACCAGCAGATGCATTGAGAGCTCGAGCAAGAGTAGATTTACCAATACCGTTTTCTCCTACAATTAGAGTTATGCCAACTTCAAAGTGCAATCGTTCAGGTAGTGCAGCTAAGGCATCTAAAGTCCTTTGTATCTCTACTCGACGGTCTTCGAGATGTTCTGAACTCCTAATCCTCCAGGATTTCTCATCGGGTGGTAATAATTCGGGATGATCTCTTAATATGCTAGAAATTGCTTCAGCATCTATTCTCACATCAAATTCAGCACTCGTGATTTGCTCTTTTTGTTCTTCTCTAATAAGCCACATAGGCTTTTCATCAGTAACTTTTTCTGGAACGGATATCTCTTGTAAGACTGGAACTGGCGCAAACGTCGGCGGTACATCTATTATTGTACTGGATCCATCACCGGTAAGTGATGAGCCAAAGGGGGAGTTTTCCCATGGATCAGACGAAGTTGGTTCTGCTTCCACAGTATCAGATGTAGATGGATTAGGGTTTTCAGGATCAACTAAATTTGGGACATTTTCATTATGTTCATTATTCATATTTTAATATTAACAGCTTTTAATCTAGCCTTCAAATCTAGCTTGAAAGATAGTCTTAGCGCCACTTTTTAGCGCTTCGCTAGTCCATCTAGGTAGGCTTAAGTATTCATTGTAGCTATTAAATCCTAATGTTACTCCATTTGGGAATTTTTTTTCTGCATATTGCTCAAACATATGACTTGTGTTTTTATTCAGATTCTTACGACAATTTTAGGATAAATTTAAAAAATATACTACTTTTTGTCGCATGAAAAGATGAATTTTGCTTGTGCTTGGCAAAAGGAATTTATCTAACCGAATTACATGAATTACTTAGATTTTATTTTATTGGCAGGTGAGATGGTTCCTAGTAAAAAATTTTAACTATGAGGACATTAATGTTTCTGAAATTGAAGACGTGTTAAATAGTGAGGATATAGACTCATGAAACACACTATTAAGAAACTAGATAAAACATCCTTCATAATAATATCCATATTAGTAATAGGATTAGCTATTAATTATTCAAGAGTAGTCGAGTATGTACTTATGATCATTGCTAGCTTCTTCATTATTAATATAGTACTTAAGCTAAGAAGATATATTAAATACAAGCTATCTCATGTAGATACTATGACCAGACTAGAATTCGAAACATGTAGCAATTATCTAATATTGCTTCAAGAATAATTATTTGACAATAATAACTAATGTTAGTACTATAAAAAAAATGGATATAAAAGACAAATCACCTGAGAAACAAGAATCACCTAAAGAAAGGGCATTAGAAGAATTAGAATCATTTGCAAATAACCCTGGTCTAGAGGAATTAGCTAGTCTTTTTGGAACAGAGAGT
>Ga0194055_10004415_pt1 | contig 10531 bp, 11 predicted proteins | sample SepL449m_MetaG_FD_155482 | JGI IMG/M metagenome (GOLD analysis project Ga0194055, IMG submission 155482) | Anoxic zone freshwater microbial communities from boreal shield lake in IISD Experimental Lakes Area, Ontario, Canada - Sep2016-L442-9m | ecosystem: Environmental > Aquatic > Freshwater >... | reverse complement strand
CAGTTGCGCAGGTCGCAGCCGTGGAGTTTGGCGAACGAGGCATTCGCGTCAACGTCGTCGCTGTGGGACCGCTTGAGGGTTCCGTTCCTGCTCGCACGCTGGATGCCATACCGATGGGTCGCTTAGCCCAGCCTAAGGATGTCGGGAATGCCTGCCGAATGTTGGCGAGCCCTGATGCCGCTCATGTTACGGGAGCCATTATTCCCGTCGACGGTGGCTACGTGATCACGAAGGCTGTTGGCGGCAGTCCTTTCGCTATCTAGTCCGTCGCGTCAGCACCCTCATCGAATGTCCGACTTGCCGGGTGGGAAGCGCCCCAGAGGGCATATCCGCCATCAACGGTGATTGCTTGCCCCGTCACGAAGGCGGATTCCTGTGAGGCGAGTAGCAGGACGGCATCCGCGATGTCCTGTGGCACGCCGAAGCGGCCAGCGGGAGTGCGGTCGATGACATTCTGTTTACTGACGACCCCTTTATTGATCGCAGCTTCCACCATCAGCGTCATCGTAGGGCCTGGCAATACGGCATTGACTCGCACGCCGCGTCCAGTCCATTCGACGGCGAGCATTTGGGTGAGGCCGATGACGCCGGCTTTGCTGGCAGCGTAGGGCGCGCGCCACGGCATTGCGATCCCTGTGCCAATGATGGATGAGATATTGATGATCGAGCCGCGACCCTCGCCGAGCATCAGTGCGCCCACCTCTCGGCAGCAGCGGAAGACGCCACTGAGGTTGACGTCGATAACGGCATTCCAGTCATCGTCGGTCATTGTCTCGGTCGGGCCAATACGGTTGACGCCGGCGTTGTTCACGAGGATGGTGGGTACGCCCATGTGCTCGCAGATGGCAGCTACTGCGGTGGCGATCGATGTGCTCGAAGTGACGTCCATGCCGCACCCAAAATGATTAGCGCCTAGTTCGTTCGCAATGCGCTGTGCATCCTCAGCCTTGCGACTGGTAACTGCGACGCGGGCGCCCGCGTCTGCGAGGCGTCGAGCGACCGCTTCGCCAATGCCTCTGCCGCCCCCTGTGACGAGTGCCACCTCACCGTCGAGACCGACAGTCACGTGCGATCACGCAGCAGTGGCGGTGCGGTCGAGCGCGCGCAAGCGGTCTGGGTGTTCATAGGCAGGATCATAGTTTGCGATCAGCCGCAGGCAAAATAAACGCCGCTCCGAGGAGCACGAGGAGGGTGATTGTGCACTCGGAGCGGCGCATGCGGATTCCCACTATGTGGGGAAGGTTGGTCATTTGATGGAGTCGAGTTGATGATGGAGTGCCCGTTGCTCTTGCCGGTGCCGCCGCGTATGGCGATCTGCGCGCATGGGTACTGGTGTGCCGGCGCCGAAACTTGTATCTGTGTTTGTGTTGCTCATACTGCTTGGGCCTTGGCCGGTGGTCGTAGTTACCGATCCAGTTGATGCCGTACTCGTCTTTGCTGAGCATGACCTCGGAGCCGTGTGCGGTCTTGACCCAGCTGCAACGCATCTCAGGCGTGACCTCGCAGTGGCCGTTCTCCCGTACCCCACTAGGGCCCATGACGCAGCGTTGTTGGACAGGTCATCGGACACGTCATGCCCGTGTCGTGCAGCAAGCACTGACCACACATCTGGCGATCCCAGATCGGTCGCTTCAGCGCATGCTCGAGAGCCGTGAGAATGCCCATCAGGGCACACTCGGTTCGCGCGACGTGGCCATACAGTGATGTCAATCCTCGAGTCTAGGCCGTGGCTGTCTCGCGACGCTCGAGCATGAGTTGCTTCGCGCGCTTTGTGGCGCTCGCCGCATCTGCGGCGTAGCCGTCGGCGCCGACGACGTCTGCGTATTCCTGGGTGACCGGTGCTCCGCCGACCATCACGACGACGCTGTCACGAAGGCCCGCCTTCTCGAGAGCTTGAATATTGACCTTGAACATCGGCATTGTCGTCGTCAAGAAGGCGCTCATGCCGAGCACGTCAGGCTGGTGCTCTTCAACAGCGGCAACGAACTTCTCGGGGGAGACCTGGACGCCGAGGTCGATAACTTCGAAGCCGGCACCCTCGAGCATGATGTTGACGAGGTTCTTGCCGATGTCATGGACGTCGCCTTTGACGGTGCCCATCACGAACTTACCAATCGTGTCGGTGCCAGTGGCGGCGAGCAATGGACGTAGCATCGCCAAGGCGCCTGACATCGCTCGTCCGGCGATTAGCATCTCGGGCACAAACCAGTCGCCGCGCTCGAAGCGGGCACCAACCTCTTCCAGTGCAGGAATCAGTGCTTCGAACAGCATCGTCGTAGGTGGAATGCCCGCGTCGATGCCAGCTTGGGTGAGGTCCTTCACCTCTGGAGCATGCCCAACTAGGGTCTCGTCGTAGAGTTTTTGAAGGATCTCGTCGTTCGTCATTATTCTCCTAGGAATGGTTGTGCGGTGCGCCCTCGCAGGGCTTTGGTAATTGCAGCTGCTTCAGCTTGAACAAAACGACCGAGTTGATCGAATCGACGTGTACTCGTTCGCACCGTCGGCGCGGAGATCGAGAGTGCTGCAATCACGCGGTCTCCCACAATCCGGATTGGAGCGGCAACGGAGCAGAGATTGGCATCGAGCTCTTCCCACGTCGTCGCGTACCCGCGTCGGCGCACCTGTTCAAGCGTCTGCAGGAGCTGCGGGACATCAGTAATGGTGCTGGGACCCATCTGCTCCAACCGACCGTGGGGCGGTTGAGCAGCGCCGAATGCCATGAAGATTTTTCCCATTGCAGATGCGTGGAGAGGGATTCGGTGTCCGACCCAGTTGCCAGCGCCAAGCGGGTGTTGGCTATCGATCTGCGCGATGCGGGCAATCCCTGCGGGTGTTGGGATACCGATGTTGGTTGTTTCGCCGGTTTCAGCACCGAGTCGTTCAAGGTGTGGCCACGCGATGGAGGCGAGGTCGCCGGTGCTGGTTCCGCGCTGTGCATATTGAATCAGCACGGGGCCGGGGCGGTAGCCACCTGCCATTCCACGGTGTGCAAGACCATTGCGTTCGAGTGCGCGCAGCACTCGCGCGGTGGTGGTCTTGGTGAGCAGCGTGCCCTCGACCATCGATGTGAGCGAAACAGAGTCGTCACTTTCCATCAGGCGACGTAGGACTAACGCTGCGCGGTCGATCGATTGGCTACCGAGTTCAATGTCTATGGTGCCACATTATGGCACTCAAAAACGGTATATGTCAATACCAAAGGGGAAACTGATTACTACGTGACTGCCAAAGTGTCACATTGCGGCAGTACATTTTCGTGAGGGTTGCGTAGCCAGAGCTCGAATGAGCCCGTCGAATCGACTATGTGTCGCCCACGAGGGCGCGATGGCAGTACGTACGAGTGCTACGGAGCTGCGCTCCACACTGCGAGACCGTCGCGCTCGGTTCGTAGAGCGACGCCACGTTGTTCGGCATCCTCCAAATGCGCGCCAACGCTGCGGGCGAGTTCAATGCTCATCTCGGGGAATGGTCCGATCGTCGCATTGGCATGCTCCCAATATTCAGATAAGGGGAGTGGTGTGGAGGACAGCATCTCGAGGATGCTCGTGTCTAGGTCGTCAACAAAAGACACTGTTGCATCGAGAAAATCTGTCACGGCGGCTATACCTTCGGTCTCTGAATAGTGGCTTGTGCCAAGGCGCTCCGGGGTGAGGGAGCGGAGCGTTTCCACCGTCGCGCGATAGTCCTTGGTGGATACGTAAGGGGGTGGAGAGATCAGGCGATTGTCGGTCGAGTAGAGTCCTCGCTCGAGTACCGCATCGATCACGATTGTGGTCCCGGACTGCGCGTGATGGAACCCGACATGGCCGGGCGTGTGGCCTGGTAGCGCGATCACCTCAACGGTGATACCGCCAAGATCGATCAGTTCGCTAGGGGTAAGGTCGCCGTCAATCGGAGTATCAGGGCCAGCCGACGTGTGGAGCCACTCCATCACCGCAGGCTCGTAGCCGATGCCGTGGTGGCGATACCACCCGTAGCGCTCCTCGCCGATAACTGACCATTCTTCGAGTAGTCGTCGATCGCTCGCATGGGCACGGATCTGGCTGCCAGGGAGCAGGGCACGCACCTCGGCGTTGCCACCGTAATGGTCCGCGTCAGCGTGTGAGATCGCTACTTGGGTAACGCGTTCAGGGGCGATTCCAAGCTGCGTGAGTGCCGGCATTACGTGTTCGGAGACAGTGCCATCAATACCCGTGTCAATTAGGAGTACCTCATCTCCGACGACGAGGTACTGAGCGAAGCGGCGAATTCCAAGCACAGACGGTATGCGGTAGATACCTTCAGCAACCTCTTCAACCATTGGACTCCTCCTCGTCGCGCTTACTGGATGCTCTGTTCACGTTCCGTCTGTATGAATGCCAAACGAATCAGCTCCGTAACGGCAGACCCAATGGCGTCTGGATCTCTGTCGTGGGGCACTGTCAGTGTTTCTGTTCGTACGCCATACTCAGTCGCCGTGTCCGAGAGTTCACACCAGGCGGCGTCTTGCGCCGCCCGCAAGATCTTTAGGGAGCACGGTATCTCTTCCGGTACCCAGTCGATTCGAATCAGGATGCCTTCGCCCGCTAGTTCCATAGCGCGGAGTACGGCTGAGCCGAAGGTAATCAGCGAGGCGACATTCGTGGCGAAGGCAGCGCTAAGATCGGGACCGCGGGTCGCATCGATCGAGGTTCCCTCGAGCATGGGAATTGCATGGATGTATGCAGAGAGGCCACCTCCGCTGAGCGTTGCCGCGCTCACTGCGCGTTCCACCACTGCGTAGTCAGTGACGTCGCCGATGATCTGGTATCCACCCGTACGTTCGGCAATTGCTTCGCAACGATTGGCGTCACGATCGATCAGAAAGGTTCGGGCCCCCGCCGCAGTCAACTGTTCCGCGCACGATGCTCCCGCACCCCAGCCAGCGCCACTGATCAGGATCGGGCGAGGCGTGATTGTCACGGGCGAGGCCAAGGGTCAACGGTAATGCCAGATTTTTCGGCGATCGTGCGCAGCCGGGCAAACATCGTGTCCATCACCTCGCCTGCTCCGACAGGGTCACGCTCAACAATCGCGTCAACAAGTTGTGCGTGAGAATCCACGAGCGTCGGCATCCACTTATTGTCGATCGCATCCTGCACGCCGACTGCCACGGACTCACTGAGCGAGCGCTGCAGCGCCGAGAGTGCACCGGTCAGAATTTGATTTCCCGAGGCACTTGCGACCGTGAGGTGGAGTTCGATGTCGCAAGCGATAAACGCGAGGGCATCCTCACCCGCGTCAGCCATGCGGACGATAATCTCGCGTAAATGCTTGACGTCCTTGGGCGTGCGTCGCTGTGCTGCGCGCATAGCCGTTGCGTGTTCAATGACGTCGCGGGCTTCAATTGCCTCGGATAACTCGGCAGAGCTTGCTGGGTCGCGGACCCAGGTTGGAAAGCGCATCGCCTTGATCGGTTGGTTCGTGACAAAGGTTCCTTGACCCGATTTAGCACGTACGAGACCTGCCCCTTTTAAGCGCGCCAATGCCTCTCGGATTACTGCCGCAGAGACGCCGAAATTGAGTGCGAGGTCGCGCTGGTGCGGGAGTTTCATTCCCGGCGAGTACACGCCCGAAAGAATCTGATCGTGAATCCGCGCTGCGACTTGCGCCGGAAGTGACCGACGCTCTACCGGGATCAAAATTGGGTCATTGACGGGCTTAGTCACGAGTGGTAGCGTAGCCGAACTCTAAGTAGGTAATTCAGATTTACTTCGAACGGCGACGGTATCACCGTTTGTCGCGAGATTTATTTTTGCACAGAGGAGGTCAGCTGATGGGCACACGGGAGTGCGATCGAGATCTTCAAACGATGCCGGTGCTGCCGCATCAACGGGATTACCGGATTGGAGTGATCGGCGCTGGGTTCATCGTTGCCGACGTGCAAATTCCGGCCTATTTGGCCGCCGGATTTACCGTGCAAGCGATCGCTTCTCGCACTCCGGCACATGCTCAAGCGGTTGCCGATCGCCATGGGGTCCCTGCCTGCTACGACACCTGGGAGGAGTTGCTCGACGATCAATCGATTGAGGTCATTGACGTCGCCTTCCCTCCAGATCAGCAGCGCGCAATCATCGAAGCGGCGTGCCAGCGTCCCCACATCAAAGGCATCTTGGCGCAGAAACCAATTGCAGGTAATTACGATGATGCGGCCAAGATCGTTGAGGCGTGTGAGGTAGCTGGCAAGGTCCTGAGCGTCAATCAGAACATGCGCTATGACCAGTCGATGCGCGCTCTTAAGACGCTGCTCGATCGCGGTGATCTTGGAGAGCCAGTGCTGGCGACCGTTGAGATGCGCGCGATCCCACATTGGCAGCCGTTTCTGGAGGATGGTGATCGGCTGACATTACAAAACATGTCGATTCATCACATCGATGCGTTTCGCTTCCTCTTTGGGGATCCCGAAGGGATCTTCGTGAGTGCCCGTAGGGATCCACGGACGAAGTTTGAGCACCGAGATGGTATCTGTCTGTACATCCTTGAATATGCCAATGGCATGCGAGCTTCGTCGTGGGACGACGTCTGGACTGGCCCGGTTCGAGAGGGATCAGAAGGCGACATTTACATCAAGTGGCGGGTTGAGGGAACTGATGGACTCGCTTGGGGCACAATCGGGTGGCCGTATTACCCGACACCAACGCCCAGCACCTTGACGTACACGACGAAGAGGAATCCGGGCATGATCTTTCAGCCGAAGTGGACCGAAGTCTGGTTCCCGGATGCATTCCAGGGAACGATGGGCGCGCTCTTTGATGCTCTTAATGGTGGGCCCAACGTCCTCTCGGGGGCCGACAACTTGCCCACGATGGCGCTTGTTGAAGCGGGCTATCGGTCGCTCGATGAGAAACGCCTCGTCCGAGTGGATGAGGTGATGGGGGCATGAGCCTCGTGCAAACGAACAACAGGAGGGATAGAAATGGCAAAGCTTGAGCTCGGGATGATTAGCTCGACATGGTTTGGAACTGGGATCGATACCGAGGCGGGTATCCGCAAGGCAAAAGAGATTGGATTCGATACGTACGACATTTTCGAAGACCCACTCGACATTGACGATGCAACCCGCAAGATGATCAAGGACACCTGTGCAGCGGTCGGCTTGCCGATTCGTTCTGTCGTCTGTGTCGCCTTTGGTCTCGTTGACTTCAATCCGGCTGTGCAGCGCTTCACGCTTGATCGCATCAAGGCCTACGTCGACCAAGGCGCATACTTCGGGGCTAACAACGTCCTACTCGTGGTCGGCGAGTACTACTGGGATGGCGAAGTATTCCCGCGGACGGCAATCTGGGATATGGCGAAGGATCTTGTGCGTCAATCCGGTGAGTACGCTCAGAGCAAGGGACTGGAGATCGTGCTCGAACTAGAGCCCTTCACCGAAGCTCTACTCAAGGATGTGCACGAGCTCGCGCGCTTCGTCAATGAAATTGGGCACCCCGCAGTGCGCGCCAACGCGGACATCTCGCACCTTCACTTGGCCGAATCGAGCGTCGCGGATGTCGCCGTATTGACGGGCCTGATTGGCCATATTCACCTGTCGGACTGTGACGGGAAGGTTCATGGAGATATGCCGGCCGGCATGGGCGTGACGCCAATCAAGGACTATCTTCAGGCGATCGTCGACACTGGCTATGAGGGGACAGTCTCGATTGAGCTTGAGTACGCCCCCGAAGGCACTGACATCGTGGCTTGGGCTCAACGAGCCTACGACGGAACGGCCGCCATCATGACTGAGATTGGCGTTCGCTAGGACATGGATCTCGGGCTTCGCGATCGGGTTGCAATCGTTACGGGCGCTGCTAGTGGTGGCCTAGGTGAGACGATGGCGGTGCGCCTCCTCGAGGAGGGGTGCCGCGTCGTTCTCGGCGATCGCAATCCCGATCGCAGCCGAGCCCTCGTTGATCGACTGTCGGATCTCGGTGAAGTCCATGGCGTAATTGCGGACGTGTCGACCACTGATTTCGCAGAATCGCTTGCCGCTGCTGCGGTTGAGCAGTTTGGTGGTATCGACGTCGTGATCAATAACGCTGCGACCTATCCCTCGAAAGAATGGGATCAGTACACGGTCGAAGAATGGGATACGACGCTCAACACTAATTTGCGTTCATGCTTCTTGCTGGCCAAAGCGTCCGTTCCTCATATGGGGCAGCGAGGTGGCGGGTCGATCGTCAACATCGGCTCGATCACATTCATGATTGGGATGGCGAAAATCCTGCCATACGTCTCCTCGAAGGGCGGGATGGTTGGGCTGACGCGGGCGCTCGCGCGTGAAGTTGGACCACTGAACGTTCGGGTAAATACGGTCTCTCCCGGGGCCTTCCCAACGGGTGGCGAGACGATTCACCCTGATCCTGAGGGGTACAGCAAATTCGTGCTTGAGCAGCAGAGTCTCAAGCGTCGTGGAACACCTGATGACCTCGCCGACGTGGTCGCGTTTCTCGCTTCGGATCGGTCGTCCTTCATCACGGGGCAGAACATCGAAGTTTGCGGAGGGTGGGCCTTCGTATGAGCCAGATTTTTGGCCACCAAGTCGACCGTGATGATTTGCGTCGTCTCGTGGGATCACCGGAGCAGGTTGTCGGGGCGGAACTCCTGGAGCGTTGCGATGGGAGAGAGCGTGGTGTCCGCGTCGTACGCCTTCGTAGTGGAGAGATTGAGATTGAAGTGGTCATCGATCGCGCTCTCGATATCTCGCACGCCTCCGTCCGTGGAGTCCCCGTCGCCTGGATATCGCCGACAGGAATCACAAGTCCCGCGCTTCATGATCAGGGCGACTGGGGTTGGTTTCGTTCCTTCTTTGGCGGTTTACTGACGACCTGTGGTCTCGATCACACGCTTGGTCCAGCAGAGGTGGAAACGCCGTGGTATCAGTACCCGGGACAGCCAACACGCCCGTTCCCACTGCACGGGCGTATTTCGTCGACGCCTGCAGTGCTCCGTGGCTATGGCATCGATTGGGATGCACCGGAACCAGCCGTTTTTGTGCGCGGAGAAGTGCGTCAGGCAACAGTGTTTGGAGAGGTGCTCGTGCTCGAGCGCGAAATCCGAATTCCGTTGGGTTCAAACGAGATTCAGCTACGCGATCGCGTCCGCAATGAGGGGTATGCGCCCACGCCCCATATGGTGCTGTATCACATCAACGCTGGGTGGCCGTTACTCGGCCCTTCGGCGCATGTCACTGTTACCGGCGGCGTTCCGCGCTTTGCGACGACCGCTGCCGATGGCGCCGACTGGCGCTCGGTGAATCCACCGGGGCGGGGCATCGTCGAGCAGGTCTGGGAGCACACGCCGTCACCCGACGAGTTTGGATGGGGATACGCGGCGATTGCGAATGGTGATATCGGGGACGGACGAGCCGTCGCGCTGGAAATTCGCTGGGGGCTTTCGTCGCTGCCACGGCTGTTTCAGTGGCGCGTCATGAGTGAGGGTAATTACACCGTCGGGCTTGAGCCAGGAAACCTTCCGGTTGAAGGCCGGGCTGCCGCTGCCGCCAACGGCGAGTTGGTGATGCTTGAACCGGGCGAATTTGTTGACCACGCAATTGATTTCCGCCTTCCGGACGCAGCCACTTCGAAGCAGCTTGCGGATCAACTTTCCGGGACGAGCGCGGCGGTGGAATCGTGACAAGCGAGCGCTTCTCCATGTGCAGTTTTACATTGATGAGCACCCCGTTTGAGGCAGGTCTCGACGCGATTGCCGAGGCAGGAGTGCTAGGTGTCGGTGTCTGTGAGGCCCTAATTCCCGAAGGTTGGAACGCCGCCAGACTTGGCAGGGAATTATCAAGTCGAGGCCTTAAACCGACCATCTGCATCTCGTCCCTTCTGTCGCCTCTACCACTTGTGCGGTTCCCAGGACCAGATGATCCGGCTGAACGTGAGGCGATTCTGGTCGAATCGATCCGCCTCTTTGGAGAGATAGGTGCGGATGCGATCGTCGTGCTAACCGGGCCAGCACAAGGCCGTTCGATCGACGAGGCCGAGGAGATCGCGCTCGCAGCCCTTTCTCGACTGGCAGATGTTGCTGCAGCTGCCGGCACACGACTCGCGCTAGAGCCGATCTACCGAGCGGACTACCTCGACTGGTCACTGATTTGGGACCTGCCTAACGCCATCCGAATTGTCGATCAGATTGACAATCCTGCTCTCGGTATCACTATTGACCCGTTCCACCTGTGGGACACCGACGATTTCCATGGTTGGATTCGTCGCGCGGGTCCGCGGATCGCGGCGGTGCACGTCAACGACCGCGGTGTGGATCATCGCGGCTGGGTTGATCGCCGTATCCCTGGGACGGGGATTTTCGACTTGACAGGCATGCTTTCAGCCTGTGAGAACGCTGGCTACGCCGGTGCGTACGACTGCGAGATTTTCTCTGACGACGGGTCGCTTGGCGTCCGACTACGAGGACTCGCTATGGAAGCGGCCGCCGGCTGCCGTTGTGCGCGAATGCGCTGCGGGATTCGAAGCAGCTTTCGCTGACGCGCAACACGGAGGAACGGAGGTGACCGGTTCGGTTTGAG
>Ga0194055_10004414_pt1 | contig 10531 bp, 9 predicted proteins | sample SepL449m_MetaG_FD_155482 | JGI IMG/M metagenome (GOLD analysis project Ga0194055, IMG submission 155482) | Anoxic zone freshwater microbial communities from boreal shield lake in IISD Experimental Lakes Area, Ontario, Canada - Sep2016-L442-9m | ecosystem: Environmental > Aquatic > Freshwater >... | reverse complement strand
CACTTGCATTGATTCGATCCCTCCAATGATCGCATGCCTACCTCTGATCAGGCTCTAGCTTTGAGAGTTCGATTTTTTAAGGTCTCTGTTGGCTGCGAGGGTATGAAGCTCGCCGCAGCATACAAATCTGAGGTTGTGCGATTTTGGGGTTATTCGCCTGTTTAGGGCTCTTGCCCAATCGGTGATCTCGGCCGCTCACCATTGCTACAGGCAGGCAGCCAGGAGAAATCAATTCCCATCCAGGGGCAGTTTCCCGTGAAGCGAAAGCCAATTTGGGTGGCCTGCTCAGCCACCATTGGCACTGGGTAGCCCTAATGGTTGTCCGTCCATGGCGACAGAAGCACCCTTTTCGAGCCCTGCCCGTGAATGCTCTGGCGTGGCTGATGCCGAACAGACCACAGACGACTTTCCACCCACTGGAGTTTTGCCCCCAGACCAGTTAGGAAGACCTTGAACCCCTACTGATGGAGTGTATAAGCCATTGGTACCGCTCACTTGTCTCAGACCTCCAATGCCGTTAATAGCTTGAGCCCATTGACCGAACACCTTGCTTGAGTAGGGGCAAGGTCGTCTAAGGGTGATCGCCAGCTGCGGGCAGTCCTTATCACTCTGATGATAAAAGCTCTCGATTTATTAACTGGCCGAACATGGTGAATGAGTTATTAATTGTTCACATTGATGGCCAAAAGAAAGCCCCGCTATCAGGGCTGATTCAAAGTCCGTCACAAGCTTCCTTGCCAGAGCTGTCAGCATGGGTTGAGGTCGGCGGAATCGCCCCCTCCCTGTGCTCAAAAGCGACTCTGCTGCAACCGATCTCGACCTGATCAGCTACCTCAAGGCGATTCCTGATGCGCGGATGCGTCGTGGCGTCCGCATTCCGGCCTGGTACCTCCTTTTGGTGGCAGTGCTGGGAATCCTGAGTCGCTGTCAGAGCCTGCGGGATCTGGAGCGTTTTGCCATCCGCCACCACAGCGTCCTGACCGAGGCACTCGGCCTGGAGCTGCGGCGTCCGCCGTCGGATTCAGCTTTCCGCTACTTCTTCCGTCAGGTTGATGTCGCATCCCTATGCGCAGCGATCCGGGACTGGACGATCGCTCAGATCCCAGGTGGTGCAAGCGATCTTGACCAGCTGGTGTGTGACGGCAAAACCCTGCGAGGCTCGATCGAGCCGACGGCCGGCGGCGGCTCGGCATTCATTGCTCAGGTCACGCTGTACTCCGCCGCCTTGGGTGTGGCCATCAGCCAGGCTTGTTACGCCACCGGCGAAAACCACGAGCGGGCGGTGCTGAGGCAGCTCCTTGGCGAGCTGGCTCTGGGCGGCGTACTCATTCAGGCGGATGCCTTGCATACCCAGCGTCCGTTTTTCGGCAGCTCCAGGAGCAGGGGGCCGACTTCCTCTTGACCGTCAAGGGCAACCAGAAGACCCTGCATCGCCAGATCCAATGCCAGTTCCAGGGAAAGCGTCGCATCCCTTTTGTGGCAACGGATCACGAGATCGGCCACGGTCGCAACATCACCTGGATATTGCGGGCGAAACAGGCACCGGAGCACATTCGCGAGGCCTGGATTGGCACCAGCTGGATCGTGGAAATGACCGCCGATGGCATCCGTGATGGCAAGCCATTTCGGGCGACCCACTTGTTCCTCACCAGCCTGCGAACTACGCCAGAAGCCCTGATGCAACTTGTACGAGACCGCTGGAGCATTGAGGGCTGGCACTGGATCAGGGACACCCAGCTCCATGAGGACGCCCACCGCTACCGGGGCAATGGCGCCGGCGTGATGGCCACGTTGCGCACCGCCGCCTTGAACCTGTTGCGCCTGACTGGGTTTCAGTCGATCCGGGCCGGCTTACAGACGGTGATGCACGACATCAAGGCGCTACTGGCGATGGCGCAGCGTCAGCCACAACCAAAACCATGATGTGACTTTGAATCAGCCCTGGCCCCGCTATTGGCAGGGCTTGAGGTTGTGTTGAGTCATTAGCTAAGAACCATCCTCCGAGCCCTGCTCAGAAGTGGTTCTTAAGGCTATTGGCTTACAATGTTAAATATTTCGGCGCTACGCTCTTCCGGCTTGCCGGCTAGACCACCGGGCTTATCCACATTGGGCATCAGCACATCGGCTACGAAGCGCTCACATGACTCCTTCGAGTCCCAGATAGCCACAATTAACAGGCCACCATCTGTGTTTCCTGCTGCGTGGTAAACCTGCCCCTTCGGCAACCCACCTTCTGGATGAACAGCAGCGATTTCCTCCCTGTACTGCTCTTCAGTGGCGCCTGGCCAAAAATGCGTAATTGCGTAAGCCATTAATTAATAAAAAATTGAACATCTGAATCCTAGACCCCGAGCCAAGAAATTAACCATCTTGTGGTGAAAGTTTTTGCGCTTGGTTCAAGAGCGGCTCTGGAGCAGTGCATCTGTTTGCCGTAAGGACTTGACCCAGCCCCTAGATGAATGAGAAGGGCACAACTGATGCTCAAGCTCCTGACTTCACTACAGGGTCTCCCCACTTACTAAACTTCACTAGGGAAGAATGGATGGCAGGGCGATTCTTTTGGAATTGGCAAGAGCTATTATCGAGAATATTTATCTAGACTATGAGTAGAGGGTTTCTATTTTTAGGGCTACCGGACAGTATAAGTTCATAGATACTTTTTCTTGATCCAAGGACTTCTTTGCCTACGGCTGATTTTCTAATTCAAAAAACAAGGTGCAGGACCCTTTGAGTCCCGCACCGCATTAGAAAGCTATGTTTTAATAAAATCAGCCTAACCCATGGATCAAACTTGAATCGACTTGCCGATAAAGTTACAAAAGTTTTCCACTCCTGCTGAGGTTGTGATTAGCTCAAACCCTTTCACATCCTGAATTGGGCCATTTGAATTACCATTAAGGCTAATATGGTAATAGCCAGTGATGGAGTCAAAAAGACTTATGTCATAGGTTATTGGTGAATTCTTGGTCGTATTGTTGAGTGTAATTAGGTCCTTATCTCCTCCTCCCCCATCAAACTTGCCACAGCCAAAACCTTTAAGTGTATCTTTCCCTGAACCGAGGTCAACGGTGCCAGTACCAAAGAATCCTCCCGTCAAGGCGTCAACGGTATCGTTTCCATCACCGGTAGTGATCAACCCGAAATTGGCAATGCCTGCGAACAGATCAAGCCCATTGTTGTTGGTGATGCTGCCGAAGCCGATGCCAGAAATAATGTCATCACCAGCGCCAGTGGTGATCGTGCCAAGATTTAAAATTCCCGCTGCCAAGCCTATACCTATCAACGGAGAGTTGACCTTGTCGGCATTGGCCGTGGCTGTTCCTGTGATTATTGCCTTGCCATTTAGAAGACTGATTGTGGAATCGAGACCGTTGGCAATACCGACAGCGGCGGCACCAGAGACCAGGCTTGAAGGTAAGTCAGAACAAATACTTACTTCAGTGAGGGTTACTTTGGCCGTTCCTTCCAGGGTCTGAGTTCCTGTGCCCACAGAGGTGATTACCGCGCCAGGAATTTTGGGATCAAGCAGCCTTAGGGGATTGGCATTCTTGATACCAACAGCGAGGCCTGCATCAATGAAGCTGAATGATTGCTTCTGGGAAGAGCTCGCTACTGCTTCACCAACGAATTTATTGGTCCCACTGCCAAGATCTATGCTACCTGAATTTAGAACTCCAGCAGCAATCGCGGCATTAATCAAGCTGACAGAACCACCATTCTTGAGAATTGCGATCCCTTTCCCCTTTATGTTATCTACATCGTCTCCGGTATTAATATTGCCAGCATTTAGAATGCCAACTCCGATGGCACCATTGAGCAAGGAAAATACTGTATTATTGACCCCAAATATTGTATCCTTGATTGAAGAAATTATATCAGTTCCAGTGATTTTCGACTCTCCAAATCCGCTCTCAACGGAAGCTGATCCGATACCCTCTATTTTATCCTCGCCCGATCCCGTGTCAATTAAACCAAAATTAACCAATCCCAGGGCAGTACTAATGTTGGCTAATGCACCATCAGCCTGTTCAACTTCGGCCTCTGCTTTACCGCTGACCGTATCATAACCGGAACAAGTTTTGATAGTCCCAGTATTAACTAAGCCAAGTGCTATGCTAACGTTCAATTGACTTCCGCTGACATGATCGATTTCAGCATTGGCTGAACCTAAAATATTGTCGTGGCCCGCGCCTGTATCAATTAGCCCACCAAGATTGATAAGACCAATGCTCCCGCTGAGGTTGACCAAACCAACTGAAGTGTACTTGATCTGTGCGTTGCCAACTCCGATCAATGTGTCTTCACCATTACCAGAAATAATTGCACCTAAATTTACAAAACCAACCGCAGCAACCAAATTAATATCCTTCGTTGCCTGCAGTTTGGCTGTAGCCTTGCCAGAAATAGTATTAGAGGCGTTGCCTAAATCAATACTAGAACTGTTGACGATTCCGTCCAAAGCCTCCAGTTTGTTTGATTTTGTTTTACTCCATGTCTTAATCAATACTTGACCGTTGTAATACCCATCACTTTTGAGCGTTGTACCAGCTACCGCAAAGTCAAAAGCAAAGGTTGGGTTGGTCATAACTGCCTTGTCGAGTACTGACCCAACTTAGTCCCCCGTAACCCAGTGGGCGTGTCAGCAGATACATTGACTGCTTAATCCTGCCCTATTAAACGTGGTTTCCCTCGCCTCGCAACTTTCCAGTGCAATGCCTGAAAAGCATTAGCCCCTCTTGGGGAACAATGGCTGTGGTTAAAGAAAAACCGTCACCAGAGTTGAATAGACCGAAAAATTTTCGCCCACCAAGTGTCGACAGAATTCATCCGGACGAATATGTGATGTGAAACACTGGATCTCAAAAGAGGAATTGTGTAATAAAAAGTCTACCAAAACCGCCAATTTATAGACAGGGGTAATCTATCCGATAGCAGCAAGATTTCTAATCAATTAGGGAGATTCAGGATGGCAAAAAATTAGGATACTAATACACTACTGCGCTGTGATGAGAGATCAAATAAGCTGATGATGACATAACCATGAACTCATTAGAATTCATAAAATAGCCTAGTGGTTATAATTTAAAACTAACACAAGCGCAAGATATGCCGGCGCTAGCCGGAACTAGGCATACCCTACTTCCATCAGATATAAGGCCAAGTTTTTTTGCCTGATGCAAACCAGCAGGTATACTGGAAGAAACGATATTACCAAAATCTTCAAAGATCTTAAGGAAAAACTTGTTTTCGGGGATCCCAATCGTCTTAAGTCGATCAGCATAAGCCGTTTTGGAAGCGGCATGGGGAAAGTATAAATCAACTTCATCAGGCCTTGGTCCTTTTTTCTTTACAAGATTTAGTAATAGAGGTGTTGCATTTCCAAACAATTCCTTCCCAAAAGAAGTAAATTTTCCAATACCGTTGATCCCAACTTTTTTGTTGGGCCGCAGATAAGTGTCGTAGCCATTTAAAGGTATAGTACACAGATCAAAGTGTTCCGGACGTGAAACGAAGTTAAAGTTCCATGGCTCTGAACCCTGCTGAAGAAGAGTTGCAGTTGCTGCTTCACCAATTGTATAAACAGGAAAATTATAGCGGAGTGAATTGAAACTTGTTATATTGTCGGGTGACCTGATGTTTAAGTGAAATTCACCTGTTATCACGAGAACATTCGAGGCTCTTGAAGAGGATAGATAAAGTTGAGCGATTTCCATAGCCCTAACCCAGCTCATACAAGCATCAGCAATATCAAAACATTCAGCTGTTTCCATGCCCAATTCAGAGGCATAATAATACGCATTGGATGGCTCAATAACACCTTTTCCAACACCGCAATAGATGACTAGGTCAACCTCTGATGATTTAATACTTGCATCAACAAGAGCACTACGTGCAGCCGCAAGAATATGTTGGTAAGCCGATTCCCCCCTTTCTATATCTCTTACGTGTCGATATTTAGCCCCTGCTTGCTCAAGCAGTTTTGATACGGCTGAATAATACCTATTCGAGTCTGCTTGATTAAGGGAAGATTTAGTAGTTTTGAAGAGCTCGATCAGCTCATCATTATTTATTTTCTTCGAAGGAACACTTAAGCCTATCGATTTAATCTTCATCTTTAATACCGGCTTTCCAGAATTCTACCATAGGAAACGTCAATGTCGATCGATATTTGAGATTTCCTTCAGGGAAACGATTGGGCAAATCCTTCAGTACGGAACAAACTTGTTAGTTGCTAAAACAGGAAAATAATGATGAAATCAGAACACATACTTTCAAATGTTGTGATTCAGCAGCATAAAAGTAGACCCTTGGTGTTTTTGTGGTCTAGTAAGTTGTAGGACTGTAATTTAATAGCTAAAATGGATTTAGATCAGATTTATAATTTAATCAGAAACAATACGGCCATCGTCAATTCGGATAACTCGATCCGCCATGTCCATCACTTTTGGGTCGTGTGTAGCCATAAAAATTGTAATAGTTTTTACTTTGGCAATTGTTCTTAATGTCTCGATTACTTTTCGTCCAGTCCTAACATCAAGAGCAGCAGTTGGCTCATCTGCAAGTATTAATTCTGGACTACCAGCTAGTGCTCTGGCAAAGGCAATTCTTTGTTTTTGGCCACCAGAAAGCATTGATGGATAATTATTCTCCTTGCCACGGAGACCAACTGAATCAAGAAGTTCGAGACTAATACGCCTCCTCATTGAGTAAGAATGAGTTACTACTGCTTCCATTGCTACTTGTATGTTTTGTGTTGCTGTTAAAAACTCCATCAAATGATGGGACTGAAATACCATTCCTAAACTATTCCTAACAATATTCAATGTATGTAGTGAACAACCCTGCAAGGAATGGCCTAAGATATCCAATCGTCCTACTTGAACAGATTTAAGACCACCAGCAAGCGTTAGCAATGTTGATTTACCGCACCCTGATGTACCGGCAAGTGCTACAAACTCACCACGCTTTACTTCGAGAGAAATATCCTTTAGTACATGAATTGAGTCACTACCATCACCATAGTAATGATTTAAACCTTCCGCAAAGATTGTAAAATTTTCCATAGTTTCAGTAGAGCTTTTTAAGGTTTAAGCTAAAAGAGATCGGAGGGGTCTGCATCCTTAATTTTGGCCATAGCGAGGAGAGCGGAGGCACTACACATCAACACTAGCAAGGTATATGTAGATGCCAACATATTAAAGTTAAGATCAAGATCCATCAGTGTGAATGCTGATACAATCCGGCAAAGAAAAAGACTTGTTAACCAAGCTACAGGAAATCCAAAAGAGGATAAAATTATTCCTTCAGCAAAGACAATTGATTCCAGCTTTCCTCTTTTGTAGCCGATTGACATTAATACTGCATACGAAGATAGATGAAATGTCACATCCATGTGTAAAAGTTGGTAAACCATTGTACCGCCAACTACCAATGATGTAATTGTCATGAAAGAAAATACAAATCCAATTGGTTTGCTTTTGTCCCAATAAACTTTTTCATTTGTTTCATATTGAGACTTTGTCATAATATCCACATCTGGAGGAAGAGTTCTTGATATTGCTTTTGATACTACTAGTGGATTAACTCCATCTCTCAGTTTTATTATACCCATTTCTATTGGTTGATTAATCGCGAAGTCATTTGCAGTATTAAACTCAGAGACTGTTGAAATAGTGGTTAAAATTGATGCATCATAACCAAAAGATGGACCAAATTTTACTAAGCCAACTACTTTTAGGCGCTGTTTCCCAGCAAAAGCGGTGATTGATTTCCCATCCATATAGTCACTCGCAACACTACCGAACTCAGGGCGGGAAAGTCGATCAAACAGGACATCATTACGATTAACCAGTTTCATCTGCTGCGAACTTATATCTGTATCATTAAATACTGCCTGATGCGGGTTAATACCTACGGCAAGTGCAAGCCTAGACTTACTTTCTCCGGCTAGTCGCCAACTTAAAAATCTGAACCTTACAGGATAAGCTTCTTCCACATCTGGACTCCGTAGTACAGTACTTAATCGCTCTTCTGGAAAACTCATGAAGCTGATCAAAGATGCTGACTGCTTACTTATAAGCAATAGATCCGCATCAGTTTTGTTGACTATGCTTACGCTTGATTGAAACAACGAGTCTTGAAGTACTAGTTGCATTAATATTAGCGCGCCCGATGCCGCTACTCCTAAAAAGGCTGTGATGAGCTTTGCCGGATGTCTCCGTAGCATTAACCAAGCAAGTGGTAATCTTCTGTAACTTAGAAATTGATTTATCTTTGCGAAGAACATAAATTTATTTCAGAAATTTAGCTGTAATTTTAACCCCGGTAAGATTTTTAACATAGTCAGAATCATCTGGTCTAATTCTTACCCTCACATCTATTGATCTGTTATCGTTGTCGGCGTCCGCTCCAGGATTTAATGTCAATAATTTCTTGTTTGTGACTCCTGGTGTAATTCGAATAACAGTCCCGAATAGTTTTCTGGCGAAACCACCATTTTGACTGGACAATTCGACTGTTTGCCCTATCTGTACAGATTTAATATCATTTTCATTTACCTGGGCAACTGCTTCCATGATCTGAATTTGACCAATTCTCATTACTCCTTCTGCCCCAACTCTCTCACCGGACCGTCTATAAATTTGAATGACGGTCCCATCAATAGGTGAATAAAGAGTGCTGTAATTTTGTTCTGTACGATTTTGGTCTAAATCTTTCTTGGCAAGTTCAAGTTCAGATCTTAACTTAAGAAGATTTAATTGACGTGACTCCAAATCAGACGCCGCTATTGCTCCATTAGTTGATAATTTTTTGTAGCGATTTGTTTCGCTCTCGAGTAACACGACCTGTGCTTTTAAATATGCAATCCTTGCTTTTATTGTCTCTTGTTGTGAAATAAGCCTTTCTATGGTGTCAAAAATTGCAACCTTTTGAGATAATTTTACCGTTTGGCCTTCTTCAACAAATAATCTTTTAATCCTTGGCCCACCGTCTTGGCTCAGAATTGGAGCACCAAGTAACCTGGTATTCCCAGCAGGTTCTAAATATCCATAAGCGGAGATGCCAGCCTCTTGATGTATAGTTAAAACATTGTCCCTTTCAACTTCAACTACCTTTTTTGTATATGGAGTTGTAACCTTATGCAAGATCCAGAGAGAAACACTACCTATTAAAGCGACATAAAAAAACAGGCGAATTTTGTTTAGCATGCCCCCTTGCAGTTAAAAAAAGCCGATATCACTTTAATCTTACCATCCTCTTGAGCAAGGTGCTCGTTTCTCTTAGATTTTGGTGACTACGTCCAAGTGCTGGCTAAAATCTTACTATGTCAACCAATCCTTTATTTGCAGTGAGAATAATTTTGCAGTATGTCCAAAAAGTCTTTGAGAAGGACTCTTGCGATTTATTCATCTAGCCGCTAGCCTCCTTTTACCTACAACCTTTCTTCAATCAATTCTAACTATTCTTAAAAGGATCTTTTAAGAGTTCTTTATGTTTTAGTCGTTGCGAAGAAGTTTTCCCACGTCCATCATTCTTCATTTTCGATGAAGTCAAGCATTATTTCCTCCATATGATCACTCAATTGTTTGGCTGAGCTGTTGACTGGCCAGCCCACGGGTGCTAAGATCGTTTGATAATAAAGTAATCTGGTTTGGATTTGTTCAAGTCTTTTTACCTTTTTGGTTTTCTGATCCAAACTATTTCCCAATCAAATTAGTCCTGATTGCAAACATCCGATGTCCTCTACAAAGCGTCTAAATCCTTCAACAGTCTTTCTTTTTACCGTATTACACATTTTAGCTGCCTTAGGAATTTTCTTCCACACATCAGCAGCATTGATTATGTTCCTTGTCCTTTACTTAATCACAGGTTTTGGAATTACGGTAGGTTATCATAGATTGCTGACGCATCGTGGCTTCAAGACTACTTCTTTTGTTCAAAACCTGTTGGCTACAGCAGGAGCTCTTGCAGCTCAAGGAGGTCCGTTGTTTTGGATTGCCAACCATCGCCAGCATCACCAGTTTACCGATCTTGAATCAGATCCCTATAATTCTCGGCTAGGTTTTTGGTGGTCCCACATTGGGTGGATTCTTTGTGCCGAAACTTTATTAGACTCAGATCCTAATTATGTCTCTGAATTGTCCATCAACCCTTGGTTGTCTTGGCTTGATCGTCATTTCATTGTTCTTCAGTTGTCATTCGCCACACTACTTTTCTTACTCACTTATCCGTTCTCTGGATTGTATGGAGCTATATCAATGGTAGTTTGGGCTGTACCATTGCGTATTGTTGTTGTTTATCACAATACTTTTCTTACAAATTCCGTTGCTCATCTTTGGGGATACCGTAATTTTGAGACCTCAGATTGTTCTGTGAATTCTTGGTGGGTCGCCCTTTTAACTTTAGGCGAGGGTTGGCATAATAATCATCATGCTTTCCCTGCATCTTCACGGCATGGTCTGCGGCGTTGGGAGCTTGATCCTTCTTGGTGGTTCATTTTACTTTTGCGTCGATTCAACCTCGCCTGGGA
>Ga0194055_10004413_pt1 | contig 10534 bp, 8 predicted proteins | sample SepL449m_MetaG_FD_155482 | JGI IMG/M metagenome (GOLD analysis project Ga0194055, IMG submission 155482) | Anoxic zone freshwater microbial communities from boreal shield lake in IISD Experimental Lakes Area, Ontario, Canada - Sep2016-L442-9m | ecosystem: Environmental > Aquatic > Freshwater >... | reverse complement strand
GGTGGAGAGCATGACCGTCGTCGCCGGTGAGCACCCGCCGCGCAGCGTCTCGGCAACCACGGCGAGGGCCGAGCCCACCCGGCCGTCCGCGACGTCGGCCTCGACCAGACCGGTGGCGAGGCTGGCACACCGGTCGCGCAGGCCCTGCACCGCGTCGGGACCGAGACCGAGGTGGGCCGCGGCGAGATCGACGGCCGCCAGCACCTGCACGACGTCGGTGCCGTACCCCGCCGGGCCGACCGCCCCGCCGAGGTGCGTACGGGCGACGGTGTCGTCGACGACGAGCACCGTGGCCCCGGCGGCGAGCCGTTGGACGAGCTCCCACGGCGCGGCGCGACCGAGGATCACACACTCGCCCCCCACCCGCTCGAGGAGATCTCGCCGGACCGCACAGTGCGCCGCCGGTGCGGTCAGGTCGAGGGCTAGGGGTGTGGGTGCGGTGACGACCACCCCGGCCTCGGGACGCGTCCGGCGCACTTCGGCGATGCGGCGGTAGGCGCCCGGCGCCACGGTCCAGCCCGGGTCGACGACGTGGACCCATCTCCCCCGCGACGCGGCCCGGCCGAGGTTCGCGAGCGCCGGCGGAGTGAGGTGGAGGGGCGTGGAGACCACCCGGACCTGGTGGGGGTGCTCCCCGGAGTGGGCTGAGAACCCGCAACCTCCGCCGGTCACGACCACCACCTCCGATGCCGGCTCACCGGTGAGGGCGGCCAGGGCGGCGTCGACCCGCGCGGTGGCGTCGTCGTCGGCGATCACCACCACCGACCACTCGGGTCGCGCGCCCGACGCGTCGTCGTGCGCCGTCGCGACGGTAACGGGGGGCACCGGCGGGTAGAGCACTCCGTCGGGGGTGACGGGCACCCTCGTGGTGGTGGCGGCCGTCCGGGCGATCCCGAAGCGGACCAGCTGGTCGGTGCCCGTGTAGCGCACGGAGTGCCCGGGGTCGAAGAAATCGGGCTCGGGTCGCGCGGCCAGACTCGCGGCGGCGTGGCGGTAGATCCGAGCCGCTCCGGCGTGCTCGCCGCGCTCCGCCTCCATCGTCACCCTGGCCGCGAATCCGGCGCCGTACTTCACGTGGAGCAGCGCGCCCCGCCCGGTGATCTCACGGGAGGGGCGGTCGCACCAGTGGTTGCCGCTCCACACCTGCTCGCCCGGCCGGACCCGACGCAGCGGCACCTTGTCGAGGAGGTGGCCACCGAGGTCGCCCCCGAAGATCCGCGCCCGCACCCCACCCCAGTAGTTGGTGAGGTTGCGGCGGGGCCCGGCGAAGGGCACCCGGACCCGGTACCAGTCGGCGTCGAACCACCCGAACACCTCGAGCGGGTCCTGGCCCGGAGCGCACACCAGCGACGACTGTGGGCCGGCTCCGTACAGGTCGACCATGATCGCCCGGTAGGCGCTGGCCCCCGCACGGTCGAGCCCGGCGGTGAGGTCGCGCAGCGTGGCGTGCTCCGAACCGGGGAAGACGAACAGTTCGTCGGCGTCGACGGTGAGCGACCACTGATCGGTGGTGTGCCGTCGGGCCAGGAGGTCCCACCAGACCGCACCGCAGTTGGCGGCGCGGTACGAACCCTCGGTGTGCCACAGCGTCACGTCGGGTTGCGCCGCGAGCAGCTCCGCGGAGCCGTCGTCGGACCCGTTGTCGACGACGAGGAACCGATCGACGCCGATCCGGCGGTGATGGTGGAGAAACCAGTCGAGGCGGTGTCGCTCGTTGCGCAGTCCGACCAGCGCCACGATCTCGTCGGACCCGACGGGCTCCTCCGTGCGGGCGACCGGGTCGAGCCCGTAGGCCGTGAACGCCGCGTCGAGTCCCCCGACCTCCACGAGCGCGTCGATCCGCCGCGTGTGCACGGCCTGCGCGTGGTCGTGCGTGCCGTGGTCGGGATGGTCGGTCAGCCAATCGGCGCAGCGCTGGGCCACGGCTGTGGGGCCGAGGGTCGCGGCGACGAGGTCGAGGACCTCGTCGATCACCTCGGCGCTCCACGGACGTTGGGCGAGGACGACGGCGTACTGCGTGAGCGCGCGCTCGACCCTGCCGAGGTGGGCGAGCACACGGGCCAGGCCGAGGGCGTGATCGGCGACGGCGACCGTCTCCTGCTCGGGAGTGTTCACGGCCGTCCTCCCCACGCTGCCGCCACGGCCGTGATGTCGGGGGTGGTCGCCAGGTGCCTACGGCGGTCGAGCAGGTGCTCGTGGGCGGCCCGGACCCGGCCGAGGTCGGCCAAGAGATCTCCGATCTCGGCGGGTCGGGAGAAGTGGAGGGGGTAGCCGGGTCCGAGGACCTCCACGACGCCGGGGAGCGGCGGCACCGCAACGGGCAGACCCCGCCCGAGGCACCGGAGCACGACCGGGTCGGCGTTGGCGTCGAGCAGGTCGGCGAGCACGACCGCGTCGACGAGTAGGGCGTCGCGCTCGCGAGGGGTGATCGCCCCGCGGTCGTCGGTCGCGCGCAGTGGCGCAGGGTCGGCGGCCCAACCGTCGTGGCGGCGTTGGGCCCGGGCCAGACCCACGGCGACCCGGCGGAACGGTGGCTCGACGCACCGCACCTTGCGCAGCGTCGCGCCGGTGGGGAGCCGATCGGGCAGGTCGCAGACGGTCGAGAGCCGGGTCATCCACCACCCGGGCTGCACCAGGGTGGGCGCGGCGGCGAAGCGCTCGGGGTCGAACGCGGTCGGGTGGGCCACGACCGGGGGCGCCACCACCTCGACGGGCACGCCGGTGGAGTCCTCCAGGAAGCGGGCGGCGGAGTGGGTGAAGGTCACGAGCCCGCGGCACTCGGTCAGTGCCGCCCGGAAGGCGGGCCGGCGCACGAGCGCCTCCAGGGCGAACTCGGCGAACGGGGGCAGGTGGTCGGGGGCGCTCACCACGCCGTGGACGATCCCGACCCAGGCGCCCTCGACCGGCTCGCCGCCGGGCCCGAAGGTGGCGTCGACCGATGCGAGGAACGCGGTGCCGGGGGGTGCGCCGGGCAGAGCGTCGGCGAGGCGCGCGGCGTCGAAGTCGGGCGGGAGCGGCGGCCCGTCGAGGGTGCGAGCGAGCAGATCGAGGTCTTCGGGACGGCGGTCGCAGGCCTCGGCGAGGGATCCGGCCGCGGCGCTCCGGTCGCCCCGCCGCCGCTGGAGCTCCGCCAGGTGCAGCAGCGGCACCACCGCGGTGGAGTCGGTCGCGACGGCGCGGTCGAGCAGGGCGACGGCGCGGTCGTCGTCGCCCGCGCCCACCCGGGCGACCGCGTGCGCGGTCAGTGCCCCGGCGCGCGCCGCCAGGAAGTCGGGATCGGGGACCGGACCCACGATCCCGAGCGCGGCCAGGTGCCCGGTGCCGGCGTAGCGCACCGACTCCTCCGACGACCAGGCCGTGAGGTCGGGGTCGAGGGCGAGCGCGTCGGCGTACCGGTGGTACTCGTCGTCGGGTGGACGTTGCCCGCGCGCCAACTCGTCCCAGGCGAAGTCGCCGAGGCGCGCGCACAATTTGAAGTGGAGCACGGCGCCGCGGATGGTGGCGAGAGGGAGGTCGGTCCAGTGCTGCCCGTCGACGAGGCGCGTCGCGGTGTCGACCCGGAGGAGCGGGACCTTCGAGAGGCAGTAGTCCCAGGCACTGCCTCCGAACAGTCGACGACGCACACCTCCGAACACTCCGACCTGGTTCGCGTCCGGACCCGACGACGCCACCTCGTGGTGGCGCCACCGACGGTCGAACCAGTGGGCGACCTCGAGCGGTGAGCGGTCGGCGGGGAGCCACGTGCTCGCGAGCGGTGTGTCGGCGTAGAGGTCGAGCAGCACGGCGCCGAGGGCACGGCTGCCGCCGGCGTCGAGCTCCCGGCAGAGGTCGGCGAGCGGCCGGTCCTCGGCGTCGGGATGGACGACGAGCTCGTCGGCGTCGGCGATGACGGTCCAGCGCCCACCGCCGTACCGGCTGAGGATCACCTCGAAGAACGCCGCGCCGCACCGTGCCGCCCGGAAGTCGAGCGAGGAGGTCCACACGTGCACGTCCGGCTCGGCGAGGAGCGCCTCCGTGGTGCCATCGGTGGAGCCGTGGTCCACGACCAGGAACCGCTCGACGCCGAGGGCGCGATGGTGATCGAGCCAGGGGATGATCCGCCCGACCTCGTTGCGGACCACGGTGCAGCCGAGCACGGCGTCGGGCGCCGGGTCGATCGGCCGACCGTCGAGTCGGCGCAGGGATCGCGCGACCTCGGGGGTGCTCACGGACGGAGCAGACTTTCGAGGAGCGGCGTCACGGCTGCGGCATCGGGGCCGAGGTACAGGGTGAAGCAGGGAACCGCGCGCACGAGGTCACCCATGTGGCGGAACGCGGTGCTGCCCGCTCCCGGGAGCTGGAGCATGGTGGTGGGACCGAGCGCCCGCAGGGCCGCCGCCGAGCTCATCGGCGCGAGTGCGGTCGGTGCTCCCGCACGCACCTGCGGCACCACCACCGCTCGGATCGGGAACGAGGTGACGACGCGGTCGGGGAAGTCGCGACCGACATCGATTACGAGCTTCTCCGAACCGGTGCGCTCGGGGTTGGTGACGGAGGCACCGAACTCCGGGAGGCGCTCGAGGTCGGCCGGTCCGTCGAGCTTCGCCACGGCGTAGAGGGAGTGGGCGGTGGGTGGGCCCACCGTGGAGATCAGGCAGTAGTCGTCGGCCAGGTGGCCGAGGCCGTCGGCGAGGCCGCGCAGCGCGGTCGACGACTTGCCCGACCCTCCTGGGCCGGCGAGCAGCACGCCCCCGTCGGTTCGGCCCACGGCGGCGGCGTGCACGCTCTGCAGGCCGAGTTCGCCGAGTGCCCAACCGAGCAGCGATCGCAGTGGTGCGGCCCGCTCGTGGGAGGGAACGGCGGTGGCGTCTTGGGTCCACCACGCCCCGCGTGCCGTCGTGCGGTCGTAGGTGCTCAGGATCCCGGACCACGGCTCGAAGGCCGTCGCCACGCGGTCATTGTCGAAGCCGCGTACCTCGTGACGGGGGGTGAGCCACGCGAGCCAGTCGTGGTCGATCCGGTCGAGCAACAGCGCCACGAGGGGAGAGACCGGCTCCCCCGACGACACCGAGTCCCAGCAGTCGATGGTGACGTCAGTGGGTCCGTCGGTGGGTCCGTCGGCGATCCGGACGTGGTCGAGGGCCGGGCCGAGAGCGTCGGCCACCTCCGGCCCCGCGAAGCGCAGCCGCACCGTCTGGGGACCGAAGCGGTAGCGCCGGTCGAGGGGCCCGCCGAACCGGGTGCCCGCCCGGATCGCGCCGGCGAGCATCAGGTCGTGGACGGCGGTGGGCTCGCGGTCCTCAGAGCCCGGGACCAGCATGAGGCCAGCCCCGGTCGTCGACCTCGTGGACGGGGTCGATCAGGAGCAGCCCTTTCATGTCGTCGAAGTCGACGAGGTCGGCCGCGGCGAACGGCCGCGGCTCGCCCACGGGCGCGAGCACTCCGGCCGCCGGCCCGAGGTCGACCGGTGCTCCGTCGGTGTCGTCGTGGGCGGGTTCGAGGAGTCCCCGCTCGACCACGACGGCGGTCAGGGTGTGCACGTACGACTCGACCGCTCCCGTGTCGACGTAGCGGGTCCGGAGGACGGCGACGGTCTCGTCGACCGACGCGCCGCTGGCGAGCAGCCGCCAGACGTCGCAGCCGGCGCCCTCGGTGGTGAAGTACGACCCCGAGGCGAGATCGACGATGACCACCTCGTCGTCGACGACGTCGGCGGCCACCCGGCGGCTCGGGACCCGGAAACGAGTGGTGGGATCGAGGGGGAGGGCTCGGGGCGAGCCGGGACTCGGCGCATCCTTCTCAGTCACCGGTGGCACGCTCCGTCGTGGTCGTTCAACGAGGAAAGGTTACAGGTCGGTGCCCGTCGGGACGCGTCCGCGGCGGCGGTCCACGACCCGACGCAGCACCCGTGCGTAGCGTTGCGCCGGGTCGTTCTGACGGCCGAGGTTGCTGAGGTGGAGGCGCCGACGGAGCACGACTTCGGGCACGGTGGTCACGCGAAACGGGCTGTCGATCAGCCGGGCGTACCAGTCGAAGAAGTCACCGCCACCGCCGATCTCGGCGATGGGTCCGATGGCGTCGAACGTGGACCGGCGCACGAGGAGGGTCCCGGCGAAGTGCCCGGGGATCGGTTCGTCGGCGTCGAGGGGTACGGGCACGCGACCGGGCCCGAGCTCGGGGCTGGCGAACTGGATGGCGTGACCGAACACGGCGTCGGGTTGCGGCGCGCGCCCGAACGCCGCCAGCTGCACCTCGGTCTTGTGCGGCTCCCAGAGGTCGTCGTCGTCGAGGAAGGCGATCAGGGTGCCGGACGAGACCGTGACGCCGCGGTTGCGGGCGGCGCCGTCGCCACTCCACTCTTGGCGGACGATCCGGATGGCGTCGCCGAACCCGGCGAGGACCGCCGGCGTGTCGTCGGTGGAGCCGTCGTCGACGACGATCACCTCGTCGACCGGGTGGGTCTGGGCCAGCACGCTCGCGATCGCCTCGGCGACGTAGGCCGAGCGGTTCTTCGTGGGGATGACCACGCTGATCGTCGGCCCGTTCATCACGGGTCATTCTGCCGGGTGGAAGTGCCGTGCCTCGGCCAACTCCGAGCCGGGGAGGTTCGGACGCGGGTCAGGTGAACGACGGGCGCAGCGGGTATCCGCAGTCGCCGTCGGTCGTCGCCACGCCGAGCACCTGGTGGATCTCGCCGTCGTCGCGGGCGAACCCGTAGGCCGCGGCAGCCATGTAGAGGCGCCAGATGCGGGCCCGCCCTTCGCCGGCCTCGCGTACGGCGTCGTCCCAGCGCGCTTCGAGGTTCGCGATCCACTGCCGGAGGGTCAGGGCGTAGTGCTCGCGCAGGCCCTCGAGGTGACGCACCTCGAATCCCGCCGCGCCCATGGCCGAGACGACGTCGCCGACCTCGTGGAGCTCGCCGTCGGGGAACACGTACCGGTCGGTGAAGTTCCGCCGCAGTCGACGCCGCTCGAACCGACCGTGGGTCTTGGGGTCGGCGTGGGCCGGCCGGCTGATGGCGTGGTTGAGGAGGCGGCCACGCGGGGCGAGGAGCGCCCGACACCGGCGGAAGTAGCGGTCGAGCTCGGCGAGCCCGACGTGCTCGAACATCCCGATCGAGCTGATGGCGTCGTAGGGCCCGTCGTCGACATCGCGGAAGTCACCGAAGCGCGCGTCGACGGCATCGGCCACGCCGAGCTCCCGGGCCCGCTCGCGGGCGTATTCGGCCTGGGGCTCCGACAGGGTGACCCCCACCGCCTGCACTCCGTGGTGCTTCGCCGCGTGGAGCAACATGCCGCCCCAACCGCACCCGACGTCGAGCAGGCGCATGCCGGGCCGGAGTCCGAGTTTGCGACAGATCAGCTCGTACTTGTCGGCCTGGGCCTGCTCGAGGGTCTCGGTGCTGTCCGACCAGACGGCGCACGAGTAGGTCATGGCGGGCCCGAGGACGATCCGGTAGAACTCGTTCGACACGTTGTAGTGGTGCGCGATGGCAGCGGCGTCGCGTTCACGCGAGTGGCGCCGGCCGCGCAGCCGGGCCTCTTCCGGTGGCGGCGGAAGGCGCTTGAACGCGTCGGAACCGACGAGGCGGAACGCGGCGGCGATCTGGCGGGGCCCGAGCGCGAGTGCCTCGATCCGCCGGGCGACGCCGATCACCTCGAAGATGTCTCCCTCGAGGTCGAGGTCGCCGGCCACGTAGGCCCGGCCGAATCCGAGCTCGTTGGGGGCGGTGGCGATGCGACGCAACGCATCCGGGGATCGGACCACGACCGTGGTGGTCGCGTCTTCGGGGCCGAAGGAGCTGCCGTCGTAGGCGCGGACCGCCACGGGAAGGTCGGAGCCGAGGACGGAGGAGAGGAGATCAGCGACGCTCATGGCCCGAGGTTTGCACAGATCGGGTGGTCCGTGCAGGGGGTCCGGACCGACCGGCCTACGATCGGGTCTTCCATGGCGCGGTCGTCGACGTTCCGGTCCCTGCGCAACCCGAACTACCGGCTCTATTTCGTGGGCCAACTCGTCTCGATGGCCGGCACGTTCATGCAGACCGTGGCCCAGGCCTGGCTGGTGCTCCAACTCACGGGGAGCGGCACCGCGCTCGGGGTCCTCACCACCTTGCAGTTCGGCCCCCTGGTGCTCTTCGGCGGGCCAGGTGGGGTGCTGGCCGACCGGCTCGACCGGCGGCGCCTCTACATGGTCACCCAGGCCGTCGCCGGGGTCGAGGCCCTGGTGCTCGGGGTCCTCGTCACCACCGGGCACGTCCAGCTCTGGATGGTCTACGTTCTGGCGGCGATCCTGGGCGTGATCAACGCCGTCGACCAGCCGGTCCGCCAGACGATCGTCTTCGATCTGGTCGGCCCCGACGACCTCGCCAACGCCGTCAGCCTCAACGTGACGGTCGGGGGCATGTGCCGGGCCGTTGGTCCGGCCCTGGCCGGCGTGACCATCGCCGTGCTGGGCGTGGGGCCTTGTTTCCTCATCAATGCCGGCTCGTTCCTGGCGGTGATCGTGGCCCTGTTGATGATGGACGTGAGCCGGATGCATCCGGCGGTGCGAGAGCCACCTGCCCGCGGCCAGGTGCGGGCCGGCCTGGCCTACGCCTGGACCACGCCGGAGCTGCTCTCGACCCTGCTCCTGGTGGCGGTCGTGTTCGGGTTGGCGTGGGAGTTCGAGGTGTCGCTCCCGCTCTTCGCCCGGTTCGTCTTCCACGGCAACGCCGCGACCTACGGGCTGCTGGCGTCGTCGGTGGGCGTGGGGGCCGTGCTGGGCGGGCTGGAGAGCGCCCGACGGGCCAATCCGGCCCGCCGGACCATGGCCTGGTCGGTCGGAGTGTCGGGCGCGGCGCTGTGGGTGGCGACCTTCGTGCCGTCGACGACCTGGGCGGTTCCTGTGCTGGTGGTGGCGGGCGCCGCCGGCGTGGGATTCGCGGCCGTGGCCAGTACCCGATTGCAGCTCTACTCGAAGCCGGTGATGCGCGGCCGGGTGATGGCGCTGTTCGTCATCGCGGTGTCCGGCACTCGGGTCGTGGGTGGTCCGATCGTGGGCTGGTTCGGCGAGCACATGGGGACCCGCGCGTCACTCGGCATCGGCGCATTGTCGATCACGGTCGTCCTGCCGTTGTGGCTGATCTTCGCGCCCCGTGACCGCGAACCGGGTGCCACGCCGCAGTACGAGTGGACCGAGCCGGACGTGGAGACCTGACCGGGACGGGGCAGGTCCCGGCGCGTTGCCGGATCAGTCTCCGGCGGGATCGCCGAGGCCGAGCGCCTCGAAGATGATGGCGCGTTCGGCCTCGTAGGTCGCGGCATCGACGGCTCCGGCGGCGTGACGTTCGCTCAGCACGCGGAACTGCTCCATCAGCGCTTCGGTGTCGATCGGCTCGGCGTCGGCAGCGGACTCCTTGCGGATCTCCCGTCGCTCACGACGGTCGGCCGCGCGCTCTTGCCGGTTGCGCTCGCGTTGGCGCTTCTGGAAGCTCTCGGATCCCACGTCAGGCGGCGTCGACCAGCGCGGCCTGCACGCGGGCGGGGTCGGGCCACTGGACGTCGGTCACCCATCCGAACCGCTCGAACCAGCTGATGATCCGGGCCGAGGTGTCGATCTGTCCGGGGAACAGGCCGTGGCGGGCGGAGCGGGGGAAGGCGTGGTGGTTGTTGTGCCACGACTCGCCCATGGTCAGGAGCGCCAGCGGCGCCAGATTCGTGCTCACGTCACGGGTGGCGAACGGCCGCTTGCCGAAGCGGTGGCAGAACGAGTTGACCGACCACGTGCCGTTGAGCGTGACCCCGATGCGTACGAAGCCGGCGCAGAGGAACGCGATGAGGGCACCGTTCCCACCGGCGATGGCGAAGCCGATCGCGGACGGCACGGCGAAGGTGGCGACCGACAGCGGGATGAACAGGCGGTCGATCCACACGATGTCGCGGTCGGCGAGGAGGTCGGGGGTGTAGTGCTCGCGCGACGTGGGGTCGACGGTGAAGCACCAGCCGAGGTGGGCGTGCCAGAGGCCTCTGATGCCGCTGATCTCACGGTCACCCTTCACGATCGGCGAGTGTGGGTCGCCGGGCCGGTCGGTGAAGCGGTGGTGGCGCCGGTGGTCGGCGACCCAGCCGATGATGGAACCCTGGAACGCCATGCTGCCGAGCACGGCGAGCACGATCTTGAGCGGGCGCTTCGCCACGAAGCTGCGGTGGGTGAAGCATCGGTGGTAGCCGATCGTCACCCCGTGGCCGACCACGACGATGACCGCAGCGGTCAGTGCCACGGCCCACCACGGGAACGGCTGGCCGTCAAGGATCAAGATGGCCAAGGCCACGAACGGGGCGAGGAAGAACACGCCGGTGAGGATCTGGCCGTAGAGCGGTGGGTGGCTCAGCGGACCGGTGAAGCCCGAAGGCGAGGGCAGTTCAGGCCCGTCGTCGGTGGGTGGGAGCAGGGTGGAAGCAGACACAGATCTCCTCGGTGGAGGGACAGCCACCACCGAAGTTCAAGGCAGCGATGTTCCAGAGTGGTGATGGCCGGGTTGCCGGGCCGTTGGTGCCAGGCTAGCGGGCCGCCG
>Ga0194055_10004411_pt1 | contig 10534 bp, 10 predicted proteins | sample SepL449m_MetaG_FD_155482 | JGI IMG/M metagenome (GOLD analysis project Ga0194055, IMG submission 155482) | Anoxic zone freshwater microbial communities from boreal shield lake in IISD Experimental Lakes Area, Ontario, Canada - Sep2016-L442-9m | ecosystem: Environmental > Aquatic > Freshwater >... | reverse complement strand
CCGGCAATAGACGAACGCCTCGACCTTGTCGAATTGGTGCACCCGGATGATGCCGCGGGTGTCCTTGCCGTAGCTGCCCGCTTCCCGGCGAAAGCACGACGACCACCCGGCGTAGCGCTTCGGACCGTCGGACAGGTCGAGGATCTCGCCTGCGTGGTATCCCGCCAGCGGAACCTCGGAGGTGCCGACGAGATAAAGGTCGTCGGCTTCCAGGTGGTAGATCTCGTCGGCGTGTGCGCCGAGGAATCCGGTGCCGCCCATGACTTCCGGGCGCACCAGCACCGGCGGGATCATCAGGGTGAAGCCGTTCTCGGTGGCCAGCCGAACGGCCAGTTGCAGCAAACCGAGTTGCAGCAAGGCGCCCCGGCCGGTGAGGAAGTAGAACCGGGAGCCGGACACCTTCGCGCCGCGCTCCATGTCGATCAGGCCCAGCGCCTCTCCGAGTTCGAGGTGGTCCTTCGGGTTCTCGATCGCGCGGGGTTGCCCGACGACCTCGCGCACCTCGTAGTCGTCCTCGCCGCCGGCCGGGACCCCGTCGATCACCACGTTCGGGATCGCCAAGTGAGCGGCGGTGAACGCCGCCTCCGCCTCGGCCTGCCGGACCTCGGCGTCCTTGACTCCGGCCGCCAGCTTCTTGGCCCGCTCCAGCAGGGCCGGTCGCTCCTCGGCACTGGCCGCGCCCACGCTCTTGCTGGCCGCCTTCTGCTCGGCGCGCAGCGTATCCGCCGCGGCGATGGCCGCCCGCCGGGCGGCGTCGGACGCCAGCAGACCGTCCACCAGAGCGGGCTCCTCGCCGCGGCTGCGCTGGGAACGCCGGACCGTATCGGGGGCCTCACGCAGCAGTCTGAGGTCGATCACGGTTGCACCCTATGCGGCGCCATGGCGGCGCACTAAACGGGCCGCACAGCACAACCCCATAACGGTCGGACAGCAGCACTTGCCAGGCTGTCGCACGCGCCTGCCACAATGGTGGGCGATGTTGGATCTTTCAGAGTCGCGGCCGGTCGAGGGCGACGACGACTACGACGACGACGAGCAGCCCGAACACAGCCGTTGGTCGTCGCTGCGCGCGCGGTCGGCGCGTCGCGCCCTGCTGTTGACAGCCCTGGGCGGACTGCTGATCGCCGGTACTGTCACCGCACTGCCGATCCGCAACAACACCGCCCTGAGCAACGTTGTCCCGGTGGACACCATGGGATCGGCCAACCCGACGTTCGACAACGCCAAAGCCGGTGACTGCCTCAACTGGCCGGACAACGGGATGGAGTCGATCGCGATCGTCGACTGCAAAGACGACCATCGCTTCGAGGTGGCTGAAACCGTCGATATGCGGGCCTACCCCGGCTCGGAGTTCGGCCCCGACGCCGATCCTCCTTCGCCGGCCCGTATCCAGCAGATCACCCTCGAACAGTGCCAGCCGGCCGTCGAGCGCTACCTCGGCCCCAAGTACGACCCCACCAGCCGGTTCGGCACCAGCATGCTGTGGCCGGGCGACAAGGCGTGGAAGCACGGCGAGCAGCGCCGACTGCTTTGCGGGCTGCAGCTGCAGGGTCCCGGCAATCAGCAGCTGGTCTTCAAAGGCCGCGTCGCCGACCTGGATCAGTCGATGGTCTGGCCCGCCGGCACCTGCCTGGGCATCGATCCTTCGACCAACCAGCCCAACGACGCTCCGGTCGACTGTGCGACCCCGCACGCGATGGAGGTTACCGGCACGGTCAACCTGGCGGAGAGGTTCCCCGAGGGCCTGCCGCTCGACGCCGACCAGGATGCGTTCATCAAGGAGGTGTGCACCGCGATGACCGACGCCTACCTGGCTCCGGTCCAGTTGCGCGACACCACCTTGACGCTGATCTACAAGACGGTGTCCCTGCCGAGTTGGGCTGCGGGCAGCCGTCAGGTGTCCTGCGATATCGGCGCGACTTTGGGCAATGGAGGCTGGGCGACGCTGATCAACACCGCAAAGGGGCCGCTGCTGGTAAACGGCCAGCCCCCGGTTGCTCCGCCGCCGATCCCCGAAGAACGGCTCAACCCGCCGACTGGCAACAAGCCGGGGTAGTGCCCGTCCGGATGGATCCCGAGCGCTTCGAGGAACTGGTCTCCGAAGCGCTGGACCGCATACCCCCCGAACTGGCTCGCGCCATCGACAACGTCGTCGTGCTGGTCTCCGACCGGCATCCCGAGGACCCTGATCTGCTCGGCCTGTACGAGGGCATCGCGCTGACCGAACGCGATTCGAGTTACGGCGGGGCGCTGCCCGACGCGATCACCATCTTCCGCGAGCCTCTGCTGGAGATGTGCGACACCGACGACGATGTCGTCGAGGAGGTCGCGATCACGGTGATCCACGAACTGGCGCACCATTTCGGGATCAGCGACGACCGGCTGCACGAATTGGGTTGGGATTAGCCGCCGAGTCGACCGATGCCGCCGAGGAACGAGGCGGAGGAGGAGCGAGGCAACTGGAGCGAGCCGGCTTTACCGGGCCGGGTCGCCCTTCCACCGGAAGCTGTTCACGTACTTGCCCATATCCTGGGCTAGCTCGAGATTGGCGCCGGACGGCGGGCCGGGACCGAAGTCGGGGCCGAACATTCGAAAAGGACCGGTTGCGAAGGCGACCAGGGCGAGGTCGTTCTTCACCGCCGTCATGATCAGAATGCGGACCCGGCTGTAACTCGTCGAGGCGCCCTGGGGCCAGTCGTCGGCCACCACCCCGTAGCCCGGCTGGTAGCCCACCATTGCGTTGGGTACTTCATAGGCGTTCCTGGCGTCGGGGTAGGCGCGCCTGAGCAGCGCCTGGGTGATCTCCTGCGGTGAGCGGCCCCTGGCCGGCTCGGAGAACAACTGCAGCACACCGCCGCTCCCGCCGGTAAAGGTCGCGGTGACACCGGCTGTGGTGGTGCTGACGGTGTAGGCCGACCCCGGCGCCGGGTAAGACACCGAGAACGCGCCGTCCGGGGACTCGAAGCGCGGCAGCGCCATCACCGGGGTGCCGGTGGGCGGTTTACCGCAGTCCGGCGGACACATGAAGTGCGCGATCTTCGGTGTCAGCACCAGCGCCGTAGCGCCGAGGGCCACCGCCGCCACGCAGACGGCGATCCCCCAGCGGCTCAACAACCAGCCGAACCGGGGCCGCCGCAGCATGGGTGCCAGATAGCTTCCGGCGGGCATGGCGTAGCCCGGGTAGGCCTGCTCGTCCGCCGCGGGCTGGTCGGAATCGGCCGCCCGCACGCGGCAACCGGCCCGGCGTTCGCGGCGCGAGTCCTGCGAGGAAGCCCGGGTGGCGGCGCCGCAGGAGGGGCAGAAGGCCATGTCCGGCACGACCATCTCGCAGTACGGGCACAGCAGGGGCTGATCTTCCCTGATCGGATCCTGCGTTTCATGCAGCAGCGCCAACTGGAGGGTGACCCGAAGCATCAGCAACACCACCACCGTCAGGCTGAGGTGGGCGACCAGCATCACCAGCTGAGGTAGACCGATCATGTCGATGACGGCCACCCCGGCATGGACCAGCAGCGCCCCCGCGGCAATCAGCGCAAGCACCACCTGGACGCGCCCGTGATGCTCCGACACTCCCTGACGCTGTTTGAACCACAACGCGACACCGACCATGCCGCCGGCTGCCGCGGCGGTGATCGGCACGGTCACCCCGCACAGCACGACCTCAACCACCAGGCTGACCACCGGCCGGGCGTGAACGATGAGCCCCGATCTGACTTGCGGGGCCAGCCGGATCAGCGTCGCCACGGCGCTGAAACTCAGGCCGGCCAGAGCACCGATCACAAAGCCGTCCAGCGACTCTCGGCTCCCCGGACGAAACAGCCGGATCACCACCGTCGGCAGGACCATCAGCACCATGCCGACGAACGGGATGAGGAAGCCCTCCCGGAAGAGGTGATGCAAGGCCAGTCCGACGGCCAGCGGGACGCCGAAGGAACGCGCGACGAACTGCCCGCTGGCAAGAACCCAGGCGGCGCCCAGCAGGGCACCGAGGATGGCTGCCAGGATCAGCGACGTCCGCGGGATGTCGCGGTCGACCGCGGAGGCGCGCAGGTAGAGCACGAACATCAGCGGCAGTCCGAGCGCGGAGATAGAGATCCCCAGGCTGGGCAGTCGCAGAACAGCCGCCGCCAGCAGACCGATGGCGGCGACCGCGATCGTCGCCCGGAACGGGGAGCGCGACTTGGTCGGCAACTGCGGAAACAACGAACTCGTCAGGTAGGGCACCAAGACGTTCTCACTGGGTGCCGCACCGAACGTCTTCGGCCGGACGAGACGGAGGTGGCCACCCTCGCAGCCGCATCGCCCACAGAAGTTGCCGTCAGGGACGTCGACCTTGCACCGGACGCACTCGTGGACCGCCACACCGGCCGGAACATCGCTCACGGCAGCACTTTCTGCAGGACGAGGATGTTGCGGACCAGGTTGTCGACGTCGGGTGTGCCCAGACCGGTCACCAAGTCGTATCCCGGACCGGCGGTGGCCACGGCATTTCCACCCAGGACGATGTCCCGGAAGGCCGGCAGCCGGGAACCTTCCATGACTTTGTAGAGCAGCGGATTGAGGTCTCCGACGTTGCGGCCGCCTTTATCGATGAGGTACTGGTTCATCACCGCGGTCATCCCCGCCCACAGCGGGGCTGCCTGCGAGGTGCCCCCACCGACGATAATGTTCTGTCCCACAACGATTTTCAGGCCGGTGAACGGGTCGGCGACCGCGGAGATATCGGGCGTCAGCCGCTGTTTGGTCTCGGGATGGAACGTCATCTGGCCCTGCCATTGCGGCCGGGCGAACAGCGCGGAGACTCCCCCGGCGGTGCCTTGGGACAGCGGGGCGTCGAACCACGCCTGTTCGGCCAGCCAGCCCCCGTCGGCGGCGGTGGACAGCGTGGTGCCGCCGACGTTCGTCATCTCCGGCATCGAGGCCACCGCGTCCAGGCCGACGTTGTCGGCGTTCGGCGGCGACGACCACTCCGAGCCGCCCTTGCACTCCAGACCGGCGAGATCGCCGCTGGCGTCGAACGCGGTGGTGCCGTTCGCCTGCGCCTTGGCCAGGGCTGCGCGCACCGGGACGAGATCGGCGGCGGTGATCAGCTTGTCGCAGCCCCACCCGATCGAGAAACTCCAGACAGCGCCGGGATAGCGGCGGTCGGCGTCCTCCATCATTTCGGCGATCTTCTGGTAGGCGCCTTCGCCCTCCACCGTGGGGCGGGCGTTGTAGAGCACCTTTATCGCATCGGGTGCGATCGCGTGCGCGACCTCGAGATCCATGGTGGCTTCGCCGCTGCGGTTGGCCGGCACCCCGCCGACGACCTCAGGGGTGAACGCGGGCAGGTTGAACATCGACGAGAAGCTGTCCAGGTCGGCCTGGTCGAATCCGTCGAAGGCGAAGACCACCACAGTCGAGCCCTTGCCGGTGTACCCGGCGTCGCGCAACGGTGCGATGTTGTAGGTGCGCAGCACCGCGCTCGGACTCAGGCCCTGTTCGGGAACTTCGACGGGCACCATCGGGGGCCGTGATTCGCGGCGTGGGGTGAAGCTGAGCACACGGCCCAGTTCAGCGACTTCGGCCGCGACTTCAGCCGGCACCGCCGGCTGCTGAGGTGCGGCGTAGAAGAGTTGCCCACGCTGCCCGCGGTAGTCGTGCACGTCGACGTCGAACGCCGCCGAAATAGCGACGGCCGGTCCCTCGACGACAGCCCAAGGGTCGCCGTCGCGCCACCGCACCGACAGCCCGCGGCGGGCCGACCACTCCTGTAGGAGTTCCGGCCGCTGCGACTGGTGCAGAGCTGCGGTCAGCTGTACGTGCTCGTCGCGAGCCGGCCCGAGATCGGTCGAACTCGCCAGCAGATCGGCGTAGGGCCCGGTGACGTTGCCGTCATCCGGGCCCGAACCGCCGTGGTGCACAGCCCACGCCACCGCTGCCGCACTGACCGCGGCGACGGTGGCCGCGGCCAGCGGACGCCGGTTCACGACACTCGGTCAGCCGACGGTCAGCCGCCGGTGACGATGTTGCCCGGCAGAGCGGTAGGCGCCGACGGCGCTTTGATGGAGGGGGAGAAGGAGTTGGGGCCGCCGACGGCCTTCTCGGTGGGTGACGGCGCGTTGGACGACGCGGGCGCCTGTGACGTCGGCGTCTTGGTCTCGGTGGGCTTTTCCTTGGTGTCGGTGCTGCACGCGGTCAGTGCTCCCATACCGACGATGGCGACCGCACCGGCCGCGAGAGCGAACTGCCGAGTCAATGTTGACGACATTCATGTCCCCTTAATTGTGGGCCCGAAGCGGGTCACCCGGAATTATACGTCCGTGGAGTCACCCGCGTTCTGCCTGATCGCGGGGCGCTCGCGGCGCTGGCGCCGGGTGGATCGAGACAACGCTCTCGCCGCAAACCCGCACGCCGGGCAGAACGGCATATCCGGGACGACGCGCTCGCAGTTCAAGCACAGGACCGGCAGCTTGGCGGCCTGGTCCGTCGTTTCGTGCAGCAGGGCCAATTGCAGGCAGAGGCGGGCCGCGACGAGCGCGGCGACCCGGCCGAAACCACAGCAGGATGCCGATCAGACCGCCGAGTGCGGCGGCCGTCAGCGGCGCGGCCAGTCCGTAGAGCACCGCTTCGATCAGACGCCGGGGCAGCGACAGGTGTTCGAGCAACCCGTAGACGAACTGCGGGGCCAACCTGGTGGTGGTGGCGGCGGCGGTGAACGACATGGCGCCCAGGGCGCCGATCACGAACCCGTCAAGAGATTCCCGATTCCGGTGGCGCAACAGGAACCGCACCAGTACCGCGGGCGCGACCATGAACCCCACGCCGCCCACCGCGATCGTCAACCCCGCGCCGGCGAGGTTCTCCAGGACGAACCCGGCCGCGACCGGTATGCCGTAAGCGCGCGCGATCAACCCGCCGGTGAACCAGACCCAGCCGACGCCGAACGCGATGCCCAGCGCCGCGACCATTCCGAGGACATGGCGGGGAAGGTCGAGCACGATGTCGGATTCCCACAGGTAGAGGGCGAAGAGAGCCGGAACCCCGAGGGCGGACAGGATTACCAGCGGGCCCGTCCACTCCAGTAACGCAGAGGCGACCAGGCCGGCCAGCAGGACGGCCATTCCGATTCGGAAGGGATTGCGGTAGGCCCGCGGCAGGTGCGGAAACAACGTGCTGCTGACCATCGGTGTCGCCACCGGCTCCTGCGGAGAGACGGCGAAGCCGGCGGGCCGCAGAGCGGCGAACCGGGCGCCGGGCGGCCGGCTCATGTCGGCCCCGCACCGACCGCAGAACGCCGCCCGCGGAACTGTTTCGGCGCATCGGCCGCACGGCGCGGTCGGCACAGGTTGGGGCCCTTCGTCTGAGGGCGGCGGTGGCGTCATGGGATCGGTGAGCCTAACCCGGCAGGCCGCGCACCGGTGCTATGAACAGGTCATGGGCTACGACGCCACCGTCAAGCAATGCCGCGAATGCGCAGCGGGGCGGCCACACTGCCACGGAACGTTGATTCATCACCTGGGGCAGAAGCCACAGTGCACGGATCCAGACTGCAGTCACCCCGAGGTGTTGTTGCATTCACTGATCGTCGACTGTGACGCCATCGGCTGCCTGTGCGGGGAGCACTGGCACCACCAGCTGGCTCTCTGAGGGCTACCCCATCGGGTCGGACGCGCGCAGCGCGTCCACTACCCCATCGGGTCGGACGCGCGCAGCGCGTCCACTACCCCATCGGGTCGGACGCGCGCAGCGCGTCCACTACCCCATCGGGTCGGACGCGCGCAGCGCGTCCTCGACGGGATGGACGTCGGGTTCGGGATAGAACGGGGGCGTCTTGGCACCCCACTGCACACAGCTCCAGCGACCGTCGGTGATGGGCGCCAGCGTGACCGCTTCGGTGTTGGCCAGGTGGTGATCCAGGACGAAGCTCGCCTCAACCCCGGCCAGCGTGGCGGCGGCCAGCCGGATCGCCGCGCCATGGCTGATGACGACGACGTCGCCGGTCGCGGTCCGGTCGTCGAGATAGCGCGACCGAAGATCCTGCAGCACAGGCAGATACCGATCCAGAACGTCGTGTCCGTTCTCCCCGCCGGGCATCGATTCGGACAGGTCGCCGTCCAGCCAGACCTGGTAGATCCGGTTGAATTCGGCGATCGCGTCGTCGTCGCTGCGGTCCTCGAGATCACCGGCCTGGACCTCGTGGATGCCGTCGACTTCGACCGGGAGGATTGACAATTCACCACTGATTGCCGCGGCGGTCTGCGCCGCTCGGCGGGCGACGGAGTGCAGCAACAGCCGCGGCGCAGACGTCCGGGCGCGGGCGAAGTCACGCGCCTGCCGCACCCCCAGATCGGTCAGGTCGGCACCGGGCGGCCGCGTGTCGAGGCGCCGTTCGACATTGCCGTGCGACTGGCCGTGCCGAACCAGGACCAACCGGCCGCTCACTGTTGGCCCCGGCGCACTCGCGCCAGCCATTGTTCGGCTTCGTCGAGTTGAGGCGGCAACGCCCCCGCCGCCGCCGCTGTCGGCCACGACCCCAGATAGCGCACGTCGATGCACCGGCGGTGCAGTGCCTTGAGAGCTTCGGCCACCGCATGGTCGTCGATGTGCCCGACGCAGTCCAGGAAGAAGATGTATGAGCCGAGTTCTGTTCTGGTGGGGCGGGATTCGATCCGAATGAGGTCGATGTCACGGATTCCGAACTCGCTCATCGCCGAAACCAGCGCTCCCGGTGCGCTAGCGATCCGCAGCACCACCGAGGTGCGGTCGCTGCCGGTGCGCGGCGGGGGCGGCCCGGGGCGGCCGACCAGAACGAAGCGGGTGCGCGCGTTGGGTTCGTCGACCACCCCGGCGGCGAGCGTGGCCAGGCCGTATCGCTGCGCCGCCAGGGCGGTGCTCACCCCGGCGTCGACACGGCCCTCGGCGACGTCGCAGGCCGCGGCGGCGTTGGAGATCGCCGGGACGACGACCGCCTCGGGCAGCTGGATGCCCAGCCAGCGGCGGACCTGGGCGGCGGCCACCGGGAAGGCGGCCACGGTACGCACCTGCGCGGGCGTCACCCCGGGCCGGATGACGATGCTGAACGCGACGTCCAGGGTCAACTCGGCGAAGACCTGCAGCGGCGGGCCGGCGGCCAGGCTGTCCAACGTGGGCAGGACGCTGCCCTCGATCGAATTCTCGATCGGTACGCAGGCGAAGTCGGCCGAGCCGGCACGAACGGCTTCCAGTGCGGCCGGGGTGCTGTGCGTAGGCAAGGGTTCGGCTTCGCCGCCACCGGGCACCATCGCACCGGCGACCATTCTGAGCAGGGCCGCCTCGCTGAAGGTGCCCTCGGGTCCGAGGTAAGCGATACGGGCCACGGCCCAACACTATCCGGCCGATACGGTGACGGAGTGAGCGCCAGCGGCGGCAAATTCTTCGGAGGCGAGTTTCTCGGGGAGGAACGCCGAGCCATCCGCATGGAGGTCGGCGTCATGCTGGCGATGACCTTCGGGGTCGCCGCGATCGTCGCTCTTCTCCAGTTCGGCGACGCGGTGCTTTCCGGGCTCGGTGGCTACCGGGTCCGGATGAACCGCGACCAATCCCGCTACGACCTGATCAACCTCGGCCTCAACCTGGTCTCGGTCGGTCAATTGGTCGCCTGGGGTGGGCTGGCCCTATATCTGTTGTGGCGCAGCGGAATCGGCCCGTCGGGTATCGGGCTGGGGCGGTTGCGCCCGCGTCCCGACATCCTCGGCGGGCTGGGACTGGCGGCGCTGATCGGCATCCCCGGGCTGCTGCTGTACCTGGTGGCGCGGCACCTCGGCCTCAATGCCGAGGTACAGCCGTCGGCGCTGCACAACTCCTGGTGGCGGATCCCGGTGCTGATCATGGCGGCCTTCGCCAACGGCTTTGCCGAGGAGGTGGTGGTCGTCGGCTACCTGATCACCCGATTGCGCCAGCTTGGACTGAGCCAGTCCCGGGCGGTGTGGGCGTCGAGTGTGTTACGCGGGCTCTATCACCTGTACCAGGGCGTCGGCGCGGGGGTGGGCAACGTCGTCATGGGGCTGGTGTTCGGGTACGCGTGGTGCCGGACCGGCCGGCTGTGGCCGCTCGTGATCGCCCACGGACTCATCGACACGGTCGCCTTCGTCGGATACGTCGCACTGTCCGGCCATCTTCCTTGGCTGCGCTGAATCCGCCCCATTTGCAAGTAAATTGACCTGATGAACCCGGAGCCGCCCGGCCGGCGACATCAGATCCCGGAGCCGCCCGGCCGGCGACATCAGATCCCGCCCGGCCGGCGACATCAGAACCCGCCCGGCCGGCGACATCAGAACCCGCCCGGCCGGCGACATCAGATCCCGGCCGGCGCAGATCCGCCGACCGAGCGGATTCCGCGGATCCGGCCGCCGGCTCCGCCCCGGCCGGTCCCGCCGTCGGGCGAACCGCCGCCCGTCATCCGCCGCCGGGACTACCGGCCGCCGCCGCCGCCCGGTTTCCTGCCGCCGCCGCCGCGGTTCCCTCCGCCTGCGCCGCCTCCACCGCCGCTGACCCGAGTTCCGCCGCCCTCGCG
>Ga0194055_10004409_pt1 | contig 10535 bp, 8 predicted proteins | sample SepL449m_MetaG_FD_155482 | JGI IMG/M metagenome (GOLD analysis project Ga0194055, IMG submission 155482) | Anoxic zone freshwater microbial communities from boreal shield lake in IISD Experimental Lakes Area, Ontario, Canada - Sep2016-L442-9m | ecosystem: Environmental > Aquatic > Freshwater >... | reverse complement strand
ACGCTCATCAAGGAGGGCATCGGGCGTGATCAACTCACGATCCACAGCGACCGTGGTGCAGCCATGCGATCCCAGGCCGTCGCACAACTGCTGGCCACACTTGGCGTGACCCTAGTCCCACAGCAGACCCCATGTCAGCGACGACAACCCCTTCTCCGAGAGCCAGTTTAAGACGCTCGAGTACCGGCCCGACTTCCCAGACCGCTTCGCCAGTCACTTTCCACGGACTCGACTTCTGCCGCGGGTTCTTCCGCTGGCACAACGAGGAGCACTGCCACTCTGGAATCGGTCTGCTGACACCGGCCGTCGTGCACACCGGCCAAGCCACGGCAGTCCTCGAGGCACGGGCCTCCGTGCTGGCCGCCGCCCATGCCCGCCAACCGGAGCGATTCGTCCGAGGCCGCTTACGCCGGCAGCGGAAGTCTGGATCAACCCACCCGAAAATCGGCCAACCGTCCGCACACTTGACCTACCCCGCGACACTACATTCGTTCCGCAGATGTCTCAAAGTCATTGACACGTTCCGAGAAGTGCGGGATCTTGCCGATCACACATCTCCCGGTCGCCACTCGCGATCTAATGCCGCCGTTGTATTGCGATCAGTTTTTCGCGTATACCATTCGCTCGTGCTCGCCGGCATTGGAAAGCAAAGATCCTGCCGCTCCATCGTGATCCCGAAAGCATTGAAAGTGGAGCTATGTCTTTGTCACCGCGTTTCTACTGAAGGTAACCCCGTGCGTTTACTCTTCGATCTGGATGGCACACTGACCGATCCGGGGTCTGGTATCACGCGTTGCATTCAGCACGCGCTACTTGGCTTAAACCGAATCGCTCCATCCTCGGCAGACCTTTACTGGTGCGTTGGCCCGCCGCTTCGAGAGAGCTTTGCAACGCTTCTGGAAAGTTCCGAGACGGCTCTGCTGGAGCGGGCGATCGCGTTGTATCGCCAGCGGTTTGCATCTGTCGGAATGTTTGAAAATGAGGTCTATCCAGAAATTGCTGATGCGCTGGCCGAGCTTGTGGCTGACGGCCATCGCCTTCTGGTCGTGACATCAAAGCCACACGTCTATGCCGAGGCCATCCTCACGCACTTCAAACTGCGAGACATGTTTGTCGCCGTTTATGGATCAGAACTGTCGGGCGAACGCTGCGATAAGAGTATTCTGCTGCGCTATATGTTGTCTCTTGAGGGAGATAAAGAACCGTCGCTCATGATCGGAGATCGGCGGCACGATATTGCCGCAGCACACACGAGCGGCTTACAGTCTGTTGGTGTGCTCTGGGGGTATGGGACCTATGCCGAACTTGAGCAGGCCGGTGCCAGAAAAATAGTCGCGTCAGTGGCGGAGTTGCTTGAATGGATCGCAGTTCAACAAGCTTTGGCCCATGCAAGGCCTTGATGTGCCTAGCTAAATTGCTCTTTCAATCTTTATCACCAATTTCTAGAGTCGTGCTTACGGATGTCCCCTTTTATTTCTAGCTCTAGAGGGAAAGTATTTCTATGTCGCTCACCCATCGAATCCTTGGACTACTCACTTATTCACTCTGCGTTAGCGTTCTATTTACCAGCGTTTCCCTTGCCGAATCACCAGTCGCTCAGCAGCCAGCCAGCCCGGCCGATGCAATTGTCGGCGTCTGGAAACCGGCTGATATGGATGTGAGCGTGCAAATTGCCAACGCCGGCGGACAATACACGGGCGTTGTGCTCAAGGCAGTCAATCCAGCAATGGTGAATACAGGACTGCTGCGTGGAATTGTTTTTGATCCGGCCAGCAACACATGGCGGGGTGAAATATTTGCGATGAAGCGAGGGGCGTTTGTGCCGATGCAGATTCGCATGACGGCCCCTAATGGCTTTGAAATGGTGGCTGGCAGCGGCCTTATGTCAAAGACGATTGAGTGGGGCCGCTTGCAATAATGCGCGGATCTCTGCTGAGGCCGGTATTGTCTCTGCGGCAGTCAGCCGTAAAAATCGCCAGAGAAAGAATAGTCCGGTGAGTGCCATCCACGGCAAAAAACCGATCCACACGCCACGGGCTCCCCAGCCAGCGTAAAAAGCCAGCAGATAGACCGTCGGCAGACTGAACAGCCAGTAGCAGACAAAGTTAGCGATCATTGGAACGCGGTTATCGAGCAGGCCTCGTAGGGCTCCAAGGCTCACCGACTGTATGGCATCTGAAATCTGATAGATACCGGCAATGGTGATCAGCGTGGCGGCCAAGCCAGCCACCTCGTCGTTGTCGGTAAAAAGTTGGGCTAAAAACATGCCGCATGTTGTGTAGACAACGGCGCAGGCTGCCATCAGGCCAGCGCCCAATAGCACCGCGACGATCCCCGTGCGGCGGGCCTGTGCCAGATCGCCGGCCCCGATCGCATGTGCCACTCTGACGCAGGTGGCCATCGACAGCGAGATGGGAAACATCCACGCCAGCGACGCGATGCCCAGCGTCACCTGATTGGCCGCTAGGGCAGTGGTGCCAACCCAGCCCAGCATGAGCGCCCCTGCGGCAAAGGCCCCTCCCTCCAGAATATCCTGCGCTGCAGCAGGCAGGCCAAATCGAAACAAGATTCCAAGTTCACGCCGGCTGTTGGAATTGAGGATCACGGAAAATGGCCCAATGGGATAGCGACCTAGGCCACGATCCAGGCCGATCCATATCGCTAGCGCTGCAGCATGGAGCCAGCGAGTCAAGCAGGTGGCCCACCCAGCTCCATCGAGGCCAAGTGCTGGACACCCGCCATTCCCATAGATCAGCAACCAGTTCAGCAGTGCGTTGACAGCCACCGCAAGGATCATGAATCCCAGCACTGGCCAAGGCCGATTGACCGATTCGGCCGCTTGGCTGAGCACCATCGCGACGATTCCAGCTGGCAGTGACCAAGCGATCAGTATCAGATAGCCGCCACAGATACCCGCCACCTCCGGCGGTTGGCCCAGCCGACCCAACAATGGCACTAAAGCTGTCAGAACAAGGGCAATCGCGAGGCCTATGATCGCGGCCAACAGAATCCCGGCGCGGAGAGTGTTGACCACAGCGGCATCGTCTTTGGCCCCAAAGGCGTGACCGATTCGAGGGCCAACAGCCCCCACGGCACCGGAGGCAAAGTAGAGGGTGACCATGACAAAGTTGCCCGCTAAGGCAGCACCCGCCAGTGGCACTACTCCCAAGTGCCCGATCATCACGGTGTCGGTGAGTTGTAAAAGGACCTGCCCCACCTGACCTAAAAACATCGGGAATGCCAGCGACAAGAGCGAAGCGAGCACGCCGAAAGAATTTTTAAGAACGGGAGTCATGCGAGGATCCTACCAATCGATGACGGCTAGCGCTTCTGCCGAGTGAAACTAAAGTTTTTCAGAGACTGAACGCAAAGACTAAGCACGAGGGGTAACTCTAGGCTCTGCACGGGCTGTCCAGAGGCTTTCCACAGGTGTGTGCAAGGGAGTTATTCGGTGGTCTTTTTTCAGAAGGATTGAAAGGCAGCTGCCTAAGAATCCTACTCTACCCAGTGTTCTAGAAAGCGCAGCTGTCACCGACAAAGTTTGCCATGAGTAACTTTTTTTTGAAGCGATTCGGTTAGGAATGCCGATTGAGCAAGAGATTCCAAGCAGTGGCCGATCATGAAGTCGATTGAATCGTGCAACAACTTTACCAGACACGCGACTCTCAGCAGCCACGCTTCAGAAGCGTGGCTTTGGCGGTAGTCGGCCTGTGTTGCTGGCAGATCACCCCAGCTTCCGGTGCTGAGCAGTGGCCGCAGCAGAGTGATCCCTTGCGAATTGCCGAGCCGGGTGTGCCGCTGAGTCCACCGCAAAGCGTGCCGAGCGAACCACTGGCTGACGGAGCTCACTTATTCAATTCGCCAGAGCCGTCGCTCCACGGTCCTACCCCCAAAACGCTGGCAGAGTTTGTCGATCTCGCCCAACGCAGCCATCCCAAGCTGCGATCCGCAAGAGCCTCCATCGAAGCTGCTAGGGGCAAGGCGGTGCAGGCCAAGCTCTATCCAAATCCTGTGATGGCTGGATTGTCACCGCAGATAGCCGGGGCTCAGAGTCAGTGGAGTGGCACGGTGGCACAAGACTTTGTGACGGCCGGAAAATTACGACTGGCGCAGCAGGCCGCATTGAGGGAGGTGCAGCAGTCAGAATATATGCTGATTCGCGCGCGATTTGACGTGTTGCGGGAAGTGCGTCAAAGCTATTACGCCTTGCTCGTTTCACAGCGTCGCGTTCAGATTTACAAACTGCTACTCGATATTTCCAAGCGGTCTTATGAAATCGGGAGTCAATTAGCCCAAGCCGGCGAAGGCACGCGAGCAGACGTCCTCTTTTGGAGCATTGAACGAGACCGTGCAGAAGTTCGATTGCTGAATGCTTCGGTCTACATTGAAACCGGTCGACGGCAGTTGGCCACAGCGATTGCCCTACCGCGGGCCGACATTGGCACGCTCGACGCCGACCTGTTCCAAAAGCTACCGCAATTTGAATTGAAAACCCTGCAGGAGGCTGTTGTCCAAGCCAACGCCCAACCGCGTGCGGCCGAAGCTAATATCGCTCGGGCCCAGTGGATGCTCGAGCGGGCCGCGGTACAACCGATTCCCAATATTAATCTCATGGGAGGCTATCAGCGACAAGTCGGCATTCCAGCCATGGATCAGGGGCTTGTGCAGGTGATGATGACGGTGCCGCTCTTCGATCGCAATCAGGGTAATATTCGTTCGGCCCGCGCTGACATCGCTTCGTCGCGAGCTGATTTGCGCGTGATTGAACTCGAACTGGCCACGCAGGCTGCTCAGGCGGTTGCGACCTACCGCACATCCCAGCGACTCGTTGAGTGGTATGAGGAATACATTCTGCCAAAGGCCCGCGAAACCGTCTCGCTCACGCAAACACTCTACGCGCGAGGCGAGGTCACATTCCTCAGTCTCTTGCAGGCGCAGCGTATTCTGACAGAAACAGAACTGGCTTTTGTCGAGGCCCAGGCCGATCGCTGGAATGGCGCGGTCACCATCTCTGACTTACTTCAGTTAGAAGAGTTTCCGCCAGACGCAAACGCACCGGCTGTTATTGAGGCGGTACAAGAAAATGGGCCGATTCGCCCGCTGCCACCGCCATAAGCTGGCGTGGGACCTTCTCTTTTCCGGCCGCCCCTTCATTGAGTCGAGACTCAGTAGATCTCTTAACGTGCCGTTGTATTTGCGGCGACTTCCACCGGCAATGTTGACCGTGCGGTTGTGCCAGCAGATGTATCCGTCACGGCAATTTCCAAGCGACACCCATCTGTCGGAGCCGTTTCTGGAATCTGGATGAGGTAACGGGCGAAGTAGTCGCGTCGATGGGCGAGGCAGGTTTCCACGATCGGATCAAAGCTCCACTGGTGGATGCGCTCGCCATCAGGCCCCACCAATCGCAAGACGGTATCGATGCTTGTTGTATGCCCACTCTTTGATTGAATCGACTGCAAATTTTCAAGTTCAAAATAGACAATCACATCTTGTCCCGACTCAAAACAATCCGAATGAAACCGATCGACATCTCCCCAAGCGGTAACGCGCGAGACAAAGCAAGCGTTTTGTACGGCTAGTGCTGGCGACTCCGCTTTCATCTGATCTGCCGCAATCACAAGGCCACTATCGACGGCGGCTTTAGGGGGTGCGATCGCGATAGCTGCCACAGGTTCGGGGGCTGGAGCCACGGGCGTGGGAACGGACGCGATAGGCTCGGCGTGGACGACGGCAACAATCGGTGCCGGAAGCAGCGATTGAATTGCTGCGGGGGTAGTTTTATGCGACGCCTGAAGCGATGAGACAAAGGCATCGATCACAGCCGGCCAATCGTCCGGGGGCGCGCTTTCCAAAGTCGAGATCAAGGCCGCCTGCATCGACTCGTTCATTCCGCCTACCTTTGAGAGTCGTTCAATGGCCCGATCCAGAGCTGCAGCCAATCGCTTTTCATCGGCCTCAGAGCGGTTGAGTGTTGCATCGGCTGTCGCATCATCGCCGCTACTGCGCAGCGCGTTGCTTGTCTGATCATCGGTATCGCTGACGACGCTATTCTCGTCGCTGTCTTGGCTGCCATCAGCCTGATCGGCCTTACCGCTGTGAGATTCCTTGGCAGCTTGAGCCAGTCGCGCCTTTTTCATGGCCGGACGATCGGCAGAGTAGTCAGTTGACTCGCGGAGGGCCTCACGCAAGGCTGCTGTGCTCAACGCGGAAGTGCAGCCTGCTTGTGCCGCAAAACAGCCACAAGCCATCGTGACCCAGAAAAGCCGACTCTCGATCAGGTTTGTGAGCATTGTGGGAATTGTCTTTGTGACGAAGTGACAGGGCCGTGACATAAACCCTGACCCGTGGAGGATAGGAATTGGGGCCGCGCCGGGGCAAGGTCAGCCGGAAAAGCGATCTTCGATCTGGCAAGCTGCGTAAGACTCGTTGCTCGATAAGAGAAAAGATGGCTAGAATCGAGCGAGTGCGAAGGCAGTTTTCTAACTTCGGCTCCGTAGCCAGCCATGAAATGGCCAAGTAGTTTGGACCCCCCATCATGAGTCTCCACGACACGCCATTTGACCAGGAAGCAGTTCCTAGAGCGTGGCCTCATCGACACTTACTCGATTTGGAAAGACTCACGCCGGAAGAAATTCGACTGCTGCTCGATACGGCCAGTCGCTTCAAAGAGGCTACCGACGGGTGCCGCAAAAAAATTGCCGTGTTGTCTGGCTCTACAATCGTCAATTTATTTTTTGAAAACTCTACCCGTACCCGCACGAGCTTCGCGCTCGCTGCCCGCCGCTTGGGCGCCGATGTCATTGACTTCTCTGCTTCCGGTAGCAGTCTTTCCAAGGGCGAGTCGTTCATCGATACGGCTAAGAATTTGGAAGCGATGGGAATCAATGCGGTGGTCGTGCGACATGGCACACCTGGCACGCCGCACCTCTTGGCTCAGCGACTGGGTGTCGGCGTGATCAACGCCGGCGACGGTCCGCATGAACATCCAACGCAAGGACTGCTCGATATTTTTTCGATTCGCGAGCGCCTTGGGGATTTAGCAGGCGTGACCGTTGGCCTCGTTGGCGACATTGCCCACAGTCGCACGGCGAGGTCCAATCTCTGGGGTCTCATCAAACTCGGTGCCAAAGTGATTCTCTGCGGTCCGCCCACGCTTGTTTCGCAGCGATGGCGAGAGCTCGGCGTGGAAGTCTCGCACGATCTCGATGCGATTGTGCCCCGCTGCGACGTGCTCAACTTGTTGCGCATTCAGTTTGAGCGACAAAACACCCGGCCCTTTCCCTCGGTTCGCGAATATGCCCACCTCTACGCAATGAATCGAGACCGGCTCAAGCGGGCAAAAAAGGAACTGCTGATTCTGGCTCCCGGGCCGATTAATCGCGGCGTGGAGGTAACGGCGGATGTCGCCGACTGCCCGCAGTCGCTGATTCTGGATCAGGTGACGAATGGATTGGCCGTGCGGATGGGCGTGCTCTGGCTCATCTGCGGGCCACGAGAGTCAGACCATTGTACAAAGAGTGAGACTGGGCATCGTGCAGGGAGGCTCGTCTAGTGCCCACACTCTTGATTCGCGGTGGCCGGATTGTCGATCCCTCGCAGGGCATCGACCGCACAGACGATCTGCTTGTCCGCGACGGCTTAGTAGTTGCGATTGGACAAACCGCGATCGGAAAAGTTGACGAAACAATTCATGCGGCTGGATTGATCGTGACTCCCGGATTGATCGACATGCATGTGCATCTGCGGGAGCCTGGCCGCGAAGAAGATGAAACAATCGAAACAGGGACGCAGGCGGCACTGGCCGGTGGGTTTACAAGCGTGGCCTGCATTCCCAATACAGAGCCACCGATCGACACGCAAGCCGCGGTTGAGTTTATCCATCAAAAGGCGATGCGAGCCGATACCTGTAATGTCTTTGTCGTGGGTTGCGTGAGTCGCAACCGCGAGGGTAAGGAGTTGGCCGAGATTGGACAACTGGTTGAGGCAGGGGCTGTGGCTTTTAGCGACGATGGTGCGCCTGTGTACGACGCGGAGTTGATGCGTCGTGCCTTTGAATACTGCCGCATGTTTGACAAACCAATTTTTGCCCACGAGGAAGTGCTAGAACTCTCTCGCGGTGGCGTGATGCACGAAGGTCTTGTCTCGCTGGTGCTGGGCCTGACAGGTATGCCGGCGGCTGCGGAAGAGGTGATGATCGGCCGCGACATCGCGCTGGCCGAAGTCACGGATGGTCGCTTGCATGTGATGCATGTCTCGACGGCCGGTGGTGTGGCCTTAATTCGAGCGGCAAAGGTGCGGGGTGCTCGCGTCACAGCCGAAGCCTGTCCGCACCATTTTACGCTCACCGACGAAGGGCTACGGGGATTCGACTCCAATTACAAGATGAGCCCTCCGCTCCGCACCGCTGTCGATGTTGAGGCCATTATTGCCGGACTCGTTGACGGCACGATCGACTGCATTGCAACCGATCACGCCCCTCACGCGCCAGAAAAGAAAATGCTCGAATTCGATCGTGCGCCTTTCGGTATTCTGGGCTTAGAAACAGCTGTTGGCCTGGCAGTCACGCGACTCGTGGCGACAGGCCGAATCGGCTGGCCACGGCTTGTGGAGGCGATGAGTTGTCTGCCCGCACAGATTCTGGGCGTGAATCGAGGCACGCTGAGGCCGGGCGCTGTGGCAGATATTACGCTGATTGACCCCAATCTTTCCTGGCAGGTGGATGTCAAGAGTTTCCGCTCCAAGAGTATCAACTCGCCGTTTGATTCATGGATGCTCAAGGGCCGGGCGGTGGCTACCATTGTGGCCGGACGCGTCAAATACAGACTTGTGTAAAAGGGCCCTCACGAGTACGAGCTTGCAATGAATATCATCATTGACGGCTACAATCTGCTACACGCATCGGGCGTTTTTGGCGACGAACGCGGGCCGAAGGGCTTTGAGCAATCGCGGACGGCACTGCTCGATTTGTTGGCTGATCTACTCGGTGAAAACGCCAGCAAAGCGATCGTTGTCTTTGATGCCGCACACGCTCCGGATGGGCTTCCCGGTCGGTTTGCGCACAAAGGCATTCGCGTTTGGTTTGCCCGCGAGTATCCCGATGCCGACTCGCTGATTGAGGAATTTTTAGAGGACGACGATGCGCCCACGAGCCTGCTGATTGTTTCAAGCGATCGCCGACTGCAGGTCGCGGCCCGAAGGCGACGGGCGGGCACCGTATCGAGTGAGGCGTGGCTGGCGGAGATGAAAGACCGTCGCCGCCGGGCTCGAGCACCGCGCGACACCAAACCGCCTGAACCAAGCCCTGCTGATGTCGAGGATTGGAAACGTTACTTCGGCTTCTAGGGCAGCCGAAAAAGTCTGTTTGTGATCCGCGGCCGAGCTAATAATTACTTGCGAATCCAGCGGGCCAGTCTTCGATCGAGAGTGGAACGCTCAATGCCCAGAATGGCGGCAGCTTTTGTCTTATTGCCACCGACCGCTTCAATCGTGGCCATCACATGCCGCCGCTCTATTTCATCCAGAGTCTCAGGCACAAATGGGCCACTGCGATCAGCCTTCGCTTTCCCTGTATCTCCCAGCGATGAGAGCGGGCTCATGGCCAGTTCGTGAGCGTCGATTCGATCGTCTTGGGAAAGCACGACGGCCCGTTCGATGCAGTTACGAAGTTCACGGATATTGCCTGGCCAGTGATAGACCCGCATGGCGTCGATCGCCTGCGGTGTGAAGTCAGAAATGCGTCGCCCCGTTTCGCCAGCAAACCGTTTGAGAAAATACCGGGCCAGCGACTCGATGTCCTCGGGACGTTTGCGCAGTGGCGGCACAAAGATTTCGACAACCTTGAGGCGGAAGTAGAGATCACGGCGAAACTCTCCGGCACTGACGGCCTCTTCAAGATTACGATTGGTGGCTGCCACAACCCGCACATCCACCTGCACCCGCACGCTCCCGCCGACGCGTTCAAACGGATGTCCCTCCAGCACGCGGAGAAACTTTGCCTGAATCGCCGGGCTCATTTCTCCAATCTCATCAAGCATCAGTGTGCCTTTATGAGCCGCCTCAAACTTTCCCGTTTTGCGTTCGGTCGCGCCTGTAAAAGCTCCTTTTTCATGTCCAAAGAGTTCACTTTCCAGCAGTGTTTCGGTGAGCGCTGCGCAGTTTAGGCAGACGAAAGAATTGCTTTTTCGATCGCTGGCATCATGGATCGCACGGGCCACGAGTTCCTTGCCAGCGCCGCTTTCACCACGCACCAGCACCGTCGCCTTGGTTGACGCCACACGGCCGATCTGGCCGAGAATAGCTTGCAACACGGCGCTTGATCCGATCATCCGGGATTCTTCGCCTAATCGTTGTTTGAGCCGGGCGTTTTCATCGGCTGTTGTCGCAAGTTTTGTCGAAAGAATCTCCCGTGCAGATAGGTTTTCGATTGCAACGCCGAGCGCATCGCAGACCGCCATGACAAATTCGAGATCGTCGGCAGTGGCCTCGCGATTGGTGGCCTCGATTTCAAGATGCACGACCCCGACGGCCCGCCC
>Ga0194055_10004407_pt1 | contig 10536 bp, 7 predicted proteins | sample SepL449m_MetaG_FD_155482 | JGI IMG/M metagenome (GOLD analysis project Ga0194055, IMG submission 155482) | Anoxic zone freshwater microbial communities from boreal shield lake in IISD Experimental Lakes Area, Ontario, Canada - Sep2016-L442-9m | ecosystem: Environmental > Aquatic > Freshwater >... | reverse complement strand
CGACGAAGTTGGCGACGGTCTTGGGTGCATGGTTGCCGAAAAGCGCGATCTTGATGTCGCCGCGGTTCGTGTGCAACGTCGCGGTTGCGGTCGAGATGTCTGTGGTCACGCGCACAGTGTGCCACTCACCGCGAAGCCAGAATTCACGGGGTACCGGCCGCCGAGATCGACGGTGAAAAGTCTGTGGAGCCTAGGAGATTCGAACTCCTGACATCTGCCTTGCAAAGGCAGCGCTCTACCAACTGAGCTAAGGCCCCGGATCCGTGCTGATCGATTCGGGCAGGGTGTGCCAGACCTCGGGACGGCGCCGTTGCACCATCACCGCGCCGGCGGCCAGGACCGCCGCGAGGGCGAGTGCGGTGTATCCGCCCCGTTTCGACCAGGACATCGTGGGCCTAGGAGGACTCGAACCTCCGACCTCTTCGTTATCAGCGAAGCGCTCTAACCACCTGAGCTATAGGCCCTTAATATGCGCGACGAGATTACCGCACCCAGCCACGGCGGCCCAAACCGCGCCCGCCCCGGTTGTTCAATCCAGATCGGCGAGCGTGACCTCGACACCGCCGACGATGTCGGTGGTCAGGTTGTAGATGTAGGCGCCGATAGTAGCCATGGCTGTCAACAGCACGATGTTCACCAGCCCGACGAGGGCGGCACCACCGAAGATCGACGTCGCAGAGACCAGATCGCCACCACCGCCACCGCTGTTGGTCAGCAGGTCACCGACGTTGCTGTTGAGCTTGTTCCACACCCCCATGGCGCCGAGCACCAGGTAGAGGAACGCCACCGCGATCATCCACACGAAGAACAACGCCACGTTGAGCAGGAGTGACACCTTCAGCGCGCTCCACGGATCGATGCGCCGAAGCTGCATGCTGGCCCGTACCGGCCCGCGCGGCCGTCCGGAGCCGACCTGGACGCGCGGCGCCGGCGCCGCCGCCCGGGAGTCAGTGGCTGCCCGGCGGGCGGCGCCGGCCTGCGGAGCGGGCCTGGGCACCGGCCCGGACAGGTCGGGAAGCTCGCTGGGGTAGGGCTCGATGCCGGCCACGTCGGTCCGCTGGGCCGGCGACGCCAGACCCGAAAGATCCGGTGCCGCAGTGCCGGTGACGTATCGGCGTGGGTCAGCCGTCGATATCGCGGCCCGGGTCGGGGCCTCGGCCAGGCGGCGCGGCGCCGCGTCGGCGCGGCTCTGCCACGACGGGGCGTCCGTGGAAACGTCCCCGCTGTAGGGGCGCTCTCCCAGTCCCGGTTCGTTCGGTGAACTCACCTGAGTCTCCTTACCCTGCGTTCGCTGCTCGCCTGGCCGGCTTACGCTTCCGCTTCATCTGCGTCGTCGGAGTCGCCCTGCTCCTCGGCGTTGCGGGCAATGGCTATCAGTGTGTCGCCCTCGCCCAGGTTCATCAAGCGAACGCCCTTGGTCTGGCGTCCGGCCTTGCGCACCTGTTTCGCCGCGGTGCGGATGACTCCGCCGCCGGAGGTGATGGCGTACAACTCACTGTCGTCGTCGACCACCAGCGCGCCCACCAGACTGCCACGGCGTGTGTCGTACTGAATGGTCAGGATGCCTTTACCACCGCGGCCCTGCGCGGTGTACTCCTCGATCGGCGTGCGCTTGGAATAGCCGCCGGCCGTCGCGACCAGCAGATACGTGCCCTCTCGGACCACGTTGAGGCTGAGCAGCTCGTCGTCGGTGTTGAAGCGCATGCCCTGGACACCGGAGGTGGCCCGGCCCATCGGGCGCAGGGCCTCGTCGGTGGCCGAGAAGCGAATCGACTGGCCCTTGGCGCTGACCAGCAGCAGGTCGTCCTCGGCCGAGCACAGCACGGCGCCGACCAGTTCGTCGCCGTCGCGCAGATTCACCGCGACGATGCCGCCGGAGCGGTTGGAGTCGAAGTCGGTCAGCTTGGACTTCTTCACCAGACCGTTGCGGGTGGCCAACACGAGGTAGGGCGCATCCTCATAGCTCTGGATCTGGATGACCTGGGCGATGCGCTCCTCGGGCTGGAACGCCAGCAGGTTGGCCACGTGCTGGCCGCGAGCGGTGCGCAGCGCTTCGGGAAGCTCGTAGGCCTTGGCCCGATACACCCGGCCCTGGGTGGTGAAGAACAGGATCCAGTCGTGGGTGGAGCAGACGAAGAAGTGCCGCACGATGTCGTCCTGCTTGAGCCCGGCGCCCTGCACGCCCTTGCCGCCGCGTTTCTGGCTGCGATAGAGATCGGTCTTGGTGCGCTTGGCGTAGCCGGTTTCGGTGATGGTGACGACGACGTCCTCGCGGGCGATCAGGTCCTCGTCGGAGACGTCGCCCTCGGCGCCGATGATGCGGGTCCGGCGGTCGTCGCCGTGCTTCTCGACGATCTCGGCGAGTTCGTCGCGCACGATGGAGCGCTGGCGCTCCGGCTTGGCCAGGATGTCCTCGAGGTCGGCGATCTCGACTTCGATCTTGGCCAGGTCATCGACGATGCGCTGGCGTTCCAGCGCGGCCAGCCGACGTAGCTGCATATCGAGGATGGCTTGGGCCTGGATCTCGTCGATGTCGAGCAGTTCGATGAGGCCCTGTCGGGCGATATCGACGGTCGCCGACGCTCGGATCAGGGCGATCACCTCGTCGAGGGCGTCGAGTGCCTTGACCAATCCGCGCAGGATGTGGGCGCGTTCGTTGGCCTTGCGCAACCGGTAGGTGGTGCGCCGCACGATCACGTCGAGCTGGTGCTCGACGTAGTAGCGAATCATCTGATCCAGGCGCAGGGTGCGCGGCACACCGTCGACGATCGAGAGCATGTTGGCGCCGAAGCTGGTCTGCAGCTGGGTGTGCTTGTAGAGGTTGTTCAGCACCACCTTGGCCACGGCGTCGCGCTTGATCTCCACGACGATCCGCAGGCCGACCCGGTCACTGGACTGGTCCTCGATGTTGGAAATGCCGGTCATCTTGCCCTCGCGCACCTGGTCGGCGATCGAGGTGATGAAGTTGTCGTGGTTGACCTGATACGGCAGTTCGGTGATGACGATCGAGGTGCGCCCGCGGGAGTCCTCCTCGATCTCCACCACACCGCGCATCCGGACCGACCCGCGTCCGGTGGTGTAGGCGTCGGTAATGCCCGTGGTTCCGACGATCAGGCCCGAGGTCGGGAAGTCGGGTCCCTTGACCCGCTCCATGCACGCCGCGAGTGTCGCCTCCTCATCGGCCGCATAGTTCTCCAGGCACCAGTAGACGGCCTCGGCGAGCTCGCGCAGGTTGTGCGGCGGGATGTTGGTGGCCATGCCGACCGCGATGCCACCGGAGCCGTTGGCCAGCAGGTTGGGGAAACGGCTCGGCAGGACCGTCGGCTCCTGCACCCGGCCGTCATAGTTCGGGATGAAATCGACTGTCTCCTCGTCGATTTCCCGCAGCATGTCCATCGCAAGCGGCGTCAGACGGGCCTCGGTGTAGCGCATGGCGGCCGGCGGATCGTTGCCCGGCGAACCGAAGTTGCCCTGCCCGTCGACCAGCGGGTACCGCAGCGACCACGGCTGGGCCATCCGGACCAGGGTGTCGTAGATCGAGGAGTCGCCGTGCGGGTGATAGTTACCCATGGTCTCGGCCACCGAGCGGGCCGACTTGGCGTGGCTGCGGTCCGGCCGGAACCCGGAGTCGTACATCGCATACAGCACACGGCGGTGCACCGGCTTGAGGCCGTCGCGCACCTCGGGCAGGGCGCGGCCGACGATGACGCTCATCGCGTAATCGATGTAGCTGTTCTGCATCTCCTGCTGGATGTCGACCGGCTCGACCCGGTCTGCGGGAGGTCCGTCGGGCGGCAGCGTGGTGTCAGTCATCTGATCCTCTATCGGGGCGTATGAGCACTAATGGCTAAACGTCAAGGAAGCGAACGTCTTTGGCGTTGCGGGTGATGAAGCTTCGGCGGGCTTCGACGTCCTCACCCATCAGGATCGAGAACAGCTCATCGGCAGCGGCCGCATCATCGAGGGTGATCTGGCGGAGCAGCCGGGCCGCCGGGTCCATGGTGGTCTCCCACAGTTCCTTGGCATCCATCTCGCCGAGGCCCTTGTAACGCTGGATGCCGTCGTCTTTGTTGATCTTCTTACCCGCCATCAGTCCCGCCTCGAGCACGGCGTCGCGCTCGCGTTCGGTGTAGACGAATTCGTGCTCGACGCGCTGCCACTTGAGCTTGTACAGCGGCGGCTGGGCGAGGTAGACGTGGCCGCTCTCGATGAGCGGCTTCATGAAGCGGAACAACAGGGTCAGGAGCAGGGTGGTGATGTGTTGGCCGTCGATATCGGCGTCGGCCATCAGCACGATCTTGTGGTAGCGCAGCTTGGACAAATCGAACTCATCGTGGATACCGGTTCCCAGCGCGGTGATGATCGCCTGGACTTCGGTGTTCTTCAGGACGCGGTCGATGCGAGCCTTCTCGACGTTGATGATCTTGCCGCGCAGCGGCAGGATCGCCTGGAACATCGAGTCGCGCCCGCTCTTGGCCGAACCGCCGGCCGAATCACCCTCCACCACATACAGTTCCGAGGCCTTCGGGTCGGTCGAGCGGCAGTCGGCGAGCTTGCCCGGCAGCCCGCCGATGTCGGTGGCGCTCTTGCGGCGGACCAGCTCGCGGGCCTTACGCGCTGCGAGCCGCGCCTGGGCCGACGAAACAGCCTTGTTGACAACGATTTTCGCGTCAGCGGGGTTGGACTCGAACCAGTGGGTCAGCTGCTCGTTACAGACCTTCTGAACAAACGACTTGACCTCGGTGTTGCCGAGTTTGGTCTTGGTCTGGCCCTCGAACTGCGGCTGGGCTACCTTGACCGAGATCACCGCGGCAAGGCCTTCCCGGATGTCGTCGCCGGTGAGGTTGGCGTCCTTCTCCTTGAGCAGCTTCTTGTCTTTGGCGTACTTGTTGACCACGCTGGTCAATGCGGCGCGGAAGCCCTCTTCATGGGTGCCGCCCTCGTGGGTGTTGATGGTGTTGGCGAAGGTGTGCACCGATTCGGAGTAGCCGGCGTTCCATTGCATCGCCACTTCGAGTTCGTGGCCCTCGGCGCGAGTGCCGCCGGAGAAGTCGACGACGCTGCCGTGGATCGGCTGCTTGGTGCGGTTGATGTGCTTGACGAAGTCGACCAGGCCGCCGGGGTAATGGAAGAGGCGGGTCTTGACCTTGTGCGGAGCCGCTTTCTCGGCTTCCTTCTCCTCGGCGGACTTCGGTGCCTCGGCAGTGTCGCTGACGATCTCGTCGACGACTTCCTCGGGGGCGACCCGCTCGTCGGTCAGGGTGATCGTCAACCCCTTGTTGAGGAAGGCCATCTCCTGCAACCGGCGGGCGACCGTCTCGAAGTCGTAGTCGGTGGTCTCGAAAATCTTGGGGTCCGCCCAGAACCGGATGGTGGTTCCCTTTTTACTGCTCTTCTCGCCCTGCTTGATGCTGCCGGGCACCGAGTAGTCGTAGGTCTGGAACCACTCGAACCCGTCGCGGCAGATGTCGGCTTCCAGCCGCGTCGACAGCGCGTTGACCACCGACACGCCCACCCCGTGCAGACCACCGGAGACCTGGTAGGCGCCCTCTTCGAACTTACCGCCGGCGTGCAGCACCGTCATCACGACGTCGACCGTCGGGATGCCGGCGGCCTTGTGCATTTCGACCGGGATGCCGCGGCCGTTGTCGCGGACCTCGACTCCGCCGTCGTCGAGCAGCCGCACGTCGACCTGATCGGCGAAGCCTGCCATCGCCTCGTCGACCGCGTTGTCGACCACCTCCCAGATTAGGTGGTGCAGACCCCGCTCGCCGGTGGAGCCGATGTACATCCCGGGTCGTTTGCGGACAGCTTCGAGACCTTCGAGGATCTTGATGGAGTCCGCACCGTAGGCATCTGGGGGGGTTTTCTTCGGGGCAGCCACGTTGGGACCGGTCTCCTCGGGATTATCAGGCGTGCGGCCGGTGGGCCGCGCGAACATCACAGGTCAGTCTACCGCCAAGGTCCGACAGGACCGACTCTCCGGTAGCGTTTCCACACAGCTATTTGCGCCGTGCGCGGACAATTTCGGTTCGGGATGCCTGCCGACGTCCGACACGCTCATTGGGCAACGCTTGGGGGCTTTGAGGCCATCGTGATAAGGCGGTTTCGGCGACCGCTATCCGTAGGTGTCGCGGGGTCCACGACCGGAGATATGCCGGGGGCCCTTCCGCCAGGAGGGTGCGGTCGGACCGGTAATCCGCACCGAGGTCACCACACCGTCGCCGACCGCGGTTGCAATCTTCGCCAGGACCTGGGCCTGCACCAGCCTGAGTTGTGTTGCCCAGGCGGTGGATTCGGCGGTGATGGTCAAGACGCCGTCGCGCAGTGCGGTGGGTTGGGAGTGCTCGGCGATCTGTTCGCCGACGACCTGCACCCACTGTCCGAACACCGCGCCTTCGGCTACTCGGGGCGACCAGCCACGATTGTCAGCCAGATCCCGTGCGAGTCGGCCGAGCGGTTGGGGGTCGCGGCCGTCCGGGGCCGGCCCCGACCAGCGCCGGCGGCTGCTGTCCTGGTTGGCTCGTCCCACCGCCGGGGACCGGCGGCCCTGCCCGACCTGTTTGCCCTGGCCGCGGGCCGCTGAGCGGGCCTCTTCCAAGGCCCGGCGAACCAAATCCATCCCCTGCAAGCCGGCGAGGTGCTCGGGAGGTTCGTTGTCGTCGGTCATGTCGGCACCACCTCCGATGTCCGGCCGGTATCCCGTTCGCACATCGTCACACCGATCCGGGTGGCGTCCCAGTCGGCCGGGATGTCCTCTTCGACGGCCGCCGTGACAAGAACCTGCTCGGCTCCTGCTGCGACCTCGGCGAGTGCGCGGCGCCGTGCGGTGTCGAGTTCGGCGAAGACGTCATCGAGCAATAGCACCGGTTCACTGCCCTCGCGACGGAGAATCTCATAGGACGCCAGCCGCAAAGATAAAGCAAGCGACCAGGATTCACCGTGACTGGCGAATCCCTTCGCCGGTTGGTCGCCGAGTCGCAGTTCGAGGTCGTCACGATGCGGCCCGACCAGGCACATGCCCCGCTCGAGTTCGGCGGCGCGGCGGCGCTCCAGTTCGGCGAGCAGAGCAGCTTCCAAGACATCGACGCCAGCCCCGGCGGGGTAACCGTCATCGATCTTGCTTCGGTAGGCCAGCGTCGCGGGCCGCGACGACGGCGCCAGCATCTGGTAGGCCTTCTCGACTTCGGGCGCCAGTTCCTCCACCAGGCCCAGCCGAGCCGCCATCAGGTCTGCGCCGTGGGCCGCGAGATGACGGTCCCAGACCTCGAGGGTGTCCAGAACGCCCGAGTTTGCACGATGCCGGAAGCCGGCCGCCGACTTGAGCAGCGCGGTGCGCTGGCGCAGTACCTTCTCGTAGTCGGCGCGCACTCCGGCGATTCGTGGGCGGCGCAACGTCGCCAAGTCGTCGAGGTAACGACGACGCTCGCTGGGATCTCCCCGAACCAGGGCGAGATCCTCCGGCGCGAAGAGCACCGCCCGCACAGCGCCGACGACCTCGCGCGCGCTGCGCACCGGAGAACGATTGAGCCGCGCCTTGTTCGCGCGCCCGGCGACGATTTCCAGGTCGACCGCGAGTTCACGGCCGTCGTTGACGACGATCGTCGACACCACCGCGCGATCGGCACCGGTGCGGATCAAGGGCGCATCGCTAGCCACCCGATGCGAACCCAAGGTGGCGCAATACCACAGTGCTTCAACAAGATTCGTCTTGCCGAAACCATTGCGCCCCACGAAAACGGTGCGGCCCGGCGTCAGCTCCAGATCGACCGCCGTCCAGGACCGGAAGTCGCGTAGAGCGAGGTGACGGACGTACATGCGTCAGCCGGACAACGCAGGCAGACCGATGGGCCGGCAACCGAAAATCATTGCGGCCCTTTCCATCACGACACGGCGCGGCTGGTCAGCCGGGAAGGCGGACCGGCATGAGAAGGTAGACGTAGTCGGTCTCCCCCGCCGGGAACGGACCCAACCCGCTGGGGGAGTCGTCTCCGGCGGCTGGCCGCAGGACGGCCGGCTTGCTCGACGTCGTGAATCCAAAGGTGACCTTCTCCGAATGCAGCGAACTGAGCCCGTCGGTCAGATAAGTGGGGTTGAACGCGATCGTAAGTGGTTCACCGGCGAAGTCAACCGCCAGCTCCTCCTCGGCCAGGCCCACCCCGTCGGCCCCCGCGGACAACCGCACAGCGCCGTCGCTGAACTCCATCCGGATCTGAGCACCCCGGTCGGCCACCAATGCGACGCGCTTGATCGCTTCGGTGAGTTCGGCGACGCCGATGACAGCGACTGCGGTGTGCTCGACCGGCAGGAGTTGCCGGTACTTGGGGAACTCGGTGTCGAGCAGCCGGGTGGTGCTGCGCCGGCCGCCGCTGCGCATGCCCAGCAGCCGTTCCTCGCCGACGGACGAACCGGTGCCGAGTGCGAGATGCACATCCGAACCGGGTGACACCGATTTCGCGGCCTCGGCCAGCGTCTTGGCCGGAACCAACACGGCGGCGTCGACGTCCGGCGATGTGGTCGACCAGGTCAACTCGCGCACTGCCAGACGGAAACGGTCGGTGGCGGCAAGGACAATTCTGTCCGCCGTAATCTCGACGCGAATGCCGGTGAGCATCGGCAGGGTGTCGTCCCGGCCGGCCGCGACCGCCACCTGGCCGACCGCCTCGGTGAACAGATCAGCAGCGACGACACCGGTTTCGTCGGGCAGGGCCGGCAACGCCGGATAGTCCTCCACCGGCATGGCCGGAAGCGAAAATTTGACACTGCCGCACGTCAACAGCATCCGTGTGCCATCGACGCTGACGTCGACCGGCTTGGCCGGAAGGGCCCGGGTGATATCGGACAGCAGACGTCCAGAGACCAAAACCGTTCCCGCGGAAGCGATTTCAGCAGGAACCTGGACCTCTGCGGAGACATCGAAGTCAAAACCTGCGATCGTCAGACCCTCATCTGTTCCGGTGATCAGCACACCGGCCAGCACGGGGTTCGACGGCGGGCGGCTGGGCAGACTACGGGCGACCCAGGCCACAGCGTCGGCGAAGTCCTCACGAACCAGCCGGAACTTCAAGTCGGAGCCAACCGTCGTGGTCGCCACGTGCATTGTGTCCCTTCATCACCCCGGCCGAATGCCAGCCGGTACCGGCGGTCAGATCACTCACCGTAGAGCGTTGACCGCGATCTTCAAAGCTAATCGCCAGGTGTGACAAGTACCCGGCCGGTGGCAACAAAACCGCGGGTGAAGCGACATTCCCCAGGGCGCTGTTTCTGAGATAAAACCTTCGAATACTTCTCAGTGACAGTAATAGGGACTGTGTGCATTGTGGATACACCCCGATTGTCGCAGTTCAGAGCGGCTGCAGCCGTGTGGATGAGCTGTGAATGGTTTGCGCGGCCGGACGTCACCGGTGTGGATAGCGTCAGGTTGTGCGCGGCGTCCCCAGGTGGCCGGCGCGGTCATCCCAAGGTTGCGCACACGCCGTGCACAATTCGTTGCTGTGACAGGTGTAGCGCAGAGTTGCCAAAGTTTTTTGGTGCCCGGGGTGGGAAATGGCCGTTTCAGCGCTTGGAGCGCTGGCGGATCCGGGTGGTGAGTTCTTTGACGTGATCGAAGACTTCGCGTCGGTAGGCCATCTCGCCCAGGATTTTCTTCTGGGCGTACATGACGGTGGTGTGGTCGCGGCCGAAGGCCTGGCCGATCTTCGGCAGCGATAGATCGGTGAGTTCTCGGCACAGGTACATGGCGATCTGCCGGGACTGAGCCAGGGCACGGGTTTTTCCCGGTCCGCGCAGTTCCTCGACAGTGGTGTCGAAGTATTCGGCGGTCGCGGCCATGATCATTGCGGCGGAGATCTGGGCCGTGCCGGCGTCGGCGATGAGATCCCGCAAGACGATTTCGGCCAGCGCGGAGTCGATCGGGCTCTTGTTGAGTGACGCGAACGCCGTGACCCGGATCAGCGCCCCTTCGAGCTCTCGAATGTTGCGTTCGATGCTGCTGGCGATCAGTTCCAGGACGTCGTCGGGCACGGCGAGTCGCTCCATCTGCGCTTTCTTGCGCAAAATGGCGATGCGTGTCTCCAACTCCGGTGGCTGGACGTCGGTGATCAAGCCCCATTCGAAGCGGGTCCTCAGCCGGTCTTCCAGTGTGGCGAGCTGCTTGGGAGGCCGGTCTGAGGAGATCACGATCTGCTTGTTGGCGTTGTGCAGCGTGTTGAAGGTGTGGAAGAACTCCTCTTGGATTCCTTCTTTTCCTTCGATGAACTGGATGTCGTCGACGAGCAGGATGTCGATGTCGCGGTAGCTGCGCTTGAACGCGACCTTGCGGTCATCGCGGAGCGAGTTGATGAAGTCGTTGGTGAATTCTTCGGTGGACACGTATTTGACGCGCATTCCCGGAAAAAGTCGCTGCGCGTAGTTGCCCGCGGCGTGGAGCAGATGGGTCTTGCCCAGACCTGACTCGCCCCAGATGAATAGCGGGTTGTAGGCACGCGCCGGCGCCTCGGCGATGGCCAGTGCGGCGGCGTGGGCGAACCGGTTGGA
>Ga0194055_10004406_pt1 | contig 10539 bp, 9 predicted proteins | sample SepL449m_MetaG_FD_155482 | JGI IMG/M metagenome (GOLD analysis project Ga0194055, IMG submission 155482) | Anoxic zone freshwater microbial communities from boreal shield lake in IISD Experimental Lakes Area, Ontario, Canada - Sep2016-L442-9m | ecosystem: Environmental > Aquatic > Freshwater >... | reverse complement strand
ACAGACCAGCACCCTGGCCTCGATAGGCATTCACCCCGGTTCCATTCAGCATTGCTGGGATAATCACTGACGACGGAACCCCGTGGCGCACTGGCGACTGGCTCGCTACGACGGAACCCCAATGAGGAAACTTGATGTCGCCCAGCGCCAGTCGCCCCGTCTGCAGCAGTTGCTGTCCAGCTTCATGGATCGGAGCCGCATCGTGATTCATGGAACGAATGATCGCCAGACGATTGGACCGTTGCGCGAGCAACGGCAGTGTTTCACTGAAGCGAATCCCGGGAATCGCCGTTTCAATCGATTTGAACGGGCCGCGAATTGACGACACGGCTTCAGGCTTGGGATCAAACGTCTCCAGTTGGCTGGGCCCGCCGGTCATAACAATCAAGATTGCTCGACGGTGAGCAAACGTGGCAGCAGCGCGAGCGAGTGCCGAGTGTGACAGTCCGACAACACTCAACCCCCCGACGCGAAGAAAATCGCGACGTGACACGCCATCCCCCCGTTCCACCCCTGCGTCGGCTCCGGACATCTCGACACCCCTTAATTCACCAGCCCGAATTCCAGATTGACATGACTTTACCGCCACACAGCCCGGAAGGGAATCCGCAAATCTTCGATCGGATTCGACCCGGGTTGAGCGCCGTGCAGAACATGGTCTGCAGACACTCGGGTTCGTCAGAATCTCAAAAAAGTCGCAACGGTCTGTTAATCCCCAGACCGTCCTTCGGTTTGACAGTTGTTGAGACGTGGAACGCTTCAATGCCGCAGCAGGTTCTGCTGTATCGTCAAATCGTATCAGGAGATCAGATTCGATGGTCACGACCGTTAAGAAGACGGGGACTCGCCGTCAAGATCGCTCACCCGAACTGCTGGCTCGCATTCGCGACTGGATCGAACGGGAAATTCGCTTTGTCGACCACCCCATTTTTTCGCAAACATCGCCTGCGGAAAGGTTAATGTCCATCCGGCCGGAGTCGCTCGATGCTCCAGAAGGCCCCATCAAGACAGAGCCTGGGTTGGCATTCGTCTCGGGAATGGTGAACGCACCGTTGCTGACGCAAGCAGAGGAATCCTATCTGTTTCAGCAGATGAATTTTCTGAAATACCGTGCAGAACAGACGCGTCAAAAACTCTCCCTCAATCATCCGGATTCGTCGCTGGTGGAACGCATCGAATCTGACCTGAGTGAATCGACCGAAGTGCGAAACCGGATTGTGCAAAGTAATTTGCGGCTGGTCGTCGCCCTGGCACGGAAATTCTCGCTTTCACTGGATCAGATGTCAGAACTGGTCGGTGAAGCAACGGTACCATTGATCCGCGCCGTCGAACTGTTTGATATCAGCCTTGGCAACCGCTTCAGCACGTACGCGACCTGGGCAGTCCGCAATCATATGTTTCGGTGCCTGAATCGCCGCCAGGCAGCTCCAGATCACGTGGAAATCCGCGATCAGACATGGTTGGATCGAGTTCCAGACGAACGCAGCAACCCCGAGGAAGAAGTCCGCCTGACGGCCCAGCGGGCTGAGTCTGTGAAGGAATTGCTGATGTCACTCTCTGACCGAGAACGTTTTGTGATCACCGCCCGGTTCGGACTGGATGGTCAGCCGCGCGGTCAAAGTCTGCAGGACATCGCCGACAAGGTGGGACTCAGCAAAGAGCGAGTCCGCCAGATTACACTTTCGGCCATCGAAAAACTCAGAGGAGTCGCACTGTCCGCTGGGAGTCCGATCGCGTTCTAAGTTGGTATTAACGCTGATGTCGTAAATTTCCAACACGCCTCCCGCGTCAACGACCATCGTGCCAGTCAAGGGCGCAAATCTGGAGTTCGTTTCGCCCCGGATCTCGATGCAATTCTCTGACCAGTCTGTACACTACAGGCGAAGTTACGAAACTGCATTTTTGGGAACACGAGATCAACAAGGTCTCGATGGAGATTCGTCGTGCGTCGATCGTTGCCGGTTTCGATGGTCGTAAGCTATTGCCTGTTTGTTTCTTTCGGTCACTCCGCTCCCCCCGACCTGCCCGATGGAACAGATGCTGGAACGAGGCGAATTCCTTCCTTTAAAGTTCCCGCAGGAATGAAGGTCGAGCTTTTTGCCGCAGAACCCAAACTGGCCTCTCCTGTTGCCATTGGACTGGATGAGCGGAACCGTGTTTTCGTGGCTGAAGAGTACCGATTCAATCTTGGAACCGAGGAAAACCGGACTCGCCCCTTTCTGCTGGATGACGATCTACAGATCCAGACGCTCGACGATCGTCTGAAAATGTACGAGAAGTTTGCGTCGAAGTTTACGGGTGGGATGGACTGGTTTCGCAAGGTCGCCGATCAGGTCCGTCTCGTCGAAGATTCGGATGGCGATGGCAAGGCCGATCGCTCGACCGTCTTTGCCCCGGACTTCAACGGAACACTTGATGGCCTGGCCGCGGGCGTGATGGCAATGGATGGTGATGTCTACTTCACCTGTATTCCCAATCTCTGGCGACTGCGCGACACCAACAACGATGGAGTCGCCGATGAACGAACGATCATTCATACCGGCTTCGGTGTGAATGCCGGATTCCTCGGTCACGACCTGCACGGCCTCTGCTGGGGACCAGATGGTAAGCTCTATTTCTCGGTGGGAGATCGCGGATTTCACATCACGGCGAAAGAAGGGCAGACTCTACATGGCCCGCGCAATGGTGCCGTGTTTCGCTGTTTTCCCGACGGCAGTGAACTGGAAGTCGTCTGTCGCGGGTTGCGAAATCCCCAGGAATTGGCTTTCGATCAATTTGGCAATCTGTTCGCGGCCGACAACAATTGTGACAAGGGAGACCATTCAAGACTGGTCTATTGCCTGGAAGGTTCCGACAGCGGTTGGAACATGGCATTCCAGTCAATTCCCGATCCGTATTTGACCGGTCCCTGGCACGCGGAAAAAACGTGGCATCTGTGGGCAGGTGATGTGACGGCAGGGATTCATCCGAACGCCCCTGCAGGAACAGCAACCGGGACAGGTCAGTCCGCAGATCGTCCTGCGTGGGTCTTACCAGCCGTGGGCAAGCTGGGGGCGGGGCCTTCGGGGTTCACCTACTACCCCGGTACAGGATTGCCGCCGAAATACGATCATCACTTCTTTATGTGCAATTACACTGGCAATGGAGGGATTGAAGCCTTCAGCATCAAGCCGCGCGGTGCCGGTTTTGAGATCATCGGCGAGCACGATTTTATGAAGCCGATCTCGGCGACAGACTGCGAATTTGGATATGACGGAAAGTTGTATGTCAGTGACTTCGTCAACCTGATCTGGAATGGTGGAAGCTCTGGCGGTCGGATCTACACACTGTTCGACACCCAACATGTGAATGATCCTGCCGTCAAGCAGACCTCTGAACTGGTACGTAGCGGCTTCAAGTCACTGCCCCCAGACAGACTTGCCGAACTACTCGGCCACGCGGATTTGCGGATCCGGCAACGGGCTCAGTTTGAGCTTGCTGCACGCGGCGAAACAGGATTGTCAAAGTTTCAGGCGACATTGGTGTCCGCTCGACAACTTCTGCCACGCCTGCACGCGTTGTGGGGACTCGGGCAGCTTGCCGGAAAGCAGACTCATGTCGGAGACAACGCTGCATCACTGCGTGAACAGGCAGTTGCCGCGATCACAGCCTTTGCTAAAGACGACGATGACAAGATTCGCGCCTGGTCCGCAAAGCTGCTGGGCGATCATCGGCATCAATCGTCGCTGGACCTCATCGCCAAGCTGCTGCGCGACAAGAGTCCTCGTGTTCGATTATTTGCGACTTTGGCCTTGTCAAAACTGAAATACAAGACTGTTCCGGCCGAACTGGTCGAATTGATTCGTGAGAATAACGACGCCGATCCCTGGATCAGGCATGGTTGTGTGATGGCTCTGCGACCAGGAATGTGGCCGATGCAGTCGCGACCTGCAAATGCACTTTTCAGCGATCCGTCTCCGGCAGTACGAATGGCTCTGCTACTTGCTGATCGTCACGACTACCTGACTCGAACATTCTGGAACTACGAACCGCAGACGAACCCGGTATTGCCTGGCGTTGCCAAAGACCTCGTCGATGTTGGGATGCAGAATGCCCTTCGTGACGAAGACATCCGGATCGTGACTGAAGCGGCACGAGCCATCAACGATCTGCCGCTGGAAGTCAGCTACCCCTCCCTTGCCGAACTGATTCCCACATTAAGAGGTTCCGCGGCGGCTACGGCTCCAGAGGCATTGGCACGCCGGATCATCAATGCGAATTTTCGGCTGGGAACCGCCGAACATGCGCAACGAGTTTTTTCTCTGATCAATGAAAAGCCTTTGAGCCCGACGATCCGCAAGGAAGCACTGGCGGCACTGATTGACTGGGAACAACCTTCGCCCCGTGATCGAGTGACCGGCTTCTGGCGGGCCGTCAAACCTCGCAGCCCTGACGAGATGACACGTCTGAAGACGTTCCTCGGCGAGAACATTGCGGCTCTGCTCAGTCACGCAGGAAGTGAATTGCAAACGGATGTGGTCAAGCTGATCGCCCGGCACCAGTTGCCCACGGATGAGAAGATCTTTGCAGGGTGGATCTCGGATCAAACGCGTAACGCTACGACTCAAACGGCGGCACTGCGCCTCTTGACGACTCGCAAATCGCCGCTCGCAGCCGCATCGATTGAAATCGCGATGAAAAGTGATCGACCAGAAGTTCGGGCGGAAGCTCGGGATATGCTGGCGATTCTCAATCCGGGCGAAGCGTTAAAGCAATTCGATGACGTTTCGCAGAAAGAGACAGCGACAACGCTGGAACGCCAGCGGGCAATCGCCGCGTTTGCGACCCTGAAACAGGATGCCGCGGATAAAATCCTGAAGGGTTGGCTGGATCGCCTGAATGCCGATCAAGTTCCCGAGGCCTTGCAACTGGATGTTCTCGAAGCAGCGACTGCTCGTGATCTTCCTGACTGAAGCAGGGGGCGGACCAGTTTCGGGCTCGTCTGCCTGCAAGCGACCTGCTGGGACGTCATCGTATTTCGCTGCAGGGTGGAGATGTGGAAAAGGGACGCGACGTCTTCCTGGGGCATCGTGTGGGGCAGTGTGTGCGTTGTCACAAGGTGGGAACCACCGTCGCTGGCGGGATCGCGGGCCCCGATTTGCATCAGGTTGCGACTCGTCACGATCGTCTGTCGCTGCTTCAGTCGCTCATTGATCCGAACGCAAAAATCGCCAAGGGATTCGAAGCGGTCTCGTTAGTCATGAACGACGGACGAATTCTGGGAGGAATCCTCCGCCAGCAGGATGCGAATGAACTGGAACTGGAAAAGCCCGACGGCACCAGGGTTCGCGTCAAAGTGAGCGACATTGAAGAACGGTCGACTCCCAAATCGGCAATGCCCGAGATGAACCGAGCACTGTCACCACGAGAATTGCGCGACGTGGTCGAGTATCTGTCGACGTTGAAATGAATGAGCCGAAGTGGAGTAAATGCGCGAACGTGCCCCGTAACCCAAGTGTGAATAAAATAACATGTATGGGTTTCTCTTTGGCATTGTCTCAATCCTGCTGGCAGTCACAGCCGTGACAAATGGCTCTTGGTTCTTGATTCTCCTTTGGCCAGCAGCCAGCTTCGGAATTGTTTCTGCGGGCTATCTTTATCTCGGCGCAAAAGTCTTCGGCAAACTGCCATCCGGTCGGTTGGCCATTGCAAATCAAATTTTTCTACTTCCGTATCTGATCAGTACATGGACTTGCTGGTACGCGATCAGGCGAATCACGCGAGAGAAACCGTTTCATCAATTGACAGAGAACATCCTCATCGGTCGCCGCCTGCTTTCATCCGAATTGCCGCAAGGAATCGTTCATGTCGTCGATCTGACTTGCGAGTTTTCAGAACCTCAAAAGTCGCGTTCTCTGTCGTACTTTTCATTTCCCATTTTGGATGGTGCGATTCCCAAACGCGAATTCATGCTGGATTGGGTTGAGCAGGTCGCGAATTTATCGGGTACAGTTTACATTCATTGTGCCGAGGGACATGGTCGGACCGGAATGTTTACAGCGATATTGCTCGTCAAGACGGGATGCTTCCAGACATCATTCGACGCACTCTCGTTCATTCAATCCAAAAGACCGCTGGTTCGTCTTAGCAAGCGTCAACTGGCTCTCGTTGATGACTGTGTGACGTCCAACGTCATTAGCAAAAAGATCTGAAAAGGCGGGTTCGTGTGATTCTGTTGCTTGAGGTCAATCATGACGTGGTTTGAATGCAGGACCGATTCGTACGGTCGTTGAGAGTGGCCTTTATCGACAGTACGGCGAATGACCATCAGCACTGCCCCGCGTGGATAATTGCTGTTGCCGCGCCGGGGTTGGTGATGAAAAACTCGTCCATCTGCTTCCCAACTTCCAAGGCCAAGACGTGTTGAACTTCCGAGCTCTTCAACTCATTCTTCGTGGACCCACGGAATTCTGGTCGCTCCATTCGGATTGAAATGACCGCAGTCAATCCCTTGTTCGTTGAAGACCACCGAAATGAATCATTTGAGAATTGACTGCTTGTTCGTGCAAATCTTTTCAACGATTGCGTCAGTGCAACTCGCAACCCTGTCAGGTGGGTTCCCACATCGCATCGGCAGTTATTCACATAAGCACGAATGATCTCTTTACGCTCCTGGCAGAACTGAATGCCGACCTCGAACTTAATTCCGCATTGTTCACCCCGTATGAGGGCGATGTCATGGAGCGCTATCCGGTCCCGATTCAACGGTTCGACGAGCGATCGAATACCATCCTCAAAGTCAAACTGTTCATTAGTTCCAGCCGCTTCGTCCGCATACGAGATTTTGATTCCGCTGTGCAGCAATGCACATTCCTGCAATCTGTCTCGAAGTAAGGTGGAGCAAAGTCTGGTATCTGAAAAGATCTCACGATCAGGCATGAACGTCATGGAGATACCGGCATTGGCAGAATCTCTAACGTCCATTGGTGGGCCAAGGGGAAGTCCCGCCCGATATTCCTGCACAAACGACCTCCCCTCAAACTTCGTTTCCAGTCGCATCCACTCAGACAACGCAGTTGCGACGGCAATGGCGAATACATTCCTTCCCATTGGTGCGGAATCCAAACGAACGGCCTTGGGATCGGGAAACCAAGGTGTTTTTAATGCGATATCAAGGACGGGTGGAAGGCCACGCCCGTCGTCTGCAATCAGCAGAGAGCCATCGGCATTGAGAGCGGTCGTGATTGACCGGGCGTATCCGCTTCCGACTTCCTCGAGTGAGGCGGCCACGATGTCATCTACCATGTAATGCAGCCCTTCTTGGCGAACATCACCAACATACATTACTGGCCGCTTCCGAACACTATCTCTGAAACTTTCGAACGTCATCCCGGAATAGACGTCACCCGGTTTGTAAACATTCGATTCCTGGCTCATGACTGTTTCTCGCTAAATGTCGTCATTCGCACTGGACCCAACAGGAAATGGCGGGCGCTGATTCGTCAGGGTGTTCATTCTACCGGGGCCAACATTGGGCAGATAGAATGCTCGAACGTCCATTTCCGTGAGTGTTCATTCTGTGGGCGTACTGGCACGCACGAAAAGTGAGGGCTGATTCGTTGATCGTAAACCTGAAGCCAATCGTACGAGCCGTTCTCAAAGATTACGCTTTACCGCTTGGTGGAGATCACGGTGTTGCACATTGGGCCAGAGTCCTCGAAAACGCTCTGCGATTGGCAGAAATAACGGGAGCCAATGCCGAGGTTGCTTCCTTGTTCGCCGTCTTGCACGACTCACGGCGAATCAACGAAGTTACCGATCCCGAGCATGGTCGAAGGGCCGCCATTTTTGCTACGGAACTGCGTGGCAACGTCTTCGAACTCGGCGATCATGAATTCGGGTTGCTCTGCCGGGCCTGTGAAGGACACACATGCGAGAGAACACATCCTGATGTGACGATTCAAACATGTTGGGACTCGGACCGCCTCGATCTTGGTCGAGTCGGGATCACGCCGCATCCGAGCCGTCTCTGCACAGATGTCGCCAAGTTGCCTGAGACGATCAAATGGGCTGATGGCCGGGCAACGTTTCGAATCGTTCCAACATTTGTACTCGATGACTGGGGAATCGATTTGACGAAGGAACGGGCCTGGTGAAAAAGGCATTGGGACGTAAAGTGAAGGATTTCGACGACGATGATTGGAACGCATTGAAACTTCGGTGACGAAAGGAAAGTTCATCTCCGGTTTCATGTTTGGATGATGCGATCCTCACCGTCAACTCGAATTGCCACGATTTTCTCTTCATGCTAAAAGCCCGCCCCACTTTCGTACCAGCACATCAGGGATGAGAATATGGCTAAGAAGCGGCAACACGACGATTCGGAAGAAGCACTGACACCTCCCACGCATGAAATGCCAATTCCCCAGGAAGCTGAACATCAACCGCCAACTGAATCGAACAACCCGCTCATGGAAGAGATTCAGACTTTCATGTCGATGCGTGACGAGTTGGCTCAAAAACTCGCCGCAGAAATCGAGGCTACCGAACTGAGGCTCGAAGAGCTCAAGAGCACTGCCGCATCTCTGTTTCCGCAAAATGTCAAATCTACCGATGACAAGAAGCCAAAGAAGCCTAAACCGAAATCTGTCAAAGAGGACAAGGGCGGTGATAGCGGTACGGAAGCATAAGAGTTGTCGGTGTTGAGTTCGCGAACGGAGCCAAGCGTCGGGCGTCAGATGCTGGGCTCTATTCTCAAGCATTCTTCAATAAACCGCTGGATTGTCCACCGTTCATTCCATGCGGTAAGAATCAACTCTCCTGGAATCTCTCGCTTGAGCTTTTTGCGCATCTCAATTCGTACGATGAGCGGCGTCAAGTCATCGAACGGCCCCCAGAACAAGAGTGGAACCGGATCCTCTGGGTGTAGTGCAGGTGATCTTTTCAGCCCCTTCTCAGTGGCTATTGCGTCGGAGACAATCTTCGCGAGCATTTTCTGCTCTGGATCGATCGGCCAATCTCCATAGATTGGCCTTTGTTCAAGTTTAGTGATAATGCAATCAGCGAGCGGTTCAAGCACTCTCTGGTGATGTAAATTCGAGTAGTGAAGCCAGCGAAAATAGCGAAATGGCCAGCCGAGCAGCGGCACCCATGACAGCGGGTGCGGGGGATAGTCCGGCAGAACTGGTGGAGGCCACGGGACTGGATATTGCAAACCAGCAAAGTCTGTTGTGTAGGCGGTGAAGCCATAACTGCGTCTACGCGGTGCGCAGCGAGATTAAGGCAGCACGCGAGCACCAACATCAGTAGCAGTATATGCAATGACGTCATCAGAACCACGAATTACGAATCAGGATCGGACGAGTACGAGTTGGCGAAGTAGCTCGTCGCCCTCTGCCGTATGTTCAGATCGGTGTCGAGGATCGCTTCTTTGATTCTTGCTTCGGGAGAACGCACTGCGACTGGCCCTTCGGGTTCGTTGTGATTGACGGTTGCTTGTGATGCCTTCAGTTCTTCGTCATGGACTGCCTGTCGCTTCTTGAACTGTGCGGTGATTCTACCGAGAAAGGGTTTGGAATGGCGCTAAATGGCGCTCTCCAACGACCACAAGGCGGCGTCACCAGGTGGCAACCCCATCACTTGATTTCCGAGAATTTCCCTTGCAGGTTACAGCCTTTTAGACGGGCGGATGGCTCATCGCCTCTTCCACTTTAAGCGGCTTACGGAACAGCCCGGCCACAATGACTCCCCAATAAACAATCAAGACGGCAGCGCCAATCAGATGGGCGACCGTAACGATGGCTTCTTGCCACGGTTCCGCACCCGCTGCCCCAGCTTGCCCGGCTGCGATAGGGAGCGTTTTCCGAGCGCCCCACCACCCATTCGCCATTTCCGTCAGCATCACTGGCCATGTCAGCCAGGGACCGGCGATGAGTATTTTTGCCATCACTCCGCCTTTCGCAAACGGGAGATGCAGAATGACAAGACCGGCAACCAGAAACATGACGCCGTGTGCCGTGAGTTGAATGTGTGCGCCGAGGGCAAGTCGAGGAAAAGGACTTGCAGGGATCACCATTCCCCAGACAAGCCCAACCAGCATGTAGACCGCACCTTGACGGAGATTTGACCGACTCACAGGGGAAAGCTCGCTCATATTCATGTCCTTGTCACCACCGTCACATTCCAATTCCGATGCATCGTGACATGAAGTACCCGAACAACACCACGAACACAAGAATGCCCGCCATAAGCAGCCGAATCATCGTCAGGCTAAATTGCACATGAACCGGGAAGACCTGAGTCTTTTCAATTGCGGCCCACTTGTGGACGTCCGCACGATCTCTCGCAGGGTGAAACCGGTTGCCGCTTCGGCTACCGGGGTGAAGAAGTCACAAAAAGTTTTTAGAATGCTGTGGCCTGAATGCAAACTTCTCGTCGCCTTGCGACCCCGGTAGCCGAAGCGGCAACCGGGGCCACCCAACGCCGTTAACCATAAAAAGAAGTCTTGATGCGATTGAGAGTTACGGTCACACCATTCTTTATCACTAGGCTGGTTTGATC
>Ga0194055_10004405_pt1 | contig 10541 bp, 10 predicted proteins | sample SepL449m_MetaG_FD_155482 | JGI IMG/M metagenome (GOLD analysis project Ga0194055, IMG submission 155482) | Anoxic zone freshwater microbial communities from boreal shield lake in IISD Experimental Lakes Area, Ontario, Canada - Sep2016-L442-9m | ecosystem: Environmental > Aquatic > Freshwater >... | reverse complement strand
CCTATGGCCATGGGACCGAGAACGACTTTGTTCTCGTCTTTGATCCAACCGATGAAATCTCCATAACCACCGCTCAAACTGCCGCTATCTGTAACCGCGAAACGGGCATTGGCGCTGATGGGTTGATCCGCATTACCAAGCGGGATGAGAAATGGTTTATGGATTACCGTAACGCCGACGGATCATTAGCTGAAATGTGTGGCAATGGAATACGCGTGATGGCTCGATATTTGGTAGAACGCGGGCATCAGAGTGAGGGAATCTTTGCAATAAATACTCGAGATGGAATCAAACATTTACGGGTACCACTGGTCGATGACATCTCAGTAAATATGGGCAAAGTCAGCGATGAGAATGAAGAGATTACTGCCTCAGTTGAAGGAAAGATTTGGAATGGCTACAACATAAATACCGGCAATCCCCACGCAGTTGTAGTTGTTGAAAAGATGGAAGATGTTGGATCCCTGAAAGATGCACCCATTGTTCGGCCTAAAGATGTGTATCCAGAAGGCGTAAATGTGGAATTTGTTGAGCTCATGCCCAACCACGAGGCCAAGATGCGGGTGCATGAACGCGGTAGCGGAGAAACTAAATCTTGTGGCACCGGAACATGTGCGGTGGCGCTAGCTGCGACTTTACATCTGAAGGAGAGTTTGCCGGCGCGCTGGGTTATCTACCCACCGGGTGGCAGGTTAGTTGTTGATATTGATCCGCATTCCAATGCAACGCTGACCGGACCTGCGCTACTTATTGCAGATCATGACTTAACGCGCTTTTTGCAGGATGCATGAACGAGGAAGCGCCACGCGATAACGATTTATTTGAAGAGCTACTGCGCGAAAGCGCACGAGTTGCAGCAGATTTCGATGCAGATGAGAACGATTTTGAAGTCTCATCGCAACCAGATTTGGCCGATCGCCATGCGCTGCGCCGCGTAAAGGGATTCTCAACTGAACTTCAGGATATTTCTGAAGCCGAATATCGCCAGCTGCAACTAGAGCGAGTTGTACTAATCGGAGTTTGGACTGAAGGTAGCGCTGAAATGGCGGAGAACTCCCTAGCTGAATTAAAGGCGCTAGCCGAAACAGCAGGATCAGAAGTATTAGACGGATTAATTCAAAGGCGTGATAAACCAGATCCGGCAACCTATATCGGTTCGGGAAAAGTCATAGAACTTCGGCAAATTGTTGTTGCAACTGGGGCCGATACCGTTATTTGCGATGGTGAATTATCTCCTTCGCAGCTGCGCCAGTTAGAAGATAAATTGAAAGTTAAAGTTGTTGATCGCACCGCGCTTATTCTCGATATCTTCGCTCAGCATGCCAAGAGTAAAGAAGGTAAGGCACAAGTTGAGTTGGCGCAGATTGCCTATTTATTACCGAGGTTGCGCGGTTGGGGTGACTCGCTCTCGCGCCAAGTTGGTGGTCGTGCTGCAGGCGGTGCAGGTATAGGTGGTCGTGGCCCAGGTGAGACAAAGATCGAAACAGATCGGCGCCGTATCCGCGATAAGATGGCCAAGCTGCGGCGAGAGATAGCCGAGATGAAAGTCTCGCGTGATACCAAACGACAAGAGCGCAAGCGCTTCAATATCCCTTCAGTTGCTATCGCCGGTTACACAAATGCGGGTAAATCATCGCTATTAAATAAGTTAACTGACGCAGGAGTATTAGTTGAAAATGCGCTCTTTGCAACTTTAGATCCAACGGTTCGTAAATCACAGACTGCGGAAGGTCGCGTCTATACCCTGTCAGATACAGTCGGTTTCGTTCGGCACTTACCTCACCAGTTAATCGATGCATTTAAATCAACTTTGGAAGAAGTATCTGGATCAGATCTGATTGTCCACGTTGTCGATGGGTCACATCCAGATCCATTCGAGCAGATTCGTGCGGTGCGCGAAGTTATTACTGAAATTGGTGGGGGAGATATCCCAGAAATCATCGCAATCAACAAAGTGGATGCCGCCGATCCTGAAGTCGTTATGGAGATATTGCGAAAAGAGAAGAACAGTTTCGCTTTCTCGGCACGAACTGGTTTTGGTATTGATGGCTTAGTACGTGCAATCGAAAAATCACTTCCACATCCAAATGTGGAGATAAATGCGATAATTCCTTACGATCGTGGTGATTTAGTAAGCGCGGTACACGAGCGCGGTGAAATTATTAGCGAAGAATATGTTGAGACCGGTACGCAATTGCGAGCCTATGTAGATGGCGGATTAGCGAAAGCAATAGAGGCAGCCCTCCTGTAACGGGTTATTATGCGAGAGATCACCTTCAATTATGGGGAATAAATGCGACACGCCGCTGGTTGTAAGGGGTAATACTGGTTAGATGCGCGAGTATGCGCCCGTATAGCAACTACCTTAAAAAAGGTGGTCTTTTGATTTTATAGAAGGTAGGTGAGAGCAGTGGCAACAGATTACGACACCCCCCGAAAGACGGATGAGGAACTCCATGAGGAGTCGCTAGAAGAACTCAAAGCTAAGCGAGTCGATGCTCAATCCGGTCAGATCGATGTTGATGAAGCAGAAGCTGCGGAGAATCTAGAACTTCCAGGAGCGGATTTATCGGGTGAAGAGCTAGCAGTACGCGTTGTTCCAAAGCAGGTCGATGAATTTACTTGTTCACGTTGCTTCTTGGTACATCACATGACCCAGCTCGCTAAAGGCGAAGGCGCCAAGGCAGTATGTAAGGAATGCAGTTAGTAATTAGTTAACTAATCAAGAATTAATAAGCAGCGCGGCGATCTCTTCGCCGCGTTTGCTCGTTATAAGCCAATATGGCGTTGGGTCACGAGGGTCATTAACTTCGATCTTTAGGCCAACTGGCGACCAGAATTTAATCGCAAGATATGCCGCTGGGTCGGCATCGCGAGTACGTAATAATTTCATAGCCGCGGAATCTAGAACTGTAACTCGTCCTAGGTATTTAACCTCAATATGTGCCTTATCAATTCTTAGTTCTCCATTGTTGATAGAGATAGTTGAGCGCGCTTTAAAAGCGATAAATATAATTCCAATCGTTGCGACAGCAAAGGCATAGCTGGTTGCCAAGCTACCAAAAGCGGCCCAAATCGCGATTACAAGTGAGAGCAAGAGAAAATATATAAAGGCAAGTACCCAGATAGGCGGGCGCAAGACTTCTTTGAAGATCACTATCGCAGTCTAGATGAAGTAAAGTAAGGCTATGAGTCGCGTGGCTAGTACAACCCCTCCAGATGGCGCAAGTATTCCAGAGCGACATTCGAAAGCACCTGAAATTGGAACGAAGATTCCTTCACATTTCGGCCATTGTTTTGGTTGCGGCGAGCTACATCCAACAGGACTTCACCTAGTTGCTCACGCGGGTGCTGGTGCAGATCTAACAGCAGAATTTACCGTCACGGAAAATCATCAAGGCGCACCAGGGTTGGCGCATGGCGGTTTACTCTCGTTGGCATTTGATGAAGCGCTGGGTAAATTAATGTGGTTGATTCGTTCACCGGCAGTTACTGCGCGTTTAGAGACAGATTTCTTAAAACCAGTTCCTATGGGCACCACACTTCACATAACTGCACGCATAACCGGGCAAGTTAATCGAAAAGTTTATACCGCAGCCGAAGGTCGCTTGGGTGGTCCAGATGGTGAAGTCGCAGTCAAGGCAGCAGCGCTATTTGTGATTGTTCCAATGTCACATTTCCTCGAGAATGCACCGAAAGAATATTTGGAACATATCGCCAAGAGTCCAGAAATCTTGGCTTTTGTCGATCCTGAATTTGAGATAAACCCATAATGGGCGTAAAAGTTTTAATCACTCGATTAGATAAAGAGCTACCGCTACCAAATTATGCCAAAGGTGGCGATGCCGGTGCAGATCTCGTCTCACGCATAGATTTCTCTTTAGCTCCGGGGGAGCGCAAGTTGATTCCAACTGGAATTTCAATTGCACTACCTGATGGCTACGTTGCGTTGGTTCACCCTAGATCAGGTTTAGCGATCAAACATGGGGTCACGATGGTCAACTCACCTGGCACTGTTGATGCTGGTTACCGTGGTGAGCTACAAATAATTTTAATCAATCACGATCCGAGCGAAAGTATCTCATTTAAGCGAGGGGATCGGATTGCACAGTTGGTAATTCAACAGGTAGAGCGAGCAGAGTTTATTGAAGTAGAGAACTTGCCAGGTTCAGGCCGAGGCGCTGACGGTTTTGGATCGACTGGACGCTAATGAACAATTTACCGATCGATAATAATGGATCAGATAAAGATAAAGTTCTTGCCGCCTTTGGTGGTACGAAAGGGTTAATTGACTCCGGAATTCCTTCGATTATTTTCCTCATCGTATTTAACCTTGCAGATGATTTACGTAAAGCACTTATCGCATCCCTTATCGTCTCAGCGACCTTAACTATTATTCGCTTGGCAAAGAAAGACACGATTCAACATGCAATTTCTGGTTTAGTCGGATCGTTAATTTGTGCCTGGTTTGCCAATCGCAGTGGAAATGCAAGCGATCTTTATATCCCAAAATTACTAACGAATTTAGGATATGGCAGCGTTTATCTCATCGCTAACTTGGCAGGCTGGCCAGTTCTCGGCCTGCTACTTGGTCCGATTCTTGGGGAAAATTTAACTTGGCGCAAAGACTCTGTGCGCTCTCGCGCCTATAAGCGAGCGAGTTGGCTCTGGGTATTGATGTTCTTCACGCGGATTGCGGTGCAGTATCCGATTTATCGCAGTGGGAATGTAAATTTGCTCGGAACGGTAAATCTGGCGATGGGTTATCCACTATTTCTAGCGACCGCATACGGTTCTTGGATGATTTTAAAGAGCGTTCCTACAACTAAGGTTGCAGATAATTAATTAGCAATAAAGCAAGATTTAATTAAGCCTTCAGCGGTGGCAGATGCAACAAAGAGAAGCTCATCACCGGCGCTAAATACATCAGTTGGAGTCGGAGTGATTACTCGGCCATCCCGGACAATCGCCGCAAGGGATGCGTCATCAGGGAGCGTAATCTCTTCTACCGTCTTGCCAATACAGCTAGAAGAATCTGGCAAGGTCAACTCAATTAGGTTTGCTTGCCCTTTTCGGAATGAGAAGAGGCGTACGACATCACCAACGCTTACCGCTTCTTCTACCAAAGCGGAAATAATCCGTGGAGTCGATACCGCAACGTCAACGCCCCAAGATGAATCGAAGAGCCACTCATTCTTTGGGTGGTTGATGCGAGCAACGACGCGAGGTACACCATATTCAGTCTTGGCCAGCAGCGATGCAACTAAGTTAACTTTGTCATCGCCGGTGGCAGCGACCAATACCTGACAATTATTTAATACCGCTTTATCTAAAGAGGTAATCTCGCAAGCATCAGCCATCAACCATTCTGCATCAGGCACTGATTCAAGCTTTAGCGCTTTAGGATCACGATCAATCAAGAGCACCTGGTGGCCGTTATCAAGAAGTTCGCGCGCGATGGCACGGCCAACATTTCCAGCTCCTGCGATAGCAATTCTCATGAATGATCCTCTGGGGAGCGAGAGAAGATACTTTCAACTTTGCTGATCTCAGCATCGCGCACCGTAACGTGGAGTAAATCGCCTTCTTGCAGAACGGTATGTGAATCAGGAATCAGACCTTCGCCTAAGCGAGTGATAAATGCAACTCGTGCGCTGGTTGCATCTTCCAGGTCGGTAATCGCCATTCCAAACCAACCTTTGTGGGGATGCATCTCGCAGAGTTGGATGGCACCGCTGGCATCACGCCATTCTGACCGTGAACCTTCAGGAACTAAGCGGCGCAGGATTTGATCAGTAGCCCAAATAACGGTTGCTACAGTTGGAATTCCCAGGCGCTGATAAATTTCGGCACGTCCTGGATCATAAATTCGAGCTACAACATTTGCCACGCCATAAGTTTCGCGAGCAACGCGCGCGGCCAAGATATTGGAGTTATCGCCATTACTTACAGCGGCGAAAGCGTCAGCGGTTTCAATTCCGGCTTCTAGCAAGGTATCGCGATCGAAGCCGACTCCTGAGATAGTGCGACCTTTGAAATCAGGACCTAAACGGCGGAAAGCTTCGCGAGACTGATCAATTATTGCCACTGAATGTCCAGCAGCTTCAAGTTCGGTCGCTAAAGAAGAACCAACTCGACCGCATCCCATAATCACGACGTGCACAAGGTTTAACTTACACCCTTATTCTTATCTATATGACATCAAATGGGCAGAACCCGCAAAATTCGCCAAATCGAGTTACGTTGGCAGTTGGGGATCGCTTCGTTACCACCATTGAGAAAGTGGCTCACGGCGGCCACTTCATCGCACGCCACTTAGGCGCAGTCATATTTGTCAGACACGCAATTGCCGGTGAAGAGGTAGAGATTGAAATAACTGGCACGGGTAGTTCATTTAATCGCGCCGATGTTGTAAAAGTTATTACCGCGTCTAGCGATCGCGTTAGTGCGCCTTGCCAATTTGCACATCGTGCAGGTTGTGGTGGTTGCGATTTTCAACATATTTCATTACCGCGCCAACGCCAATTAAAATCTGAGGTTATTACGGAGCAATTTTCTCGTATCGCTAAGCGCGAATTAAATGTGGAAGTTGAAGAAGTTGGCCCACCTCTTGGTTATCGCACCCGATTTAACGCAGTTACAACCAGCAATGGGGATCTGGGATTTAAGCAGGCTAGAAGCAATAAGGTCGTGCCGGTCAGTGATTGCCGAATCCTTCAGCCAGAGATTAAATACCAAGAACTCAGCTCCCGTAAGTGGAAGGCAAATTTACGAGTTGAGGTTTCACTCTCTTCTACTGGAGAGCGCACCATTGCTACTGGATATGCCAGTGATGAATCTGCTGTACGCACCTGCGAAGGTCCGGATGTAGCTGAATACGCAGTGAATGGATTTAAGTTAGAAGTTGCACAACGTTCTTTCTGGCAGAGCCATAAATTGGCTCCCACGGTACTGACCAAAGTAGTAAACGAATTCACTAGCCTGCAACCCGGTGATCAGGTATTAGATCTCTACGGCGGAGTCGGGCTCTTTACTTCTCAATTCTTGGATGCCATTGGCGAAAGCGGAAGTGTCGATATTGTTGAGGGCAGCAAGAGCGCTACGGCAGATGCGATGCGTAACTTTGCGGCAAATAGTAATGTGAAGGTGCACACCGGAGATGTTGCAAAGTTGTTACCACGCTTTGCAAAGGTAGATGTAATTGTTCTAGATCCACCTCGCGAAGGCGCGGGTAAAGAAGTTGTTGCCGCCATGGTTGCGCTAAAGCCTCGATCGATTATCTACGTTGCCTGCGATCCAGCTGCGCTGGCGCGAGATACAACGTACTTAAGCGCTGCTGGTTTTGAGATCACAAAGATCCGCGCCTTTGACCTATTTCCCATGACTCACCACATCGAAACGGTTGCCTTATTCACTCAAGATAAGGTATCTTGATATCAAGATAAATTGAGTAAGGGATTTAAATGAGCAAGAATTCGCTAGGTGCCAAGAAGAATTTAAACGTTGCCGGTAAAGACTTTGAAATCTTTGATATTTCAGGGATAGAAGGCGCAGCCAATCTACCTTTCTCACTGAAGATTCTTTTAGAAAATCTATTGCGCACCGAAGATGGCGCGAACATAACTGCCGATCACATTAAAGCGCTTGCGCAATGGGATCCAGCTGTTGAACCTGATACTGAAATTCAATTCACACCTGCACGCGTTATTATGCAAGATTTCACTGGTGTTCCCTGCATCGTAGATTTAGCAACGATGCGTGAGGCAATCGTTGAACTTGGGGGAGATCCGGCAAAGGTAAATCCACTTGCTCCAGCTGAGCTTGTCATCGATCACTCAGTCATTGCAGATTTCTTCGGAACAAGTGACTCCTTTGAAAAAAATACAGATATCGATTACGAACGCAATCGCGAGCGTTATCGCTTCCTGCGCTGGGGTCAGGGCGCTTTTGATGAATTTAAAGTTGTGCCACCTGGTACCGGCATTGTTCACCAAGTAAATATTGAATTCTTAGCCCGCGTAATTATGACCCGCACAGTAAATGGTGTCCTGCGCGCTTACCCAGATACTGTCGTCGGTACAGATTCACACACCACGATGGTTAACGGGTTGGGCGTACTCGGCTGGGGCGTCGGCGGGATTGAGGCAGAAGCAGCTCTCTTGGGCCAACCAGTTTCAATGTTAATCCCACGCGTAGTTGGATTTAAATTAAGTGGCGCGCTTCCGGTTGGCACAACCGCAACAGATATGGCGCTAACAATTACTGAAATGCTGCGCAAGCATGGCGTGGTGGGAAAGTTCGTAGAATTTTATGGCCCCGGCGTTGTCTCAGTCCCGATGGCAAATCGCACAACTATCGGAAATATGAGTCCCGAGTACGGTTCAACATGCGCCATCTTCCCAATTGATGATGAGACTCTGCGCTACTTACGTTTGACTGGCCGCAGTGATGATCAAGTTGCACTTGTTGAGCAGTATGCCAAAGCGCAAGGTATGTGGCATGACCCAGCGGTAAGCCCACGTTTCTCTGAAAACATCGAATTAGATCTGGCAACCGTTGTTCCATCTATCTCAGGTCCAAAGCGTCCGCAAGATCGCATCTCACTTAGTGTTTCCAAGAGCTCCTTTGAAAAGATTCTGCCAACTTACTTCACTGAAAAAACTGGTCGAGATGCCTATCCTGTAAAAGTTGGCGCAAAAGATACGACTATTAAAAATGGCGATGTTGTAATTGCCTCAATTACCTCTTGCACAAACACTTCTAATCCATCTGTAATGATCGGGGCTGCGTTACTTGCCAAGAAGGCGGTTGAACGCGGACTGACTTCAAAGCCTTGGGTCAAAACAACTTTAGCGCCAGGCTCCAAGGTTGTCACTGATTACTACGATCGCGCGGATTTAACTAAATATATGGAAGCCCTCGGTTTTAACTTAGTTGGATATGGCTGCGTAACTTGTATCGGTAACTCAGGTCCACTGCCGATTGAGATCAGCAAATCAGTGAACGAACATGATTTAGCGGTAACTGCCGTGCTATCGGGAAATCGCAACTTTGAAGGTCGCATAAGCCCAGATGTGAAGATGAATTACCTGGCATCTCCACCATTAGTTGTTGCTTACGCTTTAGCCGGAACTATGGATCATGATTTTGAGAAAGACTCACTTGGTAAAGGTAAAGACGGTAAAGATGTCTTGTTAGCTGAGATCTGGCCAAGTGCAAAAGAGATACAAGATGTTATCGATTCATCAATTTCCTCTGAGATGTTTAAGAAAGATTATGCAACTGTCTTTGATGGCGATCACCGCTGGAAATCATTAGATACTCCGACAGGTAAGACTTTTGAATGGGATGCCCAGTCGACTTATGTTCGTAAGCCTCCTTACTTTGATGGCATGCCGGCTCACCCAACTCCGGTGACCGATATCGAGGGAGCGCGCGTCCTAGCGATCTTGGGAGATTCGGTTACAACAGATCACATCTCACCTGCCGGAAATATCAAAGTTGATTCACCTGCAGGAAAGTATTTGGAGGCTCATGGCGTTTCACGAGCAGATTTCAACTCATATGGATCACGTCGCGGTAATCATGAAGTTATGATCCGCGGAACTTTTGCAAATATTCGCTTAAAGAATATGTTGCTAGATGGTGTTGAAGGTGGCTTTACGCGCAACTTCCTAAGTGGCGGAGATCAGAGCACTATTTATGATGCATCAATTGCCTACCAAAGCGCAGCTGTGCCATTGGTAATTCTGGCCGGCAAAGAATATGGATCAGGATCATCTCGTGACTGGGCGGCAAAAGGAACTGCGCTTCTCGGTGTTCGTGCTGTAATCGCCGAAAGTTTTGAACGCATTCATCGCTCGAATTTAATTGGAATGGGAGTTCTTCCATTGCAATTTAAGGCTGGAGATACTGCGCAATCACTTGGGATAACAGGTTCTGAGGTATTTGCCATTACTGGAATCACTGAGCTAAACAGTGGTGGGATTCCTAAAGAGGTGCAGGTCACTGCAGGGGATAAGTCATTTAAAGCCAAGGTGCGTATAGATACACCTGGTGAGGGTGATTATTATCGCCATGGGGGGATCATGCAGTATGTCTTGAGGTCTTTGCTCGCGTAGAAATCGCGGATTGAGTCTTTGCAAACTAGAATGTAATCATGCTTGAGCGAATTAAGTCACCCGCTGATATCAAGGCGCTAGATTTTGCTCAACTAAATATATTGAGTGAAGAGATTCGCCACTTTTTAATTACCAAGGTATCTAAAACCGGTGGACATCTCGGTCCTAACTTAGGCGTGGTTGAGTTAACTCTTGCGATCCATCGCACCTTTGATTCACCAAGTGATGTGATTCTCTTTGACACCGGCCATCAATCGTATGTTCATAAAATTATTACAGGGCGCGCAGATAGTTTTGATGGGCTGCGCCAACGTGGCGGTATTGCAGGTTATCCAAATCGCAGCGAGAGTGAACACGATGTAATCGAAAATTCACATGCATCTACCGCCCTTTCTTGGGGTGATGGAATCTCATATGGTT
>Ga0194055_10004403_pt1 | contig 10542 bp, 11 predicted proteins | sample SepL449m_MetaG_FD_155482 | JGI IMG/M metagenome (GOLD analysis project Ga0194055, IMG submission 155482) | Anoxic zone freshwater microbial communities from boreal shield lake in IISD Experimental Lakes Area, Ontario, Canada - Sep2016-L442-9m | ecosystem: Environmental > Aquatic > Freshwater >... | reverse complement strand
TAAAATCTTATCTGGACGAAAAATTGAAATGAAAAAAGCATTAGTGACCGGTGCATCTGGAGGTATAGGGGCAGCAATAGCGGAAAATTTGGTAATTGATGGGTATGAGGTAGTAGGTACTTTTTTTAAGGCCCAGCCACAAGAATCTGAAAATATCAAATATGTAAAAGTCGATTTATCAGATAGAAAAAGCACCGAAGATTTCTTAAGCAGTATCCAGTCTGATAGTTTTGATTGTATAGTGAATTGCGCAGGCGTTTTTTTAGAAGAGAATGTAGATGATTTTAACTTGTCTAGCTGGGACACCTCGATTGAGTTAATGCTAACGGCGCCATACATAATCATACATAAACTGAGCAAAAACATGCCCACAGGAGGTTCAATAATTAATATAGTAAGCACCGATGGCCTTACTGGTGGCTATACTAGCTTTGGTTATTCAGCGGCTAAGGCTGGCCTTATAAACCTTACAAAAAGTCTAGCTAATGTATTGGCGGCTAAAGGCATTCGAGTAAATGCTATATCGCCAGGCTGGGTAGATACCAAGATGGGCCCAGAAGAAGGGGATTTTAAAGAAACTGTTGAAAAAACAATACCTTTAAGAAGGCTCGGTAATGCCAAAGAGATTGCAAATTCAGTATCTTTTCTAGCCTCAAATAAATCCAGTTATATTACCGGTGAAATAATTAATGTAGATGGGGGATTAAATAATGTTGACCCTACTTTACTAGCTGAATTACAGAATAATTAGACCTTAAAGATCAAACCAACTGCAATACCTATTCCAGCTGCAATTCCGCCGATTACAAGTACCTCTAGCGCAGATCGCAACGGACTCTTGTGGCTTATTTTACCTTTGTAAATGCCAAGCATAAATAGTCCAGTTAGGGCCAATGCAATACTAACTGGGATAGCCTGAAGATGGGGCAGCAGCAAGTAAGGCGCAAGTGGTATTATGCCAGCTACTATATAGCCAAAAAATATAATTAGACCACTAACTAAGGGGCTAGCGGGGTTTTTGTCATTCTCGACGTCTTCTTCTGTCTGCTCGCTCACAAACTCACTGGCGGCCATAGAGGTGGACTCCACTGCAATTATAACTAATGCCGCAGAAATGATTGCAGCCTTGCTGGTTGAGCTTATGGCGATACCTGCTAGCGCACCAGTAGTAGAAACCAGGCTATCTTCTATACCAAAAAAACCACTGTGCAAATAATCTGCTGATATTTTTCTTTGGTGTCTCATAGCTACTATCATATCAGAAAACAGCTTGGCTTATGCATAAGTAGTTTCGTAGAACGTTCGTATAAGTAGATATTTTGGCTTAGTAGAGCTAAAACAAATATCACCGTATTGTAATTATCTATGACGAAACTAGTTTACAGTGGGTATTCAGTTGGTATATACTAGTCTTAGTGGGTATCAGTGGGTAAGAAAAAGTCTAAAGAGAGCATAAACAAAACAATGGATTACTTCGAAAGAAAACTAGACGACAAGAACCGACTGACAATACCTACTCAACTTAGAGCAGAATTTGGTGAAAACGTAGTCATCACACCTGGTTTTAAGAATTACATTCATATTTACCCAGAGTCAGTCTGGAAAAGCGAGATGGAAGAGGCCCTAACAGGCGACATTCTCGATGAAGAAAAGGCTGATCTCAATGTTCGTTTTCGATCTGGCAAGACAATAGCTGGTCTAGATAGCAAACAGGGGAGAATAACACTAGAAGCTCATCACATGGCGCTACTAGGCGACAAAAAAGAAATTGTTGCCGTTAGAGCTGGAAAATACTTTCGCATTAGTGCGAAGTAAAAGGCCAAACAGCCCCAAGTGATGGTCTTTTATAAGACAATTGCTCCTTAAAAACTAAAACAAACACAAAAATCAAAGTTAACTATTTGGCAGTCAGTAAGCGTTTCTGGAGGGTGACGCTTAAAATAATACTCTAGTACGTATATGCAACACAAAACTCCACCTCACAAACTATCTCAACTCTACAAGGACTTATCAAATAGGTCCTTGCCACACTTAACTACTCAAACTATGAGTGGTTTACACAAAAACAAAAACAAAAATAGACAGCTGGCTGCTGAATAGGTAACCTTGACATGAAAAGACACACACCAGTTTTATTAGAGAATGTGCTAGAAGTATTGAAGCCTCAAAAAGGTGAGATATTTGCCGATATGACAGCCGGTTACGGCGGTCATGCCCAGGCTTTACTAGACGCAGTCGGCCCTAGCGGGCATGGCTATCTATACGACAAAGATCCACAAGCTGTACTTGCTTTGCAAGAGAAGTTTAAGTCTAATAGTAATATTACTATTACTCAGCTAGATTTTGGCCAATTAGATTGGCAAAAAGATGTGCCGAGAGTAGATATGATACTAGCAGACATAGGGGTTAGCTCACCGCAAATAGACCAGCCTGAAAGAGGCTTTAGTTTTATGCACGACGGCCCCCTTGATATGAGAATGAATCAAGATCAAGACTTCTCAGCCTATGACATTGTAAACACTTATTCGCAGAAGCAATTAGCAGATATTTTGTTCAAGTATGGAGAAGAACGTCAGAGCAGGCGAATAGCTGCTGCTATAACAGCAAGCGCTAGAGTAGAGCCTATCAAAACAACAGCACAGCTAGCCGACATAATCTCTCGTGAAATTGGTAAATCTGGTAGAATTCACCCCGCCACAAAGAGTTTTCAGGCATTAAGAATTGCAGTCAACGATGAGCTAGGCTCATTACAGTCTGCACTTGATAAGATGCCACAAAATCTTTCTTCAAAAGGAAGAATAGCTATTATTAGCTTTCACTCCTTAGAAGACAGAATAGTAAAACAAGCCTTCAAGGCACTTTGCACTGCCGTTCGAGATGAGTTTGGCCAGATTGTGTCAGAGCCCCTATACAGAGCCGTTACCAAAAAGCCTATTACTGGCGATAAATTAGATAAATCAAATCCACGCGCTAGAAGTGCAAAACTTAGAGCCGTCGAGAAAATTAATTAACACAAAAACAAAAAAGGAGATCGATATGACTTTAGTAATCAAAAACGAAAGCCCACGTTCACGCAAACTGAAAGTACGAGTAATTACCGTAGCGTAATTTAAGTAGTTTTCCAAGCTTGCACAACTAGTATTAAAACAAAAACAAAAATAAAAAAATTAAAATAAAAAGGATATAAATAATGAGTAAAGAAGCCATGCGCCGCAACCAGAACCTGTCACGAAACAAGATAACTTTCGAGGCTGGTCCATTATTTGCTACTGCAATGATTCTTGTTCTTATTGTATTACTTTCTGTTTTATACCTAAGTCAAGTAACAAAGACATCGGTTTTTAACTATAAGATTTCGAATTTGCAAAATAAACAGACTAAGCTAGAAACTGAAAAGCAAAAGCTACAAATCGAAGCTGCACGAGTGCAGACTCTTGCTCAAGCTAAGACTAGTGGCGATTCTGCCGGTCTAGTCAAAACAACAACTGTTTCTTTTGCAACGGCAAAATAATATGCAAGCCCACATAAGACAACGTTGGCGCCTATATGCACTAGCTTGTCTTTTTGCTTTTCTTTGGTGTGTGGTTATAGGCAGACTTTTTTTCGTACAGGCAATCAAAGGAAGTGAGTATGCCCAAAAAGCTAATTCTCAGCAATCCAGAAAATTTGAGATACCCGCTCAAAGAGGTCTTATTTATCTTAAGGAATCTAATGGCTTATACCCAGTTGCCCTCAATACAGAGGTCTACACCCTGGCTGTTGACCCAAGCTTCGTCAAAGACAAAGATAAAACAGCAAATGAAATATCTCAAGTAGTAAAAATTGACAAAAAAGACATAGAAAAAAAACTTTCTGCAAAAAATAGATATGTAGAGTTAAGTAAGGCTATCTCTACAGATGATGCAGAAAAGATTAAGAGCTTGTCGCTACCGGGTGTATTATTACAAAAGAAAGCCAGCCGCTACTATCCAGAGGGTCCGCTTTTTGCCCAAATACTAGGCTATGTAAATGATGACGGAGAAGGGCAGTATGGCTTTGAGCAGTTCTCTAACGGCGCTCTTACAGGTGATACTGGGCAGTACAATACTGTCACAGATTCTCTTGGTATACCAATCAATACGGTTGAGAATACTCTAGTAGAACCAAAAGATGGCAAAAACTATGCATTAACTCTAGACCGTGGTCTTCAGTCAGTAGCGTCAGACGCTCTACTCTCAGCTATTGAGACAAACAGGGCAGAGTCGGGAAGTATTATTGTAATGGACGTCAAGACTGGTGAAATAAAGGCAATGGTTAACTATCCTAGTTATGACCCCAATGATTTTAGATCAGTAAAAGACTATACATTATTTTCAAACAGGGCAGTTTCTGGTCTTTTTGAGCCCGGCAGTGGATTTAAGGCTATCACAATGGCTACCGGGCTTGATACCGGCAAAGTAACCCCAGAAACCAAATATGACGATACTGGTGAAGTAATAGTAAGTGGCAAAAGTATCAAAAACTCAGAAAACCACAAGTTTGGAATTCAGACAATGACAGACGTTATTCAAAAGTCACTTAATACGGGGGTCGTATTTGTACTTGAGCAGCTTGGATCAAATCCAAAACTAATTACCCAAGCAGGTAAGCAGGTGCTGCATGATTACATAGAAAAATTTGGTTTTGGTAAAGTAACTGGCTTAGAGGTTGCAGGAGAAGTAAGCAGTAAGGTCAAGCCGGCAAACACCTATGATATTGACTACGCCAATATGAGCTTTGGGCAGGGAATATCTACTAGCTCAATACAAATGCTCGCAGCTGTAGGCGCTATTGCTAACAAGGGAGTACTTATGAAGCCAACGATAGTCGCAGGCGAGGTCAATAGTCAGCAACAGGTTGTGCCAAACAAGCCAGTTGAAGTTAGAGCAGTAGTTAGTCCACAAGCAGCAGCTCAAACCACCCAAATGATGACCCAGGTAGTCGAAAAAGGGTCTGGGTACCTAACGAGAATGAAGGGCTATAAGATCGCTGGCAAAACTGGCACCGCTCAAGTACCAAGAGCTGACGGAAAAGGCTATGAAGAAAATAAAAATATAGGTAGCTTTATCGGCTTTGCACCGGCAGATGACCCAAGATTCGTAATGTTTGTCAGAATTGACTATCCAAAAGTAGATGGTTTTGCAGAAAAGACTGCAGTGCCAGCATTTGCTGTGGTCGCCAAAGAATTGTTTAAGTATTATAAGATAGCACCAAGTGGAAATTAGTAATAAAGTTTGCTAAAATAGATAGAAATTATGTTTGAAACAACCCTCACAGTACAGATGACAAGTATCCTAATGCAAGGCTTTGTGTGTTTTATTTTGGCCATGGCACTTACTCCTGTTTACACTCATTTTGCTTTCAAATTCAAAGCCTGGAAACAAATTAGAACAGACGCCATGACTGGAGAAAAAGCCCCGGTCTACTATAAGCTACACGCCGCAAAGCACAAGCGCAACATTCCAACTATGGCGGGAATTGTAGGAGTTGTGGCAGTAACTATAACTATGTTGCTATTAAACTGGAGTAGATCACAAACCTATTTGCCGGTTTTTGGGCTACTTGCTGCAGGCTGTGTTGGCCTACTTGATGACTTTATAAACATCAGAGGCAAAAGCGGAATCGCAGGAATTAGAGGCTCTCTCAAAATGGCATTAATTGTAGGCGTCGCCCTAGCTGGCGCATTATACTTCTTCTTTAGGCTCGGCTATAGCCAGATACACGTACCTGCTGTTGGTAATTTTGAAATAGGCTGGCTATACATTCCACTGTTTGTATTAGTAGTTGTCTCAACTGCAAATGCGGTAAATATCGCCGACGGCCTAGACGGCCTTGCCGGAGGGCTACTGGCTAGTTGTTTTGCAGCTTATTGCATAATAGCTTTTGCCCAAGGTAATTTTGGAATAGCTGGTTTTTGTCTAGCCATGGTGGGAGCTGTACTAGCCTACACATGGTTCAATATTTTTCCAGCTAGGTTTTTTATGGGAGACACTGGCTCATTTGCCTTTGGCACAGCCCTGGGGGTAGTTGCGATGCTTACCAATTCTGTTTTCGTTTTGCCAGTTATAGCGGCCGTATTCGTAGTAGAAGCCGGCTCAAGCCTTGTTCAGATATTCTCTAAAAAAGTTTTTCACCGCAAGATATTCTTGTCTGCGCCAATTCATCATCACCTTGAAGCGATTGGCTGGCCAGAGACAAAAGTTACTATGCGCCTCTGGATTATTGGAGCTATTAGTGCAGGATTTGGTATGCTAATAGGCCTAATCACTCGCGGTTAAAATATGAACCCCCCAATCAAAAAAAAACCCCTAGCAATAGAACACCGCCCAGACTACATAATTTCAATGGTTGTCATTTCAATGTTTGTTATTGGACTTATTATGATTTACTCGACAGGCTGGATTACAGTACTTAAGCAAACCAGCGGCAGTAGCGATGTAAATAACTTTTTTAACAAGCAGCTATTGAGCTTTGCGCTAGGGATAATTGGCTGGGTTTTCGCCAGTAGAGTACACTATAGCTTTTGGCAAAAGCATGCCAGTAAGATTTTTTATTTTTCACTGGCGCTCATGTTTTTAGTACTAGTACCAGGGCTTGGAGTGAAGACCAATGGCGCTACTAGGTGGGTAGATATAGGGCCTGTTAATTTTCAGCCAATTGAGTTTTATAAGCTTGGGCTTATACTTTTCGTTTCAGCCTGGATAGAAAAAAACAGAAGTAGTCTTAACAAGCCGATCGAGGGGCTATTACCTATACTTGGAATCATAGGGGTCTCGGCTTTTCTAGCAGTACTTTTGCAAAAAGATATGGGCTCGGCATCAATTATTGTTGCAAGTATTATGAGTATATACTTTGTCTCTGGCGTTTCACTTAAGATTTTTGGGGCTGCAATGGGAATTATTTTGGTGAGCGCAGTTGGGCTGGTGGCAAGCTCACGCTATCGCTTGGCTCGCTATATAACATTTCTCAATAACTCAGATGACATAACTGGTGCTGGGTACCATATCAATCAGTCACTTATAGCTCTCGGTTCTGGTGGAATGCTTGGCAAGGGCTTAGGTAAAAGCGTGCAAGCCTATGGCTACCTGCCAGAAGCAACAAATGATTCAATATTTGCAATTATTGGTGAAGAATTTGGTTTTGCAGGTGCAACTGCTATAGTTGCACTGTATTCGCTCTTTCTATATCGCGGCTACCTAATTATTAGGAATTCACCAGATAATTTTGCAAAGATGGTTGCAACAGGCATAATAGCCTGGGTTGGTTTTCAGGCTTTTTTCAATATTTCGGCAATGCTTGGTATAATACCTTTAACGGGAATAACTTTGCCGTTTATTAGCTATGGCGGTACTAGTATTATCGCCCTACTAATAGCGGTTGGTATTTTACAAAACATTTCAAGGTATACGAAAGGAGAACAACTAGATGAAAATCGCGGTTTGCGGCGGCGGAACAGCCGGTCACATTACACCAGTTCTAGCAGTAGTAGACGCCCTACGTAAGCTTGACCCAGAGGTAGAAATACTTTTTATTGGCTCTGGGGGTGAAATAGAGAAGAAGTTGCTAGACAAGCACAATCTTGATAGTGTGATTATTTCGGCCGGCAAATTTCGGCGCTATCGCAGAGGTTGGCGCAAGGAGCTGGCTGATGTGAGCACAAGCAAAAGTAATGCTAAAGATTTGTTTAAATTTTGCAAAGGCTACATGCAGTCTAAAAAAATACTTAAAAATTTTAAGCCAGACGTTGTTTTTACTAAAGGAGGCTATGTTACTGTGCCGGTTGGTCTTGCAGCCAAGAGCCAGAACATACCGCTAGTGATTCATGATTCAGATACTGTTTTTGGCGTAGCCAACCGAATACTAGCTAGCCGAGCTAAAAAAATTGCAACAGGTTTTCCGGCCGAAGCATTTGATGCAAGTCTAGAAAAAAACAAAATTGTTTTTACAGGTAACCCAGTCAGAAATGAGCTCTTGTCTACAAGCCTAGATAAAGCTAAGTCAACATTTGGTTTTAAAAACAATAGGCCTATCGTATTTATTTTTGCTGGGTCCCAGGGCGCTGAAGCCATAAACAATGTTATTTTCGACGGCCTAGAGCTTATTTTAAAAAACTACAACCTAATTCATCACACTGGTAGCCAAGGAATAGAAAGAGCCAGAATAGCAGCCCATAATTTACCTCCAGAGCTCACCCAAAACTACCGTCCATATGACTTTCTAGACAGCGAAATGACAGATGCGCTTTTTGTTTCAGATGTAGCAGTTATTAGACCGAGCGCTAGTTCTATTGCTGAGGTTGCAGCACACTCACTGCCGACAATTATGATTCCAGGGCCATTTTCTGCTAATAACCACCAGCAAAAAAATGCAGATTTTTTAGAAAAAATGGGTGCCGCCCGCACTCTAGATCAGTCTAGCCTGTCGGCTATTAGACTTTGCTCAGAAATTGATAGAATACTTTCTAGCGAATCGGCCAAAAAGTACTTACAGACCACAATTCACGAGTTTTGGCTTTCAGATTCTGCTGAAAGAATTGCCAGGCTTATTGTTTCAGCGGTAGATAAATAAATAATTATGAACCAAAAAAGAAACGTCAAACACCGCTCCTCAAGTAAGCAATTCCTGCCAGACAAAGAAAAGAGGACAGTGTCAAATAAAAAAAACATGTCATTCAAGAAAGTTTTTAAGATAGTTTTTTATTGCTCAATTTTCATAGCATTTATTTATGCCGTTGTGGCATCACCACTTCTCAAGATAAAAAAAGTAGAGATAACTGGCCTGCAAACCTTAAATAATAGTGAAATTAATGACCAGGTAGAAAAAATACTAGCTAGTTCATACTTAAACCAAAACATTCTTTTTGTATCGGCAGACCAAATTAATTCCCAGCTTAAAGCTGATAATTACCAGATAGCAAAGGCAGAAATTGTGCGCATACCCTTTAATACGTTAAAGATTGTCGTAAAAGAACAAAAGCCCAGTATTTTATGGCAGTCAAACGGAACGCTATCTATTTTTACTGAAGACGGCCGGGCGTACTCTGGTGAGCCTAGTGAAGAGCTAAAGTCTAGCTTGCCAACCGTTGTTGATACAGCAAATCTAGAAGTGACAGCTGGGGCCCAAGTAGTCTCAGTTGGGTTTTTAGACTTTGTAAACAAAATATATAAGGCGTTGCCAGAGAAAAATATAGTAGCTACTAAATTTGAAATAAAAGATACCACCACAGAGCTTTTTGTTACTACTCAAGAAGGCTACGTAATTCGCCTAGACAGCACCAGGCCTGCAAGTGAGCAGATCACAGATCTAGTGACTGTTCTAGATCTGCTCAAGCAACAGGGCAAGAAGCCGCTAGAGTATATAGATCTGCGAATCAATGGCAAAGCTTTTTATAAGTAGTAATACCTTAGTATTACCAATTCTCCAGCAGCGATACGACATATGAACAAAAACCGAACAAAGCTTGTAATTAGTAATGGGCGCTAAAGGCTTAGTAGCCTTAACTATCCTTATTTACCCCAGGCTAACAAAACGTCAGACAAATAATAAAGGGGAAGTCATGGCAGAATAGAGAAGAAGAGCAAGACAAAAAGGGGAAGACAGGCATTAAAAAAAAGGAGACTGTAGTGGCTGTTGTATATTTTACATTTGCGACATAGCCAATTAAATAATTGATGTTTCATGGCTGTGAAACATCACTGCGGTAAGTATTATAGTAGACAAGAAGCGAACACCACACCGCAGCAGTAGAGACAGCTTAGTTTGACGATTATTGCCGCATATAAATAAGCTACTGCTTTGAGTAGTCTTGACTGGCCGGTAGTGTTTAGTTCACACAATAAGCCATAACCCTCCGTAAATTTGCATTGTATGTTCGGTTTTTGTTATGTGTGCTTTAGTGATTTGTTAGAGAAAGAAGTAAAAATAAAATATTTTTTAGATTTTATATGTCACCCCTCTCAAAAAGCAAAAATATGCTTAAAATATGATAAATTATAAATGTCAGTAAATAAGCCCAAATCAGTATCTTTTGGTATTAGAGTCGTAAAATATACATTGTGCGACAATGGTATTATTGCACTTTGGGTAGCTATAACTACCTGTTTTGTATCTGTTGGGCTTAGCTTTATAGCACTTTTGCTTATTTGACTAGCATGCGGGAGTTTGGTCTTTAATACTTCTGACTTATTGCGTACTTAAGTGTAAGCCTGGCCTTCGCTCGGTAGTTACAGGCATTATCTATGTAGCTCTCAGAGAATGCTTATGTGGCTTGTTTAAGCCAAACAGCTATAACGCCGCGCAAGCTATAATAAAGCTTTAAAAGCCTTCTAGATTGGCCCTAGAGCTATTTGTAATGCAATAAGCACCAATATACTAGTTGCAGTCCATGCATATTTATGAAGCATGGCTGATTAATTTCACCACTAGCTATGAGTTGTAGCAGGGGAGCAACAGATGCGTCTACTATCTAGAGCTGCTAAGGCTTATTTTTGTTTGGGCTTAGGGTAGAAAGGCTTGTCGTGACCT
>Ga0194055_10004402_pt1 | contig 10546 bp, 6 predicted proteins | sample SepL449m_MetaG_FD_155482 | JGI IMG/M metagenome (GOLD analysis project Ga0194055, IMG submission 155482) | Anoxic zone freshwater microbial communities from boreal shield lake in IISD Experimental Lakes Area, Ontario, Canada - Sep2016-L442-9m | ecosystem: Environmental > Aquatic > Freshwater >... | reverse complement strand
GTTGCAGCTGCGTCGACGAAAAGATTTGAAATGAAGGAGGACGAATAACGTGCATCGAACTCATGCCTGCGAGATGCCCAGTCCAACTTGCTGAACAAGCTGCTCGATTGGCTCGAGGATGCACCGACGGGTTCCTTATTCGGGCAGAGGCCCGTCAGCGACGTCAACCAATCTCGTCCATAACTAGGGACGCCGATTTGAATTTTGGCTGGATCGACCTGCGTAACGGCATGTGCAACTACTGGATCGACCCAATACATCGGTGCGATTGGGCCGGCGGAACTGACCGCATAGTCGTAGGCCATCACCCGTAGTCGATCTACGTACGGGCCAATTGCACCCCACGCGTAGACGTAGTAACCGGTGGAGTCGGACTGCGTCTGAAGCCCCGCCGGAACGGTTACCGAAAGCACCTTGCCCCGGGCATGAAGGGACGCTGATAGAGCCCGAACGAAGGCAATCCAGCGTGGACGTGTTGTGTTCCAGGTCGACGAGCCATCGTTGAACGCGAATTGCTCCCAGTCCAAGTCGATTCCGTCATAGTTGTTGGCAACCACAACGTTCACCAACCGGTTAACCATCGCGGTGCGATCAGCACTGTTAGCCAGTTGCGTCGACATCTGCATCCAACGGGTGCCGTCGGTGATGGTGGGAATTACTTGAATGTTGAGTGAGTGCAATCTCTTGACGATTGCGGGCACATCGATCCCCGAGGTCTGGCTGGTGATGTGAATCGACGGCGCTGTGCCAGATGCGCTGTACCAAAACGGTGAGACATCGGTGAACACCTTGGCGTTAGACGTCACAGACGCCATCGCGGCAGACATGTTCCAGTAGGGGAGCCAGCCGGTCACCATGCGGCGCGGTGGTTGAACTGCCGGAGGGCCGCTACTAACGACTGTGGTGGTTACCGTCTGCGGACCGATTGGGGCGGCGGCCACCGGGCTCAGATATACGCTGACGAGAGCGGCCGCAGATGCGATTGCCGCCACTACTCGAACACCGATGCGCACGTTTGTGCCCTCCCTAAACGGACATTTTGCCCATATGGCGTTAGTCACCACAAGTCTCGTAGGAGTTATCGGCAGAATCGGTCGATGAGTTGACCCCATCAGCGGGATTTATTGGTGTCGAGACCGAGGTGTGAAGGTTGATGAACTAGTCAGGTCGGGCCTGGTTCATGACCCTGACCTGCGGCGATGGATGTCTCTAACGAGACGCGGTGTCCCACCAGATGGTCGCGGTGTGCCGCGGTGCGGGGGTGGGTGCGGCGGCCAAGAACGCTGCCACGTCAGGTTCGCGCTCAGGTGCCAAACACAGCCTGATGCGCATGTACCGAGCTTGTTCTTCGTCGGTCAATAGGGCTCGCGCACTGAATTGCTCATCGAGCCAGATATCAAGATTCGCATCGATCCCGGCAGAACGGATTACCTCGTAGGCATCGTTTGCCGTCGGCCCATTCGGTCGCTCAAGAGCCCAGAATTCTTTCCACAGCGGCGCCATGTGCGTCAACGGATGAGTCATTGGTATTTCGACAACCACTCGATGCCGTGCATGAGCGTCCAGTGCCAGGACAAATGGAACCAGATCCGAAACGTTGTAAAGCACGTGATGGCACACGACGACATCTGCCACTGGCGCGCCCGCTTCGACCTCCGGCCAACGGCCTAGGACTTCCTGGTGTGAGGTGTTCCTAGCTGCTGCTGCGGCGCCGAATTTGTCCAACATGGCCTGCTCTTCATCCACGCCGGTCACAGTGCTGGCCGGCGGGATCAGTGCGACTGTCGCTCGTCCACCGCCACAACCTATGTCCAGAATTGACCCGGCTTCGGGTAGAGCGTCACGAGCACGCTGGTGTGACGGTGAATCGGTGACATCTAGAGTAACGGTGAACATTTTCACTGGGTGAATCCACGGCGATTCCATAGCTCCGGCGAGGATCTCCGGCGGAATTGCCCACGAAGCAAGATCGTCGGACCAGGTGTCGGCGGCTGACGTCATGGCTCCAACCTACTCGCAAAATCAGTGGGGGGACGCGCTGCCACCTTGGCGCGACCGAAGTGCTCAGTTCGTAATCCATCAAAGAAATTTGCGTAATGTTCACATTGTCTCGCGATGGTTTCTAAGGCACGAAACCGTGGTCTGCGCTTTCATTAGCGAGTCTTGTCCTGCCAGTTTTGAGGTGTCATGAACGCGGTATTGATCGCCACTCTCGTAACGGTGGCTTTGGCCATCCTGTTCGATTTCACCAACGGTTTCCATGATGCTGCGAACGCGACGTCGACGGTTATCGCGACACGTTCGCTGAAGCCGAAGCAGGCGGTGGCCCTGTCTGCTGTCTTCAATTTTCTGCCGGCATTCATCGTCGGTACCGCCGTTGCGAACACGATCTCCAAGACGGTCAATCTCGACAGTCTGCCGACGGTCGCTGCGGGCGGGGTTCCGTATGGAATCAGGGTTACGTTGGCTGCGCTGGTCGGAGCCATTTTCTGGAATTACCTAACGTGGCACTTCGGGTTGCCGTCATCGTCTTCGCACGCGCTGATTGGTGGTCTCATCGGAGCGGGAGTATCTGCAGGTGGAATGGATGCTGTCAGTTGGGAACAGGTGAAGAAGACAGTTCTGGCAATCTTCGCTTCGCCGGCTGTTGCATTCACGATTGCACTGGCGGCCTCCCTGCTGATTCGGGCGATTATTAAGGCGTTTAAGACCGATGAAGATTCAGAGTTTTTCCGCTGGGCCCAGGTGGCATCCTCTGCGTGGGTGTCGTGGGGTCATGGATCGAACGATGCGCAAAAGACAATGGGTGTCATCGCTGCGACGCTCTATTCAGGCGGGTACCTCGCGGCGGAAAGTGCCAAATCCCTTGAGCCTCCGTTTTGGGTGATTTTGTTGGCGCACGCAGCAATCGCCTTCGGAACCGTGTGGGGTGGTTGGAAGATCATCGAGACAATGGGCCTGAAGATCACCAAGATCACCCGTGCGTCTGGCCTGTCCGCGAACATCGGTGCAATCACCGCAATCGATGGTGCAACACATCTCGGTATCCCGATCTCCACGACGCAGGCTGTCACTTCCTCCATCGTGGGTTCGGGCGTTGGGTACCGTCGGCGCGTTAACTGGATGGTCATGCGCGACATGCTGATCGCGTGGTTCGTCACTCTGCCAGCCGCTGCACTTATCGGTTTTGTGATCTTCAAACTGACAGTGCTTCCTGGCGCACTTGCTTGGATCGCCACGATCATCGCGATTGCCGCGCTGCTCATCTGGGCCGGACGACTGATGATGAATGCAATGACTGCCGAGGATATTGCTGCAGAACTTCCGACCGATGAAGAACGTCGTTCAGAGAGCTATGGCATCCAGGTAAGTCAGCCTGACGAACTAAACAGGTAGCGCACCATACGCAACTGAGACGGTCTGCGGTACCCGCGACCGTCTCAGTCGTTATGGACGATGTCACCGCCCACGACAGTTATGTGAACGCTGGTATCGAGGAGCGCGGCAGGTTCACATTCGAGAATATTCTGAGATAGCAGGGAAAAATCGGCTAGATAACCGGGCCTCAGGGCTCCACGGTCGTGATCGACGAAATTCGCGTACGCCCCTCCGACCGTGTACGCGCGAAGCGCGGTCTCGACATCAACACATTCTTCCGGAACCCACGAGCGGGCGCCGTCAAGTGATGCACGCGTCACTGCGGTGTAGATACCGATCATTGGATCCATCTCAGCGACATTCCAGTCGCTTGAGAATGCCAAGGTGGCGCCCGCTGCTGCCAAGCTCTTCATCGGCCAGGCGTACCGCCATCGATCAGGTCCAACGTTGTCGCGCCACTCCTCGATAATCTCCGGCGCGCAATGGCGTGGCTGCATACAGGCGACAACGCCAAGTTCAGCGAAGCGAGGAATATCCGCGGGCTTCAAACATTCCACGTGCACGATCTGGTGACGTGAATCGCGAACGCCATTGACCTGACGTGCATGTTCGAAAGCGTTGAGCACCATGTGATTACCGCGATCGCCGGTAGCATGCACAAAGCACTGCAGTCCGCGAGCATCGAGGGCGCTGATCACTCGATTGAACTCGGACTGCTCGTAGTAACTCTGCCCGCTGGTCTCCGGCTTGTTTGCGTATGGTTCGAACATGGCGGCGGTGTGCGGTTCGATGATGTCGTCGATGTAGAGCTTGATCGGACCAAGTCGGATGTCATCGCCCTGGTTTTCGGCGATGAACTGCTCAAACTCAGCGAGATCCGCTGATGTCGTTCCCACGGGATGGAAGAGAGCAGCGATGACTCTCGACCGTAAATCACCCCGTTCGCGGGCGCTCACGAACAGAGAAATGTCGTCAGGGGAGTTCTGCGGCTCGACGACGGTGGTGATGCCATATGAGGCTGCCATGGCCAATCCAGCCCGTACTCGGTCGTATTGAGCAGGGTTTCCGTAGGCGGGAATGAGTTTCTCTAGAGTGGACAGCCCCGCTCGGGAAAGGCCATACGTTGCGAAATCTGACAGGTATCCAGTGGGTTCGCCGGTGATTGGATCATGCTCGAAGTGCCCAAAGGGAACTGCGTAGGTCTCACGTTCCACACCCAGGGTGGTAAGCGCCTGGCGATTGAACCATGCCGCGTGAACGCTGTAATCAAGCAGCATTGCCGGCAGGTCACGGCAAGCGCCAGCGAGGTCATCGGCTGTTGGGTGACGGTGGCCAGGTAGTGCGGCGTAGTCAAAACCCTCACCGAAAACCCAGGTCGCATCGGGGTGAGAGTCCAACCAGTCTGCGATGCGCTGATGGATCTCGGGCAGTGATTTTGCGCCTGCGAGTTGGACTGCCTGCGTTCCAGAGCCCAGTCGGACGTGATTGTGACTGTCAATGATGCCGGGAATCATCAGTCGACCACCGGCGTCGATCTGCTCGACGGATGGATTCACCGTGATCTCATGATCGCTTCCGATGGCTTTGATTCGACCATTGTGAACCCACACTGCTTGGGCCCAAGGCTGTGCAGGATTGGCCGTCCAGATGCGCGCATTGCGTACAACGAGATCCACGTCGTCATCACTTTCGCCACGTCGTACTCGGACATTTCACTGGTGGGTGGAGACTACCGCGAGCCTGTCCATGAGGCGTTTCACATGGGAAAACGCTGGCCCCATTGCGCAGCCCGCAGTGCGTCCCAAGTCTCAAGACTCACCCATTGTGACGTGGGCAAACGCTGCTCGGACCCCTAGAGTGGGGAGTGTCAGTTTGAATGTTCCCCTGTTGCAAAGGAGCCCTTGTGACGTCGCGTCATGCCACCTGGTCGGTTGAGGCCGGCCAACAGGTGCTCGACTCAATGCCGTCCGATGAACGGCTGATCCTTCCGGCGTTGCAAGCGATCCAACATGAGTTCGGATACATCCCGCGTGAGGCCGTAACGATCGTTGCGTCATTCGTCAACGTATCGGTTGCAGACACCCACGGCGTGCTGACCTTTTACCACGAACTTCGCACCACTCCGCCGGCGCCAGTAACTGTCCAACTCTGTATGGCTGAAGCCTGTCAGGCAGTGGGTGTGCGCGAGCTTGCCCAGGATGTCGCTACGGCGATCGCTCCACTTGGTCAACGATCAAGTGACGGATCAGTGGACGTTGTCGAAGTCTTCTGTCTCGGTAACTGCGCACTTGGACCAACTGCGCTCGTCAACGAACGTTTGATCGGGAAGGTCACGGCCGAGTCCCTCGTCCGCGCCGTTGCCACAGCTCGTGAAGGAGTTAACGCATGACCCGCGTGTATGTGCCGCGTGACAGCGCGGCCAGATCGATTGGCGCCGATGAGGTTGCCGTCGCGATTCTTACCGAGGCTGCTCTGCGGGGCGTCGACGTTGAACTCGTGCGTAATGGCTCGCGCGGCATGCTCTGGTGCGAACCACTCGTCGAGGTTGTCACGGACGCAGGCCGAATCGGTTACGGCAGCATTTCCGCTGACAAGGTTGGCGAGCTGTTTGATTCAGGCTTCCTGGCTGGTGGCGAGCACGAGTCACGTCTTGGCGTTGTCGATGACATTGCATGGCTGAAGGATCAGCAGCGGGTCACCTTCGCACGCATGGGCATTATCGATCCTGTGAACCTTGACGATTACGAAGCCCACGGTGGGCTGCGCGGTCTTCGACGTGCATTGGAATTGGGTGCCGAGGCAACCGTTGAGGAAGTGCTCGCATCCGGCCTTCGTGGTCGTGGTGGCGCCGGATTCCCAGCCGGAATCAAGTGGCGCACCGTTATGCAGGCCCCGGCGGATCAGAAGTACGTCGCGTGCAACGCAGACGAGGGTGATAGCGGCACGTTCGCGGACCGCATGCTGATGGAGGGCGATCCGTTCACCCTTATCGAAGGTATGACGATCGCGGGTGTGTCTACGGGTGCCACGATCGGCTACATCTACTCGCGCAGTGAATATCCGGACGCAAACAACACGTTGCGCGAGGCACTCGCCGTCGCTTATGACCGTGGGCTCCTGGGTGCAGACGTGCTGGGCAGCGGAAAATCTTTCGACCTAAGCTTGCGCGTCGGTGCTGGTGCGTACATCTGTGGTGAAGAGACCGCGATGTTGGACAGCCTCGAGGGTTTGCGCGGAATGGTTCGCGCTAAGCCGCCGATCCCGGCACTTGAGGGACTGTTCGGCAAGCCGACCCTAGTCAATAACGTCATGACGCTCGGCTCGGTGCCGGCGATCTTGGCTGATGGTTCCGCCGCATACCAGGCGTATGGCACGGAGCGCTCACGCGGCACCCAGGTCTTCCAAATCGCGGGCAATGTCGAGCGCGGCGGAATCGTCGAGACCGGCTTCGGCGTAACACTTGCTGAATTGGTCGAAACCTATGGCGGGGGAACGTGGAGTGGTCTTCCGGTTCGCGCCGTTCAAGTTGGCGGACCGCTTGGCGCCTACTTCCCAGCAGACAAACTCGATGTGTCCCTTGACTACGAATCGATGATCGCTGCCGGGGGAATGGTCGGGCACGGCGGAATCGTGATTTTCGACGAGACCGTCGATATGTCACTCCAGGCCCGGTTCGCAATGGAGTTCTGCTCGAAGGAGTCGTGCGGTAAGTGCACACCGTGCCGGATAGGTTCCGTTCGCGGAGTCGAAACTATTGACAAAATCCGTGAGGGTGTCGATACAGCTAACAATCTCGTACTCCTAAATGACCTGTGTGAACTAATGACAGATGGTTCGCTGTGCGCGATGGGTGGGCTCACTCCGATGCCTGTTCAAAGCGCCCTGCGGCACTTTCCGGAGGATTTCCAGCGATGACACTCATGCGTGATAGCGATTACGGAACCCCAGCGTCGAACGCGAGCGAGACGGTCACCGTCACCATTGACGGACATGCCGTCGAGGTGCCGGCTGGCACATCGATCATGCGTGCCGCCGCCGAGGTCGGGCTGCCGGTGCCGAAGCTGTGTGCAACCGACTCGCTGGCAGCATTCGGCTCTTGCCGACTCTGCTTGGTTGAGGTTGATGGTCGTCGCGGCACCCCAGCGTCTTGTACGACGCCGTGTGAGCCAGGCATGGTTGTTCACACTCAGACAGCGAAGTTGGACAAACTTCGTAAGGGTGTCATGGAGCTGTACATCTCCGATCACCCGCTCGACTGCCTCACATGTCCAGCGAATGGCGACTGTGAACTCCAAGACATGGCCGGCGTTGTCGGTCTACGCGACGTTCGTTATGGGTACGAAGGTAAGAACCACCTCGACGCGCCAACGGACGATAGCAACCCGTACTTCTCGTTCGATGAGTCCAAGTGCATCGCGTGTAGCCGTTGTGTTCGCGCCTGTAGTGAGGTTCAGGGAACATTCGCCCTCACGATCGAAGGCCGCGGTTTCGACTCCAAGGTCAGCCCAGGTGGCAACCTGTTCATGAACAGTGAGTGCGTCTCCTGTGGTGCTTGTGTGCAGGCATGTCCGACGTCGACGTTGCAGGAAAAGAACGTCATCGAGCTTGGTACGCCAACGCGTTCGGTTGAAACGACCTGTGCCTACTGTGGTGTTGGCTGTTCGTTCCGCGCCGAGATGCGTGGCGACGAGGTCGTGCGCATGGTTCCGTCCAAGAAGGGTGGCGCTAACGAGGGTCACTCGTGCGTCAAGGGCCGCTTCGCTTGGGGCTACGCCTCGCACGATGATCGTCAACTTGAGCCGATGATTCGCGAGAAGATCACCGACGATTGGCGCGTCGTCTCATGGGACGAAGCGATCGCGTACGCGGCTGCTGGCCTCAACAAAATCCAGGACACCTACGGCGTGAACAGCATCGGCGGCATCACCTCGTCACGCTGTACAAACGAAGAGGTCTTCGTTGTTCAGAAGATGATTCGCGCTGCTTTCGGCAACAACAACGTCGACACGTGTGCGCGGGTATGTCACTCACCAACCGGCTACGGGCTCAAGCAGACCTTTGGTACCTCTGCGGGTACACAGGACTTCAAGTCTGTTGCCAAGAGCGACGTCATCATGGTCATCGGAGCGAATCCCACCGATGCCCACCCGGTGTTCGCCTCGCGGATGAAGCGTCGTCTTCGTCAGGGTGCACGCTTGATCATTATCGACCCACGCCGCATTGATCTGGTGAAGTCAGCGCACGTTGAAGCCGACTACCATTTGCCGTTGCAGCCGGGTACGAACGTTGCAGTTATCAATGCTCTTGCTCACGTGATCGTGACCGAGGGCTTGCAAGATCAAGCCTTCATTGATGAGCGTTGCGATACGGACTCGTTTGGCGAGTGGGTTGATTTCATCAAGCGCCCGGAGAACAGCCCAGACGCAATGTCGATCGCCTCGGGTGTTCCGGCGGAAGATATTCGTGCTGCTGCGCGACTCTTCGCCTCGGGTAAGAACGGCGCGATCTACTACGGTCTTGGCGTTACCGAGCACAGCCAGGGTTCAACCATGGTTATGGGCATGGCCAACCTTGCAATGCTCACGGGCAACATTGGCCGCGAAGGTGTGGGTATCAACCCGCTTCGCGGACAGAACAATGTCCAGGGCGCATGTGACATGGGTTCCTTCCCACATGAGTTCAGCGGTTACCGCCACGTTTCTGATGACACTGTGCGTCTGCAGTTCGAAGAGCTCTGGGGTACTTCGCTGCAGTCTGACCCTGGTCTTCGTATTCCGAACATGTTGGACGCGGCTCTTGTTGGTGAATTCCGCGGCATCTACATTCAGGGTGAGGACATTGCCCAGTCCGACCCGAACACCAAGCACGTCATGGCCGCTCTGGCTGCAATGGACTTGGTGATCGTGCAGGACTTGTTCTTGAACGAGACTGCGGCTTTCGCGCACGTGTTCCTGCCGGGCACATCTTTCCTGGAGAAGAACGGCACCTTCACAAACGCCGAGCGTCGCATCAACCGCGTTCGTCCCGTGATGGCACCGCGCACAGGGATGCACGAGTGGGAAGTTACCTGCGCACTGGCCACGGCCGTCGGTTACCCGATGTCCTACGAGCACTCGTCGCAGATCATGGATGAGATTGCTGCCTCGACGCCGACCTTCAAGGGCGTCTCGTTCTCACGCCTCGACGCAGCGGGCAGTTTTCAGTGGCCAGTAACAGACGTCGAGCATGGCGGAACGCCAATCATGCACAAGGAAGCCTTCGTTCGCGGCAAAGGTCGCTTCATGGAGACCCAGTACGTCCCGACAATGGAGCGCAGCAACCGCAAGTTCCCGCTGCTGCTTACGACCGGCCGCATCTTGTCCCAGTACAACGTTGGTGCGCAGACTCGTCGTACGCCAAACATTGAGTGGCACGGGGAAGACCTGTTGGAAATCCACGAGTCTGATGCCCAGATGCGTGGAATCGCGAATGGTTCTTGGGTTGAGCTAAATAGCCGCGTTGGTAAGACGGCCATGCGTGCAACGGTGACTGATCGAGTACCGCCAGGTGTGGTCTACACAACCTTCCACTACCCAACGTCAGGTGCGAATGTCATCACTACCGACTACTCAGACTGGGCAACGAACTGTCCTGAGTACAAGGTGACGGCTGTTGAGGTGCGTCCAACGCTCACTGAAGGTGGGCTTGCCTCGCCAGCAGATCTTGGCCTTGAACTACACGAAGGTTCGGCGCGTGCACATGCTGTCGAGGCTCTCGTCCGAATGGCGAATCAGATCGTAACTCAGAATGAGTCAGAGTCATTCGAGATTGCCGTCGAAACTGTCTACACGCACTTGACGATGTTCTGGACGCCAAGCATGAAGGCAGACATCATCGACTACGCGTCGACAGGTCCCGGCGATGTATCGCCTGCGGTCTATGCAGCACTCGAGCGGGTGACCCCGGAACACCGAGCTTTTGCTGATTCGTCAGCGGTCGCAGGTGAGGACGGCTAATTCGTCGAACGTAAATGTCATGAGTTGTGGGGTCGGAGGTTATCTTCCGGCCCCACAACTCATTTACGCTTGCGATTCGATGTGGGCGGCGCGTTCGAAACTTGCTGCATCGCGGCGCGAACAAGGACAGGTTCGTAACGAGGATCAATCATTGCTATGAGTGTAATCCCGGC
>Ga0194055_10004401_pt1 | contig 10548 bp, 12 predicted proteins | sample SepL449m_MetaG_FD_155482 | JGI IMG/M metagenome (GOLD analysis project Ga0194055, IMG submission 155482) | Anoxic zone freshwater microbial communities from boreal shield lake in IISD Experimental Lakes Area, Ontario, Canada - Sep2016-L442-9m | ecosystem: Environmental > Aquatic > Freshwater >... | reverse complement strand
AAAGTTGCGATCGTCGCTCTACCTGATGGGTCAATGGGACTGATTTCGGGAAGCTTGTCGTCTCAAATACCCCGAAGGAGTTACGTCCTATAGCCCAGGGTTGCCGCGTTTCGCGGCTACCCTGGGAATGCGTGCAGGAGTCTCATTTACCCAGAATGGGTTACGTCAAAAATGATGACGGAACCCCGTTGGGGTACAGGATGGTTTTATCGTCCAGACCCAGGGTAGCTCACTTTGTGAGCAACCCTGGTCTTTAAGACGCAACTCCGTTGGAGTTGAATGCTTTGATAACAGCGATCAAATCCAATTCCAGGATCGTCCGGAAATTCAAGCGAAATTTGCGGCTCCACGAATTGCAGGCCTGTGCATCGTTTTTGGGGGGTATCAGCCGCGGGGCGCTAGCTCGTGGCTGTAAAAGGCAACCACCTTGTGGGTATGGACGCAGCATGAGCGACTTCCGACTGACTATTGCATGTCTGCTTCGATCAGTTTCTCGGACGCAGAAATGATCGAGCGGCGTGCGGATTCGTCGCAGGCTCCTGGCTTGAAGCTGAATCGCTGAACGATCCGTCGGTCGTGATACGTGATGACAGAGATCGTCGCACCAACGGGGACGGCCACGCTGGAACCCTGCGTGGCGGCTTCGCCTGCTAACGTCAGGGGGACGTCAATCTTCTCATCAAAGGCCAAGGTTTGCAGGCGGGCAGAATCCTTTTGAGGTGTATCCGTCAGAAAAACCGCAAAACACCTCAATCCGTCGGCACGGTGCCGATTCACGGATCGATCGAGGTCCTTCAGCAGGGCGGCTGTGTCCGGCCCAAGTTCCTTCAGCAACACCAGCACGACCGGTCGGTCCCCGTTTCGACAGACGTAACAGACGGACTTTCCCGCCTGTGGACCCGTCACGGCACGGACGTAAAACGAGGGGATTTCGTCGCCAGCACTCATCGCCTCCATCGGGGTGACGCCTTCCCCGTGGACATCTGACGCCAGAAAAACGCCAAGCAGAGCCAAGACCCCAGTGGCACTTCTGAGCAAATAATGGCACAGCGATTGATTTGCATCGTAATGCGATCTGGCCATTGAGTCGCTTCTCCGCCGGGTTACATCGGGTTACATGACAACGTGAAGCATTGCGGAAGCCGTGAGCCCATGCACAACTCCGGTTCCCGTCTCCATTTCATCGACAAACAAAATAAACTTCTTTGGCCCCTTCGTCGAGTGGTGATTCCTCGCGCCAGGCATTCCCGAACCGCACCAGAGAGGCCCGTGGCGAAGTTTCTGACATAAACGGCGAAATACAATGTTCTCACACGGTGCTTTGGTCCCACGCCGCTGCGTTGAATTTCATGGCGGTTGAACGCTCTGGATGCAGGCTGTTTACGGTACACTCGCGCATGAACGACGTCACTCGAATTCTGTCCCGGATCGAATCAGAAGCCTCCAGCGGGGCGGGGTTGTTTCTGCCGCTGGTCTATGACGAATAGCGGGTGAAGGACCACACACCTGCCAGTTCGAACGAATGCAAAGGCCACTCTGGGCATAGTCAGATGCAGGCGAAACCTGCTATGCTGTCTGCCAGACTGACTGGCGTCGGTCTCGTTCACGATTTGCTGCAAGGATGCCGCTGATGCCTGCGAATGCGCCGCACTTTTCCACTGATCCTCGACCCAATATCGTTTTGGGGGTGGACCCGGGATTGAATCGGACGGGATATGCCATTCTCGAAAGGTCGTCCGGCGGGCCGGTCCTGCGCGAAGGGGGCGTGATCCGTTCCACTGCCAGCCTGACGCTGGCAGAGCGAATTCGTGAGATTGGCCACGGGTTACGAGAAGTCATTGCCGAGTTTCGGCCGGACGTGCTGGCGATCGAACAGGTGTTTTCGTCCCCGCAGTTCCCACGAACCGCAATCATGATGGCACATGCTCGCGGAGTGATTCTCTTTGCGGCCAGCGATGCCAATGTTTCTGTGGTGGACTATGCTCCTCGAGAAATCAAGCGTCTGCTGACAGGCAGCGGCAAAGCCTCCAAGGAACAGGTACAGCATGCTATTCGCAATGAACTGCGGTTGGATGCGGTGCTCGAACCGAACGACGTCGCAGATGCATTTGCGGTGGCCTTATGCCACTATTACAGCACTCGCACGATTGTGACACTGGTTGAGCCTAAGCCGTAACGTGTACAGTCCGAATTGGCCCCCGATCTTTTACTTTTTGCGGAACAGGAACCGAACTTGATTACCAGGATCACTGGCAAGCTGATTCGTCTGGGCGATGACATGGCCCGACTGGAAGTGGGTGCGTTCGAATACGAACTGTACGTTCCTGAATTCGTTCGCAGACAACTGCAGTCGTCCATTGGAGCCGAAGTCAGCCTGAAGACCATCCAGTACATCGAAGGAAATCCGCAGGGCAGCCGTTTGACGCCACGGCTGATCGGATTTTTGTCTGACGCGGAGATCGAATTCTTCGATCTGGTCTGCTCAGTGGACGGCATGGGCGTAAAGAAAACGCTACGAGCCATGGTTCGGCCTGTTCGAGAAGTCGCCGAAGCGATTGAAGAGCAGAACGTCAAAGAGCTGAGTTTGCTGCCGGGCATCGGGCCTGCAATGAGCGAGCGAATCGTTGCCAAGCTGCGTCGCAAAATGGCGAAGTTTGCCTTAATGATCGCCAAGGACTTTCCACAGGTTGCCACGTCAGAACGAAGTGTTCTGAACGAAGCCTTCGAAGCACTCCTGAGCCTCGGCTATAACTCGGTCGAGGCTCGCGAAAAAATCGACACGGTCGCAGCCACCAAGGTCAAACTCAAATCGGTCGAGGACGTCATCCTGGCAATCTACCAGCAGGACCGAAAGTAGCTGCCGTCACAGATCGGTCCCTTGGTCAAAATAGTGGGGCAGTGTTGGAATCTTCGGCAACACTGCTATTCTACGGATGAACCGCAAAACGCAACCTCGCCAGCTTGCCGACGATGGCAGGGCAGTGTTCTTGTGCCATTGCGGTCATCATTTCCTGAGTCCTCTTCAGAAGGAAGATCATGCGACGACTTGTTTCAGCCTGGGTTCTGCCTGCCGTGATTGGGGCAATTGTCTGCCTGAGTGGCCAGTCAGGGATTGCTGCCGACGACTATGACTACGACCTGGTTCATTCGTCCGTCAGTTTCAAGGCCCGACATCTGGATATCAGTTGGATCCATGGCCGCTTCAACGACGTCGCGGGCAAGTTCTCGATCGATCGAGAAAACCCCGCCAAGTCGACCTTCGAACTGACCATCAAGGCCGACAGTATCGATACCGCCAACAAGGCACGCGACGAGCACCTCCGTCAACCGGACTACTTCGATACAAAACAATTCCCGACGATCACCTTCAAGAGCACCAGCACCAAGCCGATCGACGGAGGCTATGAAGTGACCGGGAATTTCACGATGCACGGCACGACGAAAAAAGTCACACTGGTCCTGAAGGGTGGCAAGGAGCACGAGTTCAAAGGCGTCAAACGCGTGGCATTTTCCACGGAACTTCCCTTGAAGCGAAGCGACTTCGGATTCGACAAGAGTGCCATCGGACCGATTGGTGACGAAGCCTTGATCTTCATCGACTGTGAAGGGATGCGAAAGTAGTCGATGCCTGACCCTCTGGTGTACCTGCAAGCCACCGGAGTTGCCGCCATCGTCAGTGCACTGATCGTACTGATGGTGGCGCGTCAGCGGTTGCTCGTCGAGAATCACCGCTGGGACGCAGCCAATTGCGTGGCTTTGGGGTTGGGACTGGCAGTTGGCGGCCAGCTTTTGGCACAGCGCATTGCCTGGCCCCCCGCCAGCGGCCTCGACCGATTTCTTGTCATCATCATCCCGGCCCTGCTCGGAATTGAATTCATCGCAGCGGCTCAATCAATACCAGCGAGGCTCACCTGGATCTTGCGATTGAGTCTGGCGGCAGCGGTCCCGAGGATTCTACTGCACGATTCTGTCTACCTGAGCGGTCCTACGGCCTGGACGATCTGGCACTCATTGCTGATTCTGTCGCTGGGTAGCCTGTTGCTGGCGAGCGTTTGGCTATTGCTTGTGCGGTTGTTTGAGCGTTCTGCCGACGCGTCGATTCCGCTGTCGCTCTCCGTGGCAATTCTTGGTGCTGGCTTGTCAGTAATGATGGCAGGCTACATCAAGGGAGGTGCAACCGCGTTCCTGCTTGTGTCGGTACTTGTTGCCACAACCTTTGCCACCAGAGTGACAAGGAATCGCCAGGCCCCGGTGATTCTGGGAATCGGCGTCGTGAGCTTGTTCAGCGTGCTGTTCATCGGCACATTTTTCGGCCGACTGCCCCTTGATCGTGCGTTCGCATTGGGGCTTGCACCACTACTCTGCTGGGCGACCGAATGGAAACGTTCCAGCGACCGGAATGGGTGGTTTGTCGGCCTGATACGACTGATGCTCATCGCAATCCCTGTGATCGTCGTCCTGATTTTGATGAAACGCGATTTCGACCGCAACATTGCCCCGCTTCTGGGAGGCGTCCAGATCAATGTGTCAAATCTCAAAATTGAAAAGGTCACCGAACGCTGACTGCGTCCGCCGCACGAAGTGCTTCTGAATGACGGGTTCCTTCAGAGATCGTTTCCCACGATCGTTTCCGCAACGCCCACCGATTTGTCCCGAGAAACTCAATGCCAAATTCGCCCCAGCCGATGTGGCTGAAGACCCAGTCCCCTTCCTCATTTCGGCGCAGCGTTTCGACTGTATTGGTCTCATGAAAATGAACTTCGTTCTTCTGCAAATCGATCGTGATTCTGCCTAAGATTGCCGTTTCAAATGTAATGATTTGCATGATAGTTGAGGTTTCATGTGTTGTGAGAAGATCGAAGCATCGACCACGCTGGTGAAACAAGAATCGTACTGTTTGCAGCAAACTTGCGATCAAATGAGGCCAGTTGCCCGTGGTTTACCACAGCTTGTCCCAGGTTGGCCAGAAAATAGCCGTACGGCGACACTTTCAGGCCATGCCGTGCTCATGATCGAGAGTTGCGGCATTAACCCAGAAGTCGCGGTTCGCTCCTAGGCTGTGAAATTATCGTTGCTGCGGAGCGGATTGTGGTCGCGTCGCGTTTTTTGGGAACTTCCGCGAGGGATCCGTGTGGCGAGTTGGTTGTTTTTTCTGGGTTCAACTGGTGTTGAGCATCGCGTTCTTTCAAGTGTTCTGGTGCACTTGGCACCGTTTTTCGGGTCACACTCCTCGGATCAGGCCATTTCCGGCTTCAGGTCCAGCAGTCTCTGGAAGTTGAACGCCAATGCGTGCCAGAGAGCGATCGCTTTGGCCTTCATGACGCCACGAACTCGAAACTGTCGCAGGTTTCGGTTGCGACAGTCGGCGTTGGGAAACTCCGCGACCGACGGTCGCTGTTTATACAACTCTTGATATTCGGGGAGAGCCAGCGCGCACTGATCACTGCTGAACAAGCTTGCCGTCGCGCAATTCACAGTGCCGCGGGAATCGGCTGGCGAGTTCCGTACTGTGGGTAACGCAGACCAGCAATGTATTGAATTCCCTGTTCAAATCCAGTAGCAGTGATCCGACACTTTCTGCTGTGGCTCGATCAAGGTTTCCTGTGGGCTCATCGGCCAGCAGCAACTTCGGCTGATTGATTAATGCCCGGCAGACAGCCACACGCTGCCGCTCGCCGCCGGAAAGCTGAGCCGGGCGATGCGCGAAACGGTTTCCCAAGCCAACACGTTCGAGCAGTTCTCTCGCTCGCGTTTCTGTTGCCGTTGTGGCTCCTTGAGCAGGAAGCGTCGGGATCAAGACGTTCTCCAGAACGTTGCATTGAGGCAGCAGGTGGTGATCCTGGAAGATAAAGCCAATCTGTCGATTGCGAAATTCCGACTGCCCGGCGGCATCCAGGGCGAACGGGTTACTGCCATCAAGCTGTACAGTGCCGGAAGTCGGACTATCAAGAGCCCCCAAGATGTACAACAGCGTGCTTTTGCCGCTTCCCGATGGGCCCGTCACCGCCAGGGCGTCGCCTCGCTCCATCGACAGGTCCAAGTCTCGAAGAATCGATAACGGACCTTCTGTCGTTGCAAAGTGCTTGCACAATCGTTGTACGTCTAAGGTGGCGGCCATCAACCTCTCCATGATTTCTGAGAAATTCTGCGATTCAGCGTATCAGGTTCAATGTCATTTGGCACGGGTCTGACGGGCGTAGATTCACCATGATCGCTGACGGGCAGAAGGGGCGTTTTCGAGTGTCGATTTTGTGACACTGTAAATCGTGCGATCACAACGGTTTTGTGTAGCGGCAGCATTGAATCTCGACGGCTCGTGTGAGTAACCTTCGCACTTCTGAATCCGTGTTGAGACATTTGACCTGCATTTGAGAGATTCCTCATGTTTGATCTGGCTGCCATTCAGACTGCAATTCGTGCCCAGAACCTCGACGGCTGGCTGATGTACGATTTCCGGGGCAGTAACATTCTGGCCCGCCGGATCCTGCAGTTCACGGATGGATCGATGGGGTCTCGCCGGTGGATGTATTTCATTCCTGCAACAGGCACGCCCCGGAAGCTGGTTCATCGCATTGAATCCGGGGCACTCGATCATCTCCCCGGCGACAAAACGATTTATTTGAAGTGGCAGGAATTTGAAGCAGGCGTCGCCAGTCTGGTTGGCGGACTGAAAACCGTTGCGATGGAATACTCGCCCCGGAACAGCAACCCGTACATTTCACGAGTCGATGCCGGGACGGTTGAACTGGTGCGGGCTCAGAAGACCGATGTCGTTCCATCAGGCGACCTGGTCCAGCAGTTTGAAGCGGTCTGGGATGATGAGCAATGGGCCATGCATCTGGCGGCTGGCGAACATACCAACTCCGCCTATGGTGTCGCCTGGAAATTCATTGCCGATCAGACTCGCCAGCATGGCGTTACCACGGAAGATGCCGTGCGTGATCAGATCATGGCCCACTTCGCTCGGCATGCTTTGACGACATATCACCCACCGATTGTTGGAGTGAATGCCAATAGCGGGGACCCGCACTACGAAACAGGAACCGCACCAATTCGCGCCGGTGATTTTGTCCTCGTCGATCTCTGGGCGAAACTCGACAAGCCCCGAGCTGTCTACAGCGATCTGACCCGAGTCGGATTTGTTGGCGAAACGGTCCCGGACAAGTACGAATCGATCTTCAAGATCGTTGCCGCAGCGCGCGATGCGGCGATTGCGCTCGTTCGCAGTCGATTCGCTGCCGGTCAGGTTCTGCAGGGGTTTGAAGTTGACGATGCCTGTCGAGCCGTGATTGAGAAGGCGGGATACGGCCAATATTTTGTCCATCGGACAGGCCACAGCATCGGGCAGGAAGTCCACGGCAACGGTGCGAACATGGACAACCTGGAAACTCACGAAACGCGGCGAGTCCTTCCCGGAAGTTGCTTCTCCGTCGAACCCGGGATCTACCTGCCCGAATTCGGCGTGCGAAGCGAAGTCGACGTGTTTGTCGACCGTCAGTGTCAGGTGCACGTTACTGCGGGCGAACTGCAGTACTCGATTGTGCCGATTCTGAAGCAGTAATCATAGCCGCTGTTCGAACCGCTTCGACGAACCCCAGGCAGCTCGCTTTTCCCTGCCAGGCAATGTCGAACGCGGTTCCATGGCTTGGGCTGGTCCGTACCACAGGCAAACCGAGTGTCACGTTGACGGCCCGTTCGAATCCAATCAATTTCAGGGCAATGTGCCCCTGGTCGTGATACATCGCTACGACACCGTCAAACTCACCATGGACGGCACGACGCAGCAATGCATCAGCGGGAATCGGTCCCGTGGCGTCAATGCCCTGGGATCGAGCCAAGTCGACGGCAGGGGCAATCAACGTCGATTCTTCATCACCAAACAGACCACCTTCACCGCCATGAGGGTTCAGAGCACAGACCCCCACGCGCGGCGATCGACAACCGATCCGCTTCAGAAAGCGATCGACCAGTTGAATCGTTTCGACAATGTGCGGAATGCTGAGCAGGTCAGGCACGCTGCGAATCGAAGTATGCAGAGTGACGTGAGCGACACCTAATCCGTCCGGCCCCTGAATTGCCCCTCCACAAGGGAGGTACAACATCATGGCAAATTCACTGGCACCACATTCAGCGGCGAGGATTTCGGTATGCCCGGGATAATTCAGACCTGCGGCGTGCAAGGCGGCCTTGTTCAACGGCGCAGTCGTAATGGCCTCGATTTGTCCCTGCAATGCGGCGTGTGTCGATGCGACCAGGTAGTCATAGGCCGCTCGACCGGCCCGCGCGTCAATTCTGGCATCTGGCACAGAGGTGACATCAACTGCAGAAGGATTCCAACACGGTATCCGGGGACTGTTCCAGTCGATCTCAGTCAGCGTCGCGACGGTCTGCAGCCCAAATGGCGTTCCAGCGAGCGACATGGCGCGACGGAATACCACCGGATCTCCGACGACGACTGGACGACAACAGCTTCGCAGGCGATCGTCGGCAACAGCGCGTGACACGATTTCGGGGCCGATTCCGGCGACATCACCCAACGTCAAAGCAATACGTGGAAGCATCAGCAGCGATTCCGTCAGGGGTATGTTTCCGCATCACAGAGTGGAACACCCCGTTCATCCTTTGCGGAAAGAATTCGCGGTTCCAGTTCGGGCCAGGAGATCGCGAGAGCAGGATCGTTCCATAGCAATGTTCGTTCGTCAGCGGGGTTGTAGAACTGCGTGCATTTGTAGGCGAAATCGGCCACGTCTGAAGTCACGCAGAATCCGTGGGCAAACCCCGGAGGAACATAAAGCTGCCGGTGGTTGGTTTCGTTCAAAACGACTCCCACAGATCGCCCAAACGTCGGTGAACTCCGCCGCAGGTCGACTGCGACATCATAGACTTCGCCCCGCGTCACCTGGACCAGTTTCCCTTGGGGAGACGTGATCTGATAGTGGAGTCCTCGCAATGTTCCGCGGCAGGATCGCGAATAGTTGTCCTGGACAAATGCATAATCAAACCCAGCATCGCGATACCGATCTCGCTGATAACTTTCGTAAAAAAAGCCGCGAGCATCTCCAAACACCTTTGGCTCGATGATCATCAATCCCGGCAGTTCAGTCGCAGTGACGTTCATTGAAATTTTGCAATCACGGATCAGGCACATTTTTCCATAACACAGGCCAGATAATCGCCCAGTCAGAGTTTTCCCGCAACCCATTTGCCTCAATCCATTCGATTCACCTGTCGACCTTCATTGTTTGCGCGGATGACTTCGCCATTTGAATCTGCAAATGTTAAAGTATTCCATCGCAAAGTGACTCGGTTTTCCAGGTGGGCACTTCAATGAGTTGTTGTGGCAAAGTTATCATTTTCTCGTTCCTATTCGTCGCAATTCTGCGTGCGGACGAAGCCCCTCCGACCGTCCTAACCACACCCGTAAATATCTCCGAAGCCACAAATTCATTCTTTAAGGATCACTGCCTGCGCTGTCATGGTCCCGATCAGGCCAAAGGTGGTTTGCGACTGGACCAGTTGGACGGGGAACTGGCCAGTCCCACATCCTTTGAACGCTGGCGAGAGATACTTGCCCGGCTGCGGGCAGGCGAAATGCCCCCTGCGGACGAACCAAAGCCGCCTGCCGGACAGTTGACAGACGTCGTCACTAAGATTTCAACTCATTTGGATGTCGCATCGGCAAAGCAACGGGGTGAAGGTCGCGTAATTCTGCGGCGGCTGAATCGGACCGAATACCAGAATACGGTTTCTGATCTTTTCAATGTCAACGTCTCGATCAAAGAGATGCTGCCGGAAGACACAATCTCACACGGTTTTGACAATGTCGGCGCGGCACTCAATGTTTCGCCGGTACTCATGGAACGTTATCTGGATGCCGCAGATGCGGTTCTGAATGCTGCGATTGCACCGGTCCACTCTGTCGAAAGCAAGACCGAGCGATTTGATCTGTATGAGTCACTGCCGAAGTGGTTTGTCGCAGGAGTCTGGAAGCAGGACGATGGAGTGATCCTGTTTCGAACGAGCGGTGATTCGGCCACCGATTTGCGACAGTTCAAAGCACCTGCACCCGGTCGATATCGATTTCGGATCTCTGCCACGGCACATAACTCTGAAACTCCCCTGCCAATGGCTGTGCTGTTGGGAAACTTTGTCGTGAGCGGCAACCCGACCCGCCACATCGGATATTTCGACGCCCCCGCGAAGCAGCCTGGCGTCATTGAAATTGAAGAGCGATTGCTCGCCAAGAATGACACGATCAAAGTGACTCCCGTTGCACTGCCGTTTGTTTACCTCAAGCACGAAACCATGCCCGATTACCCGGGCCCCGGCCTGAAGATTCACTGGATGGAAGTCGAAGGCCCTTTCCCGGAGGCATGGCCGACCGAGAGTTACCGCCGCGTCTATGGCGAAGTCGATCCCAAGGCCAGCACACTCGCCGACGCCGAAAAGTTATTGAAGGGACTGCTTCCCAGGGCCTTTCGACGTCCGATCAACAGCGGCGAAGAGAAGCCGTTTGTGGCACTCGTCGCTGCGGCACTGGAGTCTGGC
>Ga0194055_10004400_pt1 | contig 10548 bp, 11 predicted proteins | sample SepL449m_MetaG_FD_155482 | JGI IMG/M metagenome (GOLD analysis project Ga0194055, IMG submission 155482) | Anoxic zone freshwater microbial communities from boreal shield lake in IISD Experimental Lakes Area, Ontario, Canada - Sep2016-L442-9m | ecosystem: Environmental > Aquatic > Freshwater >... | reverse complement strand
AGGGAGAACTTCGTATGTGGCGGGGTGGGTCTTTCGTCAACTATGAATCTTCTCATTGTTCTTCCAACCGGGGCTGCGCTTCGCCGTCGGTTCGGAGCAACCTCGGCGGGTTCCGTTTGGCGAGGACTAAGTAATTACCGCTTAGTTCTTTCAAGATGACGATTTTGAAAAATGGATGAAGCTTTTACGGTGGTTTGGCTATTGATTTTTACAAGAGTTAATAAGAATGATCAAACTGAATTTTCTAAATAACTGGTATGTAAAAGCTTTATTTGCCTGTATGATTTGTGGAGTAGGTTTGGTGTTGATGATTAAAATAATCGATAAAAATTCAGAGAATATAGCTCTAGAAAACGCCAAAAATACTATTTCAAAATTTGAAGTGGAATGGCATAAAAACGACGGTTTTCTTTTACCAAGAAATTATGATTTTAATATTACAAACAAATCAAACATTGACCTTAAAGAAGTTAGTATCAAAACCACTTTTTACCTAGATAATGGAACAACCTTTGATGAAAAAAAATATCTGGCTAAATGGAATATTGGGGATATAATCCAATTTAATGTTGGGCCACATAACTACCAAAAAGAGAGAATGAAAGGTACTGCATTGCGGGAAGATGGCAGTCCTTGCACATTAGACGGTGTTTGGAGTCTAGTTCCGTAATTTGCAACATGACGATTCCGAAAATTAGTCTCAGGAATTAAGACCGAGGCCAGAATAAATTTCGCCAGAACTTAGATTTTCTGGATATTCTGGACAGTGGGTCGATGCGCCACCGGCGTCGGTGATGGCGTTTTAAGATGGTAGCAATCGCATTATCTGAACATGGCCCCAAGTTTTTCCCCTGCGGGTAAGGTGCCCGGCGTCGTTTAGAATGTCGGCGATTTGGTGGAATGTTTTTCCCGATACTCGGTATTCCATAACTTGCGGCACTAGGTTGGCATAGGCTTTGATTCTGTTCGCCTTGATAGCCCAGATTGATAATTATTGCGAATTGAAATGAGTTACTATAAAATTTGGGCATTACGGTTTAACTTTATCCCCAGAGGTTCATTATGCGAAAAACATTTATTCTTTTTGGCGTAGTGCTTCTAAGTTGCTCAAGTGCAATAGGACAAACATCCATTAAAGAGGCAGCGGCGCTGGTAAAGAAAGGTGATTATGCAGTGAGCAATAAAGACAATAACACGGCGCTAATCTATTTCGCCAAAGCCATTGAACTCGATCCGAAAAATAAGGAAGTCTACAAGAGTCGAGCAATTATATACCACAAGACAGATAGATACACCGAAGCCATAGCAGATTGCACCAAAGCAATTGAACTCGATCCGAAAACAGTTTACCCTTATTACATTCGTGGCAGTTCCTATGTTAAAATAAAAAAATATTCTGAAGGAATCGCAGATCTTACCTATGAGATCGAGCGTGACCTTAAACATGAGCCTGCCTACACTTCCAGAGGCCTTGCCTATTTTGCATTAGGCAAGGATGAAGAAGCCTTAGTCGACTTCACCAAAGGAATTGAATTGCGGCCCTATGAGATAGTTCCAAGGTTTAATCGTGGTCAGGTGTTTTACCACATGAAGAAATACAATGAAGCTCTCGACGACTTTAGCCGAGTGATTGAATTATCGCCAAAGGAAGGATTAGCCTACAAATTGCGTTCGTTGACTTACACAGCATTAAAGCAGGACAAAGCCGCAGCGGCAGACATGGCTATTTATAAATTCCTGAGCAAGTAAATTATATTGCCGACATCAACGAATAAGTTAATCCGAATACCGAAACACCGCCCATAAGGCCGCCCGCTTATGTTCCAATTAATGCTCGAACTCATCGTAAGAGAAAAAGTAAAACTCATGTACGCCGCCACCGGTACGGCAGCCCCGACACCGGCGAGCAATCCGACAAAATAAAAACAATCGCTTAGGACTGGCCGACATTGCCGAGTAAGTTAATCTGAATACAGTTATTGCCTACCCTCAGAAGGCCACGCAAGAAGGGCAGAGGCAGGCCAAGGAAAGATTAACCATGCCTTTTCATAAATTCTTTATGGCTCATAAATATATAAACTAGGCTTTCTAAAACGCCTATGATTGCTGGCACCAAAGTCCAACAAAAACACAGGTAAATTAGGCCCATGAATGGTTGCTCTAAATAGAACTTGTGAGCGCCAATACCACCAAGAAACAAGGCAAGAAACGCTGCTGTACCCTTAGATTTTGATGGATTCAGACGATAAGTGTTATTCCGTTGAGATTCAAAAGCAAGCGGATTTAATGGATATCCACAACTTACGCAGGCTTGCGATTGATCGGAAACCTTTTTTCCGCATTCCTGACATGAAATAAGTGCCATGATTCATTCTCCTTTGTTGAACGCCACCAGCATCAAAGAAACGCTATCGAACCTAGTACAGCGGCCCCTAATAACCAAGGGCACCGACGGCTACACACCGGCGACTTATTCCCGCAGCGCCCAAGCCGTAACTAGTGCAAGGGCAGGCTTACTTGCCTTTGTTCTTTCTTTTAGCCTTAGCTTGATGCTCAGCCATAATACGCTTATATGCCTTATTAGCCTCAGCATCAGCAAGCTTATCGGCTTCACGCTTAGCGTTGTCAGCCTCAAGGCTAGCCTTGTTAGCCTCAACCTTAGCCTGAGCCGACTCAAGCCTCTGCCTGTCAGCCTCTGCCCTAGCACGGCTAAACTCTGCCTCAGCAACCCTAGCCTTTTTCGCAGTCTCGATACCAGCGTCACGAAGCTTTTTCGAGAAAATTCTCTTTTGTGCACCAATTAACTCCGACACCAGAAACCAACCAAAAAACAATGTCAAACCGGCCGGCAGAATATCAAGAATTAAAAACCCCGCCGGAAAGCCCTCAAATGCAATCATGTATGGTATGGATAAGGTCAAAGCAAGTGATCCACAGAAAAATATGAACATCATGGGAAACACCAAATAATCAGATATTCGATCTTCCAAGTTTTTCATTATTTCTTTCCTTCTAGCTATCATACATAAACAAATAAACCCCAAGGTATTACCCTTGAGGTTCAGCTTCATGACTACCCGCCCAAGGCAATCATGATGGGCAATTAAATCTTTGCATATCCAAAATGTAAGGCAAGTAAATTCACAGGAAACCGGATATTGCGGATATCTGGGATACTGGCTGTGATGTGTCGCCGGCGCCGGTGCTGCCTTGCCGGTGGTTATGATCCCGAATTTGGTTTCGGCATGATGTGAGTTACAGCTTAATTCTTTGATGTTAACCATTCAACACCGGTGGTATCGATGGCGAGCATATGCTTTACCAAGTCGGCAGGGTTCAAGCTAGCCAAGTACCTTGCCGTTGTAGCGGGGCTGGCGTGGCCGAGTTGTAGTTGAATTGCATTCAATGGTCTTCCGGATTCCATCATTGTGTTTGCTAGACTGTGGCGAAATGCGTGACTATGCAGGCGCTTCTCTAATCCTAGTTTGGTTTCCAGTCGTTTAAGAAATGCTCTGACATAGTTGGCCATGATGGGGCCGCCGGATTGTTTTAGCTGTTCGCCCTGGGTGTGGGTGCAAAACAGTGGCCCCCTTCGGTTCATCCCTATTTTTTCTCTGCGTTCAATCCATGCCTCGATATACGGAAACATGGCGGGTATTATAGAAACGGTGCGGGCCCGGCCGCCTTTGCCGTTGTGAATAGCGACTAGGTATTTCTTAAAGTCAATGTCAGCCTTTTTAATTGCCAGCCCTTCACTGATGCGTAAACCGGCGCCAAAAAGTACAGCTAGCAAGGCCCGGTTACGTATGCCGCTGGTGCTGCTTGGGCAGGCTGCCAGTAGTCGAGATATTTCGGGCTGGTCAAAGTAAGTGCCCTTCTGATGATGTGGTTTCTTCGATGAGGGCTTTTTGGCCATGGCTTTCGCTCCTAAGCAGAATAGTAGCACTTTGTCTACATACTGCTATCATATACACCCAATCAAAGCCATTCAATGCCAGTCTTGTTGAAAGTGCTACTATTTCTCTCCGATGAGGTAGTTGCCATGCCGGCGACGCCGGTGGTCGGTGATGCCGTTCCAAGCGGGGTCGATTCCTAGAAAAGTCGGATATTACGGATAAAGCGGATATTGGATTGCTGATGTGATGGGCAGGGTTAGTTATTACTCTGCCCTTGTAAGCGGTGGTATTAGGTTGTCTGCCGGTTAGCCAGTTCGCCCCTTAGCAGTTTGAGTTCGTCGGCGAGGTCTTTCATTTGTTGGGCCTGCATTCTGTCGTACCGGCCAAAAAGTTCGGGGTGGCGTCTTTCCAATAGCCAAGCTAGGGCCTGCCATTGGGTTCGGCCATGGGCGGTGATTAGCGCAAGGCTTCGCTGAACAAAAGTTGCGTCGGCTAATTCGAGGGCGGCGTGGAGATCGTGGAAAATTCCACTGCGGGCGGCCCTGCCCTTGCGGCGCCAGTTGTAAAAACATTTCCGACCGACTCCGCCAACGATGGCGGAATGTTCCAGCGTATTGCCTGCGGCTACAGCGTCGGCAATTTTTTTGATGATCTTTTCAGTTAGTTTAGCCTTCATATGGATTCCTTTTTATAGGGTAAAATGGGGCTTATCTGCCATTGAAAATGTTGATAATTTCACGGCGCAACACGGCGTCGCTAGTGGTGGCGGAGCTGCGGGGCGCTGTGGGCTTCGCCCTGGGTGGCGTGATCTTAGGGGTTGAGTTGTGGCGGCCCCGTTGGGCGGCGGTCAAGTAAGCACAAAAATTCTGATAGTCTGACATAGTTAATTTCCTTTGAGTTGTAATGATGATGGCGGCTGCCGAAAACAACCGCCAACCGTAACCTCATGACCAGAGGCGTACGTCGCTTTAAAATCGGTGGTAAACTTGTACTAAGGTTAATCCATGTAGTTCGGCGGCATACTGCCAAATATGCCCCATTGCCTGCCCACAATTGCAAGTTTGAATAACTTTCCTACTGTATCCATCGATGATGAAAGATTTAATACGGTCGGTGCGTGGCGTCATTGTTAGGCCAGATGCACTGTAACGATATTCGCCGTTGTAGTTAATGTCGTGCCAACTGGTTGTGGTGTTCGGCTTAATTTCGTTCGTGCAAGTAAGTCGAATGCCTCGTGAGTGCTTGCATTTAGGGCATGGTTCAGTTTGGCTAAACCCTTCTTCTGCGTGGCCCTGCAACGTTTCACCTAGAAAATCCATTCTAAGGCTACTACCTTTTGGCGTTATCAAGGGCTGCCGTGCGTTGGCGGCTGCCAGTACTTTCTTTTCGGTGGCGTCGCCGGCGGCGGTTTCTGCGGCGGCTGCCGTGCCGGTGACGGTGGGGGTTTTGGCCTTTCGGGTTTTCGGGGCTGTGGCTTCGATGGTCGCCTCGTTTTCGTCGTGGTCATAATGCTCGGTCATGGTCATGTGTTCCTATAGATCGGTGAAAAGTTGTACCTACTTATAAGTGACTCGATGACGTGCGTATTATGCGATTGAAGGGAAAAATTTTCAAAATATTTTACCCTATAAAACAAGCACTTTTAACGCAAAATCGGTTTCAATCTTGGATAAATAAAAATAAATCCTGCAACTGCCTTCAAATCGGTTTCCATCACGTCATTTATCCTTATATAGCTATTTTTTGCTATTAAGAATTTTACGAGGACAAGTAATGAACGAGCCATTATTTTTAAGGGCCGCTGCTGCGGCAAAACTTTGTTGTAGGTCAGAGGGAAGCTGGTGGCGGTTGAACCGAGAAAAGAAAAATCCAGCGTCTTTCAAGATGGGCGGTACTACGTTTTGGCATCGAGCAGAAATTCTGCAATGGATCGAAGCAAGCTGCCCAAGTCGTGATGCTTGGGAAGCTCGAAAGGCGGGTGCATAATGGAAACTATTCCAGCTTTAGAAGTCATTGGGGGCTATAAGGTGCATCCGGCAGCGAGCCAATTCCCTTTGATGGAGGGCAACGCCTTTGACGAAATATCAAGTTCAATAGAAGAGTTTGGGCTTATACACCCCATTGTTTTAAAAGGCGATTTATTAATCGATGGCCGCAATAGGCTAAGGGCCGCCACTAAACTCAACACCCAGTACAAAGAGGAAAACAGGTCGCACCGGATTAAAATCACCACCGTTGAACTACCCGCCGACATAAACAACGTCGCCGAATATATCTACGACATCAATATTTCCCGCCGCCACCTAACCCCAGACCAACAATCAGCCATTGGTGCCGCTATCCTGCCAATGATCGCACAAGAGCGAGAAGCCAAGCAAGTCGCTACGCAATTCAAGAAGGGAGTTAGCCCGAACCCAGGAGGGAAACCTAAAGCTGAGGCGGATACGAAACCGTATCCACCTGAGACAAAGGATACAAAGCAGAAGAATGCGGAATCAACAGTAGGGCAGATAGCAAAACTGGCAAAGGTAAGCCATCACAAGGCAAGGCAAACCGTGGCAATGGTCAAGGCCGTTCAAGCGGGCGAGCTTCCAAAGGATACCGTCGCCAAGGTAATTGCGGGGGAGATGAAACTTAAGGACGTTGTGCCGAAGCGAGTGCCGAAACCAAAAACTAAAAAGGCTGCTGATGAACCAGTACCCGACAAGGAAAAAGACGATGCGTTTGAAAACGTCAAGACGTCTATCGATCGGTACTTGGATATCGACTTTTCAAGCAAGAAATTGCTTAGAGAAAAGATAGATACTTATCTAATCAGCAAGGGCAATTAGATCCTATGTAAGCAGTTAACAAATACACCTAACCAGATGCCTTGATGATTCAAGGCGGCCCCAAATTTAACAGCCTGCAAGAACAAACATTCAAGCAGGCACTTGGAGATTCCATAACTATGGTTGATTTTAACCGTGATTATTTTGAACAGGATTATCCAGCACCTTGGAAACCTAAACGGCTAACAGCTTGGGAACTCCAAGGATTATCCGATGCAGTAGCGCATCTAAAAACTGCTACTGCTAACAACGACCAATCAGCAATCGAAACATCAACCACATTCATCATTCACCACGCAAGGAAACTAATTTAATGAGAACTTTACTTATTGTTGCCGATGCTTACTACGGCGAGGCCAAGCTATTTTATGGCGAGAAATTTACCGTCTTGCAGGAAAGCTTTTTGATTAAAGATAATTCCAGCGCCGACGATTGCTACAAACTGCTTTCGACATTTTCCGATATTATCATCGTCATGGATTCGGAAGCCTCAACCCTTGCGAAGCGAGTCAAAGACTTGGCTCCTCGAGGTGGCTTTGATGGCACAATTTTAGCGATTATTTGTCAATCGGTTGCTGATATCGCTAGGGTATTGCTTCCAGAGAATGCAGCGAATTTTACCACTGTATCGAAGCCTTATTCAAGCTGGCCAGCGCTTCCAACCGAGAATGAAAAGCCACGGAAAGCACCCTTCCCATTGTCAGCATTACCAAAGCCTATGCAGGAGTATTGCGAGGCTGTTTCAGAAAGCAAACGAACACCACTAGATTACGTTGCGTTAGCCGTACTAGGTGCAATGGCAGGCGCAATAGGTGGGAGTACCATGTTAAAGGTTAAGTCTGATTGGGAAGAATTTGCGGTGCTTTGGATTGCATTATGTGGTGAAGCGGGAACAACTAAAACCCCAGTTATTAAACCTTGTTTTAAGCCTATTCGGGGCATTCAATCCGAGTTGCATAAGCGCTACCAGTTGGCATTGAAGAATTTCAATGATGCCAAGGAACGAGCAAAGAAAGATCCCGAAAGCGTTACACCTATAAAGCCAGAACCAGCATACCTGTATTTGGTTGATACCACCCAAGAAGCATTGATCAAAACTTTAGCGGATAATCCTAGGGGCGGCGTACTGGTTAGCGATGAAATAACTTCATGGTTGGGCAGTCACGACAAGTACACAGGCAAGGGCAACGATCGGCCATTCTATTTAAGCCTTTGGTCAAGTACCTCATATTCCAGTAATCGAAAGGGTGGGGGCAGTCTATCTGTTGAGCTTCCAATTTTAAGTGTATTTGGCGGCCTAACACCAAGTTCGTTGCCAAAGCTACATGGAGGCGCCGAGGATGGTTTTTTAAGTAGATTCTTAATTGCCTGCCCAGATAGGAAGCCAAGTTATTTCAACCGAGAAGGCGTAAGCGACGCAGTCCAATTGGCATACGATTCTTTTATCCGAAAGCTTTATGCAATCGAACCAGATCATCAGGATCTCGAAAACATATCGCCTAGGGTGGTTGTTTTATCTGAGGACGCCTTAACTGTTTTTGAAGCCTTTGCGAATGCGGTTGAAGATGAAAAGGCCAAAGATAGTACACCCTTAATCTTTAAAGGAGCATGGGCAAAGGCGCCATCGCAGGCGGCGAGGATCGCTCTGATTCTGCATTGTGGTAGGCAAGTATCGGGCGAAGAGGATGACCCCTACCGACTAAGCGAGGATTGCATGGATGCCGCAGTCGAGATTACCAAATATTTCTTGAGCCACCTAACAAGCATGGAAAGCTTATTCCATGTTGGCATAAGCAAAGCAGAAGAATTACGACGCAAAGTAATTTCATGGCTTAAGAAATATAACAGTAACCCTAGAAATAATGGGTTGCCTGCAAGCTGGCATAATATCCGGCACGGCGCCATGCACAGTATTACCATGCACGATGGCAGGGTTGACGGCAGAGCCCTTGAGCAATGCCTTGAAGGGTTGGAGGTAACAGGCTTTGTAAGGTTGGAATACCCGAAAGATAAATCGGGCTACAACTTGAAGCCTTTGGTTCACATCAACCCTCGATTAACTGCGGGCCCAGAAAGAAAGGGCGGAGCAGCATGAGCGACGCCATTAGGTTCGGCACACCTTCACGAAGCCGATATCCCAATTATCCGGTTTATCCGCTTTTCTGTGAAAACAGAACCACCCGCTAATAACTAGAAAAAATCCAAACTTCAGAAAAACGAAATAAGAGGCGCTAAGATGAAACCACAAGGTAAACAACCAATAATACCAATCGCAGTCAGGGCAGATGATGCAGCAAAAATTCTTAGTATCGGAAGAACTTCCCTACATAATTTGATGAAGGATGAAAAAATTCCGTATACAAAGATTGATCGGATTGTGTTATTTAGAATAATAGATTTAGAAAACTTTCTTAAACCGCATCCAAAAAATTATTCAGATTACAAAGTCGTTGGGGTTGTTTTAAACACTTTAAAAAGGACGTTGACCAATGGCTAGTCTTATAAAATCCGAGAATGGTACCTTCAGAATCATGTATCGTTTGCATGGCAAGCGTATGGCCATCTATGCTGGAAAGATGGAACCAAGAGAAGCAAGCCGCCTTTACGATAAGGTTGAAGAACTTGTAGGAATCCGAAACCGCAACGGAAGGATTGAAGAATCCGAAAGCATTTCCAAGTGGTTAGGAAAAATAATTGGAACTAACCTGCATACGAAACTTGTAAATGCTGGATTATTAGAAACAGTTAAAGACACCCAGTTAGGTTCTTTTTGCGAAGCCTATATTGCGTCCAGAACCGACATTAAACAACAAACAAGAATCAATCTGCTTTCTTCTAAAAGGATGCTTGTAGAGCATTTTGGAGCGGGTACAGACCTAAGAGTTATAACGCCTGCCGATGTTTCTAAATTTAAGGCTGCCCTAATGACAAGGTATGCAAATGCAACAACAGGGAGGACTTTGAGAAGGGGGCGGCAGTTCTTCGCCCATGCAGTTGATGCAGGGATCATAAACCGTAACCCATTTGATAAACTAAAGATCCCAAATCAAACAAACATTTCCAGACTTTTCTTTGTAGATAGGGAAACCTGTCAAAAGGTTTTGGATGCCTGCCCTAACTTGCAATGGCGTTTGATTTTCTCACTTGCACGGTTTGGAGGGTTGCGGATTCCGAGTGAACTTATTGGCCTGCTATGGAGCGATGTTTTATGGGCTGAAAAGAAAATAAGGGTTCCATCACCCAAGACAGAACATATCGAGGGAAAGGATCATCGATGGGTTCCGTTGTTTCCTGAGATCATGGAACCATTACGGCAGGCATTTGATATTGCCAAGGAAGGCGATAAATTTATCTTCCCAAGAACAATCACTGGGGCGGTTAATTTAAGAAAAGGATTAAACAGCATCATCAAGAAAGCTGGTTTATCCCCTTGGCCTAAGTTGTTCCAGAACCTACGGGCAAGCAGGGAGACAGAACTTTGTCAAAATTTCCCGCTTCATGTTGCTTCCAAATGGATAGGAAACACCCCAACGGTTGCTATGGGGCATTACCTTCAAGTGATTGATTCTGATTGGGAAAAGGCTACAAAATCCACAACCACGACCCAGAATCAAAACGAGGTTATTGAAATTTTCCGCCCCAGAGAAAACGACGCAAAAAACGACGCACTCGACGCAAAAACGACGCATTTTACGACGACTCAAGGCGGTTCGGAGACTTTCGCCAGTGTTCAAGAATTGATTAAAATCCTCGGTGATTCTAGTGTTTTATCGACAATTATCGAAGAATTGCAAAATGATCAAGTGCCCCGAGTAGGGATC
>Ga0194055_10004399_pt1 | contig 10551 bp, 11 predicted proteins | sample SepL449m_MetaG_FD_155482 | JGI IMG/M metagenome (GOLD analysis project Ga0194055, IMG submission 155482) | Anoxic zone freshwater microbial communities from boreal shield lake in IISD Experimental Lakes Area, Ontario, Canada - Sep2016-L442-9m | ecosystem: Environmental > Aquatic > Freshwater >... | reverse complement strand
CCAAAACATCGGGAATCTCCATGATTCCGGACTTGATGAACTGCAGCGTGTCACCCGAGCCTGGCTGAACTACGACGCAGACAGTGTCGGCTACCTCCGCCACCTCAGTTTCAGACTGCCCTACACCGACTGTTTCGACAACAACGACATCGTAGGCGGCGCTGAGAGCAGCTGCCGCATCTCGGGTTGGTCGAGCAAGGCCACCTAGGCGATCGCCAGCGGCCATAGAGCGGATCAGCAGTCCATCGTCTGCAGGGTCAAAGCTGATCCGCGCCCGGTCGCCGAGCAGGGCGCCGCCCGAGCGCTTTGATGAGGGGTCAACGGCCACAACGGCAACCGTCCTTCCCTGCTCCCGTAAGGCTTTGCAGAGTGCCGAGATCAGCGTTGACTTACCGACCCCCGGTGGGCCTGTAATGCCAACAACATGGCCGGCAGGCTCATGTCCGAGGGCGGCGGGGGATGTGGCTGCCAGTAGTGAAACCCTTTCCGGCTGATCAGCCGCCGCACTGCTCTCGAGAAGATTCAATGCATCGGGAGCGGCACTTAGATCGCCGGCCGCAAGCCGACCTCCGAGTTCGGCTCCGGCGTTTGGAGTCACGCCGATTGAGCCACGCCGCCCCGCTCGGCAACCAGCGCGACGATCTCACGGATGATCCGAGTCAGGTCGTAATCCTTCGGCGTATAGACAGCCGCAACGCCGGCAGCCTCCAACTCTGGAACATCCTGGTCGGGAATGATTCCCCCAACGACAAGCGGAACATCACCCGCACCAGCTTGATTAAGAGCTTCAATCACTGATGGGATCAACTCGCGATGGGAGCCGGAAAGAATCGAGAGGCCGATCACGTGGACGCCCTCCTGTTTTGCGGAGGCTGCGATCTGCGACGGCGTAAGGCGGATCCCCTCGTATACGACATCCATTCCAGCGTCGCGCGCCCTGACAGCGATCTGCTCGGCGCCATTGCTGTGGCCGTCAAGTCCCGGCTTGCCAACGAGGATTCGGATTCTGCGGCCCAGCGCCTCGGAGACGCGATCAACCTCATCGCGGAGCGCTTCAAGCTCGGCATCATCATGGTCGGCAGATGCCGACTCGCCAACGCCGGTTGGAGCCCGGTACTCGCCAAAGGCTCCGCGCAGAGCGGCCGACCATTCGCCGGTTGTTACGCCAGCGCGTGCCGCGGCAATCGTCGCCGGCATGATGTTTTCATCCTCTGAAAGGGCAACGCGGGCAACCTCAGCGAGTGCCTCGTCAACGGCAGTCTGATCGCGCTGCTCTCGCCATGCGGCTACAGCTGCGGTTTGTTGAGCCTCAACGGCTGGGTCAACGACAAGGATTCCGCCCTCGGCGTCAGCGGTCAGCGGCGACTCTTCGCTCTCCTGATAGCGGTTAAGGCCGACTACGACCTGGTCACCGGTCTCGATTCGGCGAAGCCGCTCACGGTGGCTCTCAACGAGCTGGGCCTTCATGTACGGGACAGCTTCAACTGCGCCGCCCTGTTCAGCAACGACTGCCATTTCGGCACGTGCACCCTCAAGCAATTCCTCAACAAGTCCGTCCATTACCTTCGAACCCTCGAAGATGTCTGGGTAGTCAAGCAAGTCAGTCTCGTAGGCCATTACCTGCTGAATCCGGAGTGACCACTGCTGATCCCATGGCCGTGGCAGACCAAGTGCCTCATTCCAAGCCGGCAGCTGAATAGCGCGGGCGCGGGCATCACGGCCTAGGGTAACCGCGAGCGTCTCAAGCACGATCCTCTGGATGTTGTTTTCAGGCTGGCGTTCGGTCAGGCCAAGTGAGTTGACTTGGACTCCGTAGCGGAAGCGCCGCAGCTTCGAGTCTTCAACGCCATAGCGCTCGCGGCCAAGTTCATCCCAAAGGATCCCCATCGCGCGCAGTTTTGCGTGCTCCTCAATGAAGCGAAGGCCAGCGTTTACGAAGAATGAGATCCGCGCAAATACCTGTGGCATGACCGACGGGTCAACCCGGTCGCGGACGGCGTCAAGCACCGCGATTGCATTGCTCATTGAGTAGGCAATCTCTTGGACTGGAGTCGCCCCGGCCTCCTGCAGGTGATACGAGCAGATGTTGATTGGGTTCCACTTTGGAACGTTCTCAACCGTGTAGGCGATCATGTCGGCGATCAACCGCATCGATGGGGCAGGAGGGAAGGCGTACGTTCCCCGCGCGAGGAACTCCTTGATGATGTCGTTCTGCGTTGTGCCCTGAAGCTGGTCTTCGCTTGCGCCCTGATGTTCGGCAGTAACGATGTAGAGGGCAAGCAGCCAAGCGGCGGTTGCGTTGATCGTCATCGACGTGTTCATTCGGTCAAGCGGAATCCCGTCGAGCAGCGCTTCCATGTCACGGATATTTGAAACTGGCACGCCGACCTTGCCAACTTCGCCGCGAGCGAGCTCATCGCCCGGGTCGTAACCAGTCTGGGTGGGGAGGTCAAAGGCGATCGACAGGCCGGTCTGGCCCTTTTCGAGGTTGCCGCGGTAGAGCTCGTTTGATTTCTCGGCGGTTGAATGGCCAGCGTAGGTGCGGATCATCCATGGGCGGTCTGGTTGGTCGAGGCGATGTTCAGTCATTTGCGACAAGTGTAGGTATCTTTGGCCTAAGTGAGCGCTCCCGTAACAGCCGAACCAATTGACGTCCTTCACCTTGGTCGTGAGAGGGTGATCTGCACATGGCGGATTGGCAGCGTGATCATCGATCCAGGCCCTGCCAGCTGCGCGGACACACTCGAAGCGGCGCTTGGTGGTGATCGCCCTGAGGCAATCCTGCTGACCCACATTCACCTTGATCACTCAGGCGGAACAGGCGAGCTACTGCGACGCTGGCCGGGAACGAAGGTCTTTGTTCATGAACTTGGCGCCCGTCACCTGATTGACCCGTCAAGGCTGGTTGCTAGCGCTGGCCAACTTTACGGCGACCTGATGCAGGAGCTCTGGGGCGACATCCTTCCTGTTCCGGAAGAGGCCGTAACAGTTCTTGCCGGCGGTGAGACGATCGACTTAGAAGGCGGTTTTGAGGTCATCTACACGCCGGGACACGCCAAGCACCATGTCTCGTACTTGCACCGGCCAACAATGAGAGCGTTTGTCGGTGATACGGGCGGCGTGAGGATCGGTGGAGCTGCTGGCACAACGATTGCGCCTACGCCACCACCGGACATTGATGTTGAACTTTGGAATCAGTCGCTCGATGCGATTGCTGCCTGGGAACCGTCAAGCCTCTGTCTGACCCACTTCGGTGAGTATCAGGATGTTGATGATCAAATTGCGGCCTTGAGGTCCTGCCTTGGCGACCATGCTGAGATGGCACGCGAGCTTGGGCCTGCTGAATTTGCCGACGCGGTGCGGGCGCGGCTCGCGAGGGAGGTCGGCGACGAGAATGCCGCTGCCTACTTCCAAGCCGCTCCGCCAGATGACCTTCAGGCTGGGTTGGCTCGTTACTGGATGAAGCGCGCTGAAGCTGAGGGATCTGCGGGTTGACTACCGAGGTCATTGAGCGCGACAAGCTCGCCGGTCCGGGCGGCGGGATCGGAGGCAATTGCAGGGTGATCGTCAAGAACGATGATCACAACAGTTTTGACCATGTTGCCAATGTGCTCGCTCGTTATCTGCCGGGAGTATCGGTCGGCGACGGCTTTCGGCTTGCCGACACGATCCACAATTCCGGGCTAGCGATCGTTTGGGTTGGCCAACGCGAGATTGCCGAGCTTTACTGGCAGCAACTCCGGGACGCCGGACTCACAATGGCGCCGCTCGAAGACGGCTAGAAGTTTCCGGACTACTCAGCTGATGTGCTGGCAGCCATCTGCGTCGCGCCAGATGTCAGTTCGTCTGCCCAGCCGTAAAGAACGGGGATTTGGTACCAGCCGCCGCAGTGGATTCGGAAGTGCTGACACTCAGAGCCCTCCCAAAAGGCTGTGAAATCCTCATACCGGTCGAAACCGAATGTCAACAGGAATCGGTAACGGTCATCGCGTGAACGGGTAAGCGAGTATGAGCTAGCTCCGTAACGCAGCGAGGCTGGGGCAAGTTCAGTCAATGCCTCAGCGAGACTGTCGCCACGGAAGACCGTTGCGTAAAACGGAACCTGGACAAGTCCACCCTTACCGGCCATCAGGTGCCTACCTCTGCGCGGATGGCACCGGGTCCTTCAGCTGTCCGACCTTCGCCCTCGTTCGCGGCACCGACAAGCACGGAGATCTTGCCTAGGTGCTTGTTATCGCTCAGTAGCTGGTGTGCCTCGGCGATCTGATCGAATCCCATTGTCTTCCAGAGTACTGGTCGGACCTGATTCGACTCAATCAAAGCGTTGGCACGGGTCGCTTCCCAGGCGTTTGCGAAGTGCGACCCAATGATCTGCTTCTGCTTCATCCACAGGTAGCGAACATCGAAGTCGAGGTTGTAACCGGATGTAGCTCCGCAGATAACAACCTTGCCGAATGGCTTTACGCAGAGGACCGATGTCGGGAACGTCGCCTGCCCAACATGCTCAAAGACAATGTCGGGGGCGGATCCAAGGATTGATTCGACTTCCTTGCAGAATCGACGCGACTCCTTGAAGCGGGCCTTCTCTTCCTCGGGAGTCTCGCCACCCTTGCGCATCATCCCGGCAAACTCATTGCGGTCAATCCAGCCGGTCGCACCGAGCTTCTCGAGCAGGGCTCCCTTTTCGGGCGATGAAACAACTCCGACCGATTGAGCGCCGGCAACTGCGCAGAGCTGGGTTGCGAATACTCCAAGCCCACCAGCAGCTCCCCAAATCAGGACCTTGTCGCCCGCCTGAATCTTTGCCTGATCCATGAGCATCCGGTATGCGGTGAAGTAGGTGAGGCCGTAGCTAGCTGCTTCTTCCCATGTCAGCGCTTCCGGCTTTGGCAGGAGCTGCTGGGCCTGAACCTTGCAGAACTGCGCGAAGGACCCCCAAGTTGTTTCGTAACCCCAGATCTGCTGGCTTGGTGCGGCAAGCGGATCAAGACCGTGAACCTCAGGGTCCTCGTAAGAGGCTTGGTTGCAGTGAACGACGATTTCGTCGCCTGGCTTCCAGCGGGTTACCCCTTCGCCGACCTTCCAAACGATTCCTGATGCGTCAGAGCCACCGATGTGGTGGCCGGTCTCTGGGTGATCGCCGTATCGGAAGATTGAAATCGGCTCGCCTCGGCCTGCCCAAACATTGTTGAAGTTGACTCCGGCAGCCATCACTCGGACGATCACTTCAAATGCGCCCGGTTCCGGTGTTTCAACCTCTTCCAGCTGCATTGAGTCAACTGGCTCACCGAAGCGATCCTCACGAATAACCCAAGCGGGCATTGTTGGCGGCAGCGTGCCGGGTTCGGTGCTGATGTTCACGAGGCTGCTGGTGTCAATGCTCACGGTCTGTTGTCTCCGGGCGTTGTTGGACGGTTCGCGGTGATGCTATCGGTCGTCGGTCGGGTAGTGCTTGCCGATGTAGCGGCGGCTAGGGGAGCAGCAGTTTGTTCTCTGCGCTCGGACGCTCTGGGCCGACGGTTAACGAGGTCGCCGGGTAGCCGTCGGCGACCACTTCACAGCCGCCTTCGATCAGGATCGCCTTGATTGTTCCGGTTCCACCGGCTGGGATCTGGCGGGCGATTGCCTCGTTTTCAACACAGCCTTCACCGATGTAACGCGGGCGCAATGTAACTCTCTGAACTTGGAGCTTGCTCTGGTTGGTGATCTTGAGCGTTACTGGCCCGCCACCAATCAGCTGAGGTGAGAGGTGGGTTGCCTTGCCATCAAGCAGTACGCCGACATAGGCTGTTACCGGTGGGCGGTTGGCGCTGTCCTTCTCGCCACTTGACCCACAGCCGACTACCGCGGCTAGCGCGGCAGTGCAAAGCAGAAGTGGCACAATTCGCTTGAGCATCTCTTCTCTCCCTTGTCGCGTAGCGTACGTCAAGCGGCGCCGGATGGCGCGTCTGGGGCCGGAAATGGCAGTTCAAATACCTCAGCCTCGATGCCGCCGGCGTCCAAAACGCTGCCCGGCTCGGCTGCGAGTCGCAGCAGTGCGAGGGCGCGAACTGCATCACCGGTAGGTGCTGCAACCGACCCGACCGCGCCAACCTGTCGGTCGCCGAGCCGTAGCGGGGTCCCGGGCTCAACGATGTCGTCGAGCAACAACCCACGCAGAGTGCGGTTCGGGCTGCCGCGGTAAAAGAGTCGAGCAACGGTCTCTTGGCCGACATAACAGCCCTTTGTGAACGAGACAAGCCGCCCATTCAGGTCGGCCTCCTGAGGGATGACGCCGTCGTCAAGGTCGATCCCCCAGCGAGGTCTGCCTGCCTCAACGCGCAGGCACTCTGCCGCAGCCTCATCTCCCAGCTCAGCACCAGCGCCGCGAAGCGCTGTTATGACGCCGTCAACAGATTCCGCTGGGCAGATCACATCAACGCCTTCCCAGGTAGAGACGACGCGGGCTCGGCAACCTCCAAGCATCACCAGTCTGTGGTCGTGTTCGGCGACTAGGTCGGATGTGCCAACCACGGTCGCTGCCAGAGGGCCGATCAGTGAAAGCTGTGAAGTTTCAAGCGTGGCCTTCTCAAGTTCGGCTGCGTGGCCGACAATGCTGCGGCGCAGTTGATCGAACAGGGCTTGAAGGCTGGCTCGATCTGTGTCGAGCATCAGGCGATCCGCGTCTGACCGCAACACCCGGACGATTGCGAGAAGTTTGCCCTTTGCTGTGAGGAGCGCAGCCTCGCAGCCAGCCCCAACCTCAAGCGCCTCAATGTCGTTCGAGAGTTGACCTTGCAGTAGTGACGCCGCATCTGAGCCGCTGACAATCAGTCGGCCACGGTGACTCCTATCGACGATGCCACAACTGCTTTCAAGAACTGAGATCGACCCGGCTGCTGGCTGCCAGGGGGCTGGCGGCGGACCGGGTTCGGCCTGATTGATCTCTTCGGGCATTGGCGAGGAGGATACCTCCGCTTGAAAAACAAGAGTTAGGCGTGCCATAATCTGATCTATGGGCATTCCTACAGTTGAGCGGTCGCGGGCAGTCGAGGATTACGTGAAGGCGATCCACGCGATCGCCGATGATGGCGGCGATCGAAGTGTCGGAACTACTGCGCTCGCGTCGCACCTTGGGGTCACACCTGCGTCTGCGTCGGGAATGGTTCGCAAGCTCGCAACACTCGGGCTGGCCACTAGCTCTCCCTATCGCGGTGTGACTCTTACCGAGGACGGAGAGCTACTTGCTCTCTCGATCCTTCGCCGCCACCGTCTCTTAGAAACTTTTCTTGCCCAGCGGCTAGGGATTCCCTGGGACAGAGTCCACGCTGAAGCCGAAGTGCTTGAGCATGTTCTATCCGTTGAGCTTGAGGCGGCAATCGCCAACAACCTTGGCAATCCGGACCGTGATCCACACGGAGCACCAATACCGCGTTCAGACCTAACAGTTGAGGAGCAGCAAACATTTCCTTTGGAGCAACTCGCCGAGGGCGATCGGGTCAGGTTTGTGAGGATCCCGGATGAACGCCCAGAGATGCTCCGCTGGCTCGCAGAGCGCGGCATTGCGCCAGGCGCAGAAATTGAATTGAAGCGGCGCGAGCCTTTCGGTGGCCCACTCACAGCCGCGATCAATGGCCGTGAGCACCAGCTTGGTGTTGAGCTCGCAGCCGCTATTCGGGTCGAGTATTTGTGAACGAGCAGCGCTCTCCAATCAAAGCCGACCGTACGCAGACGCGACGATCCCGCGCGCGACTGACGCTGCCACTGCTTGGTCCAGCGTTTGTAGCTGCAGTTGCCTACGTCGACCCGGGGAACTTCGCCACGAATACGACAGCTGGCGCTCGATACGGAACGCTCTTGATCTGGGTGGTTGTTAGCGCCAACCTGATGGCGATGCTCGTTCAATGGCTGTCAGCGAGCCTCGGGCTAGCGACTGGCAAAGGGCTCGCGGATGTCTGCCGCGAGCAGTGGTCGCGACCGGTATCGCTCGGCCTCTGGCTGCAAGCAGAGGTTGTAGCGATGGCTACCGACCTAGCTGAAATCGTCGGCTCTGCTGTTGCTCTCAACCTTCTGTTTGGGATTCCGGCGCTGCCAGCCGGGGTTATTGCCGCCATCGTCGCAATGGCATTGCTGCAGCTCGAGCGACGCGGCTACCGCCGATTTGAACTTGCGATCGTTGGCCTGCTCTCGATAATTCTCGCTGGTTTTCTCTACAGCGCATTTCGGGCGGGGGGTGACCCATCAGGCTTGATTGACGGGCTCGTCCCTCGATTCGATGGCAGCCAATCGGTGCTGCTGGCGGTCGGAATCCTCGGCGCAACGGTTATGCCACATGTCGTCTACCTTCATTCGGCACTTGTTGCGAAGCGGCCCGGCGAACGCGACGTAGCCTCAATTCGGAAGCGTCTCAAGGCAAGCCGAACAGATGTACTAGTGGCACTCGGTCTCGCTGGGGTAGTAAATGTCGCAATGCTCTGGGTGGCGGCAACCCTGCTCCACGACCTGCCGGGCAAGACCGTCGACACGCTTGAAGGCGCCTACTCGGCCTTCGGTGATGTTGCCGGTGTGAGCACCGCAGTTGCATTCGCGCTCGCACTGCTGGCCTCCGGCTTCGCCTCGGCAAGCGTTGGGACATATGCCGGTCAGGTGATCATGGAGGGGTTCACCGGTTGGCGGATCCCACTGCTGCTGCGACGGCTGCTGACACTCCTACCGGCGCTGATTGTTCTAGGTATTGGTGTCAACCCTACGGCGGCACTGATTCTCAGCCAGGTTGTGCTGTCGTTTGGAATTCCGTTTGCTCTGATCCCACTTGTGATCTTCACTGCGCAGCGTTCGGTGATGGGGCAGTGGGTTGTCAGCCGTAAGGCGACAGCGATCGCCTGCGTGGTCGCGACCGTGATTGTTTCGCTGAATGTGCTGCTTCTCATCGATTTGCTCGGTTGATGATCCCTGTCTCGCGGTAGCCTTCACAGACATGAGCCTTGAGCAGACATTCAGCAAGCAGGTTGAGCAGCTGCCAGATGACTGGACTGATCTCGCCGTTGACCTGCGAATCGCCGACGAAAGTCGCTATGTGGAGGCTGCGACGCTAGTCGTCACCTGCAATGCCCAGCCCTACAGCAACAGTAAGTGGCACTGGCGAATTCCCGTTGCCCACCGTTTTGGACATGGGGCGGCAGTGCCGGCCGTGGTTAGCACGCTGCGCTTGCTCGACAACGCGGGCTTTGCAGGCGAGCTCCGAATTGGCGATGTAAGAGCTGGACGCGTTGAAATCACCCACGACTGGGGACGGCCGGACTCGGTTACACGCGAGCTGCGCCAGATCCGCTCCCAGTAGTGGCTCGCATACTTGTACTTACGCCTGACCTGCTGTTTGGTTCAGGGTTGCTTGGCGCGCTAGTCGCTGGAGGCCACAGCGCAATCCTTTGCAGTGATGCTGATGCGCTCGCGGCCGAGGCGTCCGGTGCGTCACTTGTGATTGTCGATCTAACTGACAGTGTCGAGGAGCGATCAGCCATCCTTACCGACGCCCGTGATGCTGGGTTACTCGATGGTGTAAAGGCGCTTGGCTACTACAGCCATGTAGATCCGGAAAGTCGTGACCTTGGGCTTAAGGCGGGCATTGAGCAGGTTGTGCCTCGTTCACGGATGCACCGTGAACCGACGGCGCTGGTCGACGCGCTGCTCTCCGACTAGCGGCTTGCCTTGTCAGCGAATTCGGGATCGAAGAGTGTGTCGATCTTTGGCGGCAGCCTGACTATTCCGTTTGCCGCTTCCCATCTAGACCAGCGCTTAAGCAGTGTCGTGTCAAGTGTTCCCGCTCGTCGGTTCGGTGGCAAAAGCGCACCAAGTGCAGCCTGCGTTTGAGCTGCAAGCAGTGCCGTGTCGCTGCCCTTGACGCGCGCTTGAACTGAGGCACGAGCGAGCTCTGGCTCGGAGACGGCGGTCTCGGTTCCCTTAACGAATGCCGTCACAACCGACTGGACGAGCTCGGGGCGTTGCTCAACTGTCTTCGGGAGAGTTGTCAGCACAAGCTCGGGATAAGCAGGTGCACCAAAGGAGTCGAGGCGAAAACTCTTATAGCCGCGGTTGAGCCGACCAAGCGCGACGCCTTCCTGATTGAAAAAGCCTGTCGCTGCATCGACGCGACCGCCGAGTAGCGATTCGATCGCACCGAAGCCAGCTGACTGAATCTTCAGCGTTCGAGAGTCACCGCCGTCGCCATTTACGACTGCCTTGGTTACGGCCAGGTCACTTGGAGCACCTGTAACGGCAACCGTTCGACCGGTTAGGTCACGGGGTCTATTCGCATTCCGCGCGATCAGCGCAGCCAATGGCTTGCCAACTACCGCCATGACTCCAACCAGTTTGCGTCCGCGTGCTTGGGCGATCGCCAGATCGTGAACGTCCAGTACTGCAAAGTCTGCTCGCTCTGACAGCAGCAGGCGCACTCCATCCGCTGATGATCCCGGCGTCCGCAGCTTGATCGCCACTCCATTTGAACGGTCAAGCCCACTGGCAAGGGCGGTAAGGAGACCGGCATGCGCAGGGTTCGGGGTCCAGTCGAGC
>Ga0194055_10004398_pt1 | contig 10552 bp, 10 predicted proteins | sample SepL449m_MetaG_FD_155482 | JGI IMG/M metagenome (GOLD analysis project Ga0194055, IMG submission 155482) | Anoxic zone freshwater microbial communities from boreal shield lake in IISD Experimental Lakes Area, Ontario, Canada - Sep2016-L442-9m | ecosystem: Environmental > Aquatic > Freshwater >... | reverse complement strand
TCAGATGTGCCCCAACGATTGCGAATGAGCCCAGTAAACCACGGTCAACTGAAGTGAGGTGCATCGATCCACCCTTACCATCAAGAATTCCGCTTTTACGACCAATGAGCTCCGCCAATATCTCATCTAGCGGGACGCCTTTAGCGATCGTGTGTGCGTGACCACGATATGTAGCTAATGAGTAGTCATCAATCCGCATCGCAGATCCAAAACCGGTTGCAATAGCTTCCATACCCGTTGAGAGATGCGAAGATCCTCGTATCAGTCCAGCCAAAAACAACTTATTCACTGCCACGGAAAACTGTCTCATTTCATGCAACTGTTCATACATCCGGAGACGAAATTCAATCTCCAATGAAATCTGAGGATCCAATACGCCCAAAGGCAACCGAGGTGTCCGAGCCGCATACCTATTTTCTTTAGACATAGCTTTACATCACCTTTTTCATGAAAGACCACAATTCTTAATTCTGTTCAGCAAGCTGTCACCCATTATCAATTTCATATCATTGTCAGAAATGAAACTGCAATGAGTTCTGAAAACCTCTATTGACTGGCGATACGTTATGTATTGAGCGACAACTGGGAAGTCTGATCCCCAATGCAGCCGATTTGGCCCAAATGCCGAATACAAACCTTCAGCGATAAACCGCAGATCGTCAAATGGGTACTCCCATCTGTCTGAAGCCAAATGATGGAAGCCGGAAAACTTCACGTGAATATTCGGAACGTTTGCCACACCAGAAACCAGTTCCAATTGCCGTTCCATCTCCTCAATCTTTTTGGCGTCTTCTCCAGGAACCGGTCCAACACCCAGATGATGCAACAAGAAGGGAATACTTGGATGAGCCTTGGCAACCAACATCAGTTCACCTACCAGTGAAGAAGGTAATGCAATAGAAACAAGCTGATTTAGCCGTTCCGCGGTGTCGAAAAACTTTTTGCCCTCACTGGAGAAGAACCAACTACCGTCATCATCGGCCGCGACATAGTGCGTAAATCCTTTCAGACTGTAGTTAAGAACTGCCTGTTCAAGTCTTTCAGATGCACCTGGCGTGTGATACGTGGAAGACCAAAGGCAGTCAACATCCGCCAACTGAATCAATCTGTTAGGGAATCTCTTCATCCCCTCGTATACATACTGATTGTTTTCTGGATTTCGATCGATATTTGCACAAACAATAAAGGAACTACCAACACCGTTGAGATCCATTTCAAAAACAAGCTGATCTATAACAGAACGAGAACTCGGATCTGGAACTTTGCTTTCATACGGCCAAAATTCCCAAGCATGGCAATGCGAATCTGCAATCATCGTTCTAATCGCCACTTCTTACAGGTGGTTTGCCCGTTCGATTTGCTTTGGTTTGTGGCGTTAGATCAAATAGCGTTTCGTGTCCATGCAGATGACGTTCCAAATCATCAATCATTAGAGAAAAATTCGTAATCTTGCTTGCTCCATGAGCAGCTACGTGAGGCGTGAGAAACACATTCGTAAGTGCCTTAATCGGATGGTTGGCAGGAATTGGCTCTGGGTCAAAGACATCAAGCCCCGCGACGATATCCCCCACCTCTAATCGCTTAATCAGGGCGTCAGTGTCGACTACGGCCCCACGTGAGACATTCACAAAAACCGCACCAGGTTTCAACAGATTCAATTGTTTGACGCCGATCATTCCCCTTGTCTTCGGCGTAATCGGCACTAATACGACGACAACATCCTGTTGCATAGCCACTTCTAAACTTGTCAGCGTAAAGTTCATCACATTTGCCACGACTTTCGGCAAGTAGGGATCGTGAACACAGATATCGCATTCAAAAGGCTTCAAGAACCCAATCAAACGCTGCGCAATGTGTCCACCACCGATGAGACCTACAGACTTACCGAATAGATCCTTAATTTTAATTCTTTCTTCCGCAGATCCAGAGTCAGAAGTTGGTTCAATCTGTTTTCGAAAAAAACTTCCGGCATTTCGCAACGAAACGAGAATCAAACCGAGCGCCCACTCGGCGACAGGGAATGACACACCGTGGTTGGAATCTATTGTCCTTACACCGCCGGCCCAACAGTCCTCAAGGTTGAACCTGAAACCAAACCGGTCTCCTTCAAGGTCACAAACAAATTTTAAATCTGGTGCTCTTTTCAATATATCTGAGTCAATTTTTGGACATCCATCGTGCATAACTAGCGCATCGATACCACGGAGTGCGTCTTTCAAACGTTTCCGTGAAGTCTCATCTTCATTTGGCCCATGGCGCAAAAAATCTTTCGAGTTCTTATCTCGCAAATCTTCAAGGCACAGCCAATCATGATCCACCAAAGCGGACAACCGTTTCATCTCATCTTCGCTCTTACAAAAATTTTCACGACTTGCTGAGCTAAAAACAAATAACAATTTTGGCTTAACGGAATTGCTCATCTCAAACCTAATTTCTATTGGCTAGCAAAAATACAAATACGGGGCTCAAGGCGAAGATCGCCCGGAGCCCCGTACTGTAAAACTCTAATTAATTAACCCTTAGTTGCTGGACGCAAGTGGAACAAAACTTGGTTCCATGCTTCCCAACATGGGTAAGGAGCCACGTACGGATCTGCCGCACTTGGAAAGCCAACCCAATATGTTGTGTTTGCCGTAGTCGCCCACAACTCTTCTGTGAGCATTATTTCTGGCATGTCACGCAGGTACATGTCAAGCAAACTTACTATGCCAGTCATATAAACAGGATCGCTTACACTTCCTGGAATCGCTTCCAACTGATCCACGATTTTGTCATACTCAGGATTCTTATAGCGCGTACAAGCCATACCATCGGCGCAACTTCCCGTTGATGAGGGGAATGATCCACGCGAGTGGAAATCTTTGAGTGTGTCGAGTGGCTCAGCAAGACTTCCACAGTGCACATACAAAATGTTTGGCGTCTTGCTTTTATTGCTTAGGAAGTCCAATGTTTGAACACTTGATCCGTCTGGATCAGGATTCGAAGTCGCATCAAATCCAGCTTTAACTAATTGCTCGGTAATGATTGGATGCAACGGAATCCAAGAACCTCCGGTCATGCTGATTTTGACGGTCTTTCCGCCTTTTTCCCATAGACCTTTTGCATTCTTGGCGTACCCAGACTTGCCCATATATTCTTCAACTTTTGCTGGGCTTGGAGTCTTTCGATCGTATTTGGCAATCACCGCTTTAATTTCTGGTGTCAACCATGTCGCAGACAAATAACTCGAGAAAGGCACATCATTGGCTGGGTATGCCGATGCATATCCCAAATCGCTAATTGCCTGGCGATCAATAGCGTAGTTAACTGCAAGACGAACATTTATATCGTCCCAAGGTTTCTGTGAGAGATCTAGCTTTAAGTTCTGCCCACAACCGTCTGCTGCACCCCAAACAGGACCCTTTGCTGCCCAGGAAACAATTTTATCGTTCTTGGCCATAACGGACTCAAGCGTTTTGCGCTGGAGAGCAAGACCATAGTCAATCTGATTGGACTGAAACATCTGTCCCCGAGGCTCTTCTGCCCCAGTTGGAACCAATGTAACGCGACATGGTGCAGGCAAATTCATAAATCCGGATTTTGCACCCCACCAGTTACCGTCACGGTCCATAATTTGTTGACGCGCGCTTGACTCAACCAACTTGTAGGGACCAGAACCAACTGGCCATCCTTTGGCTTTATCAAAGTTCGTGAAAGTCACAGGATCTTGACCTTCCCAAATATGCTTCGGGATAATGACAATGTGATTTTCGTGTCCAAGCGCTAAGTTGCGATTGAAGAAACGTGGTCCCGGCTTTGTCAACTTAATTACTGCGGTCAATGGATCTGGAACAGTGACTGAAGCGAGCCATTCTTTCATGATGCCTGAATAGTCGAGGTCAGGTGAATGATCTCGCAGCAGTTCAAGCGTGAACTTCACGTCTTCAGCTGTCAGTGGTTCACCATCTGACCAGGCAGTTCCCTCACGCATTTTTACAGTAATTTCCGTGAAGTCGGCATTGTATTTATATTCTGTTGCCAACCACGGAATTTCTTCACCAGTATTAAGGTTCGAAACGAACAAAGGCTCATAAAGACCCTTCAAACCAATTTCTCGCTGATGGTTTACTCCACCAATCGCCTTGTATATATTCCAGTTTTCTGGATTTGGAATCGCATCGTAAGTCTGCCAAGGTCCAACAACCAAGGTCTGCTCACGCGTTGGTTCGCCCTCACACACTGTCGTAGCCGTGTCGCTGGCTACAGCGGTCGTGTCTGAACTAGCTGCTACTTCAGTACTAGTTGAACTTCCACTGCTCCCACAGCTCGCTGCAAAAATAGTAGCAGCAGCCATGACTGTCAATATTCGTAACGATCTTAATTTAGTCATAAATAACCCCCCAGTTGAATTGGATAATTGTTTTAACTTTATTTTTTCTCTACATTTGTGACACTACTGGTATGTATTCAACTTGTCAAGAAAACATATGGACTAGTACCAAAGTCGTGAGAATTTTTTTGCTCATATACCAATTCTGAGGCTTGTACAAGATTTGGTATTAGCAGTTCAGGGGTTATATGCTGAGCGTAGCTGGGGGGCTAAATGCGTAAAAAACTGTTTCAAATTTTGATTGTATTTATCATTTCTATCTGTATCAATTTTTTTCTACCACGCCTCATACCGGGTGATCCGATTACGGCATCGCTGTTGTCACGAACAACTTCCGGTCAAGTAGTCACAGACATGGACAAGACAATCGCCATGTATAAGAGCAAATATGGGCTTGATAAGCCACTGATCGTTCAATTTAAAAATTATGTTTCTGATCTTGCGACACTTGATTTGGGCACTTCACTAGCAGATCCCCCGCAGACCGTGTCATCCAAAATCATGGCGTCATTACCGTGGACAGTAGGACTTTTACTGTTTTCAACGTTGATTTCATTTACCCTCGGATCCCTTTTGGGCGCTGCTCATGGTTGGGGCAAAGCCAAACGACTCACTTCGCCCCTTATGGGCCTTTTCTCAATTCTGTCATCAGTCCCAGGTTTCCTTCTTGGATTTGTATTTGTAGCAATCTTTTCTCAAAAACTCGGACTACTTCCCGCCGCAGGAGGCTTTAGTCCAACATTGAATTTCGGCTGGACAAAAACCGCCGTTCTCGATATTTTAAAGCATTCGATTGCACCTGCTATGTGCATCATTTTTTCTACTGCGGGGTTTTGGGCTATCCAGATGAGATCGATGACGATAACTGTAAAGCAAGAGGACTACGTGAAGTTTGCTGAATCCAAAGGCCTCAGTGAGTCGCGAATATTTTTCAAATATGGTTTAAGAAACGCCATGCTTCCACAGATCACGAATCTGGGATTAGCAATTAGTTCAGTCATCTCTGGATCTGTGCTCATTGAGTCATTTTTTAATTATCCTGGACTGGGGGGATTGCTTAAAACTTCTGTATTTAATCAGGATTATTTTGTAGTACAAGGAATAGTCCTATTTCTTATAATTTCAGTCACTTTTGTGCTCTTGATTATCGAACTCTTGAACCCACTTCTTGATCCAACTTTAAAAGTCAACTCTTAAATCAAATGATTTAGATTTATCATAACAGGAAAGCCAAAACAGCCTTCATGAAAAAATTAACTGCTTCTTTTTATATCGGACTCGCTCTTTTTTTTCTTTTAATTATTTTCACATATGTCACAAGACTGTTCTACGACACATCTCTTGTTGACATTGGCTCCAAAATGCCATATCTTCCGCCAGGCGCTGATGCCGCCCTTGGTACTGATTCTTTTGGCAGAGACATGTTGGCTTCAATACTTGTCGGAACACCATCAACTTTCCAGATCGGTCTAATTGGCGGCACAATCGGACTACTCATTGGAGCAACTCTTGGATTAATTTCGGGCTACTTCGGCGGCAAAATTGACACGATAGTCAGAACCATCAGTGATTCACTCATCACCATCCCATCCATTGCAATACTTCTAGTAGCGGCTTTGAACATTGAACATCTAACACGCTTCTCATTGGCAACCATTATCGCGGGGTTGTCCTGGATGTATCCGGCACGGACAATCCGTGCTCAAGTCTTGTCGCTCAAAAATAAAGACTTTATTAAAATCTGTCGGGCCAATGGACAGGGCGAGCTCGACATACTTTTCAGAGACGTTATGCCAAACTTGCTACCTTATTTAGCCTCAACTTATGTACTTTCAGTATTTACAACCATGATCGCAACAGTTGGGTTGGAGAGTCTTGGACTGGGAGTTGACGGTGATTACTCGCTCGGAACAATTCTTTACTGGTCAACACGTAAAGCCGCAGTCGTTACAGGAACCTGGTGGTGGTACACCCCGCCAATACTTGTTTTAACCGTTATTTTCTTGTCCCTTCTACTGATGTCAATTGGGCTAGACAAAGTTGTGCGGCCATCAGATTCGGCAAAAGTATGAACACTGAAACAATCGTAAAAATTTCCAATGTTTCCGTTGAGTACGAAACCCAAAAGCGAAACATCAGGGCTGTTAACGATGTAAGTTTTGAACTAGTCGCAGGACAACGACTCGGAATTGTTGGAGAATCCGGGTCCGGAAAGACCACGCTTGGGACAGCAATCTGTGGTCTCACAAAATTCCCTGCTCGAGTGATATCTGGTTCGGTTCAAATTGGTAGCGTAGATTTACTCGCGCTAAATCCATCTGAAAAACGCCTGAGTATGTTGCGCGAAATTGCATTCATTCCCCAAGCAGCGATGAATTCGCTTAATCCATCAATGCGAATTGAGGATCAGTTTCTAGATGCTCTTTCTCGCGGAACGAAGAAATCCTCAAGAAGTCACTTCAATGAATTAATAGAATCACGCATACTTCAAGTTGGACTGGACTTGTCTTTATTAAAACGTCACCCTCACGAGCTTTCTGGTGGTCAAAAGCAACGCCTAGTGATAGCAATCTCAACAATTATTTCGCCAAAACTTATTGTCGCCGACGAACCGACTAGTGCTCTAGACGTAATCATTCAACGTCAAGTATTAAAGAGTCTTTCGGATGTTCAAAAAATTAATAACTCAGCAGTAATTCTCATTGGTCATGACATAGGTCTGCTTGCTCAGTTCGTTGACACTTTGGCCATAATGTACGCCGGAAAGATAGTTGAGTTTGGCTCGCTTGAAAGTCTATTGACGAATCCCAAACACCCATATACAAAAAAACTGATCGCAAGCGTTCCATCAGTTTTGAAACACGAAGTGCTGATAGGCATTCCTGGCCTACCCCCTAGTCTCTCCGATTTACCGACTGGCTGCAGTTTTGAGCCAAGGTGCACAGAAAAGATTTCAAAGTGCTCCCAATCGAGACCTGAACTGATCAGTGTTACAGACCGCAGCGTTGCATGTTGGCTACATAATGCCGAAACTCCCCCTGGACAATCTTCAGCCGAAGCGAGGAGCAATTAGATATGTCTGATTTTTTGGTATCACTTAATCAAGTAAGTAAAACTTATAAGTCGCGCTCCAACGGTGTGAGCAGCGAAGTAAAAGCACTGCTCCCAATGTCCATTGAGATCTCTGGAGACACGCCCAAGGTCATCGCAGTGGCAGGAGAAAGCGGTAGTGGAAAAACCACCTTGGCCAGCCTCATTCTTGGATTTCAATCCCCCACTAGTGGATCAATCGGATTCAACGGAATACCGTTTAGCAAGCTAACTAAAGCACAGCGTTATGAGTTCCGTCGAACTGTTCAACCAGTACTTCAGGATCCATTTTCATCTTATAACCAGTTTTATAAGGTGGACCACATTCTAGAGATGCCTCTTAAAAACTACGGTCTGTCAAAGAACAGCGATGAATCTTCTGTTTTAATCGAAAAGGCACTAACAGACGTCGGATTAATTCCAGAACAAACGCTCGGCAGATACCCTTCACAGTTAAGTGGCGGTCAACGACAACGAATAATGTTGGCGCGTTTGTTGCTCTGCAAGCCACGCCTCATCGTTGCTGACGAACCAGTCTCCATGATTGATAGTTCATATCGAGCGATAATTCTCAGCATGCTCCTCAAGCTGAAGACCGAACATCAAATAAATATCGTTTACATCACTCATGACCTTGCCACCGCTTATCAAATAAGTGACAAATTGATCGTTCTCTATAAGGGAAGAGTTGTTGAAGCCGGCGACACAAAATCAATTATTGACAACCCGAAGCACCCGTACACAGAATCCCTCATCTCATCGATTCCCGTCCCTGACCGAATCCGTTCATGGGACAAAGACACGTTAGAAGTTAAACATGGGCTCGTGAACGAAACAGGATGTGAATACACCGACCATTGCTTACATGCAATACCACAATGCAAGGTTCAAGTACCAAAATTTCAACAGGTTGCCAGTCATCACGTGGTTTCATGCCGACTTTATGAGAACTCCCCGATCAAAGAACCGTTCGAATTAATCGAGACAATTAAATAATGTGCACTTCACAGAAAAACTGGAGAGAAAATGACTAGCAGCGAATTTATCGTTGAATTTGACGACAACACAACGGGCAGGCAAGTTCTCATTGACACCGGGGATGACAGCCTATTTTTGTGGTACAACAATGATTTGTCCTGGGATACCAACCCAACCAAAGTAGCTATGCACAAGCATGCAGAAGTTGACGAAGCAATAATAATGTTTACTGGAGAAGGTTTCTTTCTTCATGGCGAGGATCAATCAACAGTCGTGAAAACACGATGGAAAGCTCCATGTTTGATATGGATGCCATCTGATAGGTACCACAGAATAGTGGTGACTTCAAAAGAACTCAGTAAATCGATTCTCTTATATACCCCTTCCAAAACACCATTAGATACTTTTAAAGAGATCATTGGGCGTGCAACATCTGGGGTTGAAGTTGTATTTTCTGACATACCGGAAGAAACAATAAGTAAAGATGTCTTTGACCATGTGCCCTCAACGATGATTGGACGCGCATCATGAAAATCCTCTTGGTTGGCGGATCTGGCAAAGTCGGAACATTCATTACGCCCTATTTGCTCAAAGAACACGAAATTCGGGTACTTGATATACGTCCGCCAACTTCGAAGGAAGTTGAGTTCGTAGAAGGTTCGATTTGTGACCCGGAATCGGTGAAAACTGCGTTAACGGGCTGCGACTCGTTCATAAACCTCGTGATGATGGGTGCACAAGGTGGAAATTCAACCGAGCAAGATATTGGACTTATCCAAAGCAACTACGCCGTCAATACCTTGGGCTTACATCTTTTGCTCTATATCGCACAGTCCATGAACATAATGAATGGTGTACATACGAGCACAATGTCAGTGCATTTTCGCGAACGAGCCCGAATGGGCAGATTCGTTTATACCGACGAGAACATGACCGAGCTCGATTCACCAAGTGTTTATGGACTTACCAAAGGTCTTGGTGAGAATATTTGTTCTTACTTTGCAAACTGGTTTGAAATGAATATCGTCGCCCTCAGAATTACTGGTCCACGTACAAGGGATGAGTATCTTGCCGAACGACGAGAAAGACCAGAAAACCGCACTGGCACTGGCCACTTGTATGTAACCGACGAGGAAGATCTCGCGAGGGCTTACCTTGCAGCTTTGCAACATGTGAAAATAGGACACGGTAATTTTGAGGCAATGTTTATTAGCGGCGATGAGCTTGAGATTGAACACAATATGTCAAGAGCCCGACGTCTACTTGGTTGGGCACCACAGTCGCAATTGCTTCTTAAAAACGATTAGCTAGTAAAAAAATTATTAGACATTGATCTGACCATAATTCTTCCCATTAAGGTTTCAATTTCTGATTCAAAATTGGAGAAAAACTGTGAAGCTGAATGCTGATTCGACCACTCGATAATCACTGCATACTCTGGTTCGATTGATTTTCCGCTTGGATGTTGTCCTTCTAATTGACAAAATCTCACTCGGTACATACCCGGTAGAGAAAAACCACCTAAGCGTAAACAATTTTTGAAATAATTAAAGTCATCGAAATTCGTAGCACTAACCGATACAACCGGCGATACAAGAGTCGAATCAATGGATGTCAGTGGATCCTGCGCAACCCCATCTCTAAAGACTTCAATTTGGCGATAAATAGAATTACTTCTTGAGATGATATTTTTCTTAATGCGATTAACGAATACTTCGTCGGATGCTATTTCCCGCTTGTAATCTTCCGTATCAAAAATTTCTGCTCCCAAAATTTCATGAATGTTAAACACACAGTCATCTGATCCATGCGACAAGAACGAGTTGACGGTTCTGAAACCTGCTCGTAGCAACGAAGGGGCATGCACGCCTGCAAACCAATCAACAAATTCTCGTGTGAATCCTTTTTCGAGTTGAAGTTTGATGAGGAAAAGCCGCGAATCTGGAACAGATTCCTCGCTTTGCTTAAGCAATATACATAACCTCGTTTGTCACAATTTGCGGAACTACCGTAAAACAACCAGCCATGGCCTTGCCCCATTCAGCGGAAATGGCTGCAACTTCCTGATGGCGCTTTGTTTCCTCTAAGTTCTCGCATTCATAATAACCCACGACA
>Ga0194055_10004396_pt1 | contig 10554 bp, 11 predicted proteins | sample SepL449m_MetaG_FD_155482 | JGI IMG/M metagenome (GOLD analysis project Ga0194055, IMG submission 155482) | Anoxic zone freshwater microbial communities from boreal shield lake in IISD Experimental Lakes Area, Ontario, Canada - Sep2016-L442-9m | ecosystem: Environmental > Aquatic > Freshwater >... | reverse complement strand
GCTGCAGTCATCTTGACCGGCCAGCTCATGGCGAACTACCTCAGCAATGCTGGTGGTGCATGGGACAACGCAAAGAAGTACATCGAAGACGGCAACCACGGCGGTAAGGGCTCAGAGCCATACAAGGCAGCAGTTATTGCTGACACTGTTGGTGACCCATTCAAAGACACTGCAGGTCCTGCATTGAACCCGCTAATCAAGGTGATGAACCTTGTGTCCTTGTTGACTCTTCCAGCGATCATCAGCACTCAGCACGATGACGGAAAGCGTCTAGCAATTGCAGCCGTTGCCTTCGTCATTCTTGGTGCCTCGGTGATTCGTTCATCTCGCCAGAAAACAAACTTTGGCCCAGCAGCCAACTAATTAGCTACTCATCAAAAGGCCCGAGCCATGTGCTCGGGCCTTTTGTGTTTTCCGAACTAACCTCGCTTAAATGCTCGCTCTGTTAAACCCTGAAAGTCTCCTCACTAGCGGAGGCATTTTTCTACTCGCTGCAATCGTGTTTGCAGAATCGGGTTTGCTCGTCGGCTTCTTTCTTCCTGGCGACTCGCTGTTGTTTGTCGCAGGTTTTCTTGCTAGTCCTGCTGGCCAAGATGCAATCGGAAAACATGTGTTGCCAAACATTGTTGTCGTCATGGCAGTCGCCGGCGCGATGGCCGTTGTTGGTGATCAAGTCGGATATCTCATCGGAAAGAAACTAGGCCCCGCAGTATTTGCTCGTCCGAAATCGCGCTTGTTTGATCCAGCACATGTTGTGCGTGCACAGGAGTTCTTTGCCAAATACGGAACTCGCACAATTATCATTGCCCGCTTTGTTCCTGTCGTTCGCACGTTTGTTCCTGTTGTTGCAGGTGTTGGCGAAATGGAATACAAAACTTTTACTCGCTTCAATATCGTTGGAGGACTCGCCTGGGGATCTGGCATTCCCCTTTTGGGTTTCTTCCTCGGCAAAATTGATGCTGTGAAAAACAACATCGAAATCGCAATCTTGGCAATTGTTCTTGTTTCACTGTTGCCCGTGATATTTGAATTCATCAAACATCGCCGCTCTGCTGCCCACTAACTCAGGACACAACACCATGCGATATCTCAGCCTCGATTGGATTGACGCGATGCAGGCACAGGTCGCCGCTAGCGAATCACTCACCGACCTTGCCTCAGCACACTCCATCGGAGTTACTCAGGTTGTAACAGACGGTCCTGAAGGCACCGTGCTGTACCACCTGCAGGTCAGAGACGGTGTGGCTCGGTTTTCATCTGGCCCTGCCCCCACCGAAGACGTCCGTATGGAACAGACGTGGGAAACAGCCGTCGGTGTCGCCACTGGCGCCCTGTCTGCACAGGAGGCCTTCATCAAGGGCCATGTGCGCATCTCAGGAGACACTCAGCGCCTAGTAGATGCTGTGCCCGTCTTTGCTGCCCTAGACGCCGCATTCGAAGCCGTGCGGGCTATTACAACGTACGAATAAACGTCTACGACACCCGGAAATACGGGTTCGATGGGTTCGCCATGGCGGCGAGCGCCCGAGCAATATCCGGGCCTGCATCATGGGCTTGTTGCAAAGCAGCCAACGTGGCATCACGGTTGTTTGCAAAAATCGCTTCTTCATTATCGGCAGCTGGGTTTACCCACACTGCGACGATCAGAACAAGTGAATCAATGTCGCCATCAAATAGTGATTTCTGATGGGCAAGCCCGACTCCGGCAGCAACACCAGCTTGAGCACCACCCCATGTGAGAACTCCGTGTCGGTCATTTGCTATCGCTGCTTTGTTGACAAACAACGTAAACGGAACAACTGGCATATTTGGCTGTGCAACAGCAACGAACGGAACATGTCCTTCGCGCGGAGTGGCGAGTGCTGTTGCCCATGCAGTGCCGACAGGACCATCACGGAGTCCGAGCACAACGTTGATGTGCGCTGCATTTGCGCCTTCACCAACAAAACCTTCACCGATCTTCATACTGGCAACCGACCGTAACGACCCAACCGCAATGCATCATTGGAGTTAGTTCCAGGTTTCGTGTCATACGCAAGCAACGCCACGTGACGTGGGACAGTTCCGGACACGGGCGTGACGCGGTGATAGCTATTTCGTCCGTTAAACACCATGAGAGTTCCGGGAGTCATTGGCTCAGTCCGAACTAAGTCGGGTCGATCGCCTCGACGCACTGCCGCAACGGTGTCAGCGTTTTCATCGGATGCAGAACGAATGCGAGATGCATTTTCAAAATCGCCACCCGCAGTTGAAGTTTGTAATGCAATAGAAACGACGAAATCTGTCTGATCAAAATGCCAACCCAACTCATGACCGTCGCGCATGACTGCAAGGTTGAGCGCACCAAACGGATCTGCATAACGAAACAGTTCCTCTTCACCCAGAATTTTCGCAACAAAATCCATCAGTGGATCCCATTCGTACAGCGCTCGAATCACACTGTCGGCTGGGAATTGGTCGTACGCAACAACTTCAAGATCTGCATTGACAGTGGTGTGATATGCCACTTTTGCTAATTCATCGCATTCAGCAATGAGACCCGAGATTGCATTTTCATGAATGAATCCAGGAAGAATCGCGATGTTTTCTTTCGTAAACGTAGTGCTGAGTTCCTTGTGTAGTTCAGCACTATCTAGCGGCCACCTGTCTGTATCGACCAGTGCCGCAACGCTCATTAAATGAGGCCTAGCTTCTTTACTTCGTCACGCTCTTCAACGAGTTCTGCAACTGATGCATCGATACGTGAACGGCTGAAATCATCAATGTCAAGTCCTTGCACGATGCTGTACTTGCCGTCTTTACAAACGCATGGGAATGAAGAGATTATGCCTTCAGGCACGCCGTAGCTTCCGTCGGATGGAATTGCCATTGACACCCAATCGCCAGGGGCTGTGCCGAGAACCCATGAATTCATGTGGTCGATCGCTGCGTTTGCTGCTGATGCTGCAGATGACAATCCGCGTGCCTTGATGATGGCTGCGCCGCGCTTTGCAACAGTTGGGATGAAATCATTTTCGATCCATGCTTGATCGTTCACCAATGCAGCTGCATTCTTACCATCAACTTCACAATGGAAAAGGTCTGGGTACTGGGTGCTTGAGTGGTTTCCCCAGATGGTCATCTTTTTGATCGATGTGACTGGCTTGCCGACTTTGACAGCCAATTGTGTCATCGCGCGGTTGTGGTCAAGACGAGTCATTGCAGTGAAGCGACTGGGGTCAAGTCCTTGCGCGTTGTTCATTGCAATGACAGCGTTGGTGTTCGCCGGGTTACCAACGACCAAGATTTTTGCATCTTTCTTTGCTGCAACGCCAAGAGCTTTTCCTTGTGGCTTGAAAATTCCGCCGTTTGCGCTGAGCAGGTCGCCGCGCTCCATGCCGTCTTTGCGTGGCATTGCGCCAACAAGGAAGGCAGCATCAATATCGCCGAAAGCAGTTTCTGCATTGTCGGTGCAGACGACACCGGCAAGAAGTGGGAATGCGCAGTCATCAAGTTCCATACGCACTCCTTCGAGTGCGCCAAGTGCAGGAGTAATTTCCAACAGTTGAAGAATGACTGGCTGGTTAGGACCGAATACTGCGCCTGAAGCGATGCGGAAAAGGAGGCTGTAGCCGATTTGGCCGGCGGCGCCGGTAACGGCAATACGTACTGGTGATGTCATGTCTCTAAGCGTAGGCAATTCGGGGTACTTGTTCCCAATGGAAGAGCAGTATTTGCCGCCGAATTACCGGCCGATGGCCTGCAAGATCAGGGCAACATAGTTGTCCTGGCCTACTGCATTGGGGTGAATTCCGTCGGAATTGAACCATTCGGGATGTGGCTTTGACAATGTGTACCAATCAAGGATGGTGACGTTGGAATGCGTGGCCGGAAGATTGTTGATAACGGCGTTGTTCAATTGCTCTGAAGCGTGACCTGGCACACGCATGGTCAAAATGACAACACGTTTGATATCTCTCAGTGGTTTAAGAATGCGCTCAAATGTTGCAGCCTTTGTGATGCCATTCGTACCCAAGTGAATGACAACAGCGTCGCCTAGTTCGTTCACTGACTTGTAGTAATTGAAGATCTGTACTGCATCAATGACTTGTCTGTTCTTTGCTGCATCAACCGTGATGCCATACGACTTCAATTTCTTTGCTGATCCGAGCATCACAGAATCACCCACTGCAAAGACATCCATCTTCCCGTGGGGAATCACGGTTGTAGATACAAGTGGCACGGTAGTAACACCCGATGCCACTGTTGTTGTGGTGATGCGAGTGACCGCACCTTCATTTTCGTTGAGCCCAGCAGTGATGTCATCAGGCATCACACGCGCACCCGCCATACTGACGACACTGAATATCGGAACAACAGCCAGAGTTCCGAGCACAATTCCCAATGGGCCACGAATAGTTCCACCGCGTGCTCGCCACGAGCGATAGCTAGACAATGCCTTGCCTGTGCGAATTGGTGTTTCAATAAACTGATACGACGCTTCTGTAAGAACAATTGTGATTGCCATCAACGCAACGAACTCGCGCAGGTCTAGCGAATTACCCGCAGCCTTGCGGTACGCCTGAAATACGGTCCAGTGATACAGGTACAAGCCATATGACCGTTTGCCAAGCCACACCAATAGTGGGGTTCCGATGACGTACTTTCCCAACCGAGAACGCGGATGAGTAACGGTCGCTATCGCAACAATGGTGGCAATTCCCACGGCGATGAATCCACCGCGATACAGCAAGTCATACCCAGTGGTACCCACATCGGCTACTTCGACTACTTCACGAAATTTCCAACACATGAAGCCGAGCGCTACCAGTGCAAGCACTCCCGCTAAGTCAAGACCATTTGCATTTGAACCTGCACGTCCTCGACGCAATGCCCATGGTCGCCACATTGTTGCAAGTGCCGCACCAAGCAATAGTCCGCTCGCACGAGTGATGGTGCCGAGATACAGAAAATCAATGCGCACAACTCGATGCCCGAAGATGGACATGAATTGATCTGGGGTTGTGGCAAACGTATCGATAGGGCCTGGGTGATACATCATTGCTGTTACTACTGCAATAGCAATGGCGATCGCGGTGAACACCAGACCAAGCATTGGCAATGTTTTGGGCCTAATACGACGAAGCAACACGAACATAATGAGCGGCCACACGATGTAGTACTGCTCTTCCACTGCCAGTGACCACAAATGTCGAAGTGGTGCAAAAGCGAAGGCGGATGTATACGAAGAGCCACTCCAAATTTGGAACCAGTTCGAGACGTACAGAACACCACCCACAACATCGCCACGCAACATGCCAAGGCGGTCGCGGTCAAATAATGCGCAATACACAGTGGTTCCGAGCAGCAACGTAAACAATGCAGGCAGTAATCGTCGTGCGCGACGCATCCAGAAATTACTCAGCGATACCGTGCCGGAACGTTCGCGCTCAGCAATGAGCAACAACGTAATGAGATAGCCCGAGATAACAAAGAACACTTCAACACCAAGAAAGCCGCCACCTAGCCATTGATGATTGGTGTGATACACGATTACCGCGATGACGGCAAGTGCTCGCAAACCATCAAGTGCAGGAACATACGGAACAACTGGTCCTCTGCGGGTGCCCCACGCTGGCGTTCCGCCTACGTATGTGGATTGGTCGTTCTGATTACTCATGAAAGAAAAAGGTCATGCGACCGGAAGACCCAGCTGGGCGTATATCTCCCGTGTAGCAGTGGATTTATTCAACGTATAAAAATGAAGTCCAGGCGCACCTGCAGACAACAACTGAGCGCACAGTTCTGTTGCAGCTTCTACTCCGATTCGACGAACATCTTCTGGCGATGTGCCCGACTCGAGACGCTCACGCAACCAGCCGGGGAAAGCAGCACCTGACAATTCAGCCATGCGCTCAACTTGGGCGATGTTGGTGCACGGCATAATTCCGGGAACAACGGGCTTCGTTACTCCGAGGTCTGCCAAGTCGTTCACCAACGACAGATAATGATCAACGTCAAAGAAGAACTGAGTGGTAGCGAAGTCGACAACCTTGAGCTTTTCAGCAAGGAGGCGGCGGTCAGTTGCAAGATCAGGTGAACGCGGGTGTCCTTCAGGATGTGCTGCAACGCCGATTGATAAATCAGCTATCTCTCGTAGGTGTTCAACTAAATCAGTTGCGTACATGTAATCGCTTGGTCGCGCATCGGCGGGATCTTTCGGAGGGTCACCTGCAAGAGCTAAGACGTTTTGAATTCCGGCTGCCGTGTACGTAGCAATGATGTCTTCGATTTCATTACGTGTATGACCAACGCATGTGAGATGGGCCATTGCAGGAATGTTTGTTTCGCGCTCAATCCACAACACGGTGTCGCGTGTGTTCTCACGGGTGGAACCGCCAGCGCCGTATGTGCAAGAAACAAATGACGGACTGAGAGATTCAAGTTCGGCGATTGTGCGGCCAAGAGACATTGAGCCAGCAGTTGTTTTGGGAGGTGAAAATTCAAAAGAGAAAGTTCGTCCCGCCGCAAGGAGGTCACCAATACGTGCCATTTGTCTAGTCTACGACTTGCCTAGTGACGGAAGTGGCGTGATCCGGTGAACACCATGGCAATGCCATAAGTGTTGGCTGCCGTGATGGATTCTTCGTCTCGCACACTGCCACCGGGTTGGAAAATTGCAGTGACACCAGCGGCAGCCAACTCTGAAACCGTATCGCCGAATGGGAAAAAAGCATCACTCGCTGCGACCGAACCAGAGGCGTGGTCGCCCGCGCGACCTATCGCTAAACGCGCCGCATCAATACGGTTTGGCTGTCCCCCACCGATACCGACAACGGTGTCACCATGTGCAAGCACAATGGCATTGCTCCAGGTGGCCGCAACTGTTTGCCATGCCAACAACAAACTTGACCATTCATCGGCACTCGGTGCACGATCGGTGACCACGGTGAAATCGTCGAGCGGTTCATCAACTTCGTCTACTGACTGCACAAGGAGTCCACCGTCAATTGACCGCACGTTGATTGCCATCGAACCAAACGGAGCCACTGCTTCAAATACCCGGAGCGATGGTTTGGCACACAAAATTTCAAGCGCATCTGATGTGAACGAAGGAGCGATGACAACTTCAGTAAATGTCTTGTTGATCTCTGCTGCAGTGTCGCCATTGACCTCGCCATTTACGGCAATGATGCCGCCAAATGCACTGATGGGGTCAGCGCCATGTGCATGTAAATATGCCTCAAAAATTGTGGGGGCAAGTGCAACTCCGCATGGGTTGGCGTGTTTCACTACCACTGCCGCTGGCCTGTCGAATCGGCTGACCAATTGCCATGCTGCTTCTGTATCGAGCACATTCAGGTATGACATCTCTTTGCCGTTGAGTTGCGTTGCAGAGTCCCACCAGCTCTCAACACCAGGAAGGCGATACCGCGCGCCTGTTTGATGAGGGTTTTCTCCGTAGCGCAAAACTTCTGCACGCTCTGCGACCAAAGTAAGAATCGGTGGCACTGTCGCATCTTCACGATCACTTGTTTCATCTGCAAGCCAAGAAGAAATTGATGCGTCGTAGGCGCTGGTGATTCTGAATGCTTTCTGCGCTAAACGACGACGAGCAGCAACACTGAAAAAATCTCCGCTGATCATTTCGAGAACATCGCTGTAATCAGCAGTGTCTACAACAACGCCGACATGTGCAAAATTCTTTGCAGCTGCGCGCACCAGTGCTGGCCCACCGATATCGATAAGTTCGATTCCTGGCTTTGAGGAAAATGGATACAGGTTGACAACAACCAGATCAATTCCTTCAATGCCGTTCTTTTCCATTTCAGCAACGTGATCTGGGTTTGAACGATCAGCAAGAATGCCGCCATGAATCTTTGGATGCAGTGTCACCACACGGTGATCAAGAATCGGCGCTAGCCCCGTGATCTCTGCAACATCTGTTACGGGAATACCGGCTGCAGAAATTGCAGCAGCGGTTCCACCGCTAGACAGCAACGACCAACCGAGTTCATGCAGCGAGGTCGCAAATTCGACGATGCCCGTTTTGTCGTAGACAGAAAGAAGAGCGCGTGGCACTCAGCTCAGCCCAGCCACAATGCCGGCCATAAGCGAGCCAGCTTCTGTTGGGTTATGCCCAACCAATACGCCAGCAGCACGAAGTGCATCCATCTTGCCTTGCGCTGTTCCCTTGCCGCCAGAAACGATTGCGCCTGCATGGCCCATCTTTTTTCCAGCAGGTGCCGTAACACCAGCGATGTACGCAGACATTGGCTTGGTCACATTTGCCTTGATGAACTCTGCTGCTTCTTCTTCAGCTGAACCACCAATTTCACCGATCATGATGATGGCGTGTGTTTCTGGGTCAGCTTGGAATTCGCGCAAACAATCAATAAAAGATGTTCCGGGAACTGGGTCGCCACCGATACCAACACATGTTGATACGCCGATACCGAGTTGTTTCAACTCATAGAGCGCTTGGTACGTGAGAGTTCCGGAACGTGACACGATGCCAACGTTTGGACCTTTGGCTGATGGCAGTTGTGCAATTTCACCGGCAGTAATTCCGATGTTGCATTTTCCTGGGCTGATGATGCCTGGGCAGTTTGGCCCGAGCAGACGAACTTTCGGAAAATCGCGAATCAATGTGTTGTACGTGCGTGCTTCATCTTGTGCAGGAATTCCTTCAGTGATGCACACGATGAATGTGATGCCTGCACCAGCAGCTTCGAGAATTGCAGCAGATGCAGCTTTCGGCGGAACGGTAACGAATGATGCAGTTGCACCAGTTGCCTTCACTGCCTCAGCAACACTGTTGTAGACGGGAATGCCTTCAACGTCTGTGCCGCCTTTACCTGGTGTGACACCAGCAACGATTTGTGTGCCGTATGCCTTGTTACGAAGTCCGTGATATTTGCCTTGGCCACCTGTGAGGCCCTGCACAATAACTTTGGTGTTTTGATCGACGAAAATTGCCATGACGGGGGTCCTTACTTTGCGAGCGCGACAGCTGCTTCGGCAGCTTCGAGCATCGTTGACTTACTGGTGAGTTTTGATTCAGGGATTCCGGCATTCTTCAGAATGTCGCGTCCCTCTGTTGCGTTGGTGCCATCGAGACGAATAACAATTGGTGCGCGAAGGTCAACGCGACCCAGTGCTTCCACAATGCCCTTTGCCACTTCGTCACCGCGAGTGATTCCACCAAAGATGTTGATGAAGATACTCTTCACGTTTTTGTCAGAGTTGATTACTTCAAGTGCTCCGGCCATTACGTCAGCATTTGCGCCACCGCCAATGTCGAGGAAGTTTGCAGCACTGCCACCCACTTGGTTCACAACGTCGAGCGTGCTCATTGCAAGACCAGCGCCATTGGCGATAATGCCGACGGTGCCGTCAAGGCCGATGTACTGCAGGCCTTTTTCACGAGCGAGAAGTTCGCGAGCATCAAGTTCCACAGTTGCTTGAAATTCAGCCCACTCAGGATGACGGAATTCAGCGTTTTCATCAAGGCTGACTTTTGCGTCAAGTGCGTGCACTTCGCCTGTTGGCTTCAAGATGAGTGGGTTGATTTCTGCAAGATCGCAATCGCCTTCAACGAAGCAGCGATATAGCTTCACCAAAATGTCTGCAACACCTTGTTGTGCTGCATCAGGAATCTTTGCGTCAACGGCGGCCTTCTTTGCAGCTGCTGCAGACAGACCGTCAACTGGATCAATGTGCAACATAAGAATTGCTGCAGGGTTCTTCTCTGCTACTTCTTCAATTTCGACTCCGCCTTCACGGCTCAACATAAGAAGGTGCTTCTTTGCACCACGATCAAGAGTGAACGATGCGTAGTACTCCTCAGCAATGTCTGATGCGTTCTCCACCCACACACGCTTTACAACGTGACCCTTGATGTCCATGCCCAAGATGTTTCCGGCATGCGTGCGTACTTCGTCTGCGTTATTGGCCAACTTGATGCCGCCTGCTTTACCGCGACCGCCAACTTGTACCTGGGCTTTTACGACGACTGGGTATCCAGCTGTATCAGCAGCAGCAATGGCTTGGTCGACAGTGACAGCAACGTCACCTTTTGATACAGGAATGTCGTAGCGCGCAAAATATTGCTTGCCCTGATATTCGAAAAGGTCCATGAGTTACTCCCTATTGTCGAGTTCTTCTTCAAGCCATTGGCAAATCACTTTTAGTGATGAACCAGGGCCAAAAATATTTCCAACGCCTTGCTCGCGTAATGCGCGCGCATCGGCTTCGGGGATTACACCACCACCAAAAATCAGAATGTCAGCCAAGTCACGATTCTTGAGTTCTTCAACGGTGCGAGGAAAAAGTGTGAGGTGCGCGCCTGAGAGAAGTGACAGACCCACAGCATCAGCATCTTCTTGCATTGCGGTCTCTGCAATTTGCTCGGGGGTCTGGTGCAGACCGGTGTAAATGACCTCAAAACCATGGTCGCGAAGAGCACGGGTAATGACCTTGGCTCCTCGGTCATGGCCATCTAGGCCTGGCTTGGCAACAACTACTCGATACGGGCGCTTCACAGAAGGTAAACCCTACGCCGTACGGGGGTTT
>Ga0194055_10004395_pt1 | contig 10556 bp, 6 predicted proteins | sample SepL449m_MetaG_FD_155482 | JGI IMG/M metagenome (GOLD analysis project Ga0194055, IMG submission 155482) | Anoxic zone freshwater microbial communities from boreal shield lake in IISD Experimental Lakes Area, Ontario, Canada - Sep2016-L442-9m | ecosystem: Environmental > Aquatic > Freshwater >... | reverse complement strand
CAGAAGATGCGCGGCCCCGGAGGGGTGCCGGAGCGGTTGAACGGGGCAGTCTCGAAAACTGTTGTGCGGGTAACCCCTGTACCGAGGGTTCGAATCCCTCCCCCTCCGCTTACGTTCCGTGATCGTTGGCTGATGGCAACGCAACTGGCGCGTTCTACGCTGACATTCGGTAGCTTTCTCACCAGAGGTATTTCCAAGTCATCTGTTGGCGCGCGACAACCGTCGCGCCACCGGCTCTTGACACACCAACGCTGTTTTGAATAGAGGGTGAGGGAACAATGAGTTTGGTTCCTGATGGTTCGTGGAGGCGGATCGCAACCGTGCTGGCGGGTGTCTCTGCGGTGCTGCTTTGCGCAGCAACATTCGCTGGCCCAGCTCAGGCGATCTCAGGTCTTCTCGGAACCACCGGCAGCAACCCGGTCGCGATTACGATTGATTCGGCCGGCAACATCTACACCGCCAACTACTCCTCGAACAATGTGTCGAAGATCACGCCGGGCGGCACATCAACCATCCTTGGAACCACCGGCACCAACCCGTACGCGATCACGGTTGATTCGGCCGGCAACATCTACACCGCCAACTACGGTTCGAACAATGTGTCGAAGATCACGCCGGGCGGCACATCAACCATCCTCGGCGCCACCGGCACCAACCCGCACGCGATCACGATTGATTCGGCAGGCAACATCTACACCGCCAACAACGGCTCGAACAATGTGTCGAAGATCACGCCGGGCGGCACATCAACCATCCTCGGCGCCACCGGCACCGGCCCGTGGGGGATTGCGGTTGATTCGGCCGGCAACATCTACACCGCCAACACAGGTGCGAGCAATGTGTCAAAGATCACGCCCGACGGCACATCAACCATCCCCGGAACCACCGGCACCGACCCGTTCGCGATCACGATTGATTCGTACGGCAACCTCTACACCGCCAACTACAGCACGAGTAACGTGTGGGGGATCACGCCGACCGTGACGAATGGCCTGCCCAACATCTTTCCTGCGCCGCCAGAAAGGCCTTCCGCGCCAACCGCTGCCGCCGGCAGTCCGGGAAGTGGCGCAGCAACGGTGAGCGTCACCGCAAACCCAATCTCGGCTGCCTTTGGAGCCCCGTCCTCCTACACGATCAGCGCGACCCAGGACGCGTCGAAAGGGTGCGTCGTCACGAGCCCAAGCGCGTCCTGCAGCGTTACCGACCTAACGATCGGTGCTGCCTACACGTTTACCGCGCGGGCAAACCTCAACAGCTGGCAGACCGCAGCCTCGCTACCGTCGAATAGCGTTACAGCAGCAGCAGTGCCCGACCCAACGCCGCCCCCAACGCCAACGCCAACGCCAGCAAAGCCCGCCGCAACCTGGGCCTCATCAGCGAAAGCGAAGACAGTCACCGCCGTGATCACCCCAGTCGCTGGCGTTACCTACACGCTCACCGCAAGCAGCGGCCGGATAACGAAGAAGGGCTCCTGCAAGAACGTCACGATCAAAAAGGGCAAGAAGAAACTCGCTCGCCGCTCCTGCACCGTGAAGCTCGCGAAGGGTAAGTGGCTTGCCACGGTAACGCCAAAGAAGGGCTCCGTTAGCGGCGCCGTGAACACGAAGCGCTACAGCTTCAAGTAGCGCCGCCGCTCGCGCGTTCCCAAAACCGTTCCCACGAACGCCCAGGCACCCCGGAAACCCAAGCAAACAGGCGGGAACGCTCGTTTCCCGCAACAGACTCGAAAACTGTTGTGCGGGTAACCCCTGTACCGAGGGTTCGAATCCCTCCCCCTCCGCTTACGTTCCGTGATCTCGGCCTGGGGCAAAGCAGCTGCGTCTTTGTACTGCGATGTTTGGTAATTTTTACCCGCTGTAATGCCAAGTTGCCTGTTGGCACGCGACAACCGTCGCACCGCTGATCTATGACACACCAACGCTACCTGAGACTGAGGTTCGGGAAATGATGAATTTTGCTGTCGGTTCTTCTTCGCGTCGCTGCGTGATCTTGCTGGCGCTTGTTTGTGCGTCGGTGCTTTGCGCGGCAGCATTCGCGAGTTCAGCGCACGCGGCATCAGCGATCTTTGGAACCACCGGCAGCAGCCCGTACAGGGTAACGGTGGATTCTGCCGGCAACATCTACACCTCCAACTACGGCTCGAACAATGTGTCGAAGATCACCCCGGGCGGCACATCAACAATCCTTGGAACCACCGGCACCAACCCTTACGGGATCACAGTTGATTCTGCCGGCAACGTCTACACCGCCAACTACGGCTCGAACAATGTGTCGAAGATCACCCCGGGCGGCACGTCAACGATTCTTGGAACCACTGGCAGTCAGCCGGTCGGGATCACGGTTGATTCTGCCGGCAATATCTACACCGCCAACTACGGCGCGAACAATGTGTCGAAGATCACGCCCGAAGGCACATCAACCATCCTTGGAACCACTGGCACCAGCCCGCACGGGATCGCAGTTGATTCTGCCGGCAACGTCTACACCGGCAACATCGGCTCGAACAATGTGTCGAAGATCACGCCCGAAGGCACATCAACAATCCTTGGAACCACCGGCACCGGCCCGATCGGGGTAACGGTTGATTCGGCCGGCAACGTCTACACCTCCAACTACGGCTCGAGCAATGTGTCGAAGATCACGCCCGAAGGCACATCAACAATCCTTGGAACCACCGGCACCACCCCATTCGGGATCGCAGTTGATTCGGCCGGCAACGTCTACACCGTCAACTACGGCTCGAGCAATGTGTCGAAGATCACGCCGGGCGGCACATCAACAATCCTTGGAACCACCGGCACCAGCCCTTACGGGATCACGATTGACTCTGCCGGCAACATCTACACCGCCAACTACGGCGTGAACAATGTGTCGAAGATCACGCCTGACGGCGTCCCAACGACCTCCTGGGCCGCAACCGGGACCCGGCCGTACGGGATCACACTTGATTCGGCCGGCAACATCTACACCGCCAACAGTGTCGCGAACAACGTGTCGAAGATCACCCCAGGCGGCGTCTCTACCACTAACTGGGCCGCGACCGGCAGCAACCCTGTCGGGATCACGATTGATTCGGCCGGCAACATCTACACCGCCAACCAGGTATCGAACAACGTGTCGAAGATCACGCCAGGCGGCACATCAACGATCCTTGGAACCACCGGCAGCAACCCGCTCGGGATCGCCTTTGATTCGGCCGGCAACATCTACACCGCCAACGTCGGCTCAGACAATGTGTCGAAGATCACGCCCGACGGCGTCTCTACCACCAACTGGGCTGCGACCGGCAGCAGCCCGGCGGCGATCACCATTGATTCGGCCGGCAACATCTACACCGCCAACTACGGCTCGAACAATGTGTCGAAGATTACGCCCGGCGGCGCGTCATCAATCCTTGGAACCACCGGCACCCGCCCGAACGGGATTGGGGTCGATTCAGCCGGCAACATCTATACCGCGAACAACGGCTCGAACAATGTTTCGAAGATTACGCCCGGCGGCGCGTCATCAATCCTTGGAGCCACCGGCGTAAACCCGATCGGGATGACGATCGATCGGGCCGGCAATGTCTACACCGCTAATTATAACTCGGACAATGTGACGAAGATCACGCCCGACGGCGTCGCTACCACCGGCTGGGCGGCAGGCGGCTCACGCCCGACCGCGGTCACCGTTGATTCGGCCGGCAACGTCTACGCCGCCAACGGCTATTCGAACGACGTGTCGAAAATCACGCCGAGCGCTTTTCCGGCGCCGCCGGCGAGGCCTTCCGCGCCAAGCGCTGCGGTGGGCAGTCCGGGAAGTGGAACCGCAACCGTGACCGTCGCCGCCAACCCAACCTCTGCTGCCTTTGGAACCCCTTCGTCCTACACCATCAGCGCGACCCAGGACCAGTCGAAACAGTGCGTAGTCACCAGCCCAAGCACATCCTGCATAGTTACCGGCCTGACGACCGGCACTGCCTACTCGTTCTCAGCGAGGGCAACCCTAAACAGCTGGCAAACCGCAGCATCACCAGCATCGAACAGCGTCACGCCAGCTCCAGCACCAGCCGCGGCGCCAGCCGCGCCAACGAGCTTGGTTGCGACACCTGGGGATGGCAGCGCGAGCATCGCGTTCACGGCCGGCGCCGCAAACGGCAGCGCGATCACCAACTACGAGTACTCGACCGACAACGGTTCAACGTGGACTGCGCGCAGCCCGCTCTCGCCGAACTCCCCAGTCAGCATCACGGGCCTCAGCAACGGCACCACCTACCAGGTCAAGCTCCGCGCGATCAACGGCGCCGGAACCAGCAGCCCCTCCAGCGCGGTTAGCGTCACACCAGCCGCGGCGCCCGGCCCAACCCCGACACCCGATCCGCCCGGCCCAACACCCGACCCAACGCCGAACCCAACACCCGACCCGGATGTGGGAGTTTCGATCAACAATGGCGCTGAGTACACAAACAGTCCCAACGTCCGCCTCAACATCGTGTGGCCGCTCTCGTCAACGCTCGCGCGAATCTCAAACGACGGTGGTTTCGCCGATGCGCAGAACCGTGAGCTGGCTAGCACCGTTACTTGGCGACTCTCATCCTCAGGCCCTGAGCGCCTGCCAAAGACGGTCTACGTTCGCTTCCCCGGGTCGATCAACGCCTCGCAGAGCTTCACCGACGACATCATTCTCGACCAAACGGCGCCGAAGATCGCAAGCGCGACGATGAAACGAACATCCTCGTCCCGCGGACTGCTCTCGTACGCAGTAGCGCTTCGTGGACTTGATCAACTTTCGGGCGTCGCTTACTACCAAACGACAACCGACCGCTCCAAGCCAGGTGCACTCAATCCCTACCGCAGCAACTTCACTTACCGATCGCGTTCGACCAACCCAACGCTCTACCTACGCGTCCGTGACAAGGCCGGGAACAACAGCGACTGGGCGAAACTGCGCGCCAGAAAGCCCTAACGGGCAGACCCGCTGAAGCTTCGTCGCCACGAATCGCCAGCTGTAATCCGCATTAACGGAACGAGACGGAAGTACTCCCCCGAGAGATGAAACAAACCATCACCGCCAGCAGGAACAGCTACACGTTCAAGTAGCCCCGCACTTTGCGCGTTCCCAAAACCGTTCCCACGAACTCCCAGTAGCCCCGGAAACCCAATCAAACAAGCGGGAATGCTCATTTTCCGCAAGAAACTCGAAAACTGTTGTGCGGGTAACCCCTGTACCGAGGGTTCGAATCCCTCCCCCTCCGCTTAGAAGCCGCGACCGCGTTGGCGGCGGCAAGTGAAGTTGTCTTAATATGCCAGCAGCTGCGGTAGCCTCCGAGATAGCGGCAACCCAACGCAGCGTGAGATTAAAGGTGATTACGTGATCAGATTGTTCGGTAGGAACTCTTGGCGTGGGCGGTTCTCCGTCTTGACCGCTCTAAATGCCGTGGCGTTGAGTGCTCTGGCATTCGCCGCTGCTGCAACGCCAACCGCTGGAGCAGCAGCCTTTGAAGGCCGTTTCCCCTACGCGATCACGGTTGACCCAGCTGACAACATCTACACAGCTAACTACGGGTCACACAACGTTTCGAAGATCACGCCGGATGGTGTGACAACACTGTTGGGTGTGACCCAGGTCAACCCGTGGGAGGCACCGCCACGAGCGATCGCGGTCGATCGCGCCGGGAACGTATACACGGCGAATGTAGCTAATGACTCGTGCACACCGAAGCCTTGTCCTCCAAACGGCCTCTCGAGGATCACTCCGGACGGAACGTCAACCCCCGACTGGGTACCGCTACCGGCTGGCAGCTACCCGAGGGCAATCGCAATTGATTCCGCCGGGAATCTCTACACAGCGAACAGCGGCTCGAACAACGTGTCGAAAATCACGCCCGACGGAGTCTCGACGATCCTTGGAACCACCGGCGGCAGCCCGCAAGCGATCGCGATCGATGCCGCGGGCAACGTCTACACCGCCAACGGCGAGCCTGACGGTTGGGGCGGGAACGTTTCAAAAATAACGCCAGATGGCGTCTCAGTGACTCTCGGCGTCACCGATGGTTGGCCATCGGGAATCGCGCTCGATGCCGCCGGCAACGTGTACACCAGCAACTCAATCTCGCGCAGCCTTAATGCGTCGACAATGTTTTCGACGGTCACAAAGATCACTCCCCGCGGCGTCACAACGGTCTTCGGCGTCACCGGTCGTGGGCCGGCGGGGATCGCAATTGATTCCGCGGGCAACGTCTATACCACTAACAACGAGGCTGGCAGCGGCGTTTCGCGGATCACGCCGGACGGCGTATCAACGACGATTCCCTCCGGTGGCTTTCCTGTCGGGATCACGATTGACTCGGCTAACAACGTCTACACCAGCAACCTGCGGTGGGGAACCGTTTCCAAGATCACTCCGGGCGGTCAGTCAACCCCCGACTGGGCAGCGACCGGCCCCATGCCGGAAGGGAGTATCGATCAGGAGTGCGATGGTCAGGGAGAAGAGTGCTGGCTGCCCACGCCGCCGGTCCTTGGTAAGACAGTCGCCGCTTCCGTGGCTTGGTCATCATCGGCCAGGGCAAGAACCGTCAGCGCGCGGGTCACCCCGGCGCGCGGCGTGAACTACAAGATCACGATAATTAGCGGCGGCAAGACCAAGTCAAGTGCGTGCAAGAAGGTCACGAGCGGGCGAGGCACGAAGCGACTCGTGCGCCTCGCGTGCACGGCCAAGGGAAGTAAGGGAACCGCGGCAATCTCCGTGATCGCAACTAGTGGCGCAGCCAAGGGCGCAGCGATCACAAAGATCTACACGTTCAAGTAGCCGCACACCGGGTAGCGCTACTGCGTGACCGTTGCAGGAGCCGCTGGCGCTGAAGCGGGCGAGCCAAGCCCCGGCACCGTCGCAAGCTCGTTGATCGCGTCGATGATCGCGTCGGCAACGATCATTGCTCCCTCGGGCTCGTAGTGGATTCCGTCAGAGCTGCGGGCCCGCTGGAGCTGGCCTGAGGCGTCAGGGAGGAAGTCGGCGTAGTTGCCTTTTGCGTCCTTCAGTTTGTCGAATAGATCGACGTAGGCGACCAGCCCCTTCCGTTTCTCGGCCTCGCTCTTCTGAATCGCATTCATCTTGGCCCAGCGCGCCGCTAGCGCCGGGTCTCGCGGAATTGGCAGGCCGAGCATCACGAGCTGGCCGCCCTTGGCGGTGATCGAATCCATCACGCCTGCAACGCGCCGCGTGTACTCGGCCAGCCAGGCCGGCGTGCCGAACTCCTCGGCGCCGGCGACGCCGGTGAAGCCGAGCCCGTCGTTGGCGCCGAAGGTCGCGACCGTCATGTTCGGCTTTAGCGCCTTGATCTGCTGCGGCAGATAATCAAACCAGTTGAAGATTTCCGGCTGAACGAGACCGGTGGCGGCGTGGGCGTCGGTCACGCCGAGCGGCTTGATCGCCGGGTTGGTAGAGATCTTGTCGAGCAGCACCGGGCCGGGGTCGGTGATCAGCGAATCGCCGGTCAGGTAAAGCCCCATCGGTTTCGCGGCCGAATAGACCGGCTTCGTTGGCGCGGCGGGAGCCGTAGGGCCTTTCGCTGTGATCGCCAGCTTGCCGACCAGCTTGTCATCGCCGCTGCGGCCTAGCGCCGCCTTCAGCAGCGCGCGCGGCTCATCGATCTGGAGGATGCCGCTAACCCCAGCGAGGCCGGCGGTCAAAGTTCCTGCGATGTCGCGGCCGACTCCCGGCCCCTGTGACAGCGCCTGCTTGTGCATCCCCTGCGCGTTTAGCAGCGCCGCGACCACGAGGCCAATGAAGAGCGCCACGAGCACGTGGCCGGCCGGCATTGTGCGCCGCCGCGGGTCTTGTTCTGGAAGGCCGTGTTCGTCCATTAGAACTGGAAGTAGATGAACGGGGCTACGCCCGCCGGGCCGAGGACATTGATCACCATCAGCACGAAGCCGGCTGCGGCGCCCTGCGCGTAGTAAGGGAAGCGGCTAACGCGGGCCTGAAAGTCGGCCCAGAAGTTGACCGGCAGGAACTGGATCCCAATCCCGGTCGCAACGGCAGCAACCACGCCGAGCGAGATCGCCGGCGAAGCCTGCCCCCAGCCAGTGAAGAGCCGCTCAATCACACCGAGCGCTTGGCCGAAGGTTTCAGCACGGAAGAAGATCCAAGCGAAGCAGACGAAGTTGAAGGTGATCAGCCATGCGAGCCATTTGCGCATCGGCGCCTTGCCGCGTGCCTCGCGGCGCCCGCGCGCCAGCCGCTCGACGATCAAGGCGCTGCCGTGAAGCGCGCCCCAGAAGAGGAAGGTCCAATTGGCGCCGTGCCAGAGGCCACCGATCACCATCGTCAGCATCAGGTTGCGCTCAGTCTCAAACTGGCTGCCGCGGTTGCCGCCGAGCGGGATGTAGAGGTAATCGCGCAGCCAACGCGAGAGCGTCATGTGCCAGCGCCGCCAAAAGTCCTGAACCGAGGTGGCGCGGTATGGGCTGTTGAAGTTGTCGGGGAAGCGGAAGCCAAGCAGCAGCGCAACGCCGATCGCGATCGTGCTGTAACCGGCGAAGTCGGAGAAGATCTGGACCGCGTAGGCGTAGATCGCAAGCAGCACCTCAGGCGCGCTGTGCAGCTTTGGTGAGCCGAAGACCGGGTCAACGAGCTTGGCGCAGGTTGACGCCAGCACAACCTTTAGAAAGAGGCCGCCGAGAATCAGCGCAAATCCGCGCGTGGCATCGACTTCGCGCGGGTCTGGTGGATTGTCGAACTGCGGAATCAGCTCGGCCGGGCGAACGATCGGCCCGGCGACGAGATGCGGGAAGAAGGAAAGGAAGACGGCGAAGCGCGAGAGCGAAACCGGCTCGTAGGTGCCGCGCCAAGTGTCGATGATGTAGCTGAGCGCCATGAAGGTGTAGAACGAGATGCCGATCGGCAGCACGACGGCAACGAAGCCCGGATCAAGCTGAATGCCGAGCGTGCCGGCAGCGTCCTGCGCCGAGCCTGCGAAGAAGTTCCAGTACTTAAACCAGCCAAGGAAGGCAAGGTTGCCGGCGATCCCAATCCAGAGCAGCGCCTTGCGCGCTCGCGGCGCCTCAGCCTTGAAGATCCTCACCGCGATCAACTGGTTGAAGAGCGTTGAACCGGCCAGTAGCAACACAAACCATGGGTCCCACCAGGCGTAGAACAGGTAGCTGGCAACCAGCATCATGATCCGCCAGTTGCGCGGGTTGTGCATCGTCAGCCAGTTCAGCGGCAAGACGATCAGGAAGAAGATGGCGAAAGTGACTGTGGGGAAGAGCACTGCGTTCCTAACGCTTGGATCTGCGGCCTTGGGCGCGGTGTTTTCACATCCGAGCACTAGAAGCGTAAAGCGCGGGTCGGCAGCGGCAGGGCTTCAGCGCATAGAGTTGAGCCTGTGAGCGCGGCAGCCACAGAAAGCACAACAGAAGGCCACGCAACACTGACGCTGACTTCAGCCAGCGGCGAGCTGGAGGCGGTCTACGCGCCGGGGGTTGGGATGGTCTGTTGCTCGTTGCGCCACCGCAGTGAGGAGCTGCTCGGCCAGCGCGGCGGCCTTGAAGCTTACGCTGCGAAGGGCTCGACCTTCGGCATTCCCCTGCTCTACCCGTGGGCCAACCGGCTGGCAGCGATGAACTACTCGTTTGAAGGCGTCGACGTGACGCTAAGTGCTGACGAGTCGCCGCTCCACTTCGACTCCGCCGGGCTACCGATGCACGGCCTGCTCGGCGCGTCGCCCTACTGGGAGGTAGTTGAGGCCGGCGAATCGGGTGGCGCCGCGGTGCTGCAGGCGCGACTCGACTTCTCAGCCCACGACGAGCTGGCGCAGGCCTTCCCGTTCCGCCACATGCTGGAGCTCGAGGTGCGGCTTGACGACAACTCGCTCACCGTCACGACGACCGTTATCCCAACCGGCGAGAGCAACGTCCCGATCGCATTCGGCTTCCACCCCTACCTCGCACTGCCCGGCGGCTCGCGTGACGGGGTCGAGATTGAGCTGCCGGTTACGCGCCACGCGCTGCTCGAGCCGAGTGGGATTCCGAGCGGCGAGCACGAGCCGGCCAGCGGCGCCCGCGCTCCACTCGGCGCCCGCGCCTTCGACGATCTCTTCGACGAGCTCAGCCAGCCGCCGCGCTTCACGCTCAGCGGCCCCGGGCGCGAGATTGAGCTCGAGTTCGAAGGCGGCTACCACTTCACTCAGGTCTACGCCCCGCCAGAGCAGCCATTCATCTGCTTCGAACCGATGACGGCGCCAACGAACGCGCTGATCAGCGGCGACGGGCTGAGCAGCGTCGCCCCCGGCGAGCAGTTCAAAGCGGTATTCAAGATCACCGTCAGCAGCTAGCGGAAGCTATGCTCGGCCGATGAAAACTCGCGTAGCTTCAATCGCAGCCATCTTGATCGCAGCAGCCTCAATCGCCGGGTGCGGAAGCTCCAGCTACGACGTGAACGGCTCGGCGACCAACGCCAACTCCGAAGGGACGAGGCTCGTCACGCGCCTTCTAGAGGACGTCAAAACAAAGAACAAGACCGACCTCAAAAACTTCCTCACGCCGAACTGGCTGCTGCTGCGATCAGTACTGCTG
>Ga0194055_10004393_pt1 | contig 10563 bp, 14 predicted proteins | sample SepL449m_MetaG_FD_155482 | JGI IMG/M metagenome (GOLD analysis project Ga0194055, IMG submission 155482) | Anoxic zone freshwater microbial communities from boreal shield lake in IISD Experimental Lakes Area, Ontario, Canada - Sep2016-L442-9m | ecosystem: Environmental > Aquatic > Freshwater >... | reverse complement strand
GTGGATGGGCGAGCTCATCACCGATCGCGGTGTCGGTAACGGAATGTCGCTGCTGATCTTCACCTCGATCATCGCGACCTTCCCCGGCCAACTTGCTCTGGTCTGGAGCGACAAGGGACCGTTCACTTTCGGTCTGACTTTGCTGGTCGGCTTCTTCATCATCATGGGCGTGGTCTTCGTCGAGCAGGCACAGCGACGTATTCCGGTGCAGTACGCCAAGCGCATGGTGGGCCGACGAATGTACGGCGGTTCGTCGACGTACATTCCGCTCAAGGTCAACATGGCAGGCGTTATCCCCGTCATTTTTGCGTCGTCGCTGCTCTATATCCCGTACCTGTTCGTCACGCTGTCGGGTAGTTCGGCCGAGTGGGCGCAGTGGATCTTGCGCAACTTCCAGAACGGCACCGAGTTGCCGTATCTGATTGTGTACTTCCTACTGATCGTGTTCTTCACCTACTTCTACGTGGCCATCACCTTCAACCCGACTGAGGTGGCCGACAACATGAAGAAGTACGGCGGCTTTATTCCAGGAATCCGCGCGGGCCGGCCTACGGCGGAGTACCTCGACTACGTCTTGACGCGACTGACCCTGCCGGGTGCGCTGTACCTCGCGATGATCGCGATCATCCCGTCGATCGCCTTCGTCTTCCTCGACGTGCAGAAGCGCTTCCTGTTCGGCGGAACCAGCCTGCTGATCATGGTGGGTGTCGGGCTCGACACGGTCAAGCAGATCGAATCGCAACTGCAACAGCGCAACTACGAGGGGTTCCTGCGCTAAACGCAGGTCATGCAACGACAGGGAGCATGTTCAGATGAGAATCGTGCTGATGGGCCCACCCGGTGCCGGCAAGGGCACGCAGGCGGCCGTAGTGGCAGAGCGTCTGGGCATCCCGCACATTTCCACGGGCGAAATCTTCCGCGCTAATGTCGGTGCCGGTACTCCTCTCGGGGTCGAAGCCAAGCGCTACATGGATGCAGGCGAGTACGTCCCCGATTCGGTGACCAACGCGATGGTGCGCGATCGTCTGGCCGAGCCCGACGCCGCCACCGGTTTCTTGCTTGACGGCTACCCGCGCACCGTCGACCAAGTCGGCGAACTTGACGCGATGCTTGCTCTCGCCGGGGTCGCTCTTGACACGGTCGTCGAGCTCATCGCCGATGTCGACGAGGTGGTCGCACGGCTTCTCGAGCGGGCAAGTCAGCAAGGCCGCGCCGATGACACCGAAGAGGTCATTCGCCGCCGTCTTGAGGTGTATGGCGAGCAGACAGCACCCCTCACCGCCGCCTACGCCGAGGTGGGTCTGCTCGTGCAGGTCGATGGCATGGGAACAGTCGATGAAGTCACCGCGCGCCTGCTTGATGCGCTCGGGGCTTAGCGCGGGTTCACATGTTCCGACGCAAGGGACGCATTGAGATCAAAACGCCAGCGCAATTCGCACTGATGCGCGAGGCGGGCTTGGTGGTCGCTCGCACACTGGAGTTGCTGCGCGTTGAAACCCGGCCTGGAATCACCACTCTGGATCTGGATGAAGTGGCGCGAGAGAGTCTGACCTCAGAAGGTGCCGCATCGTCTTTCCTTGGCTACCACGGATTTCCTGCGGTGGTGTGCTTGTCGGTCAATGACGAGGTGGTGCACGGAATCCCAGGTGATCGGCGGCTGCGCGATGGCGACATCCTGTCGATCGATTTCGGCGCCATCGTCGAGGGTTGGCATGGCGACGCGGCACTCACTGTTGCCGTCGGAGAGATCGACGCCGCTGACGCCCTTCTCAGCGAGGTCACCGAGCAGAGTTTGTGGGCTGGAATTGCGGCCACTCGCGCGGGTGCTCGACTGAGCGATATCGGCCACGCAGTGGAAACGTCGGTTCTGTCCAGGGGCGAGTACGGCATTATCGAGGAGTACGTGGGGCACGGTATTGGCTCGGCGATGCACATGGACCCCAGTGTGGCGAATTATGGTGAGCCCGGCCATGGCCCTGTGCTTGAGGTGGGGATGGCACTGGCGATTGAGCCGATGGTGGTTCGCGGCCTGCGCCACGTACACACCCTCGACGACGGCTGGACGGTCGTCACCGACGACGGTTCACGCGCTTGCCACTGGGAGCACACGGTGGCAATTACCGCAGAGGGGCCATGGGTGTTGACGGCACTCGACGGCGGGTCGGCGCGGCTTGGTGTGCCGACAAACTGACGTTTCGCCATGCGGGACGTTCGTTTCCCTCCAAGGCACCCAGGGTCCAGTCTTCAGTGCATCGGTGACTCAGGTCACAGCCGAGCCCTACGGAGGCATTGATGCCCAAGCTCCCCCGATCAGCGTGGTACGACCTCACCCGAGACATGAACTGGAATGTCTCGTACGTCGACGAGGCGGAGGTCTGGCCCGACGATCTCTCGCACAGCCTCGACATCCCCGCCGAGAGTTGGTGGACGTGGGATGAGCCCTACAAGATCACCTACCCCGAGTACGTCCACAACCAGACTGGCAAGGACGAGTCGGTTTACGCCGTTAACCAGGTGGTAAGCCGCTCGAAGATGTTCGACAACCTCGACCCCGGCTGGAAGGCGGCCATTACCGCTCACTACGGCGCGATTGCGGTGCCCGAATACGTTGCCGGCATCGGTGAGGCTCGGATGGCCCGGTTCGGTCGGGCGGCGGCGTGGCGCAACATGGCGACATACGGAACCCTGGACGAGACCCGTCACGGTCAAATCCAGACCTTCTTCCCGCACGGCATGCTTGACCGCGAACCTCGACTTGACTGGGCCCACAAGGCGATGCACACCAATGCGTGGGGTGCAATTGCAGCCCGTCACTTGTTTGACGACATGTTTACCGCCAATGACGCTGTGAGCATGGCGTTGCAGTTGACGTTCACGTTCGAGACTGGCTTCTCCAACCTGCAATTTCTGGGCATGGCAGCGGACGCAATGCAGGTGGGTGACCTTGACTTCAGTTCGCTGATCTCCAGCATCCAGACCGACGAAGCACGGCACGCGCAGCAAGGCGAGCCCACGATGAAGATCCTCGTCGAGAACGGAAAGAAGGAGGAGGCGCAGGCGCTCATCGACCACATGTTCTGGCGCTCATGGAAGATTTTCGCGCTGCTGACCGGTGCTTCGATGGATTACTACACACCGCTGGAGAGCCGCAGCCACTCATTCGGCGAGTTCATGAACGAGTTCATTATCAAGCAGTTCACCGACCAGTTTCGCGACTTCGGGCTTGAACTGCCGTGGTATTGGGAAGAGCACTTCCTCAACGAGCTCAAGTGGTACCACCACGCCACACACATGGGCGTGTACTTCTGGCGTCCCACGGTGTGGTGGAACCCGGATGCCGGCGCGAGCCCAGAGGAGCGCGACTGGCTCGAGGAGAAGTACCCAGGGTGGAACGACAGCTTTGGCAAGATCTGGGATGTCATCGGAGAGAACGCGCGCGCAGGGCGCATCGAGAACACGCTGCCCGAGACACTGCCGATGATCTGCAACATGTGCCAGATCCCCCTGTGTAACCCGGCGGGTTACCTCATGGGCTACCTCGATAGCCCCGAACCGTTCATCCACATCCACAACGGTCGTAAGTACTCGTTCTGCAGTAAGCCTTGTCAGTGGATCTTCGAGCAGAGCCCGGGGCGCTTCCAGGGCCACCTGAACTTCATTGATCGCTTCCTCGCGGGGATGATCCAGCCGCCGAACCTCATGGGCGGTCTGGCCTACATGGGGATCTCTCCGGCGGAAATGGGCCAGGACGCAACCGACTTCGAGTGGGCCATGCCGCGCAAGCCCGCCACCAAGGCAAGTTGAGGGAGGAGAGGAATATGGCACTGTTCCCAGCGCAGGCGATCTTCGAGGGTGATTTCGTGGTGCTGCTCGTTCCGGTGGATGACGAGCAACCCATGAGTGAGGTAGCGCAGGCGGTTGCCCATCACGTGGTGGGCAAGCGAGTTGCGCCGCAGGACCGGCCGCTGCAGGTTTCGCATAATGGTGAGGTTCTGGCAGATGACTCGACCATCGCCTCGCACCAGATTCCTCCACTCGATGTGCTGAGGGTCGCGTACGCGTGAGCGTCGACGTGGCGTGGCACTCGGTCGTCGACCTTGCCGAATTCTGGGAAGGCGAACTCTACGACACCCAACTAGGCGATGACCATGTGCTGCTAGTGCATCTGCCTGGTACGGAGGTGCGGGCCTTTCAGGGCCTGTGCCCCCACCAGGAAGTGCTTCTAGCCGACGGCGAATGGGATGAAGATACCGGCACGCTGCTGTGTGGCGGTCATCGATGGGAGTTCGACATGCGTACCGGCAAGGGGATCAACCCCGCGGGCTGCACGTTGTTCGAGTTCCTCGTGCGGATCGAGGGCGACACCGTCATGGTGGGCGTCCCGCAGGACGGCGAACGCCACTACCTGCGTGCCAACGAGAGTGAGTGAGGAACTGATGGGTCAGAGTGCAGTTGACAACGGCAAGTACGTCGGGCCGGTGGTTCGAGGATTTGATCCTGATCTCGCCGACGCAATGATTGCTGCAATCGAGGAGGACAATCCCGGGCGCGAGGTCATCGTTGATGATCGGGGTGGGTACATCCGCGTCAGCGTCTCGCAGGAATGCCGTTTGACCCGCGCAAGTCTGGTTGATGCGCTGGGTCGCGACTTCGCACTTTCCGAGCTTGAGCCGAGCCTTTCGGGCTTTGCCGGGCGCATGAGGCTCGATGAGAACGAGGTCATCTGGTACCTCGAGAGAGAGGACTGATCATGACCACCAACAACACGCGACGTCCGATGAAGACGTGGAGCTTGCTGGGCGACGTGCGCAAGAAGCCGTCGACGTACGAGGTTGTCACCGCTAAATTCCACTATCATTTTCGCCGCGATCCCGCGCCCTTCGAACTAGATCCCGAAGTACCGCTCAATCTCTGGTACCTCAAAAACCGGGAGGGCTCACCCCTCATGGTGGAAGACTGGGAGGGCTTCCGCGACCCGGCTCGCCTGACCTACCGCGACTATGTTCTTCTGCAGGACAAGCACGAGATCTACGTCGATCAACTAATTGATCAACACGAGGCTGCAGGCAGTGCCGGTGCGCTCTCAAGCGGGTGGGTCGCGACGCTGCGCGATGTGCTGGTTCCACTGCGTTTCCCTTTGCACGTGTTGCAGATGGTGTCGATTTACGTTGGTCAGATGGCTCCCTCGTCATTCATTACCAACTGCGCCAATTTCCAGTCGGCCGATGAACTTCGTCGAATTCAACGCATCGCGTATTGGACGAAGGTCCTGGCCAATGCCCACGGTGACGATCTCGCTGACACTGAGACGGCGCGTGGCCCATGGGTCAATGGTGAAGCGTGGCAGCCTTTGCGTGAACTACTCGAAAATCTGCTCATCGCCTACGACTGGGGTGAGGCGTTTGTGGCGCTTAACCTTGCGGTCAAGCCAGCGATTGATGAACTGGTAAACACGCAGTTGGCCGATCTGGCCCGTCTCAACGGAGATGAGTTCGTCTCCAACCTTCTGGTGGCACTTCGAGGTGATTCCGAGCGCAGCAGCGACTGGACATCGGCGCTCGTCTCGTACACCGTTGCGCAGGACCCAGCGATGCAGCCCATCATTGACGGGTGGGCCGCCGAGTGGCGGCCGCGCGCGATCGCTGCCTGTGCGCCTATCGCAGCGCTGTTCGAAGCGGCGCCGGTCCCGATGGCTGCCGACGACGTGATGGAGGCTGTCGCTTCGGCAGTTGACAGGGCGGGCTCGCCCGTCGGATGACAGCCAAGAGGGTGCGAACAGTCACACTCGAGCCGTCAGGCGTCACTTTCACTGCCGCTCCCGGGCAGCGCCTCTTAGAGGCTGCCCGGGATGCGGGGGCGTGGCTGCCCTTCGAGTGCGGGTGGGGTTCGTGCAGTTCCTGTAAGACCACACTGGTTTCAGGCTTGGTGGAAAGCCTTCTTCCTGACGCTCCTGCCATCAGCGACCGTGATGCTAGGCGCGGACGCATTCTGCTGTGTCAGTCGTCAGCACTCACCGACGTCATACTTCGACCACTTCGAGTGGACGACTCAGCACCCGCGGGCAGACACACACGCCGACTTGCCGGCCGAGTCGAGTGCCTCACCAAGGTGGGTCCAAGCCTGTTCGAGCTGCGAATTAACGTGGGATCCCCACTTGATTTTAGGGCCGGACAGTTCGCGATCCTCGAGAATGGCGACGGCCTGCGACGCTGCTACTCCCTCGCTGGAACAGCGGGCGAGTCGACAGCGCGGTTTGTTTTCAAGTGCTACGAGGGTCGACCGATGTCGACTTGGCTCAGTACGTGCCTAGTAGGAGACTCTCTCACGGTGGAAGTTCCCTACGGCGATGTGTGGCTGCGACCGGGCCAGCGCGGGATGCTGATGATTGCCGGAGGAACGGGAATTTCAGCCATCATTTCGTTGGTGCGCGAGGCAGCGACGAGCCACCGAACCAGGGAACTTACCGTGTTGTACGGCGCGAGGTCGGCGGCGGAACTGGCATTACTCACGGAGTTGCGCGGACTTGTCGATGCGCATGGCTCCGCACGGCTCGTCGCCATGGCCGAGGAAGGCCCAACGGAGGCCCCCGTCGAGTCTGGACGGGTTACTGATGTGTTGGCTCAACTGACTGTCAATGACCACGACGTTTATTTGGCGGGTCCGCCGGCGATGGTCGACGCGGTCGACATTTTGTTGGAGGAACGAGGCGCGCAACGGGACCGGCTCTTTGTCGATCGTTTCGGCTGAGGCGTGAGAGCACACCATCGGGGCTCACAAGTCCGATTTGACCGATTAGCCCCCCGGATTGGCACTTCGGGGCTCTGACTGCGTAGACTGGGTCGTCGGCTCGCTGCGAGCTACGTTCCTTCTTGTCTCGACACGGATTGTTCCGATCGAAATACGCGTGGGTTCAGGTCAGCAGTGGTCACCACGCTAGATATTTGATGAGGAGTTGCACGCACTTCATGGCTAAGAAAGACGGCGCCATCGAGCTCGAGGGCACCATCACCGAGTCCCTTCCGAACGCAATGTTTCGGGTTGAACTCGACAATGGCCACAAAGTGCTCGCCCACATCAGCGGCAAGATGCGGATGCACTACATTCGAATCCTGCCGGACGACCGTGTTGTCGTAGAGCTTTCGCCCTACGACCTATCGCGCGGACGCATTGTCTATCGGTACAAGTAAGCGCGCTACCTGCCCTACCTGCCCAACCTGCCCTACATGCACTGCCCACCGCTGTCGTGCCACCAGGCACGGATGCCCGCACGAGAGAGACTTGGGATGAAGGTCCAGCCCAGCGTCAAGAAGATCTGCGACAAGTGCAAGGTCATCCGTCGCCACGGTCGCGTCATGGTTATTTGCGAGAACCCGCGCCACAAGCAACGGCAGGGCTAGTCGTTCGAACGGCACGATCAGCACCGCCTACAACTTCAATTACTTCCCTTACCAGATGGCACCCGACCCCTGATCGCACTCAGATCAGGACGACACCCCCGGCAGCAGGCCGGGGACCCGGCAGCACCACCGCCGGGAACGGTGTCCTCACAGATCCTGCTATTTCCACGAAAGTGAAGTGACACGTGGCACGTCTAGTCGGCGTCGACCTACCCCGCGATAAGCGGCTTGAGGTTGCGCTCACCTATATCTACGGCATTGGCCGTACCCGGTCCCGCGAAATGCTCGCCGCTACCGGCATCAGTCCCGATCTGCGCACCAAGGAACTCACCGAAGATCAGGTGGTTGCCCTGCGCGACTACATCGATGTGAACTTCCGCGTTGAGGGTGACCTCCGACGCGAGGTTTCCGCTGACATCCGACGCAAGGTCGAGATCGGATGTTACCAAGGCATTCGCCACCGCCGCGGTCTTCCCGTGCGCGGTCAGCGCACGCACACAAACGCGCGCACGCGTAAGGGTCCCAAGAAGACCGTCGCTGGAAAGAAGAAGGCAGGCAAGAAGTAATGCCCCCCAAGAGCAAGCAGGCTGGCGCGAAGAAGGTCCGGCGCAAGGAGCGCAAGAACATCGCTCACGGACACGCGCACATCAAGAGCACGTTCAACAACACGATCATCTCAATCACTGACCCCACGGGTGCGGTGATTGCCTGGGCCTCTGCCGGCCAGGTCGGCTTCAAGGGTTCGCGTAAGTCGACGCCGTTCGCGGCCCAGCTTGCTGCCGAATCCGCTGCTCGCCGGGCGATGGAGCACGGCATGAAGAAGGTCGACGTTTTCGTCAAGGGTCCGGGCTCAGGCCGTGAGACCGCCATCCGATCGCTACAGGCCACCGGCCTTGAGGTCGGTTCGATCCAGGACGTCACCCCGGTGCCGTTCAACGGATGCCGCCCCCCCAAGCGCCGTCGCGTCTGACTCGCCGACCTACCACAGGAGACTGAACTCACATGGCTCGTTACACCGGAGCGGACTGCAAGCGCTGCCGCCGGGAGAAAGTGAAGCTCTACCTCAAGGGCTCCAAGTGCGACTCCCCGAAGTGCCCGTTTGACGCTCGACCTTACCCTCCCGGCCAGCACGGTCGTGCGCGGACTAAGGAGAGCGAATACCTGCTGCAGAAGCGCGAGAAGCAGAAGTGCGCGCGCATCTATGGCGTTCTCGAGAAGCAGTTCCGTGGCTACTACGAGGAAGCCAACCGCAAGCAGGGTAAGACGGGTGAAAACCTACTGCGCATCTTGGAGACGAGACTCGACAACGTCGTCTACCGTGCCGGTTTCGCCAAGTCTCGTGACATGGCGCGCCAGTTCGTGCGCCACGGCCACATCATCGTGAACGGTAAGAAGGTCGACATTCCTTCCTTCCGGGTCAGCGAAAACGACATCGTTGAGGTGCGGCCTGCGAGTCGCGAAATGACGCCGTTCATCGTCGCGCGCGCAGAGGCTGGTGAGCGTCCGGTTCCGACATGGCTGGAAGTTATCCCCAACCGCATGCGCGTCCTTGTGCACGCACTCCCGTCACGGGCGCTGATTGACACGGCCGTGCAAGAACAGTTGATCGTCGAGCTTTACTCGAAGTGAACCCCGTTCGCGCCGGCCGCTGTGGCCGTCGCGAACACCGTCTCAGGCGTCATATGGCGGACGCTACGAAAGGACACCAACAGTGCTCATCGCACAGCGGCCCACTCTCACCGAAGAGCCCATTTCCGACAACCGTTCGCGGTTCGTCCTCGAGCCTCTCGAGCCAGGTTTTGGGTACACCCTCGGAAACTCGATTCGTCGCACCCTGCTTTCGTCGATTCCGGGTGCTGCGGTTACCAGCATCCGCATCGACGGCGTGCTGCACGAGTTCACGACCATCCCCGGCGTTGTCGAGGACGTCACCGAACTCATCCTCAACATCAAGAACCTCGTGGTGTCATCTGAGAACGATGACCCGGTCGTGATGTACCTGCGCAAGCAGGGACCCGGCGAGGTCACCGCGGCTGACATCGCCCCGCCCGCGGGCGTGGAGGTTCACAACCCGGAGTTGCACATTGCCAACCTGAACTCCAAGGGCAAGCTCGAGATCGAGCTTGTGGTTGAGCGTGGCCGTGGCTACGTGTCGGCAGTTCAGAACAAGCAGCCCGACCAGCCGATCGGTCACATTCCGGTCGACTCGATCTACTCGCCCGTGCTCAAGGTCACGTACAAGGTTGAGGCCACGCGCGTTGAACAGCGCACCGACTTCGACCGCCTCGTGATTGATGTTGAAACCAAGTCGAGCATCCGTCCGCGTGACGCTGTTGCCTCGGCTGGTAAGACCCTCGTTGAGTTGTTCGGTCTGGCCCGCGAGCTCAACATCGAGGCTGAGGGCATCGACATCGGCCCGTCGCCGATTGACGCCTTTGCCGCTGAGCAGCTGTCAATGCCCATCGAGCAGCTCGACCTGTCGGTTCGCTCGTACAACTGCCTCAAGCGCGAGGGCATCCACACCGTGGGTGAACTCCTCGGTCGTTCCGAGGCTGACCTGCTCGACATCCGCAACTTCGGCGCCAAGTCAATCGACGAGGTCAAGGTGAAGCTGGTGTCGCTCGGACTGGCCCTCAAGGACAGCCCGCCTGGATTCGACCCCTCGCAGGTCGTGTCCTTCTACGACGACGATGACGACGCCGCCTTCGCCGAGGACGAGCAGTACTGAAAAACCCGCCTCGGCTTCCTAGCCGCTGGCACCACGCGATCAAGGAGTAGCAATGCCCACGCCCACAAAGGGTCCGCGTCTGGGAGGTGGTCCCGCGCACGAGCGGCTGATCCTGGCCAACTTGGCCACAGCACTGTTCGAGCACGGGAAGATCACCACCACCGAGGCCAAGGCCAAGCGACTGCGTCCACTGGCCGAGCGACTAATCACGTTCGCCAAGCGCGGCGACCTGCATGCACGCCGCCGCGTCCTGACCGTCGTTCGCGACAAGGGGGTGGTGCACACGCTGTTCGAGGAAATCGGACCGCGTTTCGCCACTCGTCAGGGCGGCTACACCCGCATCGTCAAGATCGGTCCTCGCAAGGGCGACAACGCGCCCATGGCGATCATCGAACTAGTCGAGCCGCTCTCGGAGCAGGCCGTTGCCGAGGCTGAGGG
>Ga0194055_10004390_pt1 | contig 10571 bp, 7 predicted proteins | sample SepL449m_MetaG_FD_155482 | JGI IMG/M metagenome (GOLD analysis project Ga0194055, IMG submission 155482) | Anoxic zone freshwater microbial communities from boreal shield lake in IISD Experimental Lakes Area, Ontario, Canada - Sep2016-L442-9m | ecosystem: Environmental > Aquatic > Freshwater >... | reverse complement strand
ACCATCTTCGTTCAAACCACCAGCCGACATCCGCGGCAACGCTCGCCGTGCGCGCCAATAATCGCTACAAATCCGCAACGGAACTCGCTTGTTTAAGGCCTAGTCGACGCATGATTCTCAAATGCCTGAAGACGCAGTCGAGTGTCGTGCATGTCTTTGAAAGCTCTGGCGAATCGCAATTCACGATGAACGAAGGCTTGGGTTGGGCCTTTTGCTCGCCAATCAAGGCCGAATCGAGCAAAGGCTGGTGCCTGTATGTCTCTGGCCAGGGAACGCCGTCCGGTGCACTCATTATCACCGAAGAAGATTTGTTGGGAGATCTTCGGTTTACGCAGCTTGTTGCCCAGTTCATCGGTTCGATCCGCCAGGTCCGAATGCTGCAAGAGCAGAAGACGCAATTGAGCAGCTTCTTCTCTCCTAAGGTGATTGAAGGATTGACATCCGGAAAATCCAAGGAAAGCCTCAGTCCCAGCGAACGGGAAATTTCGGTTCTGTTCTGCGACGTACGCGGATTCTCTAAGAAAGCGGAGTCTCTCCAGGGTGACCTGTTGACTCTGCTTCGAAGTGTCAGCGCCGCTCTGGGGGTGATGGCGGGCGGGATTGTCGAACGCGATGGGGCAATCGCAGACTTCCAGGGCGACGCCGCGCTTGGTTTCTGGGGATGGCCGGTCGAATTGGAAGATGGGGCCGTTCCTGCCTGCCGTTCCGCATTGGCGATCTTTCGCGCGTTCCGGCAGGGAGTCCTTCAAAACGACAGCCTGCTGTTTGGGTTTTCGATTGGAATGGGGATTGCCCACGGTCGGGCGCTGGCAGGCCAGATTGGCACGAACCAGCAGTCGAAGGTTGGCGTATTCGGCCCCGTCGTCAATCAGGGGTCTCGACTCGAGGGTTTGACCAAGCAGTTCGGCGTACCGATCTGTGTGGACGAAGCCACTGCGGAATTTGCCAAGCGGTTCCTGCCTCCCACGGAAGGGCGTCTGCGTCGCCTGGCCCGTGTGCGGCCCAAAGGAATGGATACTGCCATTACCGTCTTTGCGCTGTTACCACCGCTGGAAGAGATGCCGGAAATCACCCCCGAACTCATCTCCAGTCACGAATCCGCTGTCGACGCCGTCATCAGCGGAAACTGGCCCGCCGCACTGGAGTTCCTGCAGCAAATCCCCGATGACGACGGGCCGAAGAAATTCCTTCTGGATCACATGAGTGAGTTTGACAACACGTCACCCGCAGGCTGGGACGGAGCATTTTCGTTGGCCAGTAAGTAGGACTCTTCCGGAATGAGATGCGGCATCGGAGACTGCCCAAGCTTTGGTCTGCGGTCGGGTCGAAAAGAGCCGATCACAGTTGGGCAAACTCCTCGGCACGTTGATGTAGGCTTCCTCACTCTGCGTGAAGTTAGCTGAGCGCGAGGTCGCCGGGGTAGCATCCAGAAGCCACCGAACAGAGGTTAGCTGCCGGGGGCTTTCCCGAAGCGGGATGCGCCCCCGCCAACCGCCTGTTATTGGTCGTTGACAGAGATGTAATCTTCAGAAAGCACGCCGCCCATCGGTCTCGCGGAATGTTCGGCGTGACGGTCGAACTCGTCACGGGATTCAGCGCAGGACCATTGCCATGCGAACACAAACCCGTTAGCGCCAAGCTGCCAGACCAGATCACTCCCGTTGCCCGAATGCACTGAGCAGGTTCGAGAAATCGTCTGTCCATAGCGGCGTGTTTGGATTGGATTTGACGCTTTCCCAGCGACTGCGGTCCAGGCTGCCCTCTTCGGGAAACAGGTCCTGCTCGCGATGGGCCAGGATCAGCCATTGTGAGGTGTACTTACCCATTTTCTGTGACTCGCCGCTGGCGCGATCGTGACGCCCCCAAATGACCAATCCGGCGTCCTCTGCCAGTTTCGCGGCGATCGGCCACAAATCGAGATAGCGATTAGACACATGCAGCGTGATTACTCCATCGTTCTTGAGTTTTCGTTTGTAGAGGGCAAATGCCTGTCGAGTCATCAGGTGCATCGGAATCGAATCCGAACTGAACGCGTCCAGAATTAGCAGATCGATGCTGGAGTCTGCAGCGTCGTGCAGCTTCAACCGTGCATCGCCAAGAATGACCTTGGGCACACCTGCTCGACACTCACTCATGAAGGGGAAGTACTGTGGATTCTCGGCCACGCGCTGCATCGCGGGATCGATTTCATAGAACGTCCATTCGTCGCCGGGGCGGGCGTAATAAGCCAGCGAACCGGTCCCCAGGCCGACACCTGCCACCCGCTGTCCCTTGGGGCGACTCTTAATCCAGCCCGAGCTGAATTCCCCGATCGGACCCGTTTTGTGATAGTACGTTGATGGCTCGTGGCGACCGTCGTCATCCTTGTTCTCAAGACTCACTTGCCCATGAACGGTCGTCCCATGAAACAAGGCACGGAATCGCATTCCTTCTGGCGAGGTGATGTCTGCCACCTTCACAACGCCGAAAAAGTTCCTCTCGAGATGCAGCAACTTCTGATCGGGATTGATGGCTCCCGCCAAAAAGATCGCCGCAATTCCCAGCCCGTAACGCAGCGGGTTTCCCACAAATGTGTAGGCCACAAGGCAAGGGAGCCCAAACGACAGGCCGGTTCGTAGCGGCCCCGCTTCCAATCCAATCCGGCCACTCAGCAAGATGAAGGCCGCCGCAAACACTCCCACACCAACCGGCCACGCAATGTCTTTGTAAAACGCATTCGAACTCGCTTTAGAATCTTTCGACTGCCGGACCAGCGCCGCTGGCAGTTGAAGAAAGCACGCGAGCACAATGGCCACGGGATACTCGGTCAGTCCCGTGTGTTGAAACAGGATGGGCGACAATAGCGCGTTAAACAGCCCGCCGAGGACTCCACCAACGGACATCCACAAGTAGAACTCGGTCAACTGGCAGGCAGCGGGTCGATCCAGTGACATTTCTCCATGGCCAACCATCGATGTGAAAAAGAATGTCGCCAAGTGTAGAAACAGCAGTGGCCACAGCGGCAGTCCCTTCAATTCAGTGGCTCCCGTCGACAGCACCATCGTCAGCAGTAAGATACAAATCGGCAAAAGCTTCGTACTGACGGCATGCGGAATAAGCTGCTTCTTTGAGAAGACCAGGATGAAACTCAACAGGTAAAGCGACAGCGGGACAATCCACAACAGCGGGATCGGAGCAATATCCGTGGAAACGTACGTCGTTGCCCCCAGCAACAGAGTGGACGGAACAAATGCCAGAAAAACCCACGACAGCTTTCGTGTCCAGGTCAGCGCAGACGCAGGAATCGGCGTCGAAGTCTCCTCGACCTGAGTTGGCAGGGAAGAACGATTGAGTGCCAGACCGCAGCAGACGACCAGCACGGCATACACCCCATAACCCCAGGCCCACAGGTTGCTCTGGCTGACCAGCAGCAGTTGCGGTTCGACGAGAAGCGGATATGCAATCAACGCCAGCAGACTGCCAACGTTACTGGCGGCATAAAGAAAGTACGGATCTTTCGCGGAGGGATGTCCCGTGTCGGCGTACCATCGCTGTAACAGCGGTCCGGTCGTGGAGACCACAAAGAACGGCAATCCGATCGACGTGGTGAGTAACATCAGAACAAGTCCGATCGGATTATCGCTGCTTCCGGTCCCTCGAAACGAATCGTCAGAGATCAACACCGGTAACACCAGCAATGGAAGCAACAGGACCAGAAAGTGGATCATTGCCTGACGACGACTGCCGAGCCACGTCGTGCTGGCGTGTGCATATCCATATCCTGCCAGCAGCACTGCCTGGAAGAAGACCATGCAGGCATTCCAGACGGCAGGGGTTCCCCCCAATTTTGGCAGGATCATCCGCCCCATCATCGGCTGCACAAGGAAGAGCAGAAACGCGCTGACAAACAGCGTAATCGCAAATAGAGCGGGCAAGTTTCACCTCTGTCGCACGAACTCACTGGGCCGTAACCAGTTGGGGACTTTTCCCGCCACAACGGAATCTAGAGGTGTCCGCCCATCGTGTCAATTTGAGTTAAGGCGCTGAGTGGTCTTCGTTTTGGGGCTGATTTTGGGCGGTGCGGGGCTGGAGCAGGTTCGCGGAGGATGAGTAGTTTTTCGAGGCCGCACCAGAGTTTGGGTGGCAGGGGGCGCACTGGCTTTGCAGAAGCCCCCGAAACGGAATGCGTTTGAACGGGGGCTTCCCCTAAGCGGGTGCGCCCCCGCCACCCTGCCGGCGATGTCGCAATCGTCGGCCGTTTGTGGGCTGAAGGCCCACGGGGAATTACAGGTTTCGATAAAACCGAAGTGCCAATGACGCCAGGGCAATCGGTGTGCAACTTGCAGATCAGCGGCCTAGCTGCGACAATCACGGAACTCCATCGAAGACAGAGGGTTCTGTCATGACGCTGGACGATTCGGGCAAGGTTGATTGCTACGCTCCTTTCAGTTGGCACATCGGATATGGACGCTCAGTACACAGTTCTCGCACGGCGGTTTCGGCCGCAAACGTTTACCGAAGTCGTCGGGCAAGAGCGGATTGCGCAAACCCTGCGAAACGCCATTCGCGACGGCCGTGTTGCTCACGCGTACCTCTTTACGGGGGCTCGCGGAGTCGGCAAGACGTCAATGGCACGTATCTTCGCCAAGGCCCTGAACTGCCCAAACGCGAAAGACGGTGTCCCCTGTAACGAGTGTGAAATCTGCAAGGGGATCAGTACCGGACAAGACGTTGACGTCTCGGAAATCGACGGTGCTTCGAATCGCGGGATCGATGACATTCGTTCACTGCGAGCCAACGTCGGCGTTAAGTCGATGCGTTCAAAGTACAAAGTCTACATCATCGACGAAGTTCACATGCTGACGAAGGAAGCGTTCAACGCGCTTCTGAAGACGCTGGAAGAACCTCCCCCGCTCGTCAAATTCATCTTCTGTACGACCGAGCCGAACAAGGTTCCAGACACCATTCTGTCTCGTTGTCAGCGATTCGATTTCGGAACGATCTCGGTCGACAATATTTCGATTCGACTCGGACAACTGGCGGAAGCGGAAGGCTTCAAGGTCGATGCTGCCGCCCTGGACCTTGTTGCGCGGCGTGCCGCCGGCTCCATGCGTGACAGCCAGTCTCTGTTTGACCAGTTGCTGGCGTTTGGTGCGGAAGTCATTACGTCGGCGGACGTTCACCGACTGCTGGGGACCGCTCCTGATGATCGAGTTGTCGGGATCATCGACGCCATGATCACGCGCGACCGTGCCGGTGCACTCTCTCGCCTGGAAGATGCCCTGAATGAAGGGGTCCAGCTTGAGGCCTTGACTGACCAGTTCGTCGGCTATTTTCGAGATCTGATGGTGACCGCCTGCGGTGCGACAGACGCTGCACTGTTGAGTGTCGGAACAGATCAGCGTCCGAAACTTCAGGAACAGGCGGCTCGGTGGGGTTTGCAGACGATCGTCGCAGCGATGCAGATCATGGCAGATACGAAAGCCCGCATGCAGCGAGTCACATACGGACGCGCGCTGACAGAATTGGCGGTCGTCCGCATTTCCATGCTCGAAGATCTCGATCGACTTGATGAACTGGTGGCAAAGCTGCGGGGTGGTGCCGGAGCCAGTCTTCCATCAGCCGCACGACCTCCTGGTTCCGCTATAACCCCTCAGATGGCGATTCAGCCCGCTTCCAGCCCGGAGGCGGAAAAAAAAAATGACCTAGGTCAAGGTCGCCCGCCTGCACCATCGGAAGCGTTGCCAGATCCGGCAGAGGATGTGGCGAACCCCCCCATCGAAGTACCGCCGTCCGCCCCGAAGAATCCTCCTCTCATTGAGTGGAAGCCGGGTTGCGAACAGGAGTTACATCAGGCCATCCTGGAACGACTGACCGATATGACCGGAACTCATCTACGCCGAGTTTCCAGAACTGCAATTTCCGGACCAACTCAACTGGATTTTTTCTTCCCCGCGAACTATGATCTGGATCGTAAGCTGTGCGACCGCCCCGAGGTGGTGAATCGGCTGGAAGTGATTGTGGCGGATCTTGTCGGACGCCATGTGAAGGTCCGATTTCAGGTTTCGGAACGGGTAACAGAGGAGCCGGTCAAGGCAACTCCTGTTGCTGCAGCGAGTTCCGCCAAGAGTAAGTTTGTGGAGTTGCCCGAGGACCCCTACCTGCAGGACGTGATGAGCGTCTTCGGAATCAAGGTCTGGAAGGCTTCACCGCAGGCCGATCAAGGTGGGGAGGCTTAATCGCTCATGTTAAAAGAATTCGCAGCCATGGCTTCCATGCTGAAGCAGGCTCAGGGAATGAGTGGCAAGTTGCAGGAAGTCCGGGAACGGATTGGCAATTTGCGATGCGAAGGGCAGGCCGGCGCAGGAATGGTGACAGTCGAAGTCAGTGGTCAGATGAAAGTCGTCAACTGCCGCATCGACCCCGTTCTGTTCCAGTCCGGAGATCGTGAGATGGTGGAGGATCTGATTTGTTCTGCGACAAACCAGGCCCTCGAAAAGATTCGCGAAGCACAGGTCAAGGAAATGCAATCTGTCACCGGGGGACTGAACATTCCCGGGTTGAGCGACGCGTTGACTGGCATGGGGATGTAAACCGTAAGCATGAGAACAATCAGGACATCAGCCGGAACGCGCTAGCGTCCGTTTTTTTCAGTGAACAGCAACAGGCGGAAGTCAGGTCGGAGACGGAAGACTCGTCTCAGGAAACAGGTAACAGGGATGGCAAAGTTCGACGAATCTGCGAAGCACCCGTACGGAAAAGCCGTCGGAAACCTGATCGACCGACTGGCGTCGCTACCAGGGATCGGTCGTAAATCTGCCGAACGATTGGCCAATCACCTGCTCGCATGCCCCGACGAAGAAGCCAATTCGCTGGCCGAAGCGATCCGGCAGGTAAAGACGCGCGTTCACCAATGTTCGGTTTGTTTCAATTTGACCGAAAATGACCAGTGCGACATCTGTGCTGACCAGCGACGAGATCACCACGCCGTTTGTGTCGTTGAACAGCCACGAGATCTGCTTGCATTGGAAGCGGCAGGGATCTTCGGCGGGGTCTATCACGTCCTGGGCGGCAAGATTTCTCCGCTCAGTGGAGTTGGACCCGACGATTTGACGATTGATGCTCTCGTTAAACGAGTTCGGACGCAGGGTGTCCGTGAAATCGTCATGGCGACGAACCCGACTTTGGAAGGAGATGGCACGGCTTTGTTCATTTCGAACTTGCTGGCCAATGACAATGTGAAGATCACACGACTTGCTCGCGGGATCGCGTCAGGAAGTGTGCTAGAGTTTGCCAACCGGGAAATGCTGGCGGATGCCCTGCGGGGTCGCCAGTCGTTTTGATACCACAATCGATTTCACCGTAGTTCGTTCAGCTCGACTCGTCCCGCCAAGGAAACGCCGGCAGGCGAGAAGTGCTGAAAGACCTGAAGACACCCTGTTAACGTAGACACCAAAGATCGCCCTCGATAAATCATGCATCTGAATTTCTCACAGCAGATGAAGATGAGCCAGACAATGAAGCTGGCTCCGCGCATGATCCAATCGATGGAAATCCTGCAGTTGCCATTAATGGCGCTGGATGAGCGGATCGAGCAGGAAATCAGCGAAAATCCGTGCCTGGAACGCCTCTCGGCAGATCCCGATGCTCCGGAAGCCGATCACAACCGTGAACTGGCTCGCGAAGAAGCGTCTGAAAAGAATGTCGGCGAAGAAGTTCTGCAGAGCGATGCGAATAACGAAGCCGACTTTGAACGACTACTCGAAATCTCGCAGGACTGGCCTGACGACAATTACACGTCAGGCAGCAAGCCTTCGTCGAACCGCATGGAAGACAATGCGGATCGACAGAATGACATGATCGCAAATATTGTCGAGAAATCGCAGACGCTCTCGGACTATTTGCTGGAACAATTCCGTTATTTCAGCGTCCCCGTCGAAGTTCGCGAATTTGGCGAGTTCGTGATCCAGAACCTGGATCCGAATGGCCGCCTGCCATCGACACTCCCAGAACTGATCCAGGTTTATGGCAAATCAATCTCCGCCGCCGATGCTCAGGCCGCACTGCAATTAATTCAACGCCTTGATCCCCCTGGTTGTGGAGCTCGCGACTGGCGCGAATGCCTGTTGCTGCAGGTGACCGACGAAACACCACACCGTGACGTACTGATCACGCTCATTTCCTCATATTTCGAGGATCTCGCCCAGAACCGACTTCCTTTGATCGAACGCAAAACGGGCTATCCGATCCCCCTTATCAAGGAAGCTTTCGAAGAACTGAAAAAACTCAATCCGTACCCCGGCAAGGGATTCGAAGCCCGCCCCGCACAGGCCGTCACACCGGACGTGTTCGTCGACAAGTCGGCCGATGGCAAGTGGGCCGTCCGCCTGGAAGACGAATACACTCCGCGATTGCGGATCAGTAAACGCTATCAGGAAATGTTGCGAGCCGGCGTCGATTCGACCACTAAAGACTACATCAAGCGCAAGATCGATTCGGCGAAGTGGTTGATCGAAAGTATCGAACAACGCCATAACACTCTGAAGCGAGTTGCCCAGGCGATCGTCGATCGTCAGAACGGGTTCCTGGAATACGGCCCCGAAGCGATTACCCCCTTGAAAATGCAGGAAATCGCGGACGTCGTAAAGGTCCACGTCACCACGGTCTCGCGTGCCGTCGACGACAAATGGATTCAGACCCCTCGCGGCCTGTATCCGTTGAAGCGATTCTTCGGCGGCGGCACTGTCACCGAGAGTGGTGAAGAAGTCGCCTGGGACATCATCCGCATCAAGCTGAAAGAGATCGTCGACGGCGAAGACAAGAACGATCCACTCAGCGACGATGCTCTCGTGGACGAACTCTCCAAGCACGGCTACACGCTGGCTCGACGTACGGTGACCAAGTACCGCAAGGCACTCGATATCCCGTCATCACGCCAACGCAGAGCGTATTGAGCGGTCTGCAGTCAGTAAGCAGTCGCCTTGAGTTGTGCGGGGCAACTTTGCAGCAAACGTCGAAAGACTCAGGAGCACTGCCCCTACAACCGATCCAGCGGACTCGTGACTCCTGACGCTCCACGCTGAATGACGTGGGTATAGATCATCGTGGTAGACACATCCGAATGGCCAAGAAGTTCCTGGATCGTTCGGATATCGGTCCCTGCTTCCAGCAGGTGCGTTGCAAAGCTGTGCCGTAGCGTGTGGCAACTGGCCTTTTTTGAAATCCCGGATTTTCGGATGGCAGCTCGCAGGGCTTTCTGAATCGACGTCTCGTGGATGTGGTGTCGATAGACGGCTGCCGTTCCAATGGAAGCCCGCCGGTCATCCTGTGCAGGCCCTGTCGTATTCCGTTCGCCGCCGGGGCTGTCATTTACGACGCTGACGTCTTCGCTTAAAGGCTCGTCGAAATCGTTTCGGTCAAATTGTGACGCCAGATCCACAGTGGCGCGAGGATCAAAACTTCGTCGGGCCGAGGAAAAGACGTATTGCCATTTGAATTCGCGACTGGCGCTGAACCGTCTGTGGCAGTTCAATCGCGCGCGGTTTGCCGATCTGCTGCTGCGGGCGGCTCGTGAGTCACTGGACGAACTGCTGAGAGACCCGCAGTATCTCGGCGCGCGACCGGGGATCATTTCCGCGTTGCATACCTGGGGGCGAAATCTGAGCGTGCATCCTCACGCGCATTGCCTCGTGAGCGCCGGAGGCGTTGATGGCAACGGTTGTTTCGTGGTCCTGCAGGGCGCGACGCTGCTGCCAGCCCGCGTGCTGATGGCCGTGTTTCGCGGCAAGTTGCGGTTCCTGCTCAAAACCGCCGTCGATGATGGCGATCTCGTCGTTCCCACATTGACGACCGCCGCGCGTCTACAGTCGCTCCTGAATTGGCTGGGGCGAGTTCCCTGGAGCGTCCGAATTCAGGAGCGGTACACCCACGGAATTTCGGTGGCAGGATACCTGGCGCGGTACATCACAGGAGGACCGCTTTCGAACCGACGAATCCATTCCGTGACCGCGACCGAAGTCGCGTTCTGGTACCGCGATCATCGCGATGGCGAGAAGAAACTGATGCGGCTGCCCCCGCACGAATTCCTGTCTCGCTGGTTTGATCACCAAAGAGGTGGGCAATGGAATGCCGCCCCTTGTTTTGACGGCGAAAGACACCCACTTAGGTATTGTCATTTCGGTTGAAATTCACGGCGGGCATATGATTCAAGGAAACCGCATGACTTGCACCGGAATGTTCCAATTGGAATTGAGTCCGCAAATTCCGGCACTCTGATTGGCCAGTACCAACACAGAAAACGCCAAACTTTCTTTGGTTCACCCTTTGCCCACTGACCGACGCAGGCACCATTGGGGGCGATGTCAATGACATGCCCAAGCACCATTTCACCACTGCATTTCTGACAAGACATAATGGCTTGGCTCATCTGGCTATCCACCTTTTGGTAGTTGAGAAATCGGATGCCGGTTCCTCATGTTCATTCTGGAAAAGCATGTTGTGAGACACCGCTACCAGTCCTTGAAAACGCAGTTATCGGCCAATTGGATCAAATCGCCAGCCAACGAGACACCCGCTTGAAGCCTGTCCTGATC